>Ga0247741_1001602_pt1 | contig 12551 bp, 14 predicted proteins | sample UWRJL213509R2_FD_180945 | JGI IMG/M metagenome (GOLD analysis project Ga0247741, IMG submission 180945) | Plant litter microbial communities from Arlington Agricultural Research Station in Wisconsin, United States - UWRJ-L213-509R-2 | ecosystem: Environmental > Terrestrial > Plant litter >... | reverse complement strand
TCAAACCCAGGCTCAGCATCGTGATAGAGACCATGATCGACTTTCCAAGCATGTCCCACCTCCTCTCGTGTTTGATTCTTCCGAGTCTGACTCGAGCGATATGGGTTCTCCGCCTACTTGTCTCGCGAATGGTCCACCCAGCCATCCATATCACTATGCGGGAGGCCGTCAGTCCATGGACCTCACATTACCTTTCCTTACGCCCAAAGAAAATGTGGGTTTACCTCCCAGTTTGAAGAAGTACAGCGCAACTCGCGGGCGGATAGCTGGGAAAGAGGACTCGGGTCGTCAACGGACACGGACTGGTAGCACAAGTGGCTTGAACCGGACTAGGAAAGTTGTTAGTGCAAGTACTACCAATACTGTTTGTGGCGGCTTCAGCGCTGGTTTCTGTGAGCCAGGGTTAGATGACTGCCTCGGCGGCTTTTAGTAGTGACCTCTATCTTATACCCCTTTTATGTCGCTGCGTTTGTTATGCTCGAGCCAATACCCATATTGTATGTAGTGTAGTGTAGTAGAATATCAAATAAATATAACACTTATCAGATTCATTGGGTTTACGATGAAAATGATGTCATGCTCGAGACGCGACGCGACGGTCACGTGTACTACGGCTCTGAGTGGCGGCGCGACTCCTCGAATCTTTTCAAATTCCCGCAATCCATGACATTGCAAAGCGGGGAGCACTGGAATCACGTCTCTCGCCCTCATAAATGCAGCAATAAATATTTCAGCATATCCTACCATCAAGCTTGCTATACAACGACAGGCCATCTTCAATTACGAGGGCTCGACTCGCTGCTCAACGTCTCATCTCCCGTCCACCATCTTAGTTGTAACCACGAAGATTACTTTTGAACCCTACAAACCAACCGAACACTTCCAAACAGGCACCCGCGTCCTCGATGGACCAGCCCTAGAGGACCCTACCCACTTATAGAAATTTTCCAGCGGGTGCCTGCTGAGGACCCCTAGACAAAAGAGTCGACACCGTGATTCTCCTCGAGCCCTTACGAGATGTTTTTGCTGCTCTTGCATCTTTTTTCGCCGACGGATTTCGAAGCTTGGGGTGGATTCAATGAAGAGGTCGCTTTTCAACCACTAGAAAACATTCCCGAATGAAACCGCAGCCTACGAACCCTGTCCTTGGTAGAGGCCAACAATCTCGGTCACTCATACTCAAAACTGCCCCATGCCATGTCCAAAATAGAATCGCTATCGCTTTCCTATTGTGCTGGCACTATGGACTTCAAAACGTCACTCCTTTCGAACGCCTCACAAAGCTTAAGGTTGCCGAAAACAACGTGATAGACATTTCCTTGAAGACCAACCACATCTTTATCAACAGCTGAAGGTCGTCGGGATTCAAAACATAAACAGGCCGGCTTTCACAACCGACTCGAACAGTGCGTTGGCATCAAAGAGTTAATACTCGCCTTTGCGAACCCAAAGGAACAAAGCTACCATTTTACCACAGAACTCCAAGATGTTGGATTGGCGCGTCAAGTGCGACGCGGGCGCCTTGGCCTTCAAGGACGATATCACCAACGACGAACCAGGACTCATACCTCAGTTTGAAGAGAAGATTGGACGTATGTATTCTACCTTGAAAGAACGTAGTAACCCTATCAACATTGTTTCTTGACACGAAGTAGAAAAGGGGGTGTAATACATAAAATTATTCACTCGTACAGTAGCTTCTTGGGAGATTCGAAATTCGAGATTTCATATGTCAACCAAATTTGTCACTTCGGATGCTGGGCCAATACTGCTAACTGGAACTATCCGCTGCAGGAAATCTAACTGGGATTTGAGGGTTTTATTAAAGTGAGATTTACCGCAATATATATCGAAGTGGCCCGCTGCAATGGAACGGTTAAGACGTTCGGACTTGAAGGCTGATAACAATTAAAGGAGACTTGCCATCGTCAAGGAATACACCTTCCGCTTGATGTGCCAAATCGAGAATGATTCTCGCCCGATCGGGAGGGCAAAGGTTGTCTTGTCCACATATTATAACTAGAATAGGGCTTGTGATCGAGGCAGCAACTTGACGTGGAGCATACGCTGAAACTTCCAGCAAACCAGCGGCGTTTGTCTGTTTATGTGCTGAGAATGCCGCGGCGGTGTACAAAGGATGTCAAATTTTTAAAAACCTACGATGTTATTCCAGTCCCTATAATATGCTTTTAGTACACATCGCCGCCAAATAGAGAGGGAGGGAGCTCACCCCTCTTTCACAGTAATTTGTCTATATCCTTCCAGACAGCCTGGAGGAGATACGATCGCCAGATCTCCGGGCATACCACAGACAGGCACATAGATGGGCTGAAGCCCTAGAATTTGTTTAATGTAGTCCAATATAGCATACGGAAGGGCCCAAGACACCCCTAAGCTCATGAGAATGGAACCACGAGGGAGACCACCTGTGTAAGGAACTTGAGCTATAACAGCGGCAGGCATGATTCCACGCTGCGATCGAAGGAATAAGATCATTGCGCGCATAGAAGGCGTATGAAAAGCGCAAGCACCTCAGCTGCTAGCGTTGTAACATGTCCTCCTGTATCTGACGTTGAGTTCCCTGATAGAAGAAGATTTCCCGGAGTAGCCGCACCTGAGAAGCTAGAACCCCAGAGTATAAGACGTTTGCCATCAAGTTCGGGTTGTTGACGGGCGTATAGGACAACAGTTCTATAATCCTCAAGCTGCTTTTTCACCACAATCACGTTCCTCGGTGTACCATCTGGAGATAAATCAGTGCCGCAAAAAAAAAATTGGCAAGCCTCGAAAACTTACCAGAGGCACCCCAGCGCCTGTAGTCGAACATCAAGCATGCATATCCAGCTGACGAAAACCCCTCAGCAAAACCTTCGATAGACATAAGCTTGTTGCAGCTGAAGCCGTGGGCCCTATGCAATCATTTCAGTGTGTATGGTCAATACGACAGCAATGGTTCTACTCACATGATAATTACTGGATATGGTTTCTTATACTTAGCGTCGGATGGTTGAAAGTACCATGCATCGAGATTCCAGCCTGGTGTAGCGCTGGTTAATTTCAATGTAGTCCTGCTGAACGGGGTGGTCATTGAAAATCTCAGTCCAATTAAGTGGGAATGAGTGGTCGCTGTTCATCTTTTTATACAATGGGCGTCACTCTTCGATTATAGGGAGAAGCTCAAAAGAGTATTTGGGTACGCCACCATTGATCGTCGGAGAAGCTATGCCCTCTCCGACAACAAAGTCATGGGATTGCACTTACGGCAGTCAAAAGTGTGAGGACATGCCGAGATCCATCCTTTCTTCGTGTCAGTCACCATTTTGGGAGACCATTTTGTGAGCTGGTGAACGATGACCAGAGAAAATATCCTAACAGATGGACTCAATAAAAAGTCGCATTAGTTTCGATCGAAAAAATAGAGGCGGGCTGGCAGAAAGGAGCTAAGGTGGGTCTTGGAAGTACGGTTGAGCCATAGCAGCGGCTCCTTCTGTCATTAGACAAGCCTAAATTAAGGACACACATGGTAGCACGTCACGCAGGCGCCTGCATTAACAAGGTGAGATGTCTATATTGAAGATGAAGCATCGTTGACATCGAGGTCTGATAAAAGCGTGCCAGACGATACGTCTATAGCCGAGAACCGCGACTCCAGGTCCAAGTTGCACGCCATCTGTCCTCAAGTCAGACTTGGGGGAGCTGAAAAGAACGTTTACACACGATAGCATTTGGATCAATATAACCTCCGAAACCCTGAAGTCTCTCGTCGTGAGACATGTCCACAAAATCTTGAAGAGATACCTGACAAAGAATAATTGAAGCCGAAAATTTGTTTATGCCCGATATCGCAGCCAGGCTCGTCTCTTCGTCCTGAAGCGATAGATCAATGCATAACGACGAATAGAGCCGAGGGAAGCTCGTACCTCTGAATAATCAACCTCAAGCCACGCTCGAGCGCCCCAGATCGCTCCTTCGGTTTCATCATTAGCTTCTGCCTCATCACCGTACAATCTTGTGAACAACGCCGCTTCGTCAACAGTATCAGCGAACGCATAATTAACCAGAGTTTGCGGGTTTTTAGGGCCGCAAGCGTCTGCGATATCAAGATCTCGTTTGAACTTCTTGATTGCCTTCAAGATCGGAGGCGTATATGCATAGGGGTTTGATGCACCAGATTCGGTAGACAGGGCATTGGTCCTGCCGGATTTCTTTTTCTTCGCGTTCTGCGGAGGAAAAGCCTCGAAAATGATCAAAATTCGCGAGAAATTCCAAGTTTGCTGCGAAACCCTCTGGACGCAGGCATCGCACCTAGCAGGTAGATCGAAGAGTGAAAAAAAGATAATAGCGGTACAGGGATCCAGGATAAGGTCGACTTCGCCAAGATTTTCTCGTTCGATGAGTTTGATGGAGCATCCTGGAGAACGTAGAGCACAGACGAGTGCATGCCTTTGGATGAGATCCAGAGACGCCATATATTTATGAGTGGACTGAGCGACACGGCCGTTATCTAGAAGCCTTATGGCCTTTTCATCGATGATTTCTGGTGGCGGTCCACGTGGTCGACAGGGTAGAGCTTCGAAAGGTATGGAAAGATCGGGTGCAGATGGGACAACAGGCTCTTGCCTAGAAACGTTTCTAGCGCGCAGCTGAGCAAAAGCAAAGATACCTAGACTGTGAGAAGCCATGTCTGGTTCCATGACATCCAGATGCTGATTTGGAGAAGCTTTGTCTTCAGCAACCATCGGAGAACATGACCTTTTCGCGAAACGCAAATGAAGAGGGTTGTGGAAAGACTCATCGTGAACAACGTCGCCAGGTTGGGAGAGACCAAGGTGTACAACACTTAGAGTCCCGAAAGAAAGAGGCTCAAAGGACTTGTCCTCCTGCATCTCGATATGGACCCTCCCATTCCCAGGAACCGAATCTGCCAGGTTCATAGGGGGGTAACGACCAGCGTCAGAGCCGTAAGCGGTGTTTATGGACTGCGACGACGAGAGAGGGGGGCAAAACTCTTTTTCTTCTTCTGGATAACCGACGTCCGTCCAACCTTCAGAAGCAAGCCCAGGGTGCACCTCTTCATCGGCACCCGATAAATGAGAGACGAAGCCCAGATCTGCAGGATCTTGGCCGATATCTAGGTCAATCCTTGGTCGCTTCTTGCTCCTGGCGGCCTCCTCAGCAGAATCGTCGGACAAATAATCATAAAAACGTCGTCCACTGAGGCCAATCCCCTGTTGTCGACGTCCGCCCCGGTTGCCCTCTGTCTGACAATCATTTCCCTCTATATCTTCAGCATCCGTTTCATGATCTTCAGCGCGTCCTTCTGCCCTCGCGAGACGATGGCGTTCCTGCCGGTTCATGAGTATCTGAAAGCCTTCATCTGATTCCGGCAGATGGTAGGGGGTTTCTTTGTTATCCAGAATGCGCTGAACAGCGACGTCGTAGAGTCTCCCAGCTTCAAACATAACCGATTCCAAGAGCTTTACAGCCTCTTCATGATCTGAAGCGACGTTCGCGGACGAGTGAACATCGAGTTGATGCTTCGGAAATAAGTCCACAACGTCGACAATTTCCAAGACCGTAGGTAGCTTCTTGTCCGTTGTAAAGGGCCTTAGGGGGAAAGGAGTTACATCAACCTTTGATTGAGGCCAGAGGATGCAAGTGAATCAAACCAACACCCAGGACAACGCGAGGCCCAGAGACTGACATCCTTTCGCTTTCTTGAGAAATTGATGAACTGGGAAAGAGATGTGCAGTTGCTTCTTATCGCCTTTCGCAAGAGGCGGAACAAGGAAGTCACAAAACGAGGTTGGAAGGTGGATTCCGTTACGCGGAAATTCCCTTGGTGGTGGTAGGTCGGGGACTGGAAAGGCGTTACCGTTAGAGCTGTTTCAAGGCATAAAGTATCATTTACCTTCCATCAACATGCTCGGGTTATCGTCAAGGGTCTCGTTCACGATGAAGTTCTCAAGTTCGTGGCCATTGTACAGTCTCTGAAGATCTCTATCAAGGTCCTCATCACCTTCAGCTTGCGCGTGATCCGCGGGGCCAGCATTTTCGTCATTCAACGTCGATGGTGGTTGTCCGACGAGTGAGATGCCTTCTAGAGATTGAGATGCTTGGAGAATCGCGTTCTCCTTTTCAATAGGACGTAGACTAAGCAGTGGCTTGAGGAAGGTTTCGAGTCTAGTTGGACATTATTATATCAGTACTTCCCACAGACGACCTCAAAAAAGCTTAGATACGTTTTTCCACGCAATATATGCGGTCCCACCCCGCTGCTGCCCCCAATTTGACGAGAGCGGGGAATGAGGATATCATCTATACAGAAGAGAAAGTGAGTCAGGTGCCACCGAGATTACGACGGATCATGTGTACCCATTTTCGCCACTTCTATTGCTTGAACAAGAGACAACTCCGGTTCTGGGGACGAGGGAAAAAGTAGCTGGTCAGCTTGGTCCCCATCTTCGCTTGTTTTCGACGATGGTGTTGACAGGGGAGACGATCTAATCGTTTCTGAAGCGAGGCTTAAACAAATGCATTGAGACGAAAGTAGAATGACGACCTACCCCATCCATCGACTACAACCAAATTCTGGCGAGATATGTCACCATCAGGATCTTCCGCATAGATGGGCTGTAGCCCAATTGAGGGATTCCGAACTAGGTCCTTGAAGGAGTTGAAAGGTTTTGAAGTCGTAGTTGTGGTGCCGCGTCCGTGTCGAGGAAAGATAGGCATAAAAATCTCTTCGGGCTCTTTCATGGCGGGCACTGGCCGGAGGGTATTGCGTAGATATGTGGGATCTACATACTTGCTTTTATATGCGGCTGCCTTGTGCCTGAGCATATCGGCTGTGGACTTGAGGAGGGCACGAACTGCTGGCAGCTCGTCAGGCTCAATCTGACATTTGAGGTTCCTAGAAGCTGATAAGTTCGATGCATTCATAAAGAACTTTTGGCTTGCAGTAGGACTTCGATATCGAGCTCAGGCTCTGGTACTGGCTCTACAACGAGCGGCTTCATTGCCTGAGATTCGATGAGGGACATGTAAGTCGAAGCCGGTTGAGGTCCTTTACAGCCAAGTTTCTTCGTATTGAGACGGGTTTTTCGTGATAAAGCGGTATATATTGGCTCTCTGAGAGGAGGTAGTCCGTCTGTGGCATTTTTAGTGTCTGATGTGGTTGTCAAGTGGGAGCTTACAGTCGTCGTCCCAGATGATGCGCTCTGTTTTTGGTAGGCACGTAGCAGTCTTCGTGTTACTTTTAATAAAACGCAGCGCATCGTTTGTTGTCTGTAAGATCTCGTCATATGGTGGCAGAGTTGGTAGCTTATGCAGCTGAGAAAAAGTTTCATATGGATGCACAGCGATCGTGAGCGAGTATGGGTCAGTAAGCGGGACTGATTGTAGGCCTTCAATGAACTTGGTGAGGTGTAAGTGAGCGGCAATGCGTTGGGAGTTGGACCTTGGCATTCACCTCGGCAACTAAATCTTCTGTAAAGGTCACATAATCTGTCGTGCAATGTTGGAGGCAGTAGTCATGCAGCAGATTACGGACGTGAAGGCGAAATTCAGGAGAGTCTTCTTGAGTCATTTCTTTACTGAATATGCGTACAAGCAGAGTGGCATAGTAGTACGCAGTGGTGCAGGTAAAAGCGTAATGCTGAGCCGTGATGCTCCATATCACGTGTCCTGTTTGTTTACGCGTTATTTGCGCATGTGGGTCACCTCGTTAAGGTCACTTAGAACCCCAGCAAGTTGCAACCTAAGATGCACCTTTTGCGCTATGAGGTATTGGCGAGATGACTGAAAATCTTATTACTTTCTGAGCACTCTGGAATTTCTAACTCTTAAAACTGGATATCACAGGCAAATCCCATCGACCTTGTACTCTCTTTGGTTATTTACGAAACGCCTGCAGACGATGGCCCGCGACCTGGTGACTTAACTCATAAAATAAGATAATTTAGGCCATGGTGATTCTCCCGCAGCCTGTCACTGGCCCGTCATGGAGGCAATGCCTTTCGTCACTTTGCTTTTACTCATGCACTGCCCGCGACACTCACCTGTGACTAGAACAAAAGTGCTCGCTCAAAGCGCTTTTCTGGATTTCCCGAATAGGAAAGGTGCATTGGACCTCCTCCAGATTGTGATAATCCTACCCCCCATGGCGAGGAAAGCCATTCCCCCGACCTCTGAAGCCACCAATTGGTTGTATCATGTTCCAGCTTCCTTCCCAAACTTCCTCGATTCTTGCAGACAGAGTACAAGGACCTATAGCTCTGAATTGGCCAGAAGGGGTCCCCTTACCTTCTTCTCGGAGCGGAAATTACCCCATCTGGAGCGATGGCTCGGGGAAGATCCTCGAAGTCTTTCTAGGACCAGACATGAACTCCAGTGATGATGCACTCCTTCTGGTCCTCCTTGATAGTCACTTTGGCCTTCCAGTCAACAGAATTTACCAGGGACTATCCGTTACAGCTTTCAAGACCGTGTGGTCAGGCGACCGAAGGCAGCGTATCCTCGAGAAGATCCAACACTGTGCCAATTTGTACGTCGAGGTATGCATATTCGACCCGTTCAAAAAAACAAGAACATACTACAGGTATGGGGAGCCGTACCCATTATCCTGGTATGTGACTGTTGCAGGTCCATTGGATTGCATCGTGGACGACGAAGAGGTTCAGAGGATCAAGGACCTTCCTGAGCTACATGCTCTCGAGATCTCCCCGCCACTTGGATACTTGAGCCGCTCGCATACTCAGGTCGAACAATGTGTATCCGGAGTCAAGAAGTTGCTTTTGGGTGCACGTCACCTTCAGCGATGCGTACTCCCCACAGACTTGTACGTCTACGTCGGGGAGTGGCTTGCAAACTTATGCGAGCAGAGTGCCATTGTGGACCTTGAACTCCTCCATCCGTCGGATCACTACCAACTCCATCTCGAACAATCACCAAAGTCTGCTTCGCTGCTCAGTGCCCTTCAGCACACAATTTTCGATTCGATGAAGCGTCTCACTACCCTCTGCACGCTCACCATTCCCATCTCATATGTTTCAGCCGCATTCCTCGACTGCATTTCTCAACTCCCCGAGCTTTTGATGCTGCATATAAAGCCGGCTCCAAGACTCGATACCTCCGAACGCTGTCTACAAGCACTGAAGGAAATGGAGCCCGCAATTCGTTATGCGAACGCGTTCAGCAAACTGACATACGTGAACCTGGAAGCAGCTCCTAATTTGCTTCAAAGCTCGGAGGAAGACAGGATCCGCGATCTCATAAGTCGGGACGCAATTCGCGATATCTTGCCTGGGGTCATCGTTACTGGAGGTGAGCAGAAATTTGATATATGGCGGGATAGCAGCACTAAATCAACTTGAAGGACATTATATTCCTAATACACAAGGACCTTAGACTTTCATGTTCAGATTTTCAATCCTAAGTACTACAGTACTTCAGAATTGTTAGATATCTATATCTATAGAGACTATAATACAGCCCCTATTACCTCAATACGCGCGCCGATACCATCACGTGATGGCGTTCAACAACGCGTCAACAATGAACGTTTGAACATCAGCCATTCCAAGGCACTGACACTGTTTGTCATTGGCTGTTCTTCCACTCTCCAACCGTCTACAGACCAGCTCTTAGAACTCTACGTACTGTGAAACGTGGGATTTCACATCCTCTAGGGCTAATGCCACTACACGACTCTGGCGATGAGCTCAGCTCGAGGCACCTTCCTGACGTCTCTGACAACTCCTTCTCATTCCAGATACCTGGGACTGTCACGACAGACAACCTACTAGCAGACGTTGATCTTGACTTCTTTCGCGGTGCAGATGTATCGATTGCGATACCAACAGCCTCAACTCCGGCAGCAACGAGGGCCACCTTGGTCAAGGAACCACTCACCCTCAGTCAACTTACTCCAAGGCCGACATCGGAGAAAGAGATGAAGATCAGGCCACCAAAGAGCATGTTGCCGATACCACCGTCAATATCGCAACCTACTGTGGCCATAATTCCGAAGGAAGACGTTCCCCAACCCTCCAACCATCTTCAACGTCCAGCACTCAAACTGAACATCACAAACGCGGCTGAGGCAACCAAGAAGGCAACAACAAGGAACTTTGATTTTGATGCTGTACAGGATTCGCCTAGAGTTAGACTCGATAATCTGAAGATAGAGATGGATGCACTACCAAAACTTCCACCCCTAGAGACTGCCGCAACAATCCCAGAACCTGCAAAGGATCACGCGAAACCAAAGGGTATCAGAAGGCAGTCCTTGGAGAAGAAGGAAACCGTGACTCGGGAGGAGAGGCGAGAAAGGCACGGCGGACGAAGCAAGCAGGTATGTCATTCAGATCGCACTCTGGCACGGATGAAATATTCATTCAATGCTCCTGATAGAAAGTCATTGAAGGAGGCATCACCAAGATTCGGAAAACGAGAGCCACTATCACAACTTCGTTGACGACTCTAGCAACTGCGTCGATCCCTCCACCGCTTCCAGAACCCCAGCCAGCCCCGCCTGTGTCTAAAGCAGCCAGGTCTAATACGATAGAAGCCCATGATGTCGACCTTTCAATGGCTAATACAAGTTCCTCTTCTCTAATATCAGGAGGAGTTGCCGAACGGCTCATGCAATACGGCCAGAAGTTGATAAATCCTTTCAGGCAAGTTCATTACGTATCTGGTCGACGTTGATTACTTACTTCTGCAATGTGACAGTCTCTTCAATAACGAATCGTCTCCAAGTACATCTGCAACTGCCAACCTCCAGAATGCCTCGTCACGTGCGGCAGAGTCAGAGCTTACAACTATTGAGGCACCTCCTATGAACAACGACAGCGAGATCGACGATCCTAAAGATCCTTTGACGCTTTCTCAGCTTTCCCCAAGAAAGGCGCCTTTGAGAAGCGCAACGACACAGGATACGGCGACGGGCGATTCCATACGCCTTACTCGTTCTTCCAGCAAGCGACCCGCCTCACCGACCTCAGAGACGCAGCACAAGCGAAAGAAGAGCAAAGGGGAAAGCTCCTCCGTTTCAAAACCTCTGCCTGTGTCCTCTGGCTCTGGCTCAAATACGACATCGAAGCCCCAACCACGCCGTACACAAAGAGAGAAACCTGCTTCTATAATCGAACCTGCTCGGTCAGGTCCGAGCACAACAAGCTTGAAACCCGCAGAACGGGAGATTCGCAAGACGAAAAGCCGTGTCATTTCAACGAACAAGAGAGCTCCGGTCTTTGTACCAAGCAGTGGCTGGAACGATAACATAAACTTGCCACTTGCGACGTCAGCATCGAGAGTGGGTTCGTCATCAACAACAAGGTCCCAGACTTCAAAGCCGTTGGCTTCTTCATCAGCCTCCACTGACAGCGTCGCCTCCAAGCGCTCAGCTTCCTTCAAACCTAGCGAAAGCATCCAAGATAACCCTGCGAATCGCACAGAACCCCAGGCTCCTTCAAAATCCCATTCTCGCTCTGCGTCACGTTCGCAGACACATTCTCGTTCTCAATCTCAAAGCGAAAATCCCTCTCGCTCACAATCCCAATCTCAACGCCTGCGTGTGTACCACCCCGTCCCTGACTTCAAAGCCATGCACGCATTGCATGACTCTCAGGTTGCGCAGAGGAAGGAAAATATACATCCTACGGTTCCTATACCTATTCATTGGGAGACGGACGTCCGGGCGCAGGAGCGGAAGAAGTTTGATGAGAAGCTGAAGGAGAAGGAACGCGAGATGGAGAGATTGGAGGAGGAGAAGAGGCGACAGAGGGAGATGGAGGAGGAGAGAGAGTTGAAGGAGGAGAGGAAGAGGACGGTGCCGAAGGCACATGAGGTACCTGAATGGTATAACGAGATGCCAAAGAAGAAGGATACGAGGGTGGACAGGGCAAGTGGGAGGTAGGGGTATTTCAGTATTGGGTTTCTCGTTACTGTATAGGATCGTACAACCAGCCTAGTTATTTGCATTTCACATACATATTTTATGTCTACACGAAAGTCCAGAAGTGTTATTAGACTCTAAGCAAAATCTACGACAACTCCGAGTCTCCGACACCCTAGGCCAAAGCCTTGCACCTTAGACGAATGTTTTGGGTGCGAGGGGGTTTCTAGCAAGCCAGAGCTCAGACGCATCGACCACTGCTTCACAAAACCACGGCACGATGGCTGCTGGGTTTCGGTGAAAGAAATCACAGGCGAGCTTGTGTCATTTTGATTTTGAGGAGCGCGCCCCACCCTTTCGCTTCCTTCTCACCATCCTCCAAGCGAGGGTGGCAACAGCCGAGAGTAGACCAATGGGTGGTATGAGCCAGCTGAGCCGCCATGACCATCCTGAGAGGGTGTCCAATCGTCGTATAAATGCTTGGACATGAGCTTCTAGTTCAGCTCGAGATCCAGAATTATCAATGACAATGTCGGCGTAGCTGACTTTCTGAGCTATCGGTAGTTGCGAATTTAGTCGAGATAGGGCTTCCTCTCTCGAGGAGCCGTCCCGCTGCATGAGACGCTGGAGCTGGAGCTCGTCGGAACTGATG
>Ga0247741_1001601_pt1 | contig 12558 bp, 8 predicted proteins | sample UWRJL213509R2_FD_180945 | JGI IMG/M metagenome (GOLD analysis project Ga0247741, IMG submission 180945) | Plant litter microbial communities from Arlington Agricultural Research Station in Wisconsin, United States - UWRJ-L213-509R-2 | ecosystem: Environmental > Terrestrial > Plant litter >... | reverse complement strand
TAAAACATCCTATTTATTTGTCGACCCAACCGCTTGAGGATGGTAAGCCATCTTCCGAGTGGGCAAACCCCCAACATACCGCTTGGAATTGTTATTGGCCGGAAAACTTCCAGGAGGGTTATTTCCCCTGTGCATGGACTTTGGATTTTGCCCCTTTCCGCGATAGGGGTATAGGTATTGATCTATCACGCTATGAAGATTTGGTAATCAAGATAAATTACACCGGCCCAGCCAATAAAGTCCGCATATCTATTCGTAATTTCAACCCGGCGTACTCCAATACATCCGATTTGAACAGTGCCAAGTTTAATGCGCTGCAACTTCATGCCAAGGAGCTTAATAAAGAAAACCACATCTCTTTATCGGCATTCGCTGCAGCTGACTGGTGGCTCATACAGTTCAACATTCCACTGTCTGATGCTGCAGCAGAAGTCAGTAATGCCATGGCCATTTCGATAGATTTTGGTGAACCACAACCTCCAGGAACACACTCCTTTGTCGTTGAAAAATTGGAGTTTCGAGGAAAATGGGCGCGGACGGAAGATTGGTATCTTGCGATTATTTGCCTTTGGATGATGAGTATTTTCATTTATGCGATTCGAAAAATGATTCACCTAAATGCTCAGACAAAATATGACATCGAGGTAATCAACCAGCTCAGCCTGAACAATGAGGAGCTCAAGGAAGAAACAAATAAATTTCGCCGTCTCTCAACAGTTGATCCTCTAACCCAGCTATACAATCGCTTTGGTATTGATCAAATTATTGCCAGCCTGTTAGGCAAAACCTATTTGCAAGGCACATCCACGCCGCTATATTCGCTACAGGTAATTGATATTGACCACTTCAAACGCATCAACGATAAGCGTGGTCACGCCATTGGAGATTTAGTGCTGCAACATGTGGCCAAAATTATCCAAACCCATTTGCGTGCAGGAGATTACGTAGGCCGCTGGGGCGGGGAGGAATTTATAGTTATTCTGCCGGCGACCAACAAGAAAACGGCCATGTATCTGGCTGAAATTATTCGCGAAGCCATCTTCAATACAGAATTGGACCCTGAAAAACCACTTTCAGTAAGCGCAAGTTTTGGCGTTGGCGAGCGTCAGCCCGATGAGGACTTTGCAACTTGCTTCAAACGTGCAGATGAAGCACTTTTCAAGGCAAAGGCAGAAGGAAGAAATTGTTGTATCTATGCGAATGATCGGCTTTGAAATGCTTGCACTTGCCACATCCAAACGCACCTGAGTGGCTTTAACAGAATTCAGGGTGGCGCAGCAATAAAGATTTATCAGATTAACATTGAAAATTCTCTTCTTTGGTCAATACTTGATTCAAACTCCTAAGGTGACGAACCGATGATTAACGACAAAAGATTTAGTTCAATTTTGCTGGCAGCCATTGTTGTCACCGCCTTGCTACTAGTAAGTGTGCATTTTTTTCCAGAAAAACGGCTAGTTTTGGTGCCTAACGGACAAGGGGCACTTCTGCTGTTAACCGAACAACTCCCGGACGGCACCGTGTCTTCTGAGTGGACTAATGGTGAACACACCGCTTGGAAATGTAATTATCCCGAAAACTTTCAGGGAAATTATTTTCCGTGTGGCTGGACAATAGATGTGTCCGCCACAGGAGTTAAAGGGATTGATTTGTCGTTATACGAAACCATGATTATTAAGCTGAATTACACCGGCAATGCCAATAAAGTACGGGTCGCCATTCGTAACTTTAACCCTTCGTACTCAACTGATGGCGATAGGAACAGCACCAAATTCAACGCGGTTCAGCTACATACAAAAACACTCAATAAAGAAATCCGCATAAAAATGTCAGCTTTCGCGGCAGCGGACTGGTGGCTCACACAATACAACATCCCTCTCTCCGATGCGGCACCGGAAGTTAATAACACCATGGCCGTCACAGTGGACTTTGGAGAACCCGAAAAACCAGGTACACATACATTTGCTCTCGAAAAACTAGAGTTCCGGGGTGAACTAATTAAGGTGGAAGATTGGTATCTCGCCATCATATCGCTGTGGATGCTGGGAATTTTTATTTATGCGATTAAAAAATTGATCCAGCTGCACGCGCAAACAAAATACGATATCCAAGTAATCAACCAACTCAGCAATAGCAATGAGCAACTTAAAGAAGAAACCAGCAAATTCCGTCGTCTGTCCACAGTTGATGCGCTCACCCAGCTCTACAACCGTTTCGGCATAGATCAAATTATTGCCAGCTTGTCAGGCACTGGCTATTTACAAGGCCCCACAACGCCCAAATATTCTTTGCTTGTCGCAGATATCGATCATTTCAAACGCATTAATGATCAACGTGGTCACGACACTGGAGATGTGGTATTGCAGAACGTTGCGAAAATTATCCAGACTCATTTACGCGCCGGCGATTATGTTGGCCGTTGGGGCGGCGAGGAATTTATCGTGATCATGCCAGGGGCGAGCAAAAAAACCGCAATGGCGATGGCAGAAATGGTTCGCGAAGCTATATTCAGTGCTGAGCTGGATCTAAAAAATCCGATTACGGTGAGCGCAAGCTTCGGTGTGAGCGAAAGACTACCCGAGGAAGATTTTGCAAGCTGCTTCAAACGTGCCGACGAGGCACTCTACAGAGCTAAAGCACAAGGCAGGAATTGCTGTGTTTATGCTGAGGAACAGCTTTAAAAATTAGCTGAACACACAATAAAAACCCCGCACAAGGTAACTTGTGCGGGGTTTTTATTTATAAAACTTTTGGAAAAACTGATTAGCCTTTGGTAGCAGCTACCTATTCATTACGCTTTAGTAGCGGCAACTTGGGCAGCAACTTCAGCAGCGAAATCTACTACTGCTACTTCGATACCTTCACCTACTTCCAAACGTACAAAGTTCTTAACAGTTGCACCGCCAGTTTTAGCGAATTGTGCAACAGTCAGCTCTGGGTTCTTAACGAATGGTTGATCAACCAGGCTGCTTTCTTTCAAGAATTTGTTGATACGGCCAACAATCATCTTCTCAACGATTTCAGCTGGTTTGCCAGCCATGTCTGGCTGAGCACGGATGATTTCTTTTTCTTTCTCAACAACTTCTGGAGAAATTTGGTCAGAAGTAACAACTACCGGGTTAACAGCGGCAACGTGCATAGCGATGTCTTTACCAATTTCGTCGTTACCGCCTTCCAATTGAACTAATACCGCAATGCGGCTGTTCAAGTGCAAGTAACCGCTTACCACGCCGCCTTCAACGAGGCTAACGCGACGAACGCCAATGTTCTCACCGATTTTTTGAACCAAGGCTTGACGCGCTGCTTCCAAATCGCCTTCAGTTAACAACGCAACGTCAGTTTGTTTGGTAGCAAATGCTTTATCCAACACGCTGTTTACGAATGCCAAAAAGTTTGGCTCGCGTGCAGCGAAATCAGTTTCAGAGTTAACTTCTACGGCTACGGCGTAGCTGTTGTCTGGAGCAACTTTAACCGCTACAACACCGTCAGCAGCAGTGCGGTCAGCTTTCTTGGCTGCTTTCAAGCCAGATACTTTACGCAGGTTTTCAATGGCCAATTCGATGTCGCCATCAGCTTCATTCAATGCCTTCTTACATTCCATCATGCCTAACGCAGTACGGTCGCGTAGTTCTTTTACCAACGCTGGAGTAACAGCTGCCATGGTTTTTTCCTCTTAAATGATTCAAATTCTGTTAGACAAAAAGGGGGCAAAGCCCCCTTCTCACGTTAAGCAATGCAGATGGCTGAATTATTCAGCAGCACCTTCAGCAGCAACGTATTCATCTTTGTTTGGTACTGCAGATACTGATCTAGAACCTTCGAGGCAAGCATCAGCTACGGCAGCAGCGTACAACTTGATCGCACGGATCGCGTCATCGTTGCCTGGGATAACATAGTCAACACCTTCAGGGTTGCTGTTGGTATCCACTACGCCGATTACAGGAATACCTAACTTGTTAGCTTCCTGAATGGCAATACGCTCATGGTCAACGTCGATGATGAACAATGCATCTGGCAAACCATTGATGTTCTTGATACCACCAATTGAACGCTCAAGCTTTTCCATGTCGCGTGAGCGCATTAAAGCTTCTTTCTTAGTCAATTTTGTGAAAGTACCGTCCTGGCTTTGAATAGTCAGGTCTGACAAGCGACGGATTGAAGCGCGGATGGTTTTGTAGTTGGTCAACATACCACCTAACCAACGATGGCTAACAAATGGTTGGCCAGCGCGTTCAGCCTGTTCTTTGATGGTCTTTTGCGCAGCGCGCTTGGTACCAACAAACAGGATTTTTTTCTTTTGAGATGCCATTTGTTGAACTAAAGCCAAAGCTTCGTTGAACGCAGGAACAGTGTGCTCAAGGTTGATAATATGAATCTTGTTACGCGCACCGAAGATGTACTTGCTCATCTTTGGGTTCCAGTAACGGGTTTGGTGACCGAAGTGGACACCGGCGGACAACATGTCGCGCATGCTTACTTGTGGCATTTTGTATTCCTAAAATGTATTGGGTTAGGCCTCCACATACCCCGCTAATCAACCTTTCAGCTTTCGCTTCAAGGCACCCAGATGTCGCGTGACGATACGTGTGTGACGTTAGAGTTAATCTCTGAAAAGGCGATACACCAAAAAAGAGGCGCGCTTTATACCATAAAAAGGCAAGTCAGTGGAAGCTTTGCGGGGACTTTAATTGGTTCGAGAGCCTAAAAACATCCCTCTCCCTAACCCTCCCCCCTTGTCAGAGAGAGGGGACTAATAAGAACTATCGACTAAATCTGGAGTGGGATTCAAGCTCCTCCCCTGCAAGCGGGGCGCGTAGCTGGGAGGTTGGGTGGGGTGTTTCTAATGTTATTGACTCATAACTTATCCGTCACCTTAACCGGCACACCTTTATAGATCTCGGGGAAAATTTGCTTCAGATTCTCAATCTTAGGCAAATCGTTATAAACAATGTAGGGATATTTAGGGTTATGAATCAAAAAATCCTGATGGTAATCCTCTGCCTTGTAAAAACCTTTCAGCGGATCAAGTTTGGTCACAATAGCTTTCGGAAATGCTTTAGCTTTGTTGAGTTGATCGATATAAGCTTCAGCAGCGGTTTTTTGCGCATCATCAGTATAAAAAATTGCTGAACGATATTGCGTGCCTGAATCCGGCCCCTGACGATTTAGCTGGGTTGGATCATGAGCTACTGAAAAAAAGACATGCAATAATTCCCCGTAGGAAATTTCCGCTGGATTAAACGTTATTTCCACCGCTTCCGCATGACCGGTTTTGCCAGAACCGACCATCTCATAATGCGCGGTATTTTTTTCACCGCCAGCGTAGCCCGACCAAACTTTTTTAACACCGCGCACGCGCTGGAATACGCCCTGTACACCCCAGAAACATCCACCTGCAAAAACCGCCGTTTGCAAACCGGAAGTTGTTTTTGGTTGCTCAAATGTTGGAGCAGGAATAACAGTAGGCGCTTCAGCTGCGTGGGTATTCATTTGCAATAAACTTGCAACTAATACCATGAAAGACATGATAACTTTTTTTGAAAATTTTAAAGAATGCATGGAAAGCCTCTAAAAATAAATGAAAATAAATTAACTTCTGGCGATAAAGTTTAACGACACCGAATTCATGCAATACCGTAAGCCAGTCGGATTTGGACCATCATCAAATACGTGCCCTAGATGCGCATCGCAACGTCTACAAGAAATTGCTTCGCGTAACATACCCAAACTTCGGTCAGACGTTTTTACGATATTCATTGCAGAGATAGGTTTCCAAAAACTTGGCCAGCCAGTACCAGATTCGAATTTGGTTTTTGAATCGAACAGAGCCGTTTCGCAACAAATACAACGATAAATTCCGTCGTCATGGTTGTTAGCATATTTTCCTGAACGCGGCGCTTCAGTGCCTTCCTCGCGGGTTACTTTGTAAGCCAAGGGTGATAATTGTGTGCGCCACTCCGCTTCGGTTTTCACAAGCTTCGCAACACGCACTGAGCCCTGGCTTTTACCATCTGCAGAAAAATTTTCGATAGTGACATCACCACCTAACTTGGGGCCAGACAAATTCGCCGCCCACGCGCTGCTAATGATGGCTGTTGTCGAAGCCAATGCTACGCCTTGCAATAAAAACTGGCGACGCGAACCAATATCAGTCTTGCTATTTTTCATATCTGATTCTCTTAACCAAACGTAAATGAAAATGCTTGCGCACCTTCGTCTAAAAATTCAACCGTGAAAGTATGTTCTTTTACATCATTCGACTGGCGAATAAGTTGATACAAACGCTGCTCGTTAATTACACCATTGCCTTGCGCGTCCACGTCCATTCCGTGATTACCCGCAGGTGCGGCACCGTCCAAAAGAACACGGAAACGTACAGGTTTTCCGTTAGCATTTGATGCAAGCACCAGATGTAAATCCCGCGCTGAAAAACGAAATGCTAATTTGCCAGGGGCGGATGCAAGCACCGCTTTTTCTTTATCGACTAACCAATTACCTTCGAGCGCCCAATCATTTAGCTCAAATTTGTACGGCAATTTATAAGCTTTAGATTCATCGCCAGCGAAACCATCGGGCGAGCTGAAATGTTCGGCGCGCTCATAGCCCAAGTAAGTCTCCGGCGATTTCACATTGGTTTCATCTGCCGCCGCTTGCACGCCACTCGCTTTAACGTTTTTGCTTGCAGGCTCAGGCAAATTTTGAACGCCAGCTTCGGTGAGAAGGTCGCGAATTTTCTGTTCGGATTCGTCGTACTTACCCTCACCGAAATGATGGCTACGAATCTTACCTTGCGCATCAATAAAATAATGCGCAGGCCAATATTGATTATTAAAAGCTTGCCAAATGGCGTAGTTGTTATCGAGCGCAACGGGATAGTTAATGGCTAGATTTTTTATCGCACGCTTAACGTTTGCTTCATCTTTTTCAAACGCAAATTCGGGAGAGTGAACGCCAATTATCACCAGCCCGTAATCTTTATATTTCTCGTACCAAGTTTTAACGTAGGGCAGCGCACGCAGGCAATTAATGCAAGAGTATGTCCAGAAATCTATCAGGACTACTTTTCCACGCAATTCAGTTGATACGAGCGGAGCTGAATTTAGCCAACTGGTCGCACCATCTAACGCTGGCAACTCACCTTCGTTTGGCACCCCGCCATCAGCGTTGCGGCTCATCATCGCGTTACCAGACATAGCGTCACCACCTTGCATGGCCCCGCCCTGCATAGCATCACCCTCTATCGCCCCACTCATGGCCATTGCACCCGCCATGGCAGCGCCGTTTTCAGGATTCGCTTCAGGATGAATTTTATCGATTAACACTTGCTCGATTTGATTAGTACTGCTTGTTGATAGACGAGTTAACACGCTGGTGTCCCATCCCATCAAAATAGCTATTACCGCCGCTAAAACTGCAACGCCTAATACTCGCCTGAACCATTCGCTCATACCGGGATTTTTCTTTAATCCCGCTAACAGGCGCCCACCAGCAAACATCGCCACCGCCAATGAAAGTGCCGCACCAGCCGCGTACGCAAGCAGCAATAAAGACGTTTGTGTATTCGGCCCTGAGATGGCTGCACCGGTTAACACCAAGCCTAGAATTGGGCCAGCACAAGGAGCCCACAATAATCCAGTCGCAATACCCAAAACCAGTGACTGAACACCGCTTGCGGCGCCCGCTGAGGGTAACAAGCGATTCCCTAACGCAACAAAAGGTCTTGCCAGCCAGTCAGCAAGATGGCGCGACAAAAGCGTAGCTGCAAAAACCACCAGCAAAACCAGCGCGAATATCCGCCCATATTGATTTATATGCACCGCCCATGCGCCACCAACAGCGGCAAGCGTTGCGATTCCGGCAAAGGTTAATGCCATTCCAAGCAACAGTGGAAGCGTGCTTCTAACAAAGGGTTGACCCGCACGCGCAAACACAAAAGGCAGCACCGGTAAAATACACGGGCTTAAAATAGTCAGGACTCCGCCTAAAAATACTAACAACAATAAAAGCATTGAAAGCTCTCTCTAATTGAATGGGTGTAGATAAGATTTGAAGATCCTACCCTGCTTTGACGGACGAACCTCACAAACGTTACAAAACTAAAATATTTTAATTTTTAGAAGATTCATCATCCAATTGAAATTAACGTGGTTAAAAACCAAAAAGTGTTTTTATAAGCATTTGTGCCACACTATTTATCAGCCAGCCTATTAATCAACGTTAAAAACAAAGAATGCTGGATTGGCCGATAACGCCACTTGTATACTAGTTAAACCCAGCCAGTCACAAACCTGGCTTTCAATATCTATTCATGCGAGATTTTTATGAAAGAAACCTGGCGCTGGTTCGGCCCTAAAGATCCTGTCACTCTTCAGCACATAGCTCAAGCGGGTGCAACTGGCATAGTGACCTCTTTGCATCATATTCGCACCGGCGACATTTGGCCTTTAGCCGAGATTCTTGAACGAAAGGCCTTAATTGAGGCTCATAACCTGGAATGGGCAGTAATTGAAAGCATTCCTCTGCATAACAACATCAAAACCCGTAGCGGCAATTATCTAGAGCTTATTGAAAACTATAAGCAATCCCTGCGTAATGTAGCAGCTGCAGGTGTTTTCGACGTTTGTTACAACTTTATGCCTGTAGTAGATTGGACTCGCACTAACCTCAGTTATACCTTGCCCAATAAATCCCAAGCACTACGGTTTGAGATGAGCGACTTCGCCGCTTACGATGTCTATATGTTGCAACGCCCAGGCTCCGAACAATCCTACAAACCTGATGTACTCGCCAAAGCCAAAGCCCGTTTGGATGCTATGAGCGCCGAAGAAAAAGTGTTGTTGGAAAAAAATATTATCGCTGGCTTACCTGGGGGGGAAGGCTCCTATGATCGCGACGGTATTCGCGCCGCTATCGACCAATTTATCCAAATGGGCGATGAAGGCATGCGCGCAAATCTATTTGCCTTCTTGCGTGAAATCATTCCGGTAGCCGAAGAAGTTGGTGTGCGCATGGCAATTCATCCAGACGATCCACCATTTTCACTTTTCGGGTTGCCGCGCGTAGTCTCGACGGCTGACGACGCCCGCGCACTTTTAAACGCAGCGCCAAGCCCGGCTAATGGCCTAACCTTGTGTGCAGGCTCTTACGGTGCGCGGTGCGACAACGATTTGGTAGCTATGGCGCGCGAGTTTGGCGACCGCATCTATTTCGTACATTTGCGTAACATCAAACGTGAAGACGACGGTTCTTTTTACGAGTCCGATCACCTTGATGGTGATAACGACATGGTTGGGCTTATTGATGCGCTGCTCGATGAAGAAGCGCGTCGTGATAAAACCGGCAGCAAGCTTCCCAAAATTGCCATGCGCCCAGATCACGGCCATTTGATGGGCGATGAAATTGGAAAATCCGGTATCAACCCAGGTTATTCATTTGCTGGTCGAATGAAAGGGCTCGCAGAATTGCGCGGCGTTATCCATGCACTCTCAGTAATGCGTGCACGTCAAATCGTATAGTCCGCTAAAAGCCCTTGCTAAAAACAGGGGCGATTTCCGCCTTTCCATGACACACGTGCCCATTGCCCTTGGTCAAACGCTTGTTAAATCGTTTAGAATGCCCAACTATTTACTACATAGCCGAGATTTCCCAGACTCATGTCCGTAACTATCAAAACTCCAGCTGATATCGAAAAAATGCGCGTCGCAGGCCGAATGGCTGCGGAAGTATTGGAAATGATCGGCCCCCATGTGCAACCAGGCGTTACCACTGCCGAGCTGGACAAACTTTGTCACGATCACATCGTGAATGTACAAAAAGCGATTCCAGCGTGCCTTGGTTATCGTGGATTCCCAAAATCCATTTGTACTTCCGTCAATCAAGTTGTTTGTCACGGCATACCGTCGGAAAAAAAAGTGTTGAAAAACGGCGACATTATTAACATTGATGTGACCGTTATTTATGAAGGTTTTCACGGCGACACTAGCGCTATGTATTTCGTAGGCACACCGCAACCTCACGCAGAGCGTTTGATAAACGTAACGCAAGAGAGCATGTATAAAGCGATTGCTCTGGTAAAACCTGGCTGCACACTTGGCGACATCGGCCACGTCATCCAACAACATGCTGAAAACAATTATTATTCTGTAGTGCGTGAATATTGCGGTCATGGTATTGGTAAAATATTTCATGAAGAACCGCAAATTTTGCATTATGGCCGTCCAGGCACGGGCATGGCATTGGAAGAAGGTATGGCATTTACCATTGAGCCAATGATTAACGCAGGCAAACCTCAAACAAAATTAAAAAGCGATGGCTGGACTGTTGAAACCAAAGATGGTCGACTTTCCGCACAGTGGGAACACACGATGGTGGTAACCGCTACCGGTGTTGAGGTGCTCACCGCACGCAGTAACGAAAAATTCTAAAATTGTTTTCCCCCAGCGCGCATTTATAAAAATTTCTAACCTGCGCGCATCATCTACAAAACAGCTTTGGAACAGCAAACTATGTTGATGTCAGCGGTACCCTATTTCGAGCGGCCATTATTTTTCTTCGACCAAAGTCGTTTTAGAAACGCCTTGGCCTCGCAACCGCACATCATCGTTTTTAAAGATGCCATTAGCGCTTCCAATATGCAATTCAATCGCCGTTTTATTGAAGGCGAAGATATACGCACGCTCGTTTATGAACGCGCTTTATTTATCGACTGCATTTTGCATTACGCATGGTATAAATTTGAGTGGCCCGATAGCATCAGTCTCGAAGCGGTAGGCGGCTACGGTCGTGGTGAATTACACCCTGCATCCGATATTGATTTGTTGATTTTACATCGCGCGGAAGTTCTTGCGGAATGCGAAGAAAACATTAGCCAATTTTTTACTTTGTTATGGGACATCAAACTCGAAATTGGCAGCAGCGTGCGAACTGTCAGTCAGTGTATTGAGATCGCACGCAATGACATTACAGTCGCTACAAATATTATGGAATCTCGCACGCTGGTTGGTGACGAGTCTTTGCGTCATGAATTACTGCAACAATCTGCTCCGAATAACATTTGGCCTGCCGATACTTTTTTCCGTGCTAAATGGGATGAGCAAATTGCTCGCCATAAAAAATATAACGACACCGAATACAATCTCGAACCTAACATCAAAAATGCGCCCGGCGGCCTGCGCGATATACAAACCATCAGTTGGGTTGCTAAACGTTATTTTCAGGTTCGTACCTTAAAGCAATTGGAAGGTAAAGGTTTTTTTACCGAAGAAGAATTCTCACTTCTCTACAGCGGCGAAGAATATTTATGGCGCGTGCGCTACGGCTTGCATATGGTTGCCAAACGCGCAGAAGAACGTTTGATGTTTGATCATCAACGCGAGCTTGCCACTTTATTTGGCTATAAAGATGAACCGGGCACGCTCGCCGTTGAGCAGTTCATGCACAAATATTATCGCACCGTACTTGCGTTACGCGAATTGAACGACGTGCTACTGCAATTTTTATCCGAAGCCATTTTACAAAAAGGCAAATGCAAAAGCGTAGTGTCGGTTAATGAACGTTTTCAATTGCGGGATAATTATATTGAAGCAACTCATACCTACGTATTTGAAGAGCACCCTTCAGCATTGCTCGAAATGTTTGTGATTATGGCGCAAAACCCGATGATTGTTGGAGTACGTGCATCCACCATTCGTTTAGTGCGCGAGAGTCGTCATCTTATCGACGAAAACTTTCGCAACAATCCAAAAAATACCCAGCTGTTTGTAAAACTATTGCAATATCCCGGCGGCTTGGTCGAGCAGCTTAAACGCATGTTGCGTTACGGAATTCTTGGCTTGTATCTACCAGAATTTGGGCAAGTCACTGGCCAAATGCAGCACGATTTATTTCATATATACACCGTTGATGCGCACACGTTAAAAGTCGTACAAAACATGTGTAACTTTTTATTGCCAAGTGCAAAAGAAGAATTTCCTATCTCAGCACACATTATGACTCGCTTGCCACGCCTGGATTTACTTTACATGGCAGGCCTCTATCATGATATAGGTAAAGGTCGCGGTGGAGATCACTCAACACTCGGCGCGGTAGATGCTGAAGCCTTTTGTCGCCGTCACGGAATATCTGCACGTGAAACACGTTTGGTGTCGTGGTTAGTTGAAAAACATTTATTGATGTCATCCGTATCGCAAAAACAAGATTTGTCTGACCCGGAAGTTATTCATAATTTCGCGCTAATCATTGGCGATCAAATGCATTTGGATTATTTGTTTGCGTTAACCGTGGCTGATATTAACGGCACCAACAAAGAACTATGGAATACCTGGCGCGCAAGTTTAATGCGTCAACTTTATATGGAGACCAAACGCGCATTGCGACGCGGTCTTGAGAACCCGATTGATAAACAAGAGCTAATCGCAGAAACCCAGCAAGCAGCGATTCGAAAACTAACGCGCGGCAAGCTTACCGAAGCGCAAATATGGGAATTCTGGCGCGATATGGGTGAGGATTATTTTTTACGCGAAAGCGTCTCTGATATCACTTGGCAAACCGAAGCCATGG
>Ga0247741_1001599_pt1 | contig 12571 bp, 7 predicted proteins | sample UWRJL213509R2_FD_180945 | JGI IMG/M metagenome (GOLD analysis project Ga0247741, IMG submission 180945) | Plant litter microbial communities from Arlington Agricultural Research Station in Wisconsin, United States - UWRJ-L213-509R-2 | ecosystem: Environmental > Terrestrial > Plant litter >... | reverse complement strand
CTGCTCAAACATACCTTCAGCGAGACCAAGTCGACGTCCATTTATCAGGCGTTCGTCAGGTGCAGATACTCTATTATCTATACAACGTTTCCATTTGGTTGTAACTAGCTATAGAACTTGGACAAAGAGTAGTCTTGGGACCCAAGAGAATTCAAGCAAAGCCGAATGATTTGAGGATGATAGATAAGCGGGCGCTCGTGCATTCTTTGAATTTGAGGCCTAGACATGGAGCACGCTTGAGTTCCATCATCATCCCGCGAGAGGTGGGTGTCATTGGATTGGGTAACACGCACGGTTGATGATCAGATCTAGCTGGAAGTGGGAGAGAGAATTGGCAGCTCGCACGTTTACATTACCAGGTTCGAGAAAAGAGATACGAGCTCAGACAAGTTTTGGTTGAACGTGAATCCAAATGAAGATTTGGTGTGTACTTGACATCCAAGCTTGAATTGTCCCCATTTCTTCAAACGCGCCGTTACATGGTCTTCAAGCAGCGCCATAAGGTACGACGTCCCTTATTAACTAACCACCGAAACACATGGATACACTATTTACCAGATGAAAACCAATTTTGTTGGCATCTTTATCTCTCACCTTCTGAGGAAAGTCCAAAACAAATAGGACCGCTATATGTCGGGGAGCAGGCAGCTCGTGACATATATGACCCCAAGACTACAGACGACGAATGTGGAATGCTATGTGAGGGGTACACCACGACTAAGATCGGCGCTCAACAGAACAATTCACCTTTACAGGGATAACGCCGAAGGTAATGAGAAGGACATGCCAAAAGAACCATTGCCAGACAGCGGCCGCGGCCTGAGCACGCTTGAGAATACCTCACCCCACCAGTGGAAAGGGCATTTTTGCGGCAGTTTATACTCTGGCTATCGTCAGCGCTCTTCTCTGAGATCAGTCCTTTCTGTTCACCATGACGTATCGCGACTCTAAGTATAGACAAATCGGTTTCGAATCTTGGATCATTGGGTGGTGCCGACATCGGTGAATTTCTCAACGAGCCGTAGCAACCTGTGCAAATGGAGTTGTATTGAAGAGCCCCAAGAAAATAAACGAGCCCGACATATTCACTGTACATCCAAAGAGCCCAAAGCTGGCCTATTAGAACAGACTGTACATTCAGCCTACGGTTAAATCACGGACTTGAGAGTAAAATCTAAGCGAAGGTTGGAATAAACACCGAGAGGGTGGCTGCAAAGATGAGAAAAATAACATATGTATATCCACCTAATAAGGTGCATCTCAACATAGGGACGTGTCTGAAGCGCCGAACGCGGGCTCGCTGTCGGTCATTAGCGTCGACGCACTCCTTCAAAAGAAACCGAGAAAAACCCAACATACACCTTCAAATGAGGACTGGATCTTGAAGCCACCGGTAAGGTCGACGCCGATTGGGAGGGACACTGTCCAATATACGAGATCCTGGTTGCAAGCCTCATATCACTCAGCCGTAAGCTGTCGAGAGATAGTCGTGGAGGACACATATTACATACTCGTACTGGACGACGAGTATTTGATAGTCCATCATGTTGTCCAGTGGACATTGATCGCTTACCCAAAATGAATGGTCTTTGCGGTTTTGATGAAAGTCCTTGATCCTGAGGTACGAGAGATATGTCAGCGAAAAAGAGCGCGAGTAGAAAAAAGAGGTTGTAAGTATAGATATTTGTTGTGTGTCCTTTCTCGAGCCTTGCTTGTCCCTTGGTGTATTTTGAAGTCGGCCGTGTCGATGCGTGAAGTTCTGGACCGCGTCTTGTTATCTAGTTGAGACCAAAGCAAATTTAGAGTTGGTTATACTAAGGTGCGAACGGACGTACCCTATCCCTCGCCAACTTCGATGAGCTCGATGACCCTTTCTCTTGAAAATATGTAGGTCAAGGGAAGATCGAGTATCTATGAATTCGTTGGGTGACGGGATAATGTGCATTTTAGTGCGGCTTACCTTCAAGGTTGACTGGCCAGCGAAAAGCCCCAATAAAAGTGGTAGCTCAACGCCATGCATGGATATGGGATAAAGGCTCCACTACACGAAGGGTGCCGAGGAAAGTAGGCGGTAATTTCGCAACAAGAAGCGGTAGTTAGATCATGCAAGGAGAAAGGCCACAAGAGAGGGCACGTGCTACTACAAGGAGATCAAATCCAATGAGGACTCAAGAGCAACAAGAGGTAGGCAAGATTTGGCGAGATTTGGGTGGTTTAAGGTCTGAAACGCTAGAAGTTCTATTGATTGTGGAGATTAGGCACTGAAAGTGGCAAAGTGATTGAGAGAGGGGGACAAGACGAACTTACCATGAGTAGGATCAGACTTGAACTTGATCACGACCGCCCAGGACCTGAACGACGCCGTTATTCGTTCATGACCAAGCGTTCACGGCGGTAAGTGCAAGGTGCCGGCAGGTGGCAGAGGAGTCGTTGAAACGTTGAAACGTTGACTCCTGAGTATCAATTTCAATCGGAGTTTGCATCCGGCAAAGGTGATCCGAATACGCAGCGCGGTCCTCTTTCCTCAGTACACCTTTCAACCCCGCTAAGGACAGCAATTGGTTCTTCAGGATATATTATAGCATCATGTTGGATGAGTCACCGAATCCCTGTACAGGATGTGGCGTCTAACCGCGGAACCCTCATGGACACCCAGAAAGCTGCTCAGAAACGTGAGTAAGTCTTCATTTCCTTGGTTTGCGGTGCTATGTGGCTGGCTAACACCATTCTAAATCAAGTCATGAATCTTCGGGAGCCAGCTTGAGCTTCAACATCAGGAACATCACCAAGTCGAGCGACACTCAACTCCACGCCGACTTCAGCTCGCAGTATCACGCGTCACTAATATTCGCAAGATACGAACTTCAATACGCCTTTCAGGACACTGACTTGCCTCTCGATGAAAGAAGGGAGGGAGCCAAACAGAGCAAGAACAAGGAGTTATCAAGGTTTTTATATAGTACACGCGGTTATAGCGTGGACTTGACGTTTGATCGATGGGGACTGCCACCCATCTAGCACAGCAACCCACGTCTTGTCACTCGCTCCCATCGGCATGGCCAAGAGTCAAGAGAAGACTGGGGTGTTCAAACGCTTTAGCGATTTCCTCACCCCGTCATCGAGCGAGCCTCCTAGCCAGCCTGGATCGCCGAGTCGCCCAGACCGTCCTGAAAAGGATCGAAAGAAGTTTCGCAACAGGATATCCTTCAACAAGTCCTCAACAACATTTCCCAGTCGATCAACTTCACCTCTCTATCCTACTTCATTGACAGAGAATCCTGGTGCCGAGACCACTTCGGGTGAGCACTCTCCCATCTCCTCAATACGGACTCAATGGCTAACCCTATCTTAGACCGTTCACTCGCTATCTCCCAGTATGGTATGCCTCAAATTATCGCTTGGCGTCTAAGAGACTTACTCGAGTGTTCAGACAATTACCCACCACAGACAACATCTGAATCTGTACCACCGACCAGTTCTCGAGAAGTCCAAAGTGAGCAGCCTCATGAGTATGTATACGAGGGTAGCAAGTCACACCTATTGGCGCCCATAGACCAGCACGATTCCACAATTCAAGTAGATCTGAATTCTACCACCTCTCCCTGTCAATCTGGAGGTAATAATACGAGTTTACAATTTTGGCTATCTCCACTTACATCTTGTGATTTCCTCAAGGGTCCGCGACCAGCCGATCGGTGTCTGGGACTGATTCTCGGTCAGCACCGCTGAAGGCCGTTTCAACTACAAGAGAGAACCTGAAGGTTGCAGGAAGGTTCATCCAGACGCTGATGACAAAACTTCCAGAGATCGTCGATACGAATCCGGCTAAGATGGCTCTTAGTCTCGCGAAGGTGATCATCGAGATAAAAAAGGTTTGACAATGTTCTTTATCTTTGCTCACTAACTGATTATTGCTCCAGGGTGTGGAAGAAAACATGGATGCTGTGGAACGAAGGATAGCGTCCACTGGAGCACAGTTGGATATGGTGGCGAACGCACTCGATGGTTGGCGTGCGAGCAGTGAGGAAGAAAGGCGATGCGTTGAGCAGTTGAAAACGTAGGCTCCTTGATTTCTTGAGGAAGCAAATTGACAATTATATGAGCATTCAGGGTCCTGCAAGAAGAATTGGCGAAACTACTTCGCCTGAGCAAGGAGTGGATCGGCAGGAAGGTTGCTGACTATGATGACGAGAAATCGCGGATCGCAGAAATCTTTGAGCGCGTCAACGAGGCGAGAATCCGGTTTGGGGTGCGTAACACATATTCCACATTTGTTATATTTAATCACGAGTCCTCTGTTTAGCTTGAGACCGATCTCCGGATCTTCAAGGTTGTGCATGTGATTGAAGAGGTCCACAGGGTATGTAACCTCGACGTTGAGCCCCATGAGATACTAATTACCCTGAAGAGAACTCTCATAAAGGAACTCCAACCCTCCGATCTCGCTGACCACAAATATTATTTGGAGGGAGAGAAGAAAGAGGTACTGCGACGCTCAGTCTGCACTCGTGGGACTCGGAAACGTTTGCTAAAAGAAATCATCGCCTGGGCTGAAGAGTCATCCACGGGAACCATCTACTGGCTTTTTGGACCTGCTGGCTCAGGAAAGAGCACTATCGCGTATACCATCGCACGTCGATTCGAGTTGGTCACAACCGATGACACAACCGTCTTGGGAGGTAATTTTATGTCCTCGCGGCTATTCGAGGAGACAAGATCCGCCACCCGTATCGTTCGTACGATCGTTTATCAGCTCGCTCTGAAGTGCAAGCCATTCGCCGATGCTCTAACACATTCTGGAAAGTTCGATACCATCAACCGGAGCCCCCGCGATCAGCTCGAGGGTCTGCTTATCGAACCCTGGCAGGCATCCGAATCCGCGCGCCTTGCAAATTCATCGACTACGCCACAACAGTACCTCATCGTCATCGACGCTCTTGATGAGATTGATGGGACTGGCGGGTCCGAGTTCTTGCAGGACCTCCTCAGTGTCATCAAGGAAAACCGCCTAAAGGGTCTTAAGTTCTTCGCTACTAGTCGACCGGACCCTGGTCTGATCTCCCATGTGGATGATTTTGGAGACAAGCAACTATACCGTCTCGAGGAAGTGCCTGTTGAGGAAGCCCAAGGTGACATCAAACTGTTTCTATCAGCAAGTCTTCCAAATGCTGGCATCGAAATCATAGGGAAAGTCGTGACGCTGGCAGATGGCCTATTCATCTATGCTGCAACTATCCTAAAGTACTTGGACGGCTGTGAGCCCGAGGAGAAAGTTGAGCTCCTGGTTGAGCTCCTTTCCAAGTTGGCCTCTGCAAATCCACGACCGTCAGCAGCAGAGACATCTTTGCTGGATGGGCTATACCGTGAAGTTCTTAGGGATGTCTTTTCTAAATTTCAACCAGCCATTCGACCGCGTCGTCTCCAACTCCTTCACACTTTCCTCTGCACGGTGGAGCGTACATCCACGTCTACTGTCGCCAATCTTTGCACTTCTACCAACGCCAGTTCTTATGAGAAAGGTGCTGACGATGTTCTCAAAAAACTTCATGCCGTTCTCTATTCGAAAAATGGCCAAGTGCTATGGTACCACAAATCCTTTCCCGACTTCCTTTTTGATCGGGATCGGTCGGAGGAATTTTGGTGCGATCAAGCTGAACACCATCAACGTCTGACGGACTCTTGCTTCCGGGTGATGAAGGAAGGGCTGCGATTCAATATCTGTAACATCGAATCTTCGTTCGTATTTGATCGCGACAACCCCACACTTTCGGATGCAATCAACAACAGCATCTCTTCGACACTGAGCTATTCTTGCCGGAACTGGGATCGGCACCTCTCCTCCACCTTATCGTCCATTTCTGGTTCCCTCCATGAAGCATTGTTGGAATTCATGAAGCTTCGCGCTATATTCTGGATAGAGGCAATGAATCTGCTGGAGTCGTGTGGTCAATGTGAGCCAATGCTTCGAACAGCATCTAAGTGGGTTGCAAGTGTGAGTCCCACCTTGCCTAAATATTTTGTGATGACCTAACCTAATCACATAGACCGACTCGGCGTTAGCGAAACAACTCGCTGAAGCTGCTAGTTTTGCGGTGTACTTCAGTGGAAGTCCCGCTGTGTTGTCAACGCCACACCTCTATATCTCCTCACTGTCCACGTGGCCTGGGGATTTGGAACCCTGTCAGCAGTGGAGGACCTGTTTTCCAACAATTCCGGCATTTACCAATCGTTTACAAAGGGGTCTATCGCTAGTTACCCTCAGGGTAGGGAGTGAAGTGATGTCGGCCGCATTTTCACCTGATGGTACGCGCATCGTTTCTGGCTCGTTGGGCAATTCGGTGCGGGTTTGGGACGCATCGACTGGCAAGGAGCTTAATGTGCTGAATGGCCACACTGAGTCGGTCTACTCGGTCGCATTTTCGACTGATGGTACACTCATTGTCTCTGGCTCTGAGGACAAATCGGTGCGGGTGTGGGATGCGTCGACGGGCAAGGTGCTCAATATCCTGAACGGCCACACTGAGTCGGTCTACTCGGTTGCATTTTCGACCGATGGTACGCTCGTCGTCTCTGGCTCAAGGGACAAATCGGTGCGGGTCTGGGACGCGTCGAATGGGAAGGAGCTCAATGTGCTGAACGGCCACACTGAGTCGGTCTACTCGGTCGCATTTTCGACTGATGGTACGCGCATCGTCTCTGGCTCTGAGGAAAAATCGGTACGGGTGTGGGATGTGTCAACGGGCAAGGTGCTCAATATCCTAAACGGCCACACTGAGTCGGTCTCCTCGGTCGCATTTTCGACTGATGGTACGCACATCGTCTCTGCGTCAAGGGATAAATCGGTGAGGGTGTGGGACACGTTGATGGGCAAGGAGCTCAATGTGTTAAATGGCCACACTGAGTCAGTCGACTCGGTTGCATTTTCAATTAATGGTACACGCATTGTCTCTGGCTCTTGGGACAAATCCGTGCGGGTGTGGGACACGTCGACGGGCAAGGTGCTCAATGCGTTCAACGGCCACACTGAGTCGGTCTACTCGGTCGCATTTTCGACTGATGGTACGCGCATCGTCTCTGGCTCAATGGACAAATCGGTGCGGGTGTGGGATGCATCAACGGGCAAGAAGTTCAATGTGCTAAACGGCCACACTGACTCGGTCTACTCGGTCGCGTTTTCGACTGATGGTACACTCATCGTCTCTGGCTCACCAGACAAATCGGTGCGGGTGTGGGACGCTTCGACGGGCAAAGAACTCAATGTGCTCAACGGTCACACCGACTCGGTCACCTCGGTCGCATTTTCGACTGATGATACGCGCATCGTCTCTAGCTCTGAGGACAAATCGGTGCGGGTGTGGGACGTGTTGACAGGCAAGGAGCTCAACGTGCTTAATGGTCATACTGAGTTGGTCTACTCGGTCGCATTTTTGACTGATGGTACGCGCATCGTGTCTGGGTCTTGGGACAAATCGGTGCGGGTGTGGGACGCGTCGACGGGCAAGGGGCTCAATGTGCTCAACGGCCACACTGATTCGGTCAACTCAGTTGCATTTTCGACTGATGGTACGCTCATCGTATCTAGCTCCGAGGACAAATCGGTACGGGTGTGGGATGCGTCAACGGGCAAGGTGCTCAATATCCTCAACGGACACACTGAGTCAGTCGACTCGGTCGCATTTTCAACTGATGGTACGCGTATTGTCTCTGGCTCTTGGGACAAATCGGTGCGGGTGTGGGACGCGTTGAAGGGCAAGGAGCTCAATATCCTGAACGGCCACATTGAGTCTGTCTCCTCAGTCGCATTTTCGACTGATGGTACGCGCATCGTCTCTGGCTCAAGGGACAAATTGGTGAGGTTGTGGGATGCGTCGACGGGCAAGGAGCTCAATGTCCTGAACGGCCACACTGAGTCAGTCTACTCGGTCGCATTTTCGACCGATGGTACGCTCATCGTCTCTGGCTCAAGGGACAAATCGGTGCGGGTCTGGGACACACCAACGGGCAAGGAGCTTAGTGGGCTGAACAGCCACACTGAGTCCGCCAATTCGGTTGCATTTTCGACTGGTGGTACACTCATTGTCTCTGGCTCACCAGACAAATCTGTGCGGGCGTGGCATATTAAAACTCAATCTCGCTACATTAGAGAGCAGGCCAAAAATTCTCCTCATGGCCAGCCGCACACTGGGTGGCTCCTTTCCGCAGATGGACAAGTGCACCTCATGTTTGTCCCACCTGATGCATGGTTGCCCGATCCTTCCAACATCCTTACTATACCTCCCTCTGCTGCCTCCTCTGTTGATTTCAACAATGCGACTGTTGGACCTCAGTGGCGTAATTGTTACCATCCATAGCTTTCCCACTCGATGTGTACTCCCCTCTCACCTTTTTGGTTATTCTTTATCATTGAAATCCTTCATCGTGCTTCTATTCTACCTACTTTTGTTCTCTTCCTCATTTTGTTATACCGTTCACCCTTCTTAACAATGTATGATATGAAAAATCTGCAAGTTTCTCTCTCTCTCTCACAGCATTCAACTAGTGTTCCGACATTTAGGTACATCTCCCTTGCACCCCCTCTTGAGTAAACGGAGGGTCCTGCCACTGTAAGATTACTCATTTAGGACGAACAAATGACGAGTCCCAGAAATATTATCCATCGGGTCAAAATTACAGCCTGAGCGGTGATATACCGGTCAACGCTAAACAAATATCCGAGTAGGTCAGGTAGTGTGCCAAGAACTGAGGTGTGTATAATATATCGAAGTTAGTAGGAGTTAAGTGAATCGCGTATTAGAGACTCGGTGCTGCTCGAGATTTAGGTTCGGTGATAGGAGAACGCAATCTCCAATGTCGCAGCAAGACTGACAATGAACATTGGTAAGTACTGCCAGTGCGTATCATGAGTTTCTGCATCGAAAACCTCCCCAGAAGACCCGACGTCACCTTCAGCAGCACGGTCTCTTCCTGAGTTTTGGTTAAGGTAGTGAAAGCCACAAAATTAGAAAGCTTGGAGCAAGAGTTGCTTACAAGACGCCATAGATACTGGAATTCAATGTATAAGCGTCCAAGTCTCAGTCTAGGTAAATAAATGAACGAATAGATGGCTTACAAGCATGGACGGCGTACCGAATTTCAGTGCACGCTGAGGGAGCTCAAAACCGTGACATGGAGCGTTCATGATATTTTGACGCACCTGTCCTACGAGCTTGTATCGGGGTAAAAGCTCGTAATGGTTTGACTATTTGTGCTACCAGCTTGGTTGAAAATCGATGCTAAGATTGATACCAAGAATAATTGAGACAATGGCATACATAACGAACGATGCATGGGGTCAGACAAGATGCATTGAGGGCCAGTAGTATGGTGGACCTGGAAGAGGGAGGGACTGCCCAATATATTTCAGAGGGTTGGAAAAGTGGAGCGGTTGAACCCAAAGTTTAGATAGGGCGTACATGACACGTTGCTGAGGGTATATGTAAGACTCAGAAGGATTAGTTGCACGTTTGAAAGAAGATTGTGATAGACTAATGTCAACATGTGCACTGGGTGGTGAACAGAAGATGTGTCTTTGAGCTCAAGAGAATCAGAGAATCAGCGAAGTATGGCTTATTGACCAACGGATGAGATGATAACAATAGATTTTCCGAGAATAAAGACGCCATGGTATAGGCGGAGAAACCTTGTTACCTTGCTTGCAAGGTATCTTGCACTGTCATAATTGTGGAGCATTGCGTTCCTAACCTTTTCCCGAGGTTTCGCCATTTTCCGAGGTATCACGTGTGTGTTGATATGATACGACTTTTTCCCATCTTATCATATCGAATCAGAATCCTTCGTTCTCGACGCTGTTGCTCCTAAATCAACAATGCCACGTCGTTCTGTATAAACTAGTTACAAACTTCTTCTCACTACTGTCTCGTACCAACTCTTTGTCTGCCCATCCAGCTTATCCAACCTATCCATTTCCGCCATCAATTCCGGCACATGCCCTTTCTTGAATGTTGCATCATCAAAGTCGCGAAGTAAGCGGATGGAGTCCTGACCTGAACTCCTAGAGAGAGCCACAGAGAGGTTGAATAAATTCAGACCTCCAGTTGGAGGTGGTGCAATATCCACGAGAACGTATGGAATTGTTTGTCCCTGGGACCAGTAATCCGTGAATGTGTATGCTGCTGTGATAGGGAACTGGGCTCGCCGAACGGTACGTTGTAGTGTTTTCCCATCATTTGTTGTGATCTTGATTCGATAATTTGTTGCAGTGGATTGAACAGGGATTATACAATCCTCCAGACTGTCCAGTTTCGTCGCTCTTGTACGAGATAATTTGACCAAAATATAGGCCGGCAAGTGCTTCAACTTCACGATGGGTGAATCCCCAACTGGAGGCTCATCCTTGTCCAATACGATGCCCACTATCTCACCCCGAGCACCATTCGTGATATCGAGATCGGTCTCGAGGTTGTCCGTAACCATAACTTGCATACCCAGCGCAATTTACCTTGCTTGCAAGGTATCTTGCACTGTCATAATTGTGGAGCATTGCGTTCCTAACCTTTTCCCGAGGTTTCGCCATTTGCCGAAGTATCTTGACAGCAGCCCGAGCTAGTAAATGGAACAATATTATTCGCTCTTCCGAAAATGGATTTGTAAGCAAGCAAGGTATCCGCCTCCGAAGGAGGCACTCCTCTAGTCGCTGAGTTTGAATCAATATCAGTCGATTCTTCCCCATTTAGATAAACAAAAGGCGCTGGTGCTCGATTCAGATGCCCCTTCCGACCCTGCTGTGGACAACGTCTGCGTTGATTTCATGAAGACCACTAGCAGACAGACCTCGATACCTTTGGCCTTCTACCCATACTCCTGCTCATATTTTCCCAATTCGACGCGGCCCACGCACCAACGAACATGGCGATCGAGCAAATAACGGACCTTTTGATGTATATCGCCAACCTCGATGCGGGTCAAATTTATGTCCCTCTTCTTACTGGAGACGCTACTTTTCTGACACCGTTTATGATTCCACATATTCTCTGTGCAGAGGCAATATAACTTCTTTACGGTGCATCTCATCATTTTCATCCCTGCTACCATTCAAGGCGCATCTTCGACAGCCCAAACTCTCGTCCTCCGCTTCCAAGACCACACATACTAGACCCGCGGAGCCAGTCAAGTATCTGTCACTGCCCTCGTTCATCGCGCCTCGGGTAGTGATACCGTGAATGCACCGACAACGAGGAAAGAGGATGTTGAGGATGTAGGTACCGGACGGGCTGTATGCCGCTGCTTTGGATCAGATCATGTACGTTTTTCCTCGAATGCTTTCTTTGAATTTTGTATCTGATGCGTCGCACGACCACTCTAGATTCGTGGTGGGCGATACCTCAACCACCGCGCGCTCTTCCCCTCCTCATCCCAAACCTCTATCCCAGTCGCAAATCGTACCCTTTTCCATGCCTCCTTGTGGCTTCCATTGTGGCTATGTCTCAGGTTTCTACGGCCATATCTACCAACTCAATCACATCCTTCACATCTAAAGACCCCTCAATAACGCTCGGCATCCAAGTCTGGACCCACACCTGCCCTCGTAGCAGCCTTGCTTCTGTCACGTCCAAGAGAAGCGTAGGAGAAACACGGTTCATGCGACCTGGATCGATGTTGCTAGGACGTACGCGCGAATTGGAGGGTCAGGAGGGGCGTCTTGAGATGAGAAGGCTGCGGTGCGTCACTTGAGCCTTTTCATAACAAGGTTCGATATGGGTGACTCCGAGGCTGGATACACCTTGGTGGTGGCAAGGACAAGATGTCCGAGTCGCCACAGCTGGTCAACTCGAGCATCTCGAACCCCATCCAGTGCGCATACGACGAGGGACACACTCAAATTTTCATCGATCCGAACTCATTCGCCAAATTCACGAACAACCATGATCTATTCAACACTCCTTTACTTTCAAGGACAGCACATATCTCTAGCTCTGAATCGAGCACTGATGGACATGAAGCACCTTCCACCCCTCCACGGCTCGTCACAACCTCGAGAACGCATACCTTACGTTAGAATGATATAAAGCTCAATGCTCGTCGTCCAAGCCGCGTCCATGAGGGGTTCAGCGCCTTGTATATTTCGACGAAACTCCCAATATCGCTGGGTCTATAGCAGTCCGGATTGCAGCGCCGAATCGACGATGAATCCACTACGCGTATCTGAAGCATGGTAGCTGACAACCCCTGAGACTCGGATTACTTCAAGACGCAATCTCATTAGGTTATTTGGTCCGTCCAGTGTCCGCTCGACGGTCAACTGGCCCAATTCTTGGTCGAGAGCCGATCAGTGACGGAGAGTTTCTGCTAATTCGTTGGTCTGGCGTTCATTTTCCGTTTTGCATCTCTACACACAGCCACACGGGATGTCCCTCAGCTTGACTGAAGATAAATCGAGTTTAAAGATAATCTTTACTCAAGTCCAATGAGCGATGCAAGGGCCTCTGCACACGCAAACCGTCCAGATACCCGCATGGGTGAGGACGGTTCGAGTCACTGCCGTGAGCATACTCAATGTTTCATCCGTAATCCT
>Ga0247741_1001597_pt1 | contig 12585 bp, 17 predicted proteins | sample UWRJL213509R2_FD_180945 | JGI IMG/M metagenome (GOLD analysis project Ga0247741, IMG submission 180945) | Plant litter microbial communities from Arlington Agricultural Research Station in Wisconsin, United States - UWRJ-L213-509R-2 | ecosystem: Environmental > Terrestrial > Plant litter >... | reverse complement strand
TCTTCCTGCGGATCAAATAGATGGTGAGGTTTATTTCGTCACTTCCTCATCTCTCTTTCCACACACTAACGGCCCCATTCCTTCTGTTCTAGACTTATGTCTTGTGCACTCGAATTTCAGTTGACACGTGCGCCATGCCCGTCGGTTTTGTCAACTGCATCTGTGTATACGAGCCGTGCTGTTCATGCGTCGACCGACAAGCCGATGCTATCGAAAGCTTGACACATAACTTTTGATGTACCGTTTTGCACTAATTTTGCTTAATTACACCGCCGTTTTTAAACGTTGGCCATTACGGGGATGGTAGACGGCAGTGATGCTTGGAGAAGACGAAGGCGGTCGAGAGTCGAGCGAAGCAGGCGTGCCTGAGATTGCTAGAGGCTGTGGGAGGAGAGCCTCCATGACAAGAGCGCTGTCCATATCGACGAGCGCTGGATCGCCTGCCTCAGACAACTCGACGTGACCTATGTGCGCCTACTATTTACTCTGGGGGTTACTTGTTCTATTGTGAACTCGCTTCAAGATGTTCCTCGTATCCCACCTGGGGCGCGTTGTAGATGGGCGGAGATGGGCTATGCTATATAACATCTAGGGACTATTAGTGCCCTCCACCTTCCGGCCTTGGTTCCCAATCTACCTCTAGCCGCGCTGTCCAGCGGTTGAGCTGCTCCAAGTGGTTTGCTTGTATGTTTCGTCTCATTTGTCACATTGTATCACCAACGTCTCATACTCGCTAGATCGGCTTGAGATCGCGCCGGTACGATAGCAGGCTTGTAGTCTCGAAGAGGGCCATACTTGATGCCAATGTTTATGACTTTAGTGCAACTCACCTTCAAGTTCGACTGGAGCGTTGAAAGGGGTCAGGGTTATAGAGGGGAGGTAGGCAGAGAGAGGCGCTTTCGTGCAAGGGTTCACAGGACCCGGGAGTAATGGCGGAAGCCGAGCTCTGTCGGCCTCACAAATCTAGGAATAAAGTGCTCGAGGGCATGGAGCGGGCCTTATGATGAGATCAGATCCCGACTCTCTCTCTCTCTGGCCACCTTGCGCTATTAGCTCAAAGGTCAACTGGTAACCCTACAACGCGACTAGAGCGCATAAAGGCACGCCAAAGATGTCTTGCTCGGAGATATGTACACCCATAGTCCTACGGTCCCGAGGCACATCCCCGGCGCTTCCACGCATATAGCCACCTTACAGAAACACGACCCCGTATTACCGCCAGTAAGTCCTTTGCGTCTCACTCTTCCGCCCAACGCCCATCTTACCTATTTCCTCAGATGCGGGTGCTACCCTTGAAACACCCTACAACCCATATCTTGGATTTGCGAAATCTCATGTTACTTGTTGATCTACTTTGAGCAGGAAAGGTGAAATTTCCTGTCAATCTACTACGTATTTGTTTTTAGTAACTCTGCCATCTGCAGATTTTATGTGCAAACTGCGTCTGCAAGTCTCCAGAACAATCGGCACCATGACTGTGGGCCATTTTCTGGGTGCTGTGGTTTAAGTCGCACTCCAGCCATCCAACCAATGACACCGGCTTTCTTTTGCGGGTACCCGGCAGTGGGCTTGGTGCCCAATAGATTCTCCCCAGTGTTCTCAGAATAACGACTGTCTGGTAGGTTTTTCGCCTTGACTGAGTTAGAGCTAGACGTAAAGCTGACTTATGTCTGCAGTTATTGTCTTCTCACTTTCAACCGTGGATGGTGTTACACCGGGATTTATAATTATACTTGGACGGAAAGCTATCTGGGCACCTAAAGCGTCCCTTGGCCGTGGCCAACAAAAGTATACAAATCCGCCTAGTGGAAACATTGTGGCCTGGTTCCCCGGATCCACCTCAGCTCTTACTTCAACCACGTCGCTCAATATCCACACCATGGACTTCCGTTAAGCAAATTTACCATAACTAAATAGATACAGCTTTTTAGAAACATGTTCAATAGTTTTGCACGACGTGGTCTACTCTCCGTATTTGAACTTTGGAGATGTGGCCGCGCGGTGTGATCCTTGGCCGATCGCTGCGTTCGTTATTTCCATCCCATTCAAGGTACGCTGTAGTCTATACAACAGGAAGGCCGGAGTAGATGTCTTGGGGTGATCCAGTACTAGCTAGTGTGCGATCTAGGTTGTGATTGCTCGTAACCAGTCCCTTAAAGGGTGGCAGGCCCAGACCAAACAAGTACACAGTTAGCGGGCGCCTTTTCTCGGCGCTTGCGCCGATTTGCACCCTGAAATTTGATAAATTGACTTTATTCTTGTACCAAAAAAACTGTGATTTCGTGGCTTAGAAGACTTTTATGTGTCCGACTATTTTGGGTTGCGGCCTAGCTTGGTGAGATTTCTTGTGTTCCCCATATGTTCGATGTATACGCACTTACGATGCTTGCTTGTATCATGTGGATCGTGTTTATGACTCCTTATGCAAGTGACGCGTTTGCAGCCTCACTCGCAGAGGCTTGCCGCTAGCGAAGATCTTTTGTCTTGATCGGTCAGCAGCTGGCTTATACCATGCCAATACCTTTAGAGTCAGTTCGGATATCATAAGTAATACAAACGTATTATGATTATGATGGGAATCCGTATTATTCCCGCCGGTCCAAGTGACCAGTCGCATGGTCGCGCGACAGGTCCATCCGCATTCAGACGTGGGACATGTGGGAAAGGTGGATCATGGATCCATAAATCTCGTTGAGAGAGAGCATAAGAATGGCTGCTAAGGTATTAACATTGAGGTCTCTTATAGATCACATGGAGCGCAAATAAAAAACAGGTACTATCCTTGTCGGGGAGTTGGAGTTTGATAATCGCTTTGAAAGAGATCCAGCCAGATCTAGCAAACGAACTCTCACAAAATTTTGCAAGGGTACTCCAACATAGTCTAGTAGCTGTTATGCAGAATTTTGAGGCTGTAGTTTGCGTGGTTTTTTCATGAGTTAACAAATACGGATTGTGCGCTCAAAACCGTGACAAATGCGACTCTCACGCGCGCCGCCCAAGGCTTTGTTTGCTGTCACTCGCTGTCAACGCACCGCTAAATTTGACGTGACTCCTATTAATGCTCCGCAGCTCAAGCAGTAAATTTTCAAAAAATACATTTAAGCATATGAGATACACCTATATTACTGTGAAAAATTATGAGGCACAGGGTCCTCTCTGAGTGAGGGAAATTGCTCGAAGGTCAAAACTTGTCAAACTCCCCGACAACGATAGTAGAAAATCAGTTGGAACGTTCTAGTCTCCAATTACTTCAATCGCTTGCCAAAATCATACTCGATGGCAGGCTGTCGGCCGGAACAGGGGAATAATGCTACTAGCAACCCGCCGGCGGACTATCTGCCGATGGGTACCTGCCGATCGATCACTGGCCTTGCCGTTACAGTCACGGCGTGATTTTTGTACGGTCACCAGTACAATATTTGTGACAGAAAAAGCTTTCTTCGTCCCATTCCCTTCTTTTTCTTGCCCATCACGAAGAGCAGACTCCTCTTTACCTCTTTTCTAACTACGCGAAAACCGCATGCGCTGAAAATTCCTTGATGTTGAAAGGCAAGTGAATCAGTGGGATGTCGTGACATGATTACCAACAATAACGTTCTCACGCTTCCACTTCCAGACTTCCTAGCATCCGTACATTTTTTAATATGGTTGGTGACCTACAGCAGATTCTATCGCCGTCAGCATCGCCGCCAAGCATGGCTGGACGACTATGCCATTGCCCTCGCCGCAGCGGTGGATATGGTCTTTACCATATCCATGTATATACGCCTTTCCAAAGCCTGTGCGCTCGATTCCTAAATTTGCTGACCTATTGTATGCTGACCATTGCTTCGTTTCAAAGCAAATATGACTGCAGGAAAATCTAGCATTTATCTCTCTTACTGGTTCACTCATTTTCCTATCATGTTGGCCATATTGTAAGTAACTCAATCACTATGCTCATTCCTCTCATTGTATCTGCCTGTAACAGTCTTTCACGCCTTGCGTCGTGCGCTGCATTGGCGCGATATTTTCCTATGGGCCATCCAGCACGAATTGCATCATACGCAACTATGTCTGCCATCACTCTTGGATACGGAGTCTCCATGGTTCTTGCTCATACAACCTGCGACACGCCTCCCAAGTGGCTCATTGCGAACAACGAGCAATGCTCAAAGATATTACATGGCTTCACATTCGTCGCAGTGTTTTGGAATACTGGTGAGTCGCTGTTAATCAATATGTCCAGAAGACCAGTCTTGTTCTTAATACCTCTGCTACAGCCGATCTCCTGAGTGACTTCATGGTGTTTGTGCTGTCATTTATGGTCTTTACCAACACCAAAATATCACCCCGAAGGATTCGTAGGCTTATCATTGCAAGCTCCTGCGCTAGTTTACTCCCTCTGTGCGCTTCAGCTGTTTTTGCAGCAGTTGTATACGGCCCTCTCAGCCAAGACTACACACGGCCCACCTTCGATGCCATCATGAATGCTCAGGTAAGCGGAGGTCACATTCTGGTTCTAATAATGCCCTGATTTCTGGTTCTTTGAATTTAATACCCCAGGTGGTGGCTGCTCAATTCGCATCCAATGCTCCATTTCTCTCGTGTCGGCTCTATGTGATGATATGTAGGGCACGTGGCTGGTTGCAAACTCGGACCAGCTCAACTACTTCATCAACACAGTCTGAACCTCGCCGGGTTCCAAACCAAAACTCTGAAGAACGGGCTCAGACATCCCTGGCCTTGACCCCTCTAACCTTGACATCCATTCATGAGAGCCAGTTCTCACCGTTGGCGTCAAGCCAGTTCTCACCACTGCCATCAGTGTCTGTGTCCCCGACCTCAACGTCAGCGACGCATGGTAGCAATGACAGCAATCTTCAAGCCCAACCTATTGTTGCCAAGCGTAACGCCCGCTTTTTCAGGTCTATCGGAAGGGATCCTGCTCCTGCTATCCCATCCATCGATATCACCGACATGGACGCGAGCGACTCTGATGGAATTGCTACCGGCGTCATATCTCACTTTAGCAGCGGGTTGGAGTTGGCATCAACTGCGACAACCTCACCGTCCACAGTTGTCCATTCTGCTCATCTCGACCTCGAATTTGAATTCGATCTCGGCTCTGAGTTCGACCCCCCCGAATCCGACACCGACTCCCTCGAATCTGACACCGACTCCCTCGAATCCGACACCGACTCCTCTATCCTTGTTCTCCCAATCCATCAAGGCTCTTTAAGTACTCGAGACAGCGATGAACGTTCCAACTATCTAATCTCCTCTTATGAACTCCAGGAGGCGCTTGAGGCACACAGATCTTAGCTCGCGAATAGTACAATTTTTGTTCTGCACATATAATATTTTCTATGTCTCATACCGTCCTATCTATTCAGCTCTACTACTCAACCACTCTTTTAGATACATAATCTCATGCTCTGCTCTCACCATTGCCCACTCCACCGTCGCTTACACCACCCTTACACCACTGTCGCCTCACCCCATTTCCGTATAATGCAAATATCTACTGATGCAATGGTTAAGGAACTTGGCTCGTGTGGGCCACTGCCTTGCATGGGATGTGCGGGCCCATTTTATTGTGCATCTCCACTACTTCGTTAGCTGGATATGTTGGTGGCTGTGCCCAGCTTGCGTAGAGTCTGCTCCTACGATGCCGCCGTCTTTGTCGTATCACCACTCTTCGTGTTTACTTCTCCAAGCTTCAACGGGCAAGAGGAGGTGGCCGACAGTTGTGAAGTTATTACTATCACATTTACTATTTAAGCACTTACGTGCACCCCAACAGATAAACTTTCATTTCTAACTGGCTAATTGAACGCTGGTAGTACTGGTCTTGTAAACATACACCACAGCAAGAACCAGCAACGGCAGTTACCCATATCGCTGTGCATTTGCTGCAGACCAACGGCTCAGCTGCCCTTGGCTAATGTCAGTAAGTCCTTAACAACCCTCTCCTTATCGTCGCCGCAGAGTTGCCCGCCCAATGCCTCCTCCCAAAGTTCGATAAATGGAACAGCTATGCCGACAACTTCCTCGCGGTTGATGTCGAGTTTGTGCTCCGTCCTCATCCACTGCTCAAAGTGTTTGATGATGCCAATGAGAAGGGTACAAGGGTCGAAGAGGAAGTCTTGTTCATTCTTGGTTTGTAGATCCCGCTTGGTTGTGGTAAACCATTCGCCAAGAGCAGGAGAGGGTACAGAATTGACCGCCTGAACCTTTCGTCGAACAAGATATGCATGACAATCTTGGCTCATTCTTGCGGCCAGACTAACAAATGAGAGCTGCTTTGATTCCTTCAGGAGGGAGTCCTGAGAATCGGAAATGCTTCGTCTGACAAAAACGAGGTGTGGGGAGGTCGCGATATTGAGGAGCTCGTTGAAGACGATGTCGCTTGAAGCGTCTGTGGGCATGGACTCGCTTGCCTCGAGCTTGCAGACGAAAGAGGGGCACCCAATAGAGAGCCTGCATGAAAGCCTATTATGACTCTGAGCAGCAATGGAAGAAACGCTCACTCACTCCTGTCCTACCTGAAATATTCCATGTCCCGGATGAATGAAGTAAGCGGACATAATTACTGAATCATCCTCTTGCGACGGGTCCTTAAGGCTCAGCAATGGTAAATTAAAGTGAATTGAAGAATGTGGCTCACCCGGTCCCAACCAGACGCAAATCTCCCGGTCTAGCATATGGGCGGTATCTGCTTCATCTAAGCATGATAGATAATAATTACGCCCTAGAGGAGTAAATTCTGCTCTTTGCGCCCTGGAGATGAGTAAATAACCAAACCCAGGCTGAGATGGCTGAGAGACTGCGTTGGACATCGTGTTGCAGGAACCAGATCACGGAGTCCGAGTAAAGACAAAAGCCACCTCCAATCGAAGAATCCTAAGCTTTGATTTACCATTGCATTCAACCATATCGCCGAAATGCATGACACCTATTGCCCCTTTTATGTAATATGAGTCACTCCAAGCAAGAAAGAATTAGTCTCCTTTACAGACCTTAGGATCAACAAATGACAGTCGATTTGATGATATAAGAAAGAATATACCATGGCCCCTGTGAGTTTTTCCTTTGACAATGCACTGTGTGCTAACAAACGAACAGGTATCTTCTTTCTCGCGTCGTTGAAAGACGATCTCCCCCAAGAGGGTTGCGTTTCCCGCTGTCCCGGCTTCTCTTCTCCTTTACCCCACGGCGCTTCCTCCTACTTCCTACCGTTAGCTTTACCATTATCGCGGGTGACGTCGCGCATTTCATGACTTTAGTTTTTGGCCAAGCCTTCGATGCATTCAATCATTTCTATGCCTTTGACACACCTATTCATCAGCCAAGATGACCTATGGCGCACTGTTGGCACATTTGCGCTGAGGCTCATTAAGCTCGCATTTGGGCCTCTTGCGCTTAGCAGCCTCATATACTGCTTATGGATACGGCTTGGAGGAAAGCAGTCTAGGTCGCAGCCGGTCAGAAGGGCCTGGTATGCCTTGATATACGCCTGGGGTCCATTGAAGGCGAAGGAGCCCTCTGCTGTTCTGATGACCAGATTGTTGAGGTATGTAACTCGATCCATTGCTGGACTTCTGACTCATTTCCCTCCAGAATAACGGACAAGATTCAAATGGCGCTGTCTTTAGCACCGGGAATGCTCATCCAATATCTTGCCGCCGCCCTCGCCTATCCCCCACTTCCTTTCATCCGATCGTGGAGCTCTCCCCCGTGTTCTTTCTGCACATCCACTACTTATCTCCATTCAAGGTCTTTCCCAAGGTTTGTCAAGCCCTCCTCGCGAATGTGGATGATCAGGCATCGCAGCTACCGTCATTGGACGCGCTGTGAGCGCTATTGCAGCCGGCGAAGCATTCAACACTGCTGGACTGGAGCATTCGCGAGTAGCTGCCATACTTTCATGCATTCAGGAGGTTTCTGGCTCAGCACGAAGCTGGTTCGCGAAGGCAGAATCGGTTCAGGAGACGCCGTGGCCGTGTTTTGGACCGCATCGAGGAACCTACAGATATACATCCCCCGGGTCATTGCCCTTGCAAAAGCAAATTGGCTATGGTCGTCTTCCTTGGTGTTGTCGCACCTTACTCCGAGGACTGCCTGTCACCCTTCCATCTAAATGAGCTGGAGGGCTTGCCTTTCATAATCTTCGCGACCCACCGTGCCTGCCTTGCCCGATGCGCCACTCTTCTCCTTGCGAGCGATACAACCTTAATCGTCGCAGCATCTTGCTGATCAACATAGGCGATCTGAGACTGGAGCCAACTATCGTCAAGCGACCTTACACCTTACATTCCATTCGTCGACGTCAATGGTGCCTTTATGAGGCTTGCGCGTCTGCGTTAGATGGGCAACAGTTGATTTGCCCGACCCATAGTCCGCCTCGTGATCCTGGATAGTCAAACGTTATACAAAAACGTTGACGCATGAGTTCATCAGAGACCTGCCTGGAAAACGGTTTGGGTGTTGGGCTTAGTGGTGGTCAAAAACTGCTCTCTATGGCGTGCAAACTCAGAAACCCTGCAATCTTGATTCTTTGTAGGTGCTCTTACTTTCATTACCTTTTTTCTTCCCATTTATTCTATCCAGATGAGGCTACTTCCGACGTTGGACACAACATTACGGATTCTTGGGTTTGAATCATTCAAACATATTGGTGACATAGCAAAACCACGATCGCTATCACTCGTCTTTCTCAAACCGGGCCATAAGACTTCGTATACGCCCTTCAAGTAGGTCGGGTCATTGAACAAGGCTATGGCTCAGGCCTTAAATCGACCGTCGACTCTCCTTACAACGACCATAGGGGCGAATTCAAGATGAAGAAAGCACAGTGCGACACCCTTTCTATGAACTGTCTTCAGACATGGAGAAGGCTTGCTTGACCAACTGCCAGTATTTGTCAAACCTTACAGCAAGGCTCTTCGCATTTGGTACTTGGGTGTTCGACGTCATCGCAGATCTGACTGGCTGCGACCACGCCTGACAGAAATATCATTTCTGATAGGGAACGCCCGTCGTCTGAGTCAATTCACTTCTCTCGACAAGTGTGTCCGACCGACGGCGTCCGTCGATCTCATACGCTCCATCAGTTCATGTCACTTCAACTCGTCTCTATCCGCATATATAGTCCATGAGGGGAGATCTAGTGTCGCTCCAGCCACCTTTATCTCTGCTAAATTTATGCACCGCCCATCGTCGCAAGCCTTCAAGCTAGTGCAATTCCTGGATAAAGATGGAGGCGACGCGCGGGATCTGATTGTTGTGGTGCTGAGCCAGCTCTGTATCGCTGCAGCAATGCTTTGCGCAGGGCCTATCTTGACCCTCATCCGACGATGGAAGCTATCCTGGCTGACGTCGCTATCGCGCCAAGTTACCATGGGTTACCAGAGCAGGTCGGTTGCAAAGTGCGAGTTCAGGAACAAGCGCGCTTGCGAGGAAGTCGCGACAAGCTACTGCGACGTGCGTCTTTCCCTTTCAGCTCGAGGTATCGACTCTGAAACAAATCTTCTCCTTGACTAGCATTAACACTCGCTCGATGAGCCTTGGCACCGTATTCAAGGCTCAATTTGATGCCTCCACTAATGACGCCCTTCACTGGCGTGAAAGGTGCTTTTGTCGAAGGCTGCACCTATGGCGTTACCTGTGGTCTAATTTACCTCGCCAAAGCCCTCCTGTTTTACGTTGGCATGCTCCTCGTCGCTCACAAGATCTATACCCACATCCAGATGATTGAATTTCTGAATCTGGTTGTGTCCATGGTCACTACGTGCTCACAGTTCATGGCTGTTGGTAAGTTCCTGGAACCTTTATCCTGGAGCCGATTCTCATTTCTGTTTCTAGCTGAGGAAGTTGCGAACCCTCCAAACAACGTCTGGCCCCAACAAGTTTACCATCCTTGACACTGACGCATGTGCATCGCGGGGAACCCTTCGACCAGACCTTTCGGGATCCATGAGATTCAACGGCGTCAATTTTGCCTATCCCGAATGGCCTGACGTCTACCCGTCCTGCGCAGCCTTATCATGAAAATCCTTTCATGCCTCAACTTCATGTACTCCTTCCAGGGCCTAACCTCAACCTCTTCGAATCCGGCTGGCTCGATTAAGGATGGTGGTTAAGACGACGGCCGTAGTAAGCCACCTACTTTGGCATTGGAGTTGGTCAGGAGGTAGGTGAGAATCGTCGTCAATATCGTTTGTGCTGTTGATGATTCTTGTCGGTAGAAGGAACAAGGGAATGGGGGAGGCAATTTATAGAGAAGATGAAGCGACGTGGAAGGAGGAAGATCGGAGAAGGAAGAAGATAGGTAGGGGATGGGCGATGGGTCGACGATCATCACCTCAGGAGCCACGCCTAGTCGTACTCAGCTTTGCGTATAGTTTTTTTTCTACACCCACCCATCAAATCCTAGGCTCCGTGTGGAAAACAGCAGTGTTTGCAAAAAAAGAAGAAAACAGAAAAAAAAGCCATCTAAGTTACCAAAATGTGTTCGCAACGAAACTCTGGTCAATTTGAATACGTACTCATAAAGGATTCGGCATAACGCATTGAGGTTCAGCCAAGTAAATTGCGCCCTTGGTCGATTTAAAAGTTTTTTGGTAATATCATTCCATTCGTCTATCATTAACGAACTTAAGAGACATTGGTAGAGTAGGACTTTTGGGTCTGCTCTCAATAGGATCATCTGCTGGCATCCCCGAGGGCCGAGACGAGACGGCTTCCGAGTCATTTATTCTTCACCTCTAATCTACTACCACCGTCTCATCTACAAGAGGCACGACGCACGCATCATGAGACACATATTTACCTCGCTCCTCATCCCAATGTGCAGTTAAGTGTGACATGAGAAAAGTGCCACGTACTTATTCTTAAGTTTCGCGCCGCTTGAGGCACTAAATCCATCATCATTCAGTTTATGTATATTCATTATAATAAGCCGAAACACACTATGTTTCGTGGAAATCCATGAAAACCAAGTAATACTAAAAGAATCGCAACGACTACACATGATTAGCTACCACTCTGATTTGTGTGGACCATTTGCAAAGTTTTTACGAGGTATAGACAGACATAGGCCAGTGGGAGATAGAGCAGGATCATGATGGAAATCAAGATACATGACATCTGCTGAGAAGGCATAGAGATAGAAAGATAGGAACAACATCGCCGACTCTTGGGATCAGGCTTTCAAAGATATCAGAACTGAACTGCAAAGATGAGTAGTCAGACATACATCTTTCCAATGCCATACCGCAACGAACCCACTCCTGGATGCGGCAGCTACAAGTCTTCGTCGCTTAGACACCTATCAACCATTTAGAAACGACATGGCAAAGATGGCAACGAATAGAAATCGTACTGCGACAGCCTGATAAATGTCTAGAGGCCAATCTAAATCAGAAAATTTAAGGCTGCTGAGAAGGCCGCAATTTACCTAGCTTGGGGCCTTGGAGAAACCATCTCTGATGATCTCCAGTTATTGAATAGATGCGAGCGCCACCAGGACCCCCTACAACTATATGATTGTCACCAAAGAAAGCTATGCCTAGAACAACATTCTGAGATGGGCGGGTTTCTTGAGGGATAGTAGAAACATGAACAAGGCCCGGTATTGAGAATATCTCAACGCCATCTGCCAGGTTGGTGAATGCCAGCATCCGGTTGTCATCGCTAATAGCAGAAGCTCCTCTAAAAAGTACATCAGAAACCACACTGGATGTTAATGGAACGAGATATACGGACATCCTTCGATTCACGTGAACCACATGCGTCACCTTCCATGGCTTCAACAAACAAAGCACCCTAATAGATGGTGTCAGTCGAGTCAAGTACGATAAGACGTAAAATATAGTGCACCAGAAACTGTCCTGACAAGCAGGATTCGAACCAACTAAACCAAGCAATATCATGTCGTCTGCGAATGAAGTGCGGATGAAGTGCACAACATGTACCCGCACATCTGTCAAGTTGAAGCTACCAAGTTGAAGGTATCTTGCAGCCCCATTAAGACTACTTTCCTGGTTCCCGAAGCTTAAAGATTCTCCTGCACCGTCAATAGGAATGTTATTCATGCGAAATAGAGTTGATCTTGGAGATAAGATGTTGGCGTATTTTCTTGTGGTCCAGATTGCTAGATCTTGATTGCCGGAAGCGGCTGTGTAGCCGTGGTGGCAGGAAATACTTTCGACTGGACCATTGAGAGACGACTGTACCGCATAGTAGAATGGATAATAATAAAGTTTCTAAACGCTGGATGCGTCAGAGGTCCTGCGAAAAGTGACATTACAGAATACTTACTGCTATTGAGGGAGCCCATGAGAACACCCATCGTGCACCTCTTGCTATGTACGAAGGCGTTGCGCGATAGTACGAGAGAATAGTCCCCTCACGAGATCCAACCCATAGCATCTCCCGCCTTGAGTTGCTGAGCTCCCAGCTCATACCAGTGATCGAAGCGCCGATATGAAGCGACTGCTGGAGGCAGCCTGAGGCGATATCCCATATCCTCAACTCGCCAGTAACTCCTGTCAATAGTATCAGCATCACCCCAGAATCAAAGATTACAGGCATACCTCCAGT
>Ga0247741_1001596_pt1 | contig 12592 bp, 14 predicted proteins | sample UWRJL213509R2_FD_180945 | JGI IMG/M metagenome (GOLD analysis project Ga0247741, IMG submission 180945) | Plant litter microbial communities from Arlington Agricultural Research Station in Wisconsin, United States - UWRJ-L213-509R-2 | ecosystem: Environmental > Terrestrial > Plant litter >... | reverse complement strand
AATATCCGTGAGCTTATGAACGCGCACAAGGCTTAACCGTCGAAGGTTTGGTAGACCGGCAAACTCAAACACGGACATGTCCGTCAGATTGCGACAGACTTGGAGCAAAAACAAAACGCAAGTCAGAGATTGAACATTCCAGGTGACCAACAAACGACTCACATGCTACATCTATACACCTAATGTTAGTACATGAACGGCAAAGTCGAACTATGCCTCGATCCGTGATGCTAGAGACGTGCGCCAGCATCAAAACGTCAAGATGATCGTGAAGCTTGGATACGCTCTCTAGAGCGTTATCGGTGAGCAACGTGCACCGCGAGAGATTGAGGCTCTGAATCCTGGGCGCATGGGTTACAATTCCTTCGATAGCATCGTCCGTAATTTTACACTGAGCTAGGTCAAGAACCCGTAGGTTATCTGCAGTGTGCCGCAGGATCAGAGGGGGTAATTGCTCAAGCCATGTCGTCGGCCTGGGAGGTAGTGGCTTTTCCTCTCCATCGATTTGCTCCGGCTCCGGCTCTGGCTCTGGTTCTGGTTCCTTCACCAACGACGACGGGAACGCTTTGTCGGTGAGGAGTGAGTTATTGGCTAGTCGTAATGTTCGTAATTTTCTGTTGGAAGGCATTAAATCAATGTCGGCTTTCGGACTTCACATATTGAACTACCAACCGCGAAAAGGACCACACATCTCGTACCGCAACGGGCGTCAGCAGTGGCAGGTCGCACAATTCAAGTTCTACGAGACGTGAGCAAGTTTTGGCAATCGCAGAGATCGATGGATCCGTAAGTCCCACCACGCCATTCAACAAGATCCACTGCAAAGGCAAAGACTTGTTCGTGAGGTCTAGAACGCCCACGTCCGTGACCTGGGCGCAGCCAGATATATTCAATCCAAGAAGATTGATTGCGTTCTCTGCCAATTGCACAATCGTTCTGTCCGTGGTGTCAGGGACACCAGTAAGACAGACCGTCTCCAGATGTGGACAAAATGGCAGTACTCGGGCGACCTGCTCATCGGTTATGAGCGCCTGGCCGAACCGATCGTGACTTTGCAGCAAAATGAGATGCCGCACACGACGATATTCCTCCTCGGTGGGCAGGCGGTCGGTGATCTTGATCATGTCTTCATGAAAGGAGCCCGTGGACTCAGATTCGCCGTCCAGTAACATGGCCGCCCCGAGCAATCACTGGAACAAAAGGTACTGGGGTACAGATCTTTGGTAACGCGTAACGTGTAAGCAAGTTGATGGTGGAATTGTCTAGGTCAGTCTAGATTCAATGCATGGCCGTGAGATGTCAAAACATACAGCAAAAAGAAGTAGTAAATCGGTATGAGAGTGGAGTCGACTGTCAGTAGTTTCAAACTTAAAGAGGTGGTATGGTTCTCGGCGTCCGAGCAGAAGTTTGTTGAGCTCGTGAGCAGCGGTCCGTGGCGCACCTTGAATAAGCGCTCTTTGAGAAAGCTTACCTAATCATACCCTATGTCGTCCTCAACCTCCACCTCCTCGACGACTGCACGGCCAGTCTACAAGGAGTTTCAGCAACCGGACTCTAAAAGTCGGATACCAGTCACACCAGCTGTTCTGCGGTCCATCTTTGCCTCGTCACGGTCGCCACACGAGGAGCGGTCTATCTCACGAATCGCCTTCTTTCGGTATGGCTCGGCATCGTACTGTAGGGCTACTTTCTAATGTTCCTTCTTGCTTGGTCTGTTCAGATTTACCGGCTTTCTTATCAGCTGCATTGGGATAGGTTTCGCTGCCGCCAGGAATCGCGGTATCAAAAGTGGGGCGGCGCTTTTGGGTGTTGTTTAGATGGCTTGGATATTCTTCACATCTAAGATCAGGGGTGAAGGGTTTTAATTGCTCTCTGCATATTCCGTTGGCTCAAAAGTATATGCAATACCGAATAGCATTGGAGATAAGAGATAACAGGGGCTACACTTGACAGACATAGAATGAACTGACCACTCTTGCTACACTCAGAAAAGATCGACACATCCACGGACTGGTGAAATGACTCCAACAACCTTGCTAGAAAGTTCAAACATGCTGCCTCCTTCATAAACTACCAAGTCAGTCGCGTCCTCGCCGATCTCCCGGACACCAAGAAGTTTTTCAAGATTAGTGGTGGCGAGTTGATACGCCTGTGACTCGGAGATGTGTTCATTCGACTCAAGCGCAGCCTAGAAATATGTCACCGGGATAATTAGTTGGCTCCCAGCAACGTACATGGCAGAACGTACCCATTGGAGATCGAAACGAGTATTTTGAGCTTCCCAGGCACTTCGAACGCCTAAGCCAACCGTTACAGTGTTTTCCAGAAGCTTCACTAGTGCGGTGTCGTTCGTGAGTGGGGGTCCAGGTAGACTGTCAACAATATCAGTACTTGATGTCAAATTGGTTTGACCCATGGATTTACATTCTTCGTTGATCCCAGACCATTGGGTACGGACGTGACGGGTTGAGTATGACGCCAACGTCCGCGTGACCTATCAAGGTCAAAGATTAGGGTGAGCAGGAAATGACTTCACCGTAACGTACTGATTTCCTTTGCCAAGAGATGAGCTTCTGCCGCACCGCTGAAAACCATCCGCATTGTAGAGCCAATCCTATCTTCTACATCAAGCTTAAGGATGAGAAGGTTCGCCATTATGTCTGCACTGTCGACCTCGATAACAAGGGGCACGATACCCTGTCGAATTGGCTTTAGAATTCGAGGATACCAAGTGCTAGGGAAATAACTCGCCTCTGAGGCTTGCCTAAACCAATAGCCAGTTTCTTTGTCTCTCGACTCCCAGCCATAAAGCAGGCGCCTCAGGCCAGCCATCTGCGTACTGACACTGATTCCTCGCAGAGCAGGTTGTGACTTGCCCATGACTATATGCAAAGCCGCGACTTCTTGTATAATGGCACCCCGTTGCATAGCATGCCCAGCTCCTGTGCGGAATGTAACAGAGAGGCCGGCTATAATATGTGCATTGGGCCCTCCAAGGTAGATGGGCCTTGCCAGAGAAGCCGTCCCCAAAGTTACGCCAGAGCGGTATGCAATTCTGCACAACAGATAGATCAGCAATCAAGCTCGGGAGATAGAAGACGAGAAACACACAAAGCATTTCTAGTGCTGAAGACAAGGGCATCCATAGCCCGTACGACGGCTCCGCTGTCATCTAATATCTTGGGAACATTGGATGCGAATGCGTCGTATGTCACTCCATCGGCAGTTGAAGGCTCTGAAGCGATTTCTTCCAGCCCCAGTGGTGATCCGTAAGTCATGAGTCCTGGTGAGATAACTCCGCCGCGTAAGTCCATGACGGTCGCATCGCCGTGAACAGTAGCACACTGCCGTCCAACGCAAGTCACTTTACCGCCTTCAACAATAACAGTGCCTAATTCTTCTGACTTAGATGAATCTGCGTGGAAGGATTGTTGGAGTTCTCCTTCCGCCGTCTTCTTCCACAGTTGCTTGACGTTGGTGAATACCAAAGTATTTTGGGTACTGCGTCCTTGAAGAGGAGGGAGACCATCCCATTTGATCGACTCGTTCCTCTCCTTGTCCCAGTTCGGAGGTGTTGGCAGTTGCTTCCATTCGTCGCCTTCTTTACCTTTTCCGATTTCGACATAGTTCTCCTCTTTGGTCTTTGATGGGATAGGGATTTGCAGGATACCGTCTATCCATACTTTACGAGGAGTTGCTCCGAGTCGAAGTGGATGGGAGTCCCAGAGGACAACATCAGCGTCGGACCCTTCCGACAGAATTCCAATGCGATGGGAGAGACCTAGGGCAACAGCAGGTGTCGAGGTCACCGCAGCGAGCGCTAGGTTATCAGGCAAACCGAAGTAATGGGCTTGTTGGGCTTCGTAGAGCACGTAGCGTGAGTTGAGCACCGGGTGATCAGACTTATTTGAAAAATCAGCGCCAAAGCTAAGATATCGAACCCCTTTCTATACCTTCATGGCAACTGGAATGCCCTCGTCGGCGAGCACCCTCGCTGCAAACTCTGAGCCGCGATAGGATTCCCGTTTGTACCTTGGAACCCGTTTAATGTATGTGACATGTTTGATGTGAAATCTTACCTATGATTTGTCGCGAATAGAGCAATGGTTGGAATTTTACCCCACCTATAGCACAATGTTGAGAGAAGATCATAACAAAAACATGACTCCTTACATTCGTTTAATGACGTCTGGCACTAGCCACGCTTCTGAGGCGTGGTGGACCGACGCAATTGAGAATTGGAATTCGTTGGTAAGCTATGAGCAAGGGTCAGCCGATGAATGCGCTAAGATTTGGTAGACATAGACGCAAAAGGCTTACGCGGACGAGGGCATCCAAATCCACAGCTTCATAACAGTGGGTAGATACCTGAACACAATGAGCTATCGATTTTGCAGCCTTTTTATATGACCCACCTTGACTCTACCACGAAGAACGTCGACGAGAACCTCGTACTGGCCATTTTCTGGGTAGGGTGTGTTGATCGAGTCCCAGAGCCCACTTTCTGCTCTAGCGCAATATTCATCTTGAGCTTGTTTGATCTTCGAGGCTTCTATGTATGCCGAACGGTAAGACCACATCGTGTCCATGCGATTCCCATACACTCTGAGGTTCTCGCCACATGCCTGCCTGTATGCACGAGAGACCTTTTAAAAGGAATACTCAGAAGTAGATGAATACACACTTTAGATGTCTCCAACGGAATGGCGTGAAGTCATTGTCGCCATCTGATGGTATGTTTAGATTGTTCGGAGGGTCGACAATCATGGACGACGGCGAGCGATCTTTCGTTTTACGGAGCTTGATAACGAAGGCTTGCCCACCTATCCATCCTGTAAGCGAGTGCACCGGCCGGTGGAAGTCAAACTCTTACCAATGGCATTGATGCTACCGGGAAGAACTTGAACAGAAGTTACCCCTCCAGCCATGGCAAGTTCGTAACCGTCATCATGGGTATTTAACCCGTCGAGACTTCTGAGCCAGGGCACGATTGGACCTTTGTTGGAATTCAGGTCAATGGCACCTATCCATCTGTGAGTTAAGAGTTTCCCGGACAAGAAATGTTCATTGTAACTACCAGCAAGGATCGGGGTGCTCAGGACTCCCAGATGCGTATGCATATCCACTGAAAGGTTTCCTTTCAATTATTGAAAGGAGATAAAACTAGAGTCGCATCACCTAGGCCAGGAGTAACCCAAGCGCCATCGGCGTTGACGATAGTCAAATTTGGGACACTGGCAATGACCTGTGCAGATATGTCTCCCAATCCTTTGATGACCCCTTTATCTAGAAAAAGATCCCCGCGAATAACTTGGGTCCCGTTGTCCTTCCCAGTGAAGATAACACAGTTTCGGATGAGCGTCGCGTTTGTTCCAGGTTCGTACCTGTCCGAACCGTCTCGTGAAAAGAAATCCGCTGTTGGTCCCGGTGTGGCCTTCAGTGCAGCACATCGAGAAAGAATGTTTGCTTTGGAGTGCTCGAAAATGGGAGTGTGGAGATTGCGCTCGGTCCCAGCAGAAAATGTTGGTGATAACTGGAGAAAGTTTGTGAAAGAGAAGAGTAATGTGGCGAGAATAGCGATGGCGGTTGCTAACACCACGGTAAACGAAATCGTTGGTGAACCTGCAAACGGTCGAAAGACCGTCGCAGATGGCTGGCGGGGGCGCCAGCCTCCAAAAGAGCGCTCTTTGCTAGACATGGTGGTGAGATGGATGAAGCCCGACCATTGGTGCGCAGCCAAGAGGTTCTTGAGGAGCGAACGCAGACGGTGCACAAGCCTCGTTGCACGTTGCAAATGAAAACCAGCAGTCAGCACATAAACGTTGGCAGACCATGATGCCGTGAAGACGTCGTGGTAGTGTAAATTCAACCCTTCAAGCTTCAAGCTTCACCTTAGTGGGGCAGAAGAAGGGGACAGATGTCACACGCAAGTTAATCTGCAGCAACATGAGTCCTGGATGTCAAAATAGTTTCAACGCCCACGATGCGCTTTCAATGAATTATTCAGCGATTTGGTTACATTATTTACGATGTAGGTGTATATACAGGACAGTCGTGCAGGAAAACATCGACAATATGCCAATCGTCCCCATTCCTTGCTTTTAGCGAGTAGGTTCGTCTTCACTCGAATCCTCTTGCGTGCCGTTTGTTAATGCAGCAGCTGCGTTACTTGGACCAGCCTCCGGCGTTGTCTCGTTGCTATCGCGTGAGTCAGGGTCGTTCACAGCTGGAGCACTTGTGACCTTTCTTTCCTTGCGCTTCCGAGTTGACGGCGGAGGTAGTGCAGGAAGATGAGCTTTCTTTATTCTTAGAATGTCCATGATTTCTTCATGGAATTCAGCACCGTGAAATATGTGGTGGAAATGAAATATTCACCTTGATGCGTCATGTCTTCGTATCCCTTGACACTCTTCTTCAAAGTCAACCACCGCCGTTGCAATGTATGTGCGCTCCAAAGATTCCAATCTGGATCTGCCATTAGTTTCCAGTCGATTTCAGTGTCATCCCTGACACTCAAAGAATCAACTCTGTTGACGGCGGTCAATAGGTATTGTATGAACTAAAGAAAGAGACTAACTTGTGCACAAGGATGAACGCGTCTTGTTGGCTCCATCTGGGCTTCTGCCCTTGATTCTTCACTGTCTTACTTAGAGCATCCGTCCTTGATAAGATTCAGTATCTGGTTGACAAGAAACTTAGCGGATGTGACACACCATTTTATCCTGCACTGCTGACGTCCGCGTTTACCACCCATACGGTCGCTGACAACGCCCCAAAAGACGTCATTGTCAATGTCTTTCCCTTGTTTGACCGTCATATCGGTGACAATTTCTGTCAGCTTGTCTTCCTCTTCTTTCGTCCAACCACCTAAATATGTAAATGTGAGATTGTTGGTGACCATGTCAGGATAATCAGCGTAATGACTGACCTGTCAGGCGGATATCACGGTTAACGATATGATTGCGATATCTGTCTCGACAATCTGAGGACATTCGTCCAACGCGAGCGCTAACTTTCTCCCATTGTTGGCCGAGATCCGCGACAGCTCTGACGATTATATGAAATCAAGAACTGCCGAAAAGTGTTGGATGCACCTACTGTTTTAATATTGTGTCTTCGGCCTCCTTCCACTGTCCCTGTAGTTTCATAGGATGGTAGGCTCGCCGTACATAATGATAAACCGCAATGATGGGCCGGAGAGGTACGGCAGCAGCTAAAGGTTGTCAGCTCTACTAAGCAATGTAGGAGCATGAATCGCGCACTAATTTCAGACCAAAACGCCGTGTCTTTAGTCTTCTCGTTCTTAGCGAAGATAATTTCCAAGATATCGTCGTTCGATAGTCCCTTCTCCTACAAAGAACGTTAGATCATGATTACCGCCCAGAACCACGAAGTTTTACAAATTGATATTTATCGATGGCGGCTTTTGTCTGCTGCTCCTCGATAGCAGAGAACTTTCCTTTGCGGTAAACCAGACCTAACTCGAGATAAGATCAACAGATTGGAAAATGATGAAGAAGGCCATACCTTCCGTTCGAACCAGCTCTGCAAGCCTGTTTGTGCTGAGCCACTTGTTCGCGAGCACATAAGCATGGTCTGGGTGGGCGTGTTGCTCATTCCCGGGGAGGCTCATGTTGATGATCCTCTTGTGACCGAGAGAAGCTCCGTTTTGCTTTGGATCGACGAACGCCAAAACACCAATTGAAGGTTGGCCCGCGGCTGTGGGCTGTCTCTGATCGAGTTGAGGAGCCATGAATGGCATAGGATTCGGGAAAGGAGAGTTTTGAGCAGATGCTGCTGCTTCGCCAATGGACTTGAGCACACTGGCGATCTTGCTCATGTCCAAGTCGCGAAGAGCGCGTAGAATATCCTCGTTGGAAACAAAGGCTAGGTCCGTGAAATTGCCATCTGTGGGGGTGATACTCGTGCCAGGAGGGTTGCTGAACATGCTTGGGTGTTGTGAGCCGTTAGGGTCGTAAGAAACCTGAGGCATCGGGAATCCATAATGCACCGGAGCGTATGGATTGAACGTCGAGTCAAAGTGAGGCTGAACCGTAGACAATGGGTGGCCCGTAACCGCTACGATGGCAGATAGTAACGCTGCTGCCGAAGCCTGCGAGTTGGCCTCGATTTCTGCATCTGTCTGCTCTGACAAGGGTGTCACTTTTTCCTTGCCTTTTCCCTTATCTATATTCTTCGAAGGGGCTTCCTTGTCCTTTGCAGAAGGATTCTCGACTGGTACCAGATGATCTCCGCTATGGGAGCCATTTTCTTTGCGTTTTTTCCTGCTTTCTGTGGCTTCTCCGGCGTTTGGCTGATCATCTTCGCGCGACCTCTTCTTCCTTTTCTTCTTCTTCTTGTCGAGAACATCCTTTGGGATAGACGAAAGGACGTTCAGAGGATTGAGGCCAGAGCCACACGCGTCAACAGAGCTGGACGGACTGGGGATCGACAACATTAGGGTGGGCTTTGAGAACGAAAAGTTGTCCCAGTAATCTTAGTATGTGTGACAGCTGTCACGCTCTCTACATTTTGCATCTCGAAATCTAAGTTTCTAACCTCTCTTCACCATCATCATCATCGTCGAACCATCTCTCCTCAGCGTCTCGGTCGTCGTCTGCACTCAGAGATTCGTTCCAGTCAACTTGGTCGTAGTCGATATTCTGTACATTTCCGATGAATATTATGGATAATATTAATCTCAACTCATCACCCACATCGAGCAGACCATAAATAAATCGTTCTCGAATACGTCTTTCGAACCATTCCCGGGTGTCTTCATCCGACTCTTGTGGAGGTGGATCAGTAGGCACCCTCTCATCGTCGCTATCGCTATCTTCTTCTGGAACGAAGTCGTCCTGCACACGCACTCTGCTTCTCCTAATGTTGCGCACGCGCTCAGCCTCTCGTTCCTCTTCGTAGTCTGCTAAAAGACTTCCAAGCTTCCCAATATGTTGACGATCTCCATCCAGGAACCTTTGCTGGGCCCATAGTCTCTCATCATTTCCTTCTTCAACACCCCGTCGTTCACGCCCTTGCCACAAGTCAGGCCAGCTATTCCGAGCCGATTCAAACAGTAACTCAGGCGGATTTCCGTTGGCGTAACGAAGGCGCCTATTACGGATTGCGACTATAGGTGTTCGTTGTTTCGGAGTTGTGATGTAACTGTAGTGTGCCAGGATGTGTGGAGGAAGCTGAGCGACGTGTTTATTGAGAAATCCAATCGGATCGTCTTCAGGGGATGGTAAATAGTCTTGAGGAAGCCCTAAGTATCTGAGTGAAGGGCCCTTATCGAAGGGAATACCAGCCGATGCTGAAGAGGACGACTCGGACGACATTGTCGGTGCAAGAACGCGTTCTGTCACAAAGGCGTGACGGGGTCTGGTGTGTGTGACGGTGTTTTAATTCGTGCTTTTGCGGCAATCTTGACAAGCTCTATTCTGGCCTGAGACATTGTATCTTCTGAGGTTCCTTTCGCCTTTCAGCTCTCTGCAGTCATCACCAGACGGTTTTACATGGACTCCCAGAGTATAGATAACCGAGCTCGTGTCTATGGGTGTAAATGGGAATGGTGTCGGTTAAGTTTCCTCGACCAAGCTGCTCTCAACGAACATGTTGTACTCGAACATGTGCGGCGTGCAATACCTGTGCGCAGGAGAGACATTGCAATAATGAAAAGAGTGGAAGAGGGTGCTGGCGAGAGTCTGAAAATATCGGACCTCATGGTTGGATTATCGTCAGCTGAATCTCAAGACAGCTCTATGAGTACTGCACCGAAAGGTATTGTTCAATATATGTGTTCATACTGAATGTGATACTGAATTTGACTGCTCTCTAACCCGTAGATTCGTCATTAGAAGAGCCTTCTTCACTGCCATCCCCTCCCGCTTCAAGCCCTGCGACGCACTCTCCTCTCCTCCATGGCCGGTTCCCTACACTACATCCTCGATCTCGTATCACCAGTCCTGTACAGGATAGCGACAACAATATCAGCCACGATGTCCAAATGGCAGATGCTCAACCATCACAGGATCAAAATGTACCAACCTTCGCAGCACTTAGCTCTCCAACCGGATCGCACGCATCTCTAGCTATTCCCGCCTCGCCTTCCTTCAGCTCACTGGTGCATCGTCCTAAACGCAAACTTGCATTTGATTCCCCGGAGCCTCAGTTGCGAAAGCAGCAGAACACTGGCCTCCAGATCACATCGAAGCATTCGGCGTCCTTTACCTCGACAGATTCCAGAAAGTCTGTCGAGAAACAATTAAACCAAAGACCTCCATCCGAAGAGGATGATGACGAAGATGATGAAGACTACGAAGAAAGTAGCCATGATGAAGATGATGAAGATGAAGATGAGGACGATGATGAAGACGGAGATGGAGATGAACATGAGCGCGTTCGTGGTGAGGAGGACGATGCCATGGATGTTTCCCAACATAGTCCATCGGCCCCAAGCAGCGGATCATCTCGTTTGAATCGAACAGACTCGACGCAAGATCTCTATAAGGCTGAGCTCGAATGGCCTTCCTCTAATCCAGCGGTTTCCGAAGAACTTCCTCAATCGCAAGCTTCAGACATCCAGATACATGGTACTCTGGCAGAGCCCGCATCTTTTTCGCAACCTCCATCACAATTTGAACAATCTACCTTTCCTTTCCACAACCACAACCGGAGAACCACTTCCCAGCTGCATGATATCCATACCGACATTGATACCAGCGCATCATTAGCGTTAAGCAGCCCAGCGCCTCTCGTTTCTCCGACCTTTGCTGTCAGTACACCCCAACGGCAAGCCTGGTATTCGAACCCTCTGGTCCGACGGCGCAGCAGCATGAAAATAGAGCATTCCACGAGCGCCGAGTCTACACCAAAACCCTCATCTCCTCGACAAAAAGAAGCACCTATACCAACCGTGTCACCAGCCTCTGCTCATAGTCATCGCTCACGCACACCCAAAAAAACCGTCTTTCGTTCAGGAACTTTGAACCTGGGGACCTCAGCATTACCTCCGGAGCCCATTGCTGAAGAACCCGAGGACCACCTGATCCGGGATATCATGGCTGTTAGAGACGAAACATATGATCCATGGGCTGGTACACAGATATCAGAGTCGTCTCAAGACATGTCATACCCACCATTACAGACTCAGGCGCCTTATCAGAGCCAGAGTTTGTCTCAGCTAGATTAGTCACACTTTATATTTTCAACTTAACTTATCTTCTATTACTGTCTTAAAAATTTCTTGGGCCGTGTAGTGTTTCTTGCTATATTCAAAATATATTCATGTCTTGAGGCGAGAACTATTTTAGTCAGAGGCACTTGGTGTTTGAAGTTGAGTCCGTAGCCACGGCCCGTGGCCTGATTATTCAGACGCGTTCTTCCAAAACTCTCATATTCAAAACTTCAAGATGAATGTGCGACCAATGAGGGTATGAATAACTCCTTTTCCCATTTCACGACTGCTCACAAGTAAGCATTTAGGTAGACGACATCGCAGGAATGCAAGCCTGCAACCTCCAGAACTTGCCCGAAAACTACACCATGAAGTACTGTTAGTACACGACTCGTTTTGCATCTCCTTGAAACCTCAAGTGACGGACTCAAAAGTTGTCGTTGATTAGACATGTATCATGCAATGACCTGGCCGTCATTGTCGTACGTGGCAGAAGATCACAAAGGGAGAATTGTTGGATACATTTTAGCCAAGATGTGAGTGCCTATGGTCAGCTCGACGCATTTCTGGATCCTAAACCGCGACTATTCTTAGGGACGAAGAAGTAAAAGAAGGAGCAGAGCCTCATGGCCATGTTACATCCTTGTCAGTTCTGCGCTCTTACAGGCGATTAGGTCTTGCCAAGAAACTCATGGTCTTATCTCGTGCGTACCTTCCTCACTTTCAAATACAAAATATTTCATTATGTTTGACAGAGGAAGCAATGGCGAGCATCTACCAGGCTGGATATGTGTCTCTGCATGTTCGAAAATCCAACAGAGCTGCCTTAGGCCTCTACAAGGACACACTGGGTTTCTCTGTTAAGGATATCGAGAAGAAATACTGTAAGCTCCCTGTTGTAGTGCAAAGAACCACCATCTAACATTCATTTCCAGATGCGGACGGAGAGGATGCATACGCCATGCATTTATCTTTGAAGTAATATGGCGACAATAATATACACTTACATACACAGCTTATCTCTCTACTCGCTGTTACAAATCTACTAGGTTCCCAGTCGGAATTGTCTCTTTAGTCGGCGACTTTGTCGGAGAACGAGTACTCCTTCGTGCCTTCGGTTCAGGTGATGGACTAGGGGCGTTTCCAATCCCTCGACTGCCCATCACAACGTCTCGAATGATCTGGGCAGTTGTCAGTCCTAGCTGATAATATCCATCGTTTGTTGATGCTGAAAACATTCCAGTGTGACTATCGATTTCGTTCTCGGCTGTTTTATTAGGGGACGGCTGGAAATGGTCCTTTGCGCGACTGCCGTACTTTGGGAGTACGATGAACGTCCGCGATACTAGAAACTCTGGTGGATGGGGTGGTAAGACCGTGTACAGCCTAGTGAATCAAATCAGCGACGAAGAAAAA
>Ga0247741_1001595_pt1 | contig 12595 bp, 9 predicted proteins | sample UWRJL213509R2_FD_180945 | JGI IMG/M metagenome (GOLD analysis project Ga0247741, IMG submission 180945) | Plant litter microbial communities from Arlington Agricultural Research Station in Wisconsin, United States - UWRJ-L213-509R-2 | ecosystem: Environmental > Terrestrial > Plant litter >... | reverse complement strand
AGAATGTCCAACGGTGGCTTGTGATCGTGGCCGAGAAGACCATGCGAGTGTTCAGCGAAGCGGTTGCGCGGCAGGCCGGTATCGAGAACAGTGACCTTGCGGCGGGCGCGGCCGAGCTGCAGGGCGGCGGCGAGGCCGGCAAAGCTGCCGCCGATGATGATGACGTCATTCATGGTGAGGGACTCCGTGTGGGTCGATTGATTATTGGACTATCAAGTACAGTAATTTATGTCCGATATAGTAAACTGTCAAGTCCACTAAATCTGCTCATGACCCTCCCCCCAGTTCCTGCTCCCAAGCCCCAACGCGGACGACCACGCGATCCCGAGCGCAGCCGGCGCATCCTGGAAGCGGCGCAAAGGCACTTCAACGAGCATGGCCTGGAGCGTGCGAGCGTGGATGCCATCGCCGCGGACGCAGGTGTTTCCAAGATGACCGTGTACAGCAACTTCGGCTCCAAGGAGGGGCTGTTCCAGGCGGTCGTGCGCGACAGGACGGCAGCGGTGGTGGCTGACTTCCCGGGCGCCGGGACGCTGGACCCGGGTCAGCCGGAGAAGGTGCTGCAGGCGATCGGCGCCCGGTTTCTCGCACTGACGCGCGGGGACGCACTGGGCGCGTTGCGCTCTGCCTACGGCGTCGCGGGGACGCAGCCGGAAGCCTGCCGAGCGTTCTACAAGGACGGCCCTGAGCGTGCGAACGGCGAGCTGGCTGCATACCTGCGCCGTGCCCACTTGGCGGGCACGCTGAAGGTGCGGGACCCGCTGCAGGCAGCGGACCTGTTCCTGTCGATGTTCCTGGGCTCCGGGCACATCCGTGGACTGCTGAAGCTCGAGATGCCGGATACCCGGGAAAACAGGGCTCTTCTGCGCGAGGCCGTACGGGTCTTCATGGCGGCCTACGGCGCGTAGGGTCCACAATGTGGCAAGGTCGCGATTACGCGGCGGCAAGTGAATCGAAGCTTTTAGGCCGGAACCTTGAGCCGCATTCCGCCGCCGCTCAAGAGCCCAAGATGGTGAGTTCTAAGGTCCGCTTCCCAAGCCGTCGAAGGACAGCAATGGGCCCATCCTTGCCCTTCGGGCTCCGCGCGTAAGCGTCCGCACCCAGTCTGAAGCGGGCATCCCCCAGCCATTTTGTACAGCCGAGAGCAGGGCGCGCGGCTCGGCGGCCATCCGATAGAGTGCTCTCTCGCTCCGATCACCATGCCCCGCCAGTACCTCGACGTCCCCTACAAGTCCAAGGATGCCGCCAAGGCCTTGGGCGCGCGCTGACCTGCTGACCGAGGCCCCGCCACACATTTGCCTCGTTCACTGGTGCGTGTTTCAGCGTCGAACCTAGCCTGGAGCGCCTTGACGCTCGCCGCGAGTGCTGCTGCAGTCCTATCCGCGTCTGTGCCAGTCGATGCCATTGCCGCTGATACCTGATCAGAGCAGCCTGGCGCGAATGTTACTATTTGTTAGGTGCAGTCCCAATCAGTGGGTCGCTGCAGGCGATATCTGGGCTTTTGCGCCCGTTCTGGATGCCCCCAACAATGACACAACATCCGCTTGCACTCGCGATCACCATTTCCGCCATCGCCCTTGCCGGGTGCGTCAGCGCTCCGGTCAGCACACCTGAAATCCAGTTCGTGGATGTGCCCGCGCTCAATGTGGAGGCCTCTGCAGAACTTGGCGAGACCTTGGTCAAAAAAGGTAAGGCCTACGTATTCGACGGCTTGGAACTGAGAGAGCGCATTACCGACAACGGCTTCGCACGTGAGTACATTGTGGAGCCCGGTCAAATGCCTTTAATTCGAAAGAACGACGATGGCAGTGCGGTTTATGAGCCCGTTGGAGGCACCTACTACGTCAACGACAAGACATTCGGCCGCAAAGCAATTCCGAAGAACGGTTACTTGGTACGCAAGGCGAATGGTTCGCTCGAACTTCAGGGCTACTACGATCTCACCGGGCCTGGGCGAATCTCCCCAGCAAACCCACAGCACAACGTCGGAAAGCTTGTCGACGCGCGCCGTCCCAACTTTCGTCAGGAGCTGATCTATGGCGGCCGCGTCGGCGACCAGATCAAGGTGACCTATCGCGAATTCTCGGGAGATATCGTTCGACCTGGTTTCGCGCAGGAAGTGCAGTACGACCTGTCAGCCGAGAAGACCATCGGTTTCAAAGGCGTGCGCATCGAAGTAATCTCCGCGACCAATACCAAGCTGGTTTATCGCGTTCAAAAGTCATTTCCGGACGTGCCCTGATACAGACGGGAGCCCCTGCCACGCGCTTGCACGATTGCCGCGAACTGAACGACGCCTGCGCACCACGGCGACGCTGGCTTACGCCAAGCCGAGGCACCCATGCCAATCAGACGCCACGCTCCTCGGTTTTTCGTCAGCCTCGGCCGCAGGTTGGCGCAATGGCAGATGCCTATTCGCTTCTCCACCACCCCAACCAGATGCGCAGGCAGAGCGCTCGCCCGCTGAGCGCAGTGCATCGTGGGTAGCTAAGATCGAGTGCTTTCGTATTCACCGGGCGATGCTCATGCATCGCCGGCTTGTTGCAGGAGACATTTCCGCAACAAATGTCACGGCAAGGGAGGGCTGATCCTGAGATCAACTGCCGGCTTGTGCCGCATGCTCTGCGTTCCCTTGGAGCGAGGAAGAACACATGAAAAGAGTTTTGCTGGCGATGGCTGCCTGTGCCATCAGCGTGGGTGCGTGGGCGCATGGTGGCGGTCTCGACAAGAACGGCTGTCACCACGATCGGAAATCAGGCAGCTATCACTGCCACCGATGAGCCGCTGAACTTCATGCACCGGACTGGGCATGGCATTGCGTTTCCGCAGATCAATCAAGCTGGCGCCTGGCGTTCGATGGAACATCAGCGGCTCGGGCTCAAGCTGGACGTTCGGGCCTCGCCGGGCGTCGATCAACGTTGGTAGCCGCGGGACGTTTCTCAACGCCGGGATCGGCGCCGGGCTTTCCTCTCGAACCAGGTTGTCAGCGCCGCGGCCGAGCGCACGCAGAAGCGCAGTGACGTCGCTGCCGCCAGCGCCAGATAGAGTCTTGCTCGCTTGCGCTATCCACGATGACGGCACGCTGGTCTTCACCGACGCGGCAGGGCACCCGGCGTCTGACGCGCACATTGCCTTGGCCAAAGCCCAGGCCAAAGATGCCCTGAAGGATCTCATCACGGGCGCGTGCGACAAGCTCAACGGACAGATCGAGGCACTCGCATGCCTTCATCACGAGACACCTGATCCGAAAATAAAACCAGTCGTGCACGCATTGCCGTTTGGCGAGCCAGCGCCAGTGGAGCCAGTTGCGCTATCGCCGAAATGGTGGGAGCGCTTTGTCCCGGGCCGATGTGCACGCATCTCCGCAGAGCATGCAGGCGCCCTGGAGCGGCACGAAGAGGATTCGAAAGAGTGGGCAGAGGCGAAGCACGAGCACGACCGCGCCGTAGCCAGGCGAAGACGACTGGTGGAGATCGACATCTACCGCGATGCTTCGGCCATGGAGGTCTTTCTGGAGGAGCGACTGCAGGAAGTGGTCTGGCCACGCGAAACCCAAGTTGCGCTCGAGGTGAAGGGGGCAGGGGAGCTCATCATGCTCGATGTTGATCTTCCGGAGATCGACGACATGCCGACCAAATTGGCCGCAGTGCCGGCCCGAGGGCTGCGGCTCTCGGTAAAAGAGTTGTCGCGCACCAAGGTTCAGAAGATGTACATGGCGCATGTGCATGGCATCGCGTTCCGCCTGGTCGGAGAAGCGTTCGCGGCCTTGCCACTTGCGCGCGAGGTGGTGCTCTCTGCTTTCACACGGCGGCGGAATCCGGCGACCGCTCAGCTGGGTGACGAGTACCTCGTTTCGGTGAGGGTGTGCCGCAGCGACTGGAAGGCGATTGACTTTCAGCAATTGCAGGCACTCGATCCAGTCGAGGCGCTGGAGCGGTTTGAGCTGCGGCGAGACATGAGCAAGACAGGCGTGTTCAAGGCGATTGAGCCGCTTGCCGAGCCGGCCCAGACAGCCAGCATTTCTATGGAGCATTGAGCAATGGCACGACGAAGAAAAAGCAGCACGGCGGACGATTTCATCGAGCTAATCTCAATGCTGCCCTGGTGGGCAGGCGCTGGCCTCGCGCTGGTGAGCTACGTGATTCTGCATGCCTTCGCAGCGCCGCCAGTGGTCGTCGCAACGCGGCCTGACCAGATCGGGCAAATGGTCACGAGCAGCATCTGGAGAACCTTTGCCTATGCCGGACAGTTCGTGTTGCCATTCTTCTGCTTGCTCGGGGCGCTCGTCTCGGTGCTCCGCAGGCAGAAGCGCAAGGCATTAGTCGAGAACGTCACGAGTGGCGACGCGGTGTCAGCTCTGGACGGCATCAGCTGGCGCGAGTTCGAGATGCTGGTAGGCGAGGGCTACCGCCTGCAGGGCTACAAGGTCATCGAAAACGGAAGTGGCGGCGCTGATGGTGGCGTCGACCTGCGACTGCAACGGACCGGCGAGCGGTTTCTCGTGCAGTGCAAGCAGTGGAAGGCCTTCAAGGTCGGCGTCCAGGTGGTGCGTGAACTGTACGGCGTGATGGCAGCTGAGGGCGCCGCTGGCGGAATGGTGGTGACGTCGGGTCGCTTCACTGACGAGGCGGCAGCTTTTGCGAAGGGACGAAACATTCAACTGGTTGATGGGCCGGCGCTGCTCGGACTCATAAGAGCTGCGCAAAGAGCCACGCGTCCCGATAGCTTCCACCTCCCCGAAGGATCCGGCCAATCTCATGCGAAGTCTGTTGAACAGTTCCCCGTTTGCCCCATTTGCGCGGGCGCAATGAAACGTCGCACAGCGAAACGCGGCGTTAACGTAGGAGGGGAGTTCTGGGGGTGCGTAAGCTACCCCCGCTGCAAAGGTACGCGGCCAGCATAACTTCACCTCAGTATGAGATCTCTGCCGCTCGCATTGACGCGCGCCCACGAGGCGGGGAGGCGATCTGTGCCGTTCGTAAACGCGTCCGAGGTCGAAGAGTTCACGCAGATTGGGGAGCTCACTTTGAACATCGACTTCAGCGACGCCACGTTCGGCGCACAAGACATCGCGCTCATCTTCAATTTCGGGTAGCGCGATCTCACAAAGAACTTGGAAGGAAACACGCATGCAGGTCAAGTTGCCAGCGGTTCTTGGCGTCTATGCCAATTCGCGTTTGGGCACAGTTCGCCAGATCGTCGCCCCCCTAACCACGATCAACTGCCGCGCGGTGAAGTACACACTGGGCAAGGCGGTCGGACATGTGTTCCAGAACGGCACCGGCGCAAACCTGCTGTATCTTTTCTCGACCCATCCCAAAGCGGCGCCGCTGCCAAGCGACGCGCCCATACTGGTTGCGAAGAATGTATCCGTTGACGTAGACGAACTCGATCTAACCGACGGCAAATGGGTAACGCACCCGGCAAGAGAATCCGAACCGTTGCCAGCCGCAACGGTGGCCGCCGCCGCACGTAGGTCGTGGTTTCGCGCCTTCAAGTTTGCCGAGGAGGATCCGCGCAGCGCCGTGGTTGGTCTGCGCAAGCCGCAAGCGGGCGCGCTGCACGCGATTCATGCGCACTGGTCGACGAGCGGCGAAAGTGCCACGGTGGTGATGCCCACCGGGACCGGCAAGACCGAAACGATGCTGGCCGTATTGACTTCCGCCGGCTGTGAACGGGTCTTAGTCGTTGTCCCGACCGATGCATTGCGCTCGCAGCTTGCGGACAAGTTTGAAACACTGGGCCTGCTGAAGGTGCCCGGGAACGCGGTGCTGGCCGAACATGCGCTGTGCCCGGTCGTGGGTACGCTCACTTCCAAGCCGAAGACGATCGAGGAGGTAGACAGCGTCTTCCTTAACTGCAACGTGATTGTGACGACCAGCCACCTTGTCGCACTGTGCGACGCCGACATCCAGAGCCGCATGGCCGCGCTGTGCACACATCTGTTCATTGACGAGGCGCACCACGCGGAAGCGGCGACCTGGAAGAGCTTCCGCGAACGTTTTGGCGAGAAGCTGGTCCTGCAGTTCACCGCAACGCCATTTCGTGAAGACGGTCAGGCGATGGACGGCAAGCTCGTCTACATTTACCCGCTTCGCAAGGCGCAACAGGAGGGGTATTTCAGGCCCATTCGCTTCCACGCGATCCGCGAGTTCAACTCCACCAACGGGGATCGAAAGATTGCGATGGCCGCCCTGGACGAGTTGGATGCCGACACCACTGGCAAGCACATCGTGATGGCCCGGGTCGGCGACACCCACCGGGCGTCGGCGATCCTGGCGCTGTATCAATCGTTCGCTCGCTACCAGGCGGTGTCGATTCACTCGGGGATGTCGGGACGGGAGCAGCAAGCCGCGAAACGACAACTTTTTGGCGGATCGGCTCGGGTGGTGGTCTGCGTGGACATGCTCGGCGAAGGCTTCGACCTGCCGGAGTTGAAGATCGCGGCCTTTCATGACATCCGAAAGAGCCTCGCCGTCACGCTGCAGTTGGCCGGGCGCTTTACCCGCGCGCGCCCCGACTTGGGCAACCCAGTCTTCATCGCGAACATCGCGCTTGTCGACGTTCGTGACGAGCTGCGCAGGTTGTACAGCCAGGATCCGGACTGGAACGTCCTACTGCCCGAGCTAAGCACGGCCGCGATTCAAGCAGAGCAGGTTTCACAGGATTTCTTCCGAGGTTTCGGCGTGTTCCTGGATGAGGTACCGTTGAACGACCTCCGGCCTGCGGCCAGCATGGTCGTCTACAAAACGAACTGCGTGAATTGGACGCCGCAATTTTTTAAGCGCGGCATGCGAGGCCTGACATCTCGCGACAAGGTGTTCCACTCGCTCAATCGAGTTGAGAACACCCTGGTGGTATTAACGGCAACGGAACAGAGCGTCCGCTGGAGTGATGTCGAATCAGTTCGCGAAACGGTCTGGGAGATGATCGTAGCGATCTGGGATCGCGAGCGCGCGCTGCTGTACATCCACGGTTCGGGGCTGAACGGCGAGTACAAGGAGATCGCAAAGGCGTTGTGTGGATCAGATGTTCGGCTGGTCGTCGCGCCGGAGATTTTCCGTAGCTTTCACGGCGTAAAGCGTCTGATCCTCAACAACGTTGGGCTGAACGAACATTTGGGCCGCCAGGTTCAGTACACCGGGCGGATGGGATCCGACGTGGAGTCGCGAATCGGCCAGGCGGCGCGGCGGGGTGCCAAACGCGCTGTCTTGGCGGGCGGCGGGTTCGAGCACGGCGTGATGGTGTCCATCGGCGCGGCCAAGCGCGGCCGCGTCTGGTCGAACTTGCGGCTGCGCGTTGACACATTTGCGGTGTGGGCACGAGCCGTCGGCGCGAAGATCGCCGATGAGACCATCGATCCAGATGCGGTGCTGGCTGGAACGCTGAAGCCGAAACCGGTAGGCACGGTGCCTGCGGAGACCGCGGTCGCCATCGATTGGCCCAAAGAGGTGCTTGAGCGTCCCGAAACAGGCTGCCGCTTCTCTGGAGCCGGGATTGCCGAGGAACCCGCGACGAACGTCGACATCGAAGTGTTGGCGCGCGAACCCGCTGACGCGCTGCTTATTCGAGTGTTCTCTGACAGATGGGAAAGCATCCTTCGCCTGGAGCTCTTTCCGGTTGATGACGGTTTCGACTTCCATTTCGTGCATGTCCGGGGCGTCGTCCTCAGCATCGCCTTAGGCACCAAGGACGAGCCGCTCACCACGTTCCTCACCGACCACGCACCGGTCGTCTGGTTCGCCGACGGGTCGTCACTCGAAGGCTGCGAGTTCACACAGCTCCCAACGGCTGACCTGCAACCGTATGACCCGGCGCGCCTTCAAGCCTTAGACTGGTCTGGCGTCAACATTCGGGCAGAGTCACAAGGCGAGGCAAGGCGCGCCGGCACCATCCAGCACAACATCATTGAGCGCTTGCAGCGCAACTCTGCATATGCCGTAATCTTCGACGACGACGGATCGAACGAGGCGGCCGACGTCGTAGCAATCGCGATCGATCGGAGCAAGCCGACGGTGCCGCGAATTGAAGTCGAGTTGTATCACTTGAAGTACGCTGGCGGAGAGCCGGGACGGCGGCTGGAAGATCTATACGTCGTGTGTGGCCAGGCCCAGCGCAGCACCTCGTGGCTTGCCAATCATGGTCGGCGAACCGATCTGTTTACTCACTTGCTCAGTCGGAACGATCAGCGCGTACAGCGGGGCGCTTCGACGCGATTCGAACGGGGAACAGAGCAGGTACTTTTGGAAATCCGAGAGATGAGCCGAAGTTCTGACGTGAAGCTCAGGGTCTATGTCGTGCAACCCGGTCTGTCGAAGGCGCAAGTCTCGCACGGGCAGCTGATGCTCTTGGCGGTGACGGAGCGGTTCCTTTCTGACACCTACGAGATTCCGTTTTCCGTCATGTGCAGCCCCTAACCTAGATCGGGCGTCGCATTGGATTCATCGGCGGGGGATGGTGCATGGCGCGAGCGGCACAGCCGCAAGCCGTTCTGCTCAATGAGTTCGGTCTGTTGCGGATTTGCCGTTCCGCCAACTCGATGAGCGGGGTATCTTCAAGATGTCGAGCTACCTCAAGCCGTACAGAAACGAAGTGTGCGTCGTATGCCATGGTCAATGATAGTCACCGCTCTTGTGGGCCACGCGGAGCTATGCCTTAGTTGGGAAAGTCCCAAAAGCCCCCTCCATCTGCCGAGCCCTTTTCACTTCATCCCCGTGCAAGTAGATCGAGGTGGTCTGTATCGACGCATGCCGCAGGTTGTCCCGCACCGTGGTGAGTTCCGCCCCGTACGCCAGCGCATGCGTCGCATGCGTATGCCGCATCCAGTGCGGACTCGCTCCTTTCAGTTTTTCGGCCGTAGCCGGTTGTTCACTCTCGATCGCCGTACCCAGCTGCACGAAGTACCGTTTCGTGACGTGCCATAGCCGCGCCGCACTGATCCCTGACTTGCTCCCCACGCTGGCATCTTCGTTTTCGATGCTGCCGATGAGCGCAGTGGCCGGCTCCCACCGCGAGGGCGTCACGGGCAGCTGCCGCTGCACCAGGTAGCGGTCCAGGGCTCCACGTGCCATGGAGGGCAGGGCGACCTTGGCCGCCCGGTCTCCCTTGCCTCGCAGGTGCAGCCAGGTGTCCCCATGCCCGTCGACCTGGATCTGTCCGAGCGTGGCCCCTACGAGCTCGCTGATGCGCAACCCCGTGGCGTACGAGAAGTCGAGCACAAACCGCAGCCGCTGCGCCGCCCGAGGCTCCCATCCACCGCCCCATTCGAGCCCGGCCGCGGCCGACTGCACAGTCGCCCATTCCGATTCAGTGAAGACCCGCATCACCGCTTGGGTGCCAGACCGGTCGGCCCCGCGCACCTTGATCCCCGCGAACGGGTTTGCAAGCGAGTACCGCTGCTGGATCAGCCACCGGAAGAGCGCCCCCGCCACAGACAGCGCATAGGCCACTGAGCTGGCCGACAGATCCCCTTGAAACGGCTTCCAGTCGCCTGCGATACGGGGCCGCGCCGGCCCCACCCAGCGTGAGCGCGGTGCCGGCCGCCGCAGGACCGCCCGGTAAGCCACCGCATCCTCGGCCGTGAGCGACGACAGCGCCTTCCCGCGCTCGAGCACCGCCCACAGGATCAGCCGTTCGGCTTCCTTGCGATAAGCCCGCTGCGTCGACGCCGACTCGTGCATCGACAACCAGGCATTCACTGCTTCGTAGTCGTTGCGCGCCGCCAGCGTGCAGGTTTCCACCGGCCCGCGGAAGGTGCCGCGCGACCCGTCGACCTCCGCCGGCACAATCAGTTGCTCGAGCGGCACGACGTCACCGCGCGTGTCGAGCCGCACCAGCGCCCGCGCACGATCGGTCAGCTCGGGGTGCGCATCGAAGAACGCCTCGATCTCACGGGCGCCCGAGGCACCGAGGCCTGGCACCGTGGCCCACCAGCGTCGCCGACGCGGCACGCGCACCGTGAGGTCGGCCAGCGTTTTGATGCCATGGGCGCGCAGCGCCTTGACAGAGCGCGGCGGCAGCCAGCCGTCGATGTCGTCGATGACCAGAGGGGAGGGCAGCGGCAGCGTGACCAGCGTCTCCACGGCATCCGCCACCTTGCGCGCATGCTTCACTCGCTCGGCCGAAGGGACCTCAAAAAGCCGTGCCAAGTCAGGGCGCCGGCGCGCGATCGCGAACGTAAAAAAGCTCTCTACGTATCGCCGTGATCATCGCGCGCGACGACTGGCCCTCGGCCCTGGAGGTGCCGAGGTACTGGTCGACCGCATCGCGCGAACTCAGGCCCGCATGCCAGGCGCGCAGGCAGGCAAGGGCGGCCGGCCCGGGAAACCCCTTGACCTTGGACTTGGCGGGTACTTTGCGCGGTGGCTTACTTTTCACAAACGCAGTTTGCCGCCTGCGACTTGGTTGTGATAAGAAGGATTATCGCCATAGCGATATGCATACCGCCAAATGATGTATGCACTAGGTTGCCACCGCACCATAACCGGGCGACGCTGACATGTCGGGCAGGCCAGCAGGAAAACTGCCCGCCATGCCGAAGCAATGCTTCAATGAGGCTGCCCATCGTGCATTCATACGCGCAAAGTGTCGGTGCTTAGCCCTTAGACCGAGCCGACGACTTTGTACCCCTCGTCGATGCTGGATGACGTAAATGTCCTGCGCCCACGCGCGCGATGCGCCAACGGCCCCGGCGCAATCGGCGAGAACGTCTCTATACCGTTACCTGTAATGGGCCTACTTCGCCCCTGGCAAGTCAGGCGTCCCGCCTTGCTGAGCCGGTCGGCGATTAGGATAGCGCGCCTCTCGAGCTTCTACACGCCTCTCGGCTGCGGCGCCGCTCTTGTCATTGCCGAAGCTCCCATCCTCTGGCGTCTTCAGTTCATCCCCGCCAGTGGGCTTAACCTTGCCAGCGGGCCTTGCGTCCTTTCTCTGTTCGGCTCGCTGCTGAGGCTTGCTGTCAAAAATCTCCGATCGGGTTGAGGATGCATCGCCGCCTGGCTGGGCCTGCGCGGCCAGTGCGAACGGGAAAATTACGAGTGCCAGATACCTTTTCATATGAACCCCTAGTTGCAGTGATTGAAGTGACCGGGTTGAAGTGGCTGGGTGGCCCCACCCCCACAGCAACATCATCAATGCGCTATCTTTCAAATCGATTTCGGAAAAGACGCTTTGGATTACATCTGTAGCCGCAGTGATCGCCTTGCCTTCCCCATTGCACTCTCCTATGCCGTTGTAGTGACGCTGTGCGCTGCAGCGTTGAAGGCCCGAGAGCGGTGCCATGACATGTAATACCTGTCGACAGAGTCGAACACATAGGCGCTTGCGTGTTTCCTTGCTGCTGGGAGCATTGGCGTACGCTCGGCCATGCGACGAAGCTTTTCAGTTCGGATGCATGTCAGACTGGCTTGACTGTCTAACGCTGGCCCGCTGTCTCAGCTTGACTAGTTGGGGTTTCCCGCTCGATCAGCCCGAATCGAGAACAGGCCACGCGGGTCGAGCCCCTTGCGCTTCTGCAAATCATGTAGAAGCCCCAAGTCACTGAGATCAAGCACGTGCGACTCTGTCCAGTCATGCCCCATGGTGCCTCGAAGGCGTTTAACAACGCCGCCGTGAGAGGTCTCTATGGCAAGCTCGCGCCTGCTATCGAAGCTGCCTGGTGACAGATTGATCGAGCCGACGATGGCACGGTTGCCATCAGCGAGCATAGCTTTTGCATGCAACTTCAGTTGTCGCATCGTGTGGACCTTGGCACCGACATCCTGCAGGATCCGCAATCCTCCAACGCCTTCGATAAGCTTGTCAGGCTTGAGCGTGTGAGGTGGTCGCGTGAGAATATGAACTTTGACACCGCGCAAAGTCGCTCGCACAAGTCCCTCGACTATCACCATATCCTGGTAGCGCTCGTTCTGCACCCAAAGAGAGTGCCTCGCTGCGTCAATAAAATCGACCAGGCGGTGGCGGCCATTGTCCGGACACCAGATGAGCCGAGAATCCTCGAGAGCTAGAAATTCTTGACGCGTCCAATCAGCGTCGAAACAGGCAACCATCTCTTTCACTTCTTGGCGGTCTGTGGTGACCAGGGCGTAGTCACGCGCAGCGGAGAAACTACCGGACTGCCAATTCAATGATGCGATGAACGCCGCTCGATCGTCAATGACCATCGACTTCTGATGCGTCATTTCAAACTTGGGATGACCGTCGCGAACCTCAATATCGGCCCCCTGCAAAGCCAGGCGAACGTGGTCGTTCTCCGTCACCCCATTTCGGCGCGCCGCGTTGAGCATTACGCGCACGTTCACACCCCGTCGACGCGCCGCAATCACTGCAGCCAGAAGGAACTCGTCGCTAAAGATGAACATGCAAATTCTCAGTGTGAACCTAGATGACTGAATCGCCTCAAGAAACGGCCTGGCCGTGTCGTTGGGCAGTACGATCAACCGGTCTTTCAACTTGACCTCAAGCGTTTGAGCCGACATTGGAAAGGGAAGGGTACTGAGCGCCGTACAGCTGCGCGTAAATACCACCACTTGCCAATAGAACGTCAGTTGATCCTTGCTCAACAACCCTGCCGCCCTTGAGCACGACAATGCGGTCT
>Ga0247741_1001594_pt1 | contig 12595 bp, 16 predicted proteins | sample UWRJL213509R2_FD_180945 | JGI IMG/M metagenome (GOLD analysis project Ga0247741, IMG submission 180945) | Plant litter microbial communities from Arlington Agricultural Research Station in Wisconsin, United States - UWRJ-L213-509R-2 | ecosystem: Environmental > Terrestrial > Plant litter >... | reverse complement strand
TGCCTATCCTGGCATCCATTCACTACTCATCCTTTAGAGGAATCGGTTGCGATAAGTGCAAAAAAACTTCGTTCAGTGAACCACGATACACCTGTTTAGAATGCGAAAGTATGTATCACCCATTCTCAATGCGCATGATCAGCATCTAAACAATTTCCTCCCAGATTTTGATCTTTGCACAGAGTGCTTCATCAACCTTCCAGCTGCTGACCTATGCTTTAGAAACCATAATGTTGAACATGTTACCATCAGGACTGCACTGCTCATCTTCAACGGCCATTTATTCTGGCTGATGCTGGAAGGAAAGGAATATCTCGAGAGAATACGCGAAACTCTCTTCTATTCTCAAAAGCGTCCTAGTAACACTCAGGATACTTCAACAAAGCTGGATGGTGACATGAAGGAAACCAAAGCACCTGCGGAGAGTAACGAGCCACAGACGTCGGCTGAGCACGATTCGAAGATGTTCTCCTCCAACGATGAAGTGACCGCTGTTGCGGATGCTGAAACACTAACCCAACCACCCATTCCAGCACTTGAAATGTCGTCTAGCAAGAACGAGTCGGCTTCTGTGGAACCGGGCGATGAAACGGTGACTCCCATTGAACCTGCTCAAGCTGGCGAAGACAATCAAACAGACACTTTTTGGACATTCCCAGTACCCAGGTATTAATGGGGCCGTCCTTGTCTGGCACGGATGATAAACCAGCGACCCCTACTGCACCCATCCAAGCAACTAAACTTGGCGAAATATCGATCAACCCAAGACCCAAGATGAACAGCAACGTTCTCAAAGGATGGAAATGTGGGCGGTGCTCAAAATCCGTGCAGGATGAGGAAACCCTACGTCGGTGTTTCGGGCACTCTTGTCGCGGTATGCATAACCTTCCCAGTATTTTCAACCAACGCAATACTCAACACAGATATAACCCCCACTGACAGACTACTTCGTATGCAACTCGTGTGTCAAAGACCAAACCAACAAACCCGAGGATGAGCACAAATGGTGGCATACCCTCCTTGTCTTTCGACGGAGCTTCATACTCGTCGAGCCGCAGCAGCCGCACGAGGACAACGCAAAGGCGGAGAAAGCAATTGCGGATGATAGTGTCAACGCTCGACTCTCAACCTTAGAAACTAATTTGAAAACGAGGTGTGACTCGATAGTGGAGAGGTTGGATGGTCTAGAATCGAAAATGGATGGCCTAGAAGTGAAGATGTCAAATATGGAGGGGCATATGGAAGACTTGAAGAAACTTTTGGGTATTCTTGTTGACCAGGCTTCTGGCCGTTGAATGACTGTCGCCCCAACCGAATCATTATGTCTATGCACTGCTGAGGATCCCGATTGACAGTGCCCAAGAAATCGGCCCCAAACGTCTGAATTTCTAATTGCATCACCCTGAGAACACAAAATCTGTAAGAGTGGAGGCTTCCAAGTCGGCTCGATGGTCGACATGTTTACCAAAACCACAGTGTCTCATTCTACCTCATTCTGAGAAGTAATCATGTTTCAGAAATAAATACCGACGGCTCGTTGTTTCAGGCACCACGTTAGAGTCCTCCAAGAGGGACGCTCACAAGTACTTACACTAACAGCGCAGATGCTTGGAGTTGGTCATATCGACTGGCCATGCGCTCGCCACAAAGCCCATGGCCACGACATGCTTACGAGTAGCATATTCGAGTTCGTGACTGCGCAAAGCGATCATGTTTCTTTATCATAATTAGAATCAAATTATGTACATATACTTATTAGCAAATTGTTATCAGACAGGAATCGTTATCACTACTACTTCCTTTGATCGTACTTCTACCTATTTATCAGCCTCCTTCGAGTTCAGGTACGCTAATATGAAAAGTCCTCTTCATCTTCGTCCTCTGAGGTCCCATTTATTTCCTCGAGTTTCTCTTTGCGTCCCTTGGCCTCTTCTTCAGGATCGTAACAGAGCTGAAAACCACAAGCTTTGCGGGTTTCACGTGCAAATAGTGGTGTCAAAGTTCAGTTCTGAACTTCGGTTCGAACTCGAACCATGAGGAACTGGACCGCGGTCCAGTCCAAAGTTCGGGTTATTTAGCAGAACCGGACCAATGGTCCAGTTCAGAGTTCGGCCAGAGATGAAAATTTCAGAACCGGGGTGAACCCGTTCGAACGGGTTCGAACCGTTGAATAAAAGGTAAAAGAATTCCCGTTACCTTATGGCCTATTTCTCCCTGAAATGCGAATAGGTCACCGTTGGGGGCTTGGTGTGAGACAAGTTGACAACAGCTTGATGCGGGGACATCGCGGAGTGTTAATTACCCAAGTAAGGCAATAGGCGCTCGCGACCTTCATTGATGTCACCGCTCGGCAGCCACCCTCTCCGTCTGCTTTCAGAAACCGGTGAAGGTCAATCCTATATGGAGATCGGTAGCTGCACGGCATTTTCTAATAGGCTATTATGGCCTACATTTTCCCAATCATTACTGACCCTTTTTGTTTGTCATCTCCGTCCATGGTGATTTGTAGGTCTCTCGTTCGCCACCGATCCATTCGCTTCGAGTCCACCTGATATATCTGCATTTCTGTTAAATTTTCAGGTCAGGTCTGCCAAAGCTTGGGCGCAAAAATTGGAGGTTTTCCCGCGTAAAAGTCATCGGAAGATGAGAAAGGTTTGCATCGAATTTTGGACCCCACTTATCTTACTCCAACAGCGATCCCTATCGAAATGTCTACTGTGGACTCCGAAATCGGGTGTGCTCTCCGTCCTGATAGCTCTCTGAAAGACGCCTCCGAAATCGAGTGGATTTGCGACAAGGATGAAATTATTTCATTCCCCTCCAAGACTTCTGTTGACACGGCCGCTATGAGTTCTTCCCATGTTGTAGAGACTGGAAAAAGCGATCAAATCCTCAAGAGTGCGTACCGAAATGGGGATATCTCAGCTGTGACCCAAGCAGCAGAACATCTGGATCCTCTGATCATGTCCATAGATGCTGAGGACAGCACCGACGAGGTGTGGATATGTAGATTTGCATTTTTGAAATATATTTCGTTCGGTTCACGGTTCGAACCGCCTTCAGACCGAGACCGGACCATTCAAGAACCGAACCTACCGTTCGGTTCTCCGTTCGAGCAATCTTACTGAACCGGACCTACAGTCCGGTTCTTGGTTCTCCCTCAAGGTCAAAAAGACCGGACTGAACCGAACCTTGACACCACTACGTGCAAACCACCTGTCTGACAACCCTTCTAAGTTCCAATCCCACCCAGGACAGTCAGATTCCTCGTCGGTGCAGGCAATTTTGTAGTCAATACCCACAGCACCAAGCAAAAGACGAACTGTGTTGACCAATTTCCGGCGGTGATTGAATTTTGTCGTCTCGTATGTTGTTTGCGTATCCTCTTCCCAAGGACCCCATAGCGCCTCATACACGTCTAAGATATCATCCTTCCCCAACTTGAATGCAGAATGCTCTATTTTCCTCCATTTTTTGACATTGGGCCGATAATCTTCAAAGCAAGCCCAAGAAATAGGACGCCATCCATTATGGGTATACGCTGAGTCGTGGACCACCCTATCGAACTCCCTCAAGGCCGGAGAGAAGTAATCAGAGGACCCAGCCCGGTTGTAGATCTTGAACCCCATCCTGTACGACCACTCCACCGAATAATATCGAGGTTTGCACCAGTAATCGACATGTACATCAATATAGATTGGCCTTGTTGGAGAATAAATTCGTGTCAAAGTTTTGGAATTTCTTGGCTGGCAAGACAGCTCTCAGCATCCACCGTATGTGGCTATCAGGGCTCAATGCAGTTACACACCGTTTCAGAGTCGTCATACTCTGCGTCACAGGATACGAGCCTAAAACTCTTCTGGAGTATCCTATCCTCAATCTTCATCTCCTTTTCCAGTGTGGCAAAGATCTTTCTGATTGCTTTTAGTACAAATACTGAGCTGTCGCAGTCGTCCCACTCGTCCTCATCATCTCGGTGCTCGTCTTCTGTGCCTCCACGAAACCGACTGACAGCTTCGAGGCGATTTGCAATGTATGCCTCCCAGCCGCGTTCCGTTGCAGTTTCAGGATTACGCAGTACGAATAATGACTTCGCCTTCCCCAAGCCATATGATGGCTCTGGTTCAGCGCTGCTGGTGGGCTGAGACATACTGGCGTTTAAAGGAGCGATACTTTTGGTGTGATGGTACAAGTGAAGTCTTAAGGCGAAACGATTATCTGTGCTCACATAAAGCTTATCCAGACCGGAACATTGCCAAATCTAGCTGACCCATATAGACATGTTTACCTTAAGCATCTCACCCGAGTGGACTACATACAGACTGGCGGTCCGTGATCTGATCATTATTTGCAAATATGACAAGACAGTGTAGACCTTCTAAGCTTAAGCGCCTCCTCAGTCATTTCTTTGCGTTCAAAAGCTTGTGGATAGATTCCGCCATGCAGTCACGGGGCTCCGACGATCGTTCAACGGCCAGAAGCCTGGCCAACAAGAATGCCCAAAAGCTTCTTCAAGTCCTCCATATGCCCCTCTAAATTCGACATCCTCTCCTCGATCTTCGTGTTGCTCGCAATTACCCTTTCCTCGAGTGCCGCATACGTGACACTCAATTTCTCATCTATCGAATCACACCTTGCTTTCAAATTGGCTTCCAAGGTCGAGAGTCGAGCGTCGACGCTATCATTCGCGATCGCATCCTCTGCCTTTGTGGCACCCTTTTGTGGTTGTGGCGGCTCAATGAGGACGAGACTCCGTCGGAAGACAAGGAGGGTGTGCCACCATTTGTGCTCATCTTCGGGCCTGTCGGTTTCGACTGTCACGCATGAATTGCATACAAGGTAGTCTGTCAATAAAAGTTATGTGTGCCTTGAGTATCACGTTCAGTGGAAGGAGTGGAGAGACTATGACATACCGCGACAAGAGTGCCCAAAACACCGATGTAGGGTTTCCTCGTCCTGCACGGATTTTGAGCATCGCCTGCATTTCCATTCTCTAAGGACATCGCTATCCATCTTGGACTTTGGATTGAGCGGTATTTCGCCAAGTTTAACTGCTTGGATGGGTCCAGCAGGGGTCAATAGCTTATCATCCGTGCCAGGCAAGGACGATCCCACTAGTGGAATTGATACCTGGGTATTGGGAGTGTCCAGTTCCAGAGACATATTTATTTGATTGTCTTCACCAGTTTGAGCAGGTTCAATGGGAGTCGCCACTCCATCAGCTGGTTCCAGAGGACTTGACCCACTCTCGCTAGACGATACTTCAAGCGATGGAATGGGTGGCTGGGTTGGGGTTTCAGCGTCCGTAACGGTAGTCACTTCATCAGAGGACGGCTTTGAATTGGGCTCAGCTGACATGTGCGGCTCGTTATTTTCCACAGGTTCTTTGGTTTCCTTCCTATCGCCAGCCTGCTTTGTTGAAGTATCCTGAGTGTCACTGGGACGCTTTTGAGAGTAGAAGAGAGTTTCGCGCGTCCTCTCGAGATATTCCTTTGCCTCCAGCATCATCCAGGATAAATATATTTTGAAGATGAGCAATGTAGACCTGATGGTCAGATGTTCAACGTTATGGTTCCTGAAGCATAGGTCAGCGTCCAGAAGGTTGATGAAGCATTCTCTGCAAAGATCAAAGTCTAAGATTGAAAGGCGTCAAGATGCTAACCATGAAAATTGGCAATGTGTGGTACATACTTTCGCATTCTAAACAGGTGTATCGTGGTCCGCTGAGCGAAGGCTTTTCACACTTGTCGCAATAGACCCCTCTGAAGGCTGGCTTGTGAATGGGTGTTGGGGTAGGCACAGGAGGTCATATAACGCACTCGGTGAACGGAAAATTGTATGTTCTTTTGTTTTCCCATAATGCTGATGACGTCGACCGCTCGCTCTCCTCCTCTGACTTTGAGAGGTCCCACATGGGGGGAATTGATTTCGAGTCGGGGATGTCCTCTGCCTTGAGTGTTTTCGTGTACTCGTTCCAGGTCTTGTACTTAAGATGAACGGTAGACCCAGCAGGAAGTGGATGCACAGGGAATTCGTCAAGAACGGAGATATCAGAGAGGTAATCCTTAATCTCGCTCAACTGGTATGGTCCCCAAGCTGGTCCAGTTGACAGATCAGACGGTTCCCTATCGGTTTCTGCGATATAGGACCATATGCCACCATGACAATTGAGAATATTAACTCGCCCTGTCATCGTAAAATGTCACGCTAGTAGTATAAACACAATGGGTGCTTACCTATTGGCGTTGTGATGATATTATCATCAAAATAACCTGTATGGTCAACGGTTTAGACGTCACTCGATCTATTGGTAGGAGCAGTACCAACGTTTCAACCAAGCCACTCGTGCGCTAATCATGGCCCTCAAGACTGTGATCCCGAATACTGCGTCGAACCACTCTCGGAAGTCCAGGATCTCGGTGCACCCAGCCTGCATGACTTCGTAGATACGCTCCAGAATGAGATAGCAGTATTGATGAGTATACTGTCGATAAATGAGCTGATGTTAAAATAAATTGCGCGATGACAGACCCATTCAACGCCCTGAGATGTGCCATACAAAAGATGAATGGCTGACTGGTCCTCGATGTTCCATTTTAGAGAAGCCAATTGACTTCGGGTTTTCGCGTCTTGATCCAAGATTTTCTTATGAACGAGCGAACGAAGTTCTTTCACGACTGGCGGTTTCTTCATTCCTTGGGGCTCACGCCACAGCTGTTCCAATTCGTCGGCAATCTCATCCGTCATCGACGCCGTGTATATCATATTTTCAGGAAGAACTAGCAGCAGTTGGAAAGTTTTGAGAACTGGAAATACCGGATTCCTGTCCCGCTCACCATGTGCCTGCAATTCCATGGTTTTGAAGGCCAACGCTTTCATACGCTTACGATAAACACGCTCTTCATATTGCCAACCTAGCATTTATGCTTGTTAGCTGGAGGCAATGTAACTTGATGGAAGTGGCCACATATTACCTGCTGCTTTGTATGCACACCATTGAGGCAGAGTCCACCCATCGGGAATGGTGCTTGTGAAGGCATTCGCTTCACTGATCCTGATGTAGCCAGATCTGTCTAGGTCGATGTATAACGCGACATATTCACCGTGCTGAGAAAGATATTGCAAGGTCCAAGAGTCGTCATGGCTAGTAGGTGGCCGTGGCGGAGTGGGTGGTGATACTGCAAGAACGTTTCCTAGATTTTTCTCGGTAAAGTTGGTTGAGTTGACTTCTTTTCCTATCCCCTCAGATGTACAATCTCCTTCATCAGACTCAGGTTTTATTTTCGAAGGGTTATTATGCGCTGGCGACAAGTTCGCCGAGAATTTGTCGCGGTAGTATTCATGTAGCGCGCTTGTGAACAACTTGTCGTCGACGCAGAAGATCCAGTTCTGATTACAAACATAAGTCAGTTGCAAGTTTTCAATGTGGTGGAAAAGTTACCATTTCCTTCCAAAGCTCTCTTAAATCCTATTCCAAGGCGATGTTAATGATAACTTTTAAAAAAAGGATTATGACACACCTTATTATGCAGCCTGTCATATGGACCAGATAAAGTTTTCACAACATGATGCGCAGAATTTGCTATAGCCTCTTGGATTTTGATTGAGTGCATGCTGAGCTTCAGGTCAAAAATCTCGGCGTTTCGGTCGCAGAGAACGTCAAGAGAAACCGCGAGCTCCGTTCTAATCTTCTGGAATTGCGTATTAGATGCCATCCCGACATCTACGATGGACGATTCTTCGGAGGATGCGATTAAGGTGGCGAGGGTTTCGGTATCATGCATCCAAGAACTTGGTGCCCCGAGTTGCCGCGTCTTCGTCACCAAAGTCTTTTCCCAGTCGGAAGTAGGCTCGAATACGCTGGAGAGAAGCACATCCATCTTAGAAACGAGGTCGCTGACTCCTGATGCCATTTGGATCGAGAGAGCCTGTTGTAGTAAGGTACGATACTGACTGAAGTCAGCGATGTAGGAGAGCATTCTTTGTTTCCAGTCCTGAGCTTTCCAGAACCTGACTGGTCGGGAATCTTGAGGATGTTATACTCATTTCCAAGGCGAGAAAACATACCCAAGCGCGACTCCTTATAGTAGGTGTCGATGCTATTCCCGCACGATTTGATGTCCTTTTGGATGCGGTTCAGAATGCCGATGAGGACACTGTTAGAGTACAATGGCTCCTTGGATAGATCATCGTTACGTCGCTGAGAAAGACGGTCGATACTGGTAAGAAATTAGCATCATATTCTGTCATATAAAACAAATGCATATTGCTCACTCAAGCAGCATTCGCAAAGTATCTGTCTGGGCCAGAAAGACGGCGGTAACACGGATGTCATTCTCCCGTCGATCGTTCTCGAACAAAATCACTGTCTGGAAGGTGGCGACCACAGCTGGAAGTGCGACGTCAGGAAATCCTCGACGGAATATAGAGAATACTCCACCTTTGGCTATGGGATGCACCTCGGATATTCCGAGAAGAAACGGTAAGAGATTCCTGGCGTGGTTGAGATAGTCGCGTCCTTCTCGTGGGGTTGCGGTCTTCATGGTCGCATGAGCTTCTTCCCATTCTTGGTATTCGCGCCAAATATCTGATGCCATTGAGGGGTTGTAAGCCCCATCTTGCTTTGGCACAATGGTCATATGAGATCGACTATTTCACTTCGAGTTCCTGAGGTCGCGCGATGGTTTGATCGTGAATCAGTCTGAAATTTACTCCCACGCCTTATTAGTTGCTCTCAGTCCTCTAGTCCTCGAATAGACTCGGACGTGTCTCAATTTACTTCACATTTCTTTGAAATTCTTCTCACAATCTCGAATCTCCTTCTCTGTAACTAAAATCCACAATGGCATAAACATTACACACCTCTCTTGCGACCCATTGATCCAAGAGACCCTCCATTCTATAAGCACCCCCAGAGGAATCCTCCTCGTCTTCGATCATTTCCATGTCGTACGCAATTCCAACAGAGGCAAGCAAGATATGCTCAGTTTCTACCAGTTCGTGTCAATATTAAATCCTAGCCTCCTCATCTGCATGGTTAGGCAGAGTACCTCATATACATCCATGATCTCGTTGCGTCCCAACTGGAATGCAGCTCGCTCGACTCTCCTCCAGTTCCTGCCATATTCTTGGCAGGCGTCGTAGAATGCGTAGGCAATGGGGCGCCATTTTTTTGAGTTGTAGGCGCATTGAATACTGTCTCTTCAAATTGTTTGACAGCATCAGGCGCGAGTCAGATTTTCTGAGACGGTTGTAAATAATGAATTCAAGCTTAGTATAGAGCCACTCTACCTCGTAGGGGCGTGTACAGCAGTGATAGTTGAAGTGAACAATATAGGGTGACCGTGTTGGAGAATAGATGCGCGTCAAGGTCTTCAGGGTTCGTGGTTCATATATATGATAAGTCGTTGCCACCCCCATCATCACTGTTGTTTTCATTTTGGTCAGATTTTTGGCTTTCTCCTTGAACTCGAGAAACTCACCAGCTCCTAATCGATTCTCGATGCAGCTCTATCGCAGGTACAAGGCCCATGAGACGGAAAATGTATTTTTCATTTTCATAACTGGGCCGTGCGGCTCCAGTTTCAAATGTTGCGATGAGTGATACGGGTAGCGGATGGTTGTGATGTTGAGAAACTTAAAAGGTTTGCGCGCTTAAATCTAATCAGTTCCCTCCTTCCGAATGGGGATGAGTTTTGAAAGGACACATGCCTCCATAAGTAGTAGTAGGGTTATACTATAAATCTATGCGTTGGTCAGTAAGTAGTCCGACCCAGCATCAATATTGGTAGTCGTTGTCATTTCCGTGCACTTCCCGCCAGTGCTCGGAGTCCGACGAATCATCGCCGTAGTCCTCTCTTCCTCTTCTTTCTTCCTGCCTATCCTCATGTGCTCGGGCTTCGTTACAAGGGTCAACCTTCAACTGGAATCCGCATGCTTTGCGAGTTTCTCGGGCAAACCATCTATCAGACGAGCCTTCGAGGGCGAAAGAACTTCTTGAGTTGTCAACTTCGCCATCAGTGATTGCAATAACATAATCGATGCCAACGGCTCCAAGAAATACACGGACGGTGTTGACAAGTGCGCGTCTGTGTTTGAGACTAGCTTCGTTACTCGTACCGCTGGACGGTAGTTCCTCCAAAGGGCCCCAGAGTGCTTTATAAATGTCCTGAACGTCATTGCTTCCCAGACTAAAGTTGGCTTCCTCTACTCGCTTCCATTGCCGTCCCGACCATCCCTGTTGGTCATCATAAAAGCCATAGGAAATGGGGCGCCAACCATCGGAGCTATAGGCGTTGTTGAAACTCCCGCTTCGAAGCGCCTGAGAATAGAGGGAGCGTAGTCGTCAGATCCCGGCCAAGAATAAATCTTGAATCCGAGCTTGTAAGACCACTCAAAGGATTGCGACCTAGAGCGGCTATGGTAGGTGAAGTGGACATCCGCATATGTTGGACGTGTTGGCGAATAGATTCGTGTCAACGTGGTCACTGTTTGCGGCTACATACGCAGTAATTATATGCGGATGTCCAAGAAAGTGAAGGTAGTTGGGTCCGTACCTCTTCATCTTCATCGTATTCTGCGTCGCAGTCGAGTATCCTGAAGCTATGCAACAGGACGTCATCTTCAAGCCCCATTTCCTCTCCCAGCTTTGTCAAGATCGTTTTTACGGCTTTTTGGATACAGACAACCGAATCTTCCTCGTCGTCAGAAAACTCTTCGCTTGTTGTACCTCCACGAAAGTGGCTTGCACCAAGACGGTTTGCAATGTAGGCTGCCCAGCCGCGTTCTGTTGCTCAGTTGCTGGCTCTGGATTGCATAGAACGAAAAGCGTCTGAGCCTTCTCCAAGCTAGACTCGACCTTCCTTGTAGAGGCTTTCTTGTGCTTCTTCACTGTACGCTGTGCAGGCATAGTGGAATAGTGGAGCTTGAAAGACGCGAAAGCACCGCTCAATTAGTGCTGGCAGCTGGAAAGTTAAGGGTTGATTGATTTAGTCAAACCTTCCAAATCAGAAGGAAATATAAACACAGCACTTGGCCACAGCTCCTCTCAAAATTCGGATGGTAACGCATAGATAAGCGAAGGTAAGTAGCGAAATCAAAGACAAAAAATTATCAAGAGGTGAACAACATACTAAGTATCTGGGCGCCTATTATTCTCTTAACGAGAGACTCGGACGACGAATCGGACCAAATGTGGCCCACTCCCAGACTCCGAATGTCGACAGACTCGTCAACCTCACCTTCGACACAGGCGATATCATACTGGATCCCAACGGCGCCAAGTAGCAGACGAATGGTGTTGATCAATCTCAGGCTGGGGGTTGAGAGACTTTGCCTTTTCTAACTGGGAATCGGTGGAAGCAAGTTGAATAATATCCATCTAGACAGAGAGAATCAAGTGGTTGTTGTGGGAGATTGAAGGGATCAGACTCTGCTCAAGTGCAAGGGGAACATGCCAAATTTGGCAATGATTTCCATATTGGTCGTAGAATCGGGCGAATATTATTGGCAATTAATGCAGATTAATGCGCTTCTGCAACAAATGTATAAAGGAAGAAAAGTGCTACGAAGTGGTTTCCATAGGTTCATGGGGCCACCAGTCAGGCCACCATGGCACTACCTTCCAAGTCGACACTTTACCGCCCTCGTCCATTTCAAATTCGAGCCTGAGATTGCCTTTGTGTGCAGCAGCTACATGTTCTGCGCGCAAAAGAGCAAGTCCACTTCCTAGTCGTGTGCTGAGCAGTTTCCCTGTCCCTCGTGGTCGGGGGCCTGTCCGTTCAGATTCTACAGTCACAGGTTTGATGTCGATATTTGCAGGGAACGACTCCGGGAAAGGTGCCATTAGACTGGAAAAACCAAATCAATTAGGATGGGGATCGAAAGGGTGAACCATGACGAACTCATTGTCGGCTTTCAGGATCGAAACGGGCATTATCCTTTTACGAACGACGCCGGTGTGGTAAGTGCGTACAGTCAGCTCTTGCCCAACATAGCACCCCTTCCTAAAGTCCACTGCGGATTACTGATCAGAATACTCTGAATTGCTGACAAGCGAGAAACACACTCACGCGCACCCATCGCATCAAGATTGGACTCCATGGGAAAGGCTTGCATAGGAACGATGTCTGGTGTGCCTTCAGGAATGCCACACAGTATACGGTGAAAGGTGTAGTCATCTGTAGATACTGTGTTGTGGGTCGCCGTTTCTTGAGCTATGAAGTGTACTGTCATTTCCCTTCATCAAAATCAATTGAACCTGCGGACTCACGGCGATCACCTTTCCTTACAAGGAGTCTTCTGCCCATGCCAACGCCTCTCCTGTCTAAAATAACGCCCTCTGTCGTCCCCCACGGCCAGTGTTGAGGGTCACTCCAGAGAGGTTCCACAGCCCCACTGCGTTCCCAATGCCAGTGCCGCTTCGTTTCCCACTCATGATCTTTGGCGGATCCCCAGGCTGCCCAGACATCGTATTCCTCTGTCACAGGGCGTATTTTGACTTTCGACCGCAACACATGGCGCTTCAGGTAAGATAGGAGCGGGGTTGCTTCTGATTCTCTGGTGTCGTATTCCAGGAGATACCCGTTCGGCGCCG
>Ga0247741_1001593_pt1 | contig 12602 bp, 11 predicted proteins | sample UWRJL213509R2_FD_180945 | JGI IMG/M metagenome (GOLD analysis project Ga0247741, IMG submission 180945) | Plant litter microbial communities from Arlington Agricultural Research Station in Wisconsin, United States - UWRJ-L213-509R-2 | ecosystem: Environmental > Terrestrial > Plant litter >... | reverse complement strand
ATTGTCGACTTTCTCCTTCGGCTATGCCGCTGCCTCTGGCAATCACACTGCCAGACCTAGCAGCCCCGCTCGTGAAAATATACGAAGGACCAAGTGCAAGTCGCCGTATCACGGAATGTCAAATAAATCACGACCAGAGACTCGTAATGTTGCACGACGAAGTGATTTAAAGAAGCAGGCCAGCGACCGTTTCGGGGGAATGGACCACACATGGGCACACTCCATTTCATGGCCGTGGTAGCTTCGCTCCCGATGACGAACCCCTCGACATCGTTGTATTAGCCGGCGTTTGAGAATTTATCGACCATTCGGGGTATGTCTCATTTCTGTGCATACGTTTGAACTCTTCATCTGACTCGACTTGATATCCAGCTTGCCCAGCCTAAGGCCGGGAGCGCCAACTTGATTCCATGTTCCACATTGGCCAAGATCTTCGGAGACGCTTGACGTTCGATGTGTACCGAGATCTAGCTCAAGGGGTTTTGAAGAACAGTGTTGTTGGGATACGGATGTGGATGCCCTCCGCCTTTCGCCGGTTGGACTCGTGCTCATTACTCCGGCTTCGCATTTGACAAGACATTCAATTAGTAGTGGGATAAGTTGCTGAGCTTTCACCTATTGTTTATCAGTCAGATTAGCCAGGAAATTTATATTTATCATGGGTCCTCTCCGATTTCGATGTGACGTTATTGGACAACTGATAGAAGCAATTTGGGGTCGGTTGTCGGCGCCGGAACGAGTTGTTGAGGACAGAGTTTCACACAGGTGCGCAGCACGAGCAGGTTTCTTCTCGTCGTCTTGCACCAACCCAGCGACACCACGAAGACATGTCCCAGACGCCTGAACTACTGGAGGCGAGCGATCCAGCAACAAGTCCAGTCGAGAAGGAGAAAGAGGTGCATTTCAAATTTACACCTTGACCGCTATTCTAACCATACTGGCCGATGCATCTAGTTTAAGCCAATGAGATTGGGTGATCCTCCCCAGTGCCCGCTTCCCAAGATTGACGGGAACCCATTCACCCTGCTGTTGGAACCGCAGATAGTGAAGGACAAATCGAGATGTGAAGCATGGAGGGACGAGGTTCAAAACCTTCTGATTTTCGTGAGTCTGGCCTCCGCATTGCATTCAAACATTGATATCGCCCTCATTTGAAGGCTGGTCTTTTCTCGGCTGTTGTTACGGCGTTGGTTATCGAATCGTACAAGAATCTGAAACAGGATTCGAGCGACGTATCCAACATACTGTTGTTGTTCATTCTCGCTCAACTCGAAGGCGGGGTGAATGGAACAGACACCGCCTCCTTGGAAGAAACAGTTCCTCCTGGGATAATCTACTTGCGCACCACTGTGTTCAGCGCATCGTCCAATGTAACAAGACAGACGGACGCTACATGTGGTATCTTTCTCATCTAATGGACCATCAGCCTCCGGATCAGGCCAGAGCTGAGACTGTATCCACAAAGGCATTGACGCATTACGCTCTGCTAACTTTGCATCACAGAGTAGGTTCTAGAAGAGTAGCTGGTATTCGCAACACTGTCGCGGAACTATCTATCAGCATTGCGCGTGCTATGTTTGCCGACGGCGCTATACGTCTGGACGACACATGGACAACAAATTCTTCTCCATTGATCTACTGGGATGTCGACAGGCTTCCAGGTATGTGCTTTTTTTATACCTTGTTCGATCTCATTCCAAAATGACATTCATTATTGGGACCTCAAGACGGCCAAGAACAACTACTTGATATTCTCCAGAGCTTTTTCCGCCATGCCGCAACTTATTACCCCGAGGCTACTGAGACTGGAAGCACCACCTACTTCTCTAGAGTTGGGTTGGACTTTATTACCGAATCGGCCCACGCGTTGTCCAACTTGATACCTTCATCCCTTCTTTTCTCTCAACACATCACCCTTCTTCAAACCTTGGCGTCTCGCCTTCGAGATCTACACGATGATCCAGAAGCCCGACCTCCACCCGATTACATTTTTTTTGCTTCATCCGCTTATGTTTTTGAGCTTCTCTTCAACCGATCAGACGTAGTCGAAACGGAAACAGGCCGAGATCTCATTCTTGCCATAATTCAATACCGCGAGCGTGTCAATCCCCAAAATGACGAGTTCTACACCTCATACGACGGTGTGTGGAACTACGATACCGATTGGCCTTACTTCCTCAGTCGTGTCAGGAATATTGTCACTGTGGTCCCTGGATTTATGCAGGAGCCTCCACCAGTCCCACCAGTCGAACGTGCTGAGATGCAGGAAGGATCCGACCAGCCATCTGGTGGTGCAGTTGTCGAGGTTTTGGATCATCATGCATCTTTCTTGCAAGATGAGGGGTATTTTTCAGCATACCGAGCCTGGACCTAGCATCGAGGCTATATGATGTTGAGGACGGTTATTCAATGGACTCGGGGGTGGTCTTACTGACCTTTGCAGACATTTTCTAATAGTAAATAACCATCGTTGTTCTGAATCATATTACATCAATATTTCTTTGTTTACGCGATTCCAAAATACTCATCACTTTCCGGTTCGAAAATGGGGGCCTACGACATGGAGTTGGGAAATGATTAATCCAATTTGTATTGTCAATGGCCAGTTAATCATATGATGTACATTGGGACAACAACTTGACTTTTAATCAGAGAAAATGGATGTATGGCTAAGGGCATGTCATGCCAATCGATGAATACGTCGAAAACGGTGGGTACTTCATGGCCTCGGATAACCTGAAGTACAGTTGTTTATAGCGAGCACTAGTGAGCACTAGTGAGCTCTCATCTAGCTGAAGGTCGTAGGCCTGTTGACGTCGAAATTTGGACATTGATGGACCAAATTTGCAGAGTCAATGGATACTTGACAATCGGTAGACCTAAATATCAGGCTAGCTTTTTTTAAAAAAAATAGAGATGTATGCGGAGATACCTAGGTCATTGGAATGCGGGACGATTGATGGCCGATTGGTCAATGCAATTGTTTCGCTATAGACGCGGCATCCACGTTCTGAGGACAACTCGACAAAGTCACTGGCACCAATGCGCCTTCCAGGCTCTGGGTTCTCAGAATATATTAATAGGCCTACGTTGTCTTGCATGTGGTGGGTTATTCAGAGGGTGTTGTCCACGGGGGGTGCAGAGCTCAAGCTCGACCCATTCGAGAGTTGGATGTTGTGCTGAATCCGGACTCGGCGTGTTCACTGAGCGAAAGCCTACGTTCCAAGACTAGCTCGACCTCGACGTGTCGCCAGCGGTCGTGTCAAAACTGAAACACCCAAGGCCCAATGCTAAGTCGGTCGTTGAGCGAGATATTGAGCTTGTGAGAAACGGTGTATATCAAGAGTTGATGAGAGAGGAGCGTGCATTAATGGAAACGGTAAGCGTGTTGGCTAGGTCGTTAGCCTCGTCTTCATTGGTAGCGTCGACGTCATTGTACTCGAGTGATCGGTATTCCCATCTAATAGTTACGACTGCATATGTCCAGATCTCGGGAGGGAAGGGGTACTAGCTTTTACCAGGAGAAGGAGCCTCCTTCTCCTGCCTTCCCTCCCGAGATCTGGACATATGCAGTAAGGGAGGAAGACAGTGCACGTCGTTGAATGAAGAGGATGTAGGGTAGACATGGTCATTGATATGGGAAGGACTATGAGGCTTTGCGAGTGTCCGACCGCTTGCCAGTAAAGAATACAAATATGCTATGAGGTAGGTCGGGCAGGTAGAGAAGATCCGCCACATGTCGCAAGATCAGGCTGGGATAAGTCGAACAGACTCAGGAGCATACCACGTCACCCTGCGAGTGCGAGAGCAGATAAGCGGATGAAACGGCAGGAGGAGGAAATACCTGGGCATATTGGACGCGTAACCCGAGCCCAGATTCCCTAAACCAAAGTATACCGCTTTACGCCGTTTGTTATATAGCGTACTACAGTTATTCGTGCCGGCGTATGTGTTTTGAGAGTCACACATAGCTTGCATTGACGAGTACAAGATTCGAGACAAGGCTAAGTAATCCTGAAATCGCGTATGAAAGGAGACGCATCAGCTCGAGCAACGCCCCGAGATGAGAGATTCAGAACCGTCTTGATCGCTGTCCTGAAAATACTTGGTGCATTGATGTGCAGAGCAAGTCGAGTTGTTCCCGGACTCCGAGTGGCAGATAAGATCATATTCAGCTTGAGAGAAAACGGAGAACGTCAACCTGCCACTGACATCGATATAAGAGGCATTGAAGTAGTTAAGTGCACAAAACCGGTGATTGAAACTCAGGGACATGGAAGCTTGGAGATGACCCCCACAAGTATGAATGGCCGTGTATTTGCCAGAGGCTCGGGCGCTAAACTATACCTAATTTGGATCCGATCTCGGCACCGAAAATGATAGAAGCGACAGCTGGTTGACAGAAACTAAATGTGCTGGCCTCAACTCTCTCAGGTATTTGCCAAATCGTATGCAGGTGATGGATTTTGCAAAGGTGAGCATTTCCAGATCTTCTGACATCAAGCGCTGTACCTACAAGAAACCCAGAGCCAATGAATGTTCCTCAATGGATTCCCCTCTCTGATAATTTCTTGATGGGTGGTGATCACTGAACCGATGCATGACCGTTATTACGGCACAATTTGGTAAGTAAACGTCGCGGTAAGACCTAGTGCACAAATCGCTGCTGTAATCGGTGTCAAAGGTTTAGTTCTCTTATAAATTGTACAATGGGCTTCTCATCGACGCCCACGCCTTCCTCTCCATTGCTCAATCGTGCACCATGGATGCCTACCTTCCAACGATGCATCCCATAACATATGCAGGACGGTATGGAGCGCTCCTCATAGCAGGAGGTTTCAGTATGCTGTGCGTGTTCTGAGTTCTCATTCATATCCGGCACGTCTCTAATCACAAACGGAACGCAGACTTTATGGTGTCGCTCTGGTTAGTCTTTAAGCATTACTCTTCAAGGCTTCTAATGAATGTCAAATCAATAGATTGTGACCCGACACTACTTCCTAAAGCACGCCATGCACGATACTTCAGTGATGAGAGCGACTATCGCCATTTTGCTGTATGTAGTCTTAGTATACCTACCTCTCGAGGACGCTCATCTCTGCCCGAAACATATGATAGGGTCTTGTCGACACTCCAAAGCTTTTTTATCTCCCACCAGATCTATGTTAGCTTGGTTACGAGGTCGGGAAATACGGCGCTATTGGATCAGATCCTATTGTATGTTCTAAGTCTACTATCTTAGCCATATCTAAACAACTCACATGTCCTCCTTCGAATTCATAGTTCAGTTCATGTCAGTGGTTTTTCTGTCTCCTATGACATTATAAATTCGCTGAGCGTCATCCCGACATATAGGGCAGAAATTTTTCGGCTGTGAGTCCTTTCTTATTTGTCTCGTCATGGTTGCTGACCAGTTCCTGCATAGTTTACCTCGGCTTTTGTTGCTCAGCTGTAAATACCTTCGCGTTTTGTGAGATTTAGGCTAATTGAAGCCAAACCTCAGGTTCTTTTGTAGTCAGATTTGGCATGGTGCGTCATTAGAAATTTATTCATGACTCTATTTAGATATTAACTCTGTTTATGGCATTGCAGTCGGGAGGGGCACGCACTGGTCTCGGGCTCACTACTTCGTTTTCCCTGCAGTAAGCATCAGCTTTCATCGGTCTTTCGGGTGATTTATGTCGTATTTCAGCTTCTCCTTGGACTAGTGGGACTAAGTAAGTTTATTCAATCCGTAACCTGAGCTTCGAAATATTGATGGTGTTTAAATCGTAGTCGCTGGACTGGGTGCGCAGTCTTTCGATTTTTCGTGTCCAGCTGTGTAACTCACATCCTTCCGCTTGGCTAGTATCAACAGGAATAATGTAAGTTCTAATATCCACACGGTTATCTAATTTTTCGAATAACACTTCATCAGGCTACGGAGCAAAACATACTCCGTACTCATAACGAGAGTGTCTGCGAATAATGTAGGTTTTCTATTTGTCTACTCTGTCTTATAAGATACGTCTCATCAAGTCTCTCATTTTGCAGGTATCAGCCATCCTCCATGGGTTAAGCGTGTTGCTGGCGGATATTATAATATCAGCGACACTATGCTACATCGTCATTCGACACTGCATGTTCAATAAGAGGTAAGCATTTCCCTGTCATGAATGGTTTACGATCCAGTGAATAACGATCTTGCAGGAACAAGTTTCTAATTAACGAGCTAATCGGATACACAATTATTTGTGCTCTTTTGACGTGGTATGTTTCTCGTTCTTACTGCTACGTGTTTATTCCAACTAACACAACCAAAGTTTCTGTGCCGCAGCATCGCCCACATTGGTAAGCCTTCTCATTTACCAATTGCTGCTCGTTATGATTTGTGACCGTTTCAACAACTAGTATTACTTTTATTATGGAACATATTATTTGTGAGTCAGGCCATTCAACTAATGTGCTTGTGAGGTGCTGACTCTCTCTTCAGCATTATCGCCCAAGTTGCAACTACCCATCGTATGTCGTCCATTCATATACTATGTGTTTTTCTCGACTAAATCAGTCGCAAAGTCTACCTGATCTCAGCTGTCAGCATGTGAGCACTCAACATAGCAACTCTGGAAGGATGTCTCTGACAAGCTTGGCTCTCCGAATTCTAGGCTGATAGCAAGACGAAATTTACGACTCACGAGAGTATGCCGATGCCTCTCATCTCCCAATAAAGTCCAACTTGATACCGTTAGAGCAAACACCAGCCCACAATCATTGCACTAAGGCTTTTAAGTGGGTTAATAACACTAATAAATTTGAAATTTCTTGTTAATACGAGTGCGGTATTTTTGCAGGCTTGAAACCAAGACGTACGAAAGGCGATGGACAATGGTTGGTCATACCGCACCAAATGAGCATTCGGAGGGGTAAACTAGATTTTTGGAACTTCGTTTCTATGTATGTAATATTTACATTGGCTCCTCCATTGAGAATCAGGTATAACACACACAGAGATGGAGGTCCGATTCGTCCCATATGTCAGTAGCACGAGCGCGTCATTCCACGGGAAGACTTGGAGTACCGCAACTGGCCTCAGTTCGCCAATCGTACCATGACTCGATCTCGTCGTTCCTCCACCCAACGAGGAGCCGGCGGAAAGAAGGTCGATGAATATTCCAACTCCCAGATCATAGGGCATTGTTGTATCTCCCGAGGCCAGTAAACAGTAAGAGAGTCCAAATGAAAGGGCGTATTGCGGAATACTGATAGGTAGACTTGGAGTAAGAAGGTCAAATGCAGATGTATGCAGGTTTTGATGCAATTCCGACTGAGGGGCTCCGGTAATCTGGACTGGAGGAAGAAGATCAGAATAGTGATCATTTGAATGGTTGGGCCACTGATCAGCTGGGCAAAGCTTACGTTGGAACAGCTCGAGGTTCGCATCGAAAGATGTAGGCGGTGCCAGTGCTACAGAAAAATGTCCTGGTTTTTGACAATCTGGGAAGCAAATCAGAGTTGGAGTAGTAGGCCTAGGCGAAGGAAATATACCTTTAGCTGCACCTGCCCTCGTAAAATGGAGGGGAACACGACACCACATCCAAACGTATCTTGAACAGTCGCTTGCCCAAACGATAACGATGAACTTGCCGGCACGGACGCGTCCTCAAGGCTCCAGGTTCTGGTAGTAGATCCAGGCCATCTTGCAAGTGTATTATCCAGAGATTGCTTTCTCTTAGATACAGGGCTTGAGCTTGAGCGCTCGAAGTGCTCGAGAGTCGAGTTGAATATTATGGTGTGCTAGGACTCGCCGCGTTCAGCCCAAGCTGAGCCTGAGTACGCGTTCCGACGCCGGCGTGTCGAAACCGAAATATCCAATATCCAGCATCTAACATGCCGGTTCAGAGGTGCTCTTCGATTAAATTCTGAAATCAAGGAAAATACCAGTGACAAACATGGAGCGTTGTCAGAGGTTGATTCAATGAGGAACGTGCATTCAAAATCATGCTGGCCTTGGTAGGCGTGTTTGCTGGGTCGTCGGGTTCGTCGATGATCCTCGTCGTAGGCAGTGGCAACGTCGTCATAGTACTCGAGTGGTCATAGATCTCGAAACAGGAAAGCCTCGCATTTAGGCAGGGAACGAGGGGGATCACAGTACACGTCAATCAATGGAGAGGCCCGGATGAGATGGATTATAGCGTATGAGTAGGCGATGCAACGACATAGTTGGCGTCAGGGTGAGGCATATAGGAGGCTCTGATCGCGTTGGGTAACGGTGTCCTATAGCTTGAAGACGGCAAAGGCAGAGAGGAAGAAATGTTGCGAGATCAGACGGAGATGGGACGGCGGATCCATAAAGCGTTGTGCGTTGAGTGTACGAAACTGGCAATTGCGACCAAGGGACCAGGGAGCTCGTGGCAAGAAGGATTTGCCATGAAATGCTGCCTCATCGGACGAGGATGGGATGGACAGTCGGAGGATTTCAAGGAATACTTGCTTTCTAGCAGTGAACGAGCACCAGGTTAGGTCCGAGATCAACCAAGACTGCAACGTCAAACGAATCTGGTCGTAGGTTCGTTCTGAGAGAGTGGATAAGCGGATGAAAGAATAGTAGAAGGAACTGAAGCCATACCTGAAAATTTCCTCGCGGGTTGATAAACTCCAAACTCATAAATTCAGGTACCTAGCCTGCATCGTTTGGCCCAGTACCAGCTCTTGTACTTCTCGTGCTGGCGCAATCATTTCTCTCAAGCTCAAGATATTGTTCAACAACTCTGAATCGGCGTATTAGGTGTTGGTTGGGTGTTCGACGCAACCACCGATACACGTGTAGAGCAAGTCTCGGAACCTGGAGGACACGTTTGGTAACGTGCCACCGCTTCATCGTTATCGAGTGGGCGAACGATCAGTACTCAGTACTCAGTGCTACTCTGCACCCCAACGTTCAGCACGCCAAGCCTCTTGGGGATATTTACTGGACCAATACAGCCTCTCCTACTACCTCACTTTAGGTAGGACGATGTGGACTTGATTTCAAAACATGGACGATGCCGCGACGCGTTCAAGTTGCGATATCAGGTCCAAGATAGGCGCGCAAAGCAAGCCCCAGTCCGACTCTCGAGGCCGTCGTGTACTTGAATGCGGTGTTGCGGACCACTCCAGGAGTGGGTGGCATGAAGTTTGGCATAGAGCTGGGAGAATTTTAGATGTCAGGTTTGGGGCGTGGCTTGGTCAATACGTCCGTTCTGAGGTATGCCTACTCGTCTTCCAGACTCTCAGAAACTCTAACACTTACAGATTCCTCTAGCACTCCTCTTCAACATCTTCTAACGCCGACTTCGAGCCCTGAAGATCTCAACGCATACCTGTTCATAGCAATAGCTCTACCCAACTGTTCAAACGTTCACTGGTACGTACCAGTCACCGCTTCCTTCCTGTCTGATCTTGCAATATGACCTGCACCCTTCTCATGCCCGAGACGCCGTAATCACGGGCTTGTCAGTTATCAGTTGCACTCGTCGGTTCTCTATATTCACTCGGCATCGTTAGGACTCTCCTATTCGCGCTGCTAGTACTGCCCAGTGCCAACCCTCCCAAACGTCCGACCTTGTCCGAGTCTGACATCACCTTGGTGGACGCATTTTGTCACTACAGCGCCAACTTTACCCGTCGCTGCACCCCTGACGCCATCGTCGTATGTCGTTTGGCGAACGTTGGCCTCCTGGAAAATTGGACTCGGATACATGTGTCTCGTGGACGTGGAACGAGTGTCGGTCATTCTCCCTAAGTCTGTGCAAGACGTCCTAAAAATACCACGGTTGACGTATCAATGCTAGTCGACAAATTCTCGGTATTCAACTCGACTGTGGCCCCATGCGCAAAGTCGGCGAACCTGGCCTTTCAATGCGAATAACAAGTCCACATTAAACTGTCTGCGTCGAACCATCGATCGTCAATTATCCTGCATCCCAATATGCTAGGTATGTCTTGTACCCTCAATTTCTTTAGCTCTGATATTCGAGCCCACCGGTTTCTCAAGATCCTGGCGCATGTGGATTGCGACTATTCACCTGAGTTTGCTCGGCAGGGATTCAGCAAGACCTCGTTCATCTGGGCATGTGGTCTGCGCAGTGTATGCTCTCAAATTCTGTCATTGGACTTGAGCAAGGAACTCTTTCAACTCGAATTATCCGAAATGTGCTCAGACTTGGTTGTCAAATAATCAACTTCCGTGCTGAATCTTATCTTATCGTGTCCGGAGTCTGTAATCTCGACGGATCGGGCATGGCCTACATGCGAACCATACCATCTCAACAAACTCACATCGACTTGTTCAGAGTCTTCTCATCTTGCTGGATGATGTCGAACTTTCTTCAAGATGAACAATCAAGTCCTCAGTGACTACAAGCTAGATGGCGTATCACTGGCTCCGGTTTACGCGTCTAGGCGCGATATGGTCAGGCGCGTCTGCCTTCTCTTGAGTCTCGGACTTGTCGACATGCACCTCAGTTTAGTCAATACATAATAATTAACTGGTCCCTTCAGGGTCATAGTTAGCCTGGGTCGGGCGGCCATCAGAGTGAATATAATGCGTATTTTCCTGACAATTTCGCCGCTTTTTATATCTCTTGAATTCTTAACCGTTTAGGCTCAGAATTTGCAGGTACATAAACCTAAGTGTACTGAATGCACTGGTAAACACTGAGCTTTGGAAAATATGAGATACCAGCCTCATACTCACTGAAAGATTTAGGCACTTGTTCATGGGTACCCGTGGATCCGCCGGATCTTTCCCAAACCCGATAAAAATTTACCGGATTTGGACTAGGGTGGGTTAAGAGGCTCTGCACCACGCACGAACGAGAACTGTTATGTTCCTCATGGCTCAACTTCGGGTATCTGTAATACTTTAGTGAGCTATTGGTCACCAAAAACACCATGTCCGACATTTCACTGCCATGATACTCAGAACACACATGAGGTGGGCCCACACTGTGCTGATGACTTTATTAGGGAACGGTTGTTGCAATGTCAACTAAAGAAGAGCCCTAAGAACAAGAGGATGCCGTTTTATCGGATAGCAGACCGATTGCATATGTACCATGAGACTTCTTGAATCTTCCGGGCAGGTGTTCTTTCATAGAGCGGTGAGCAGATAGATTTAGGTGAAAGGCCAAGCCAGAAAGAGAGCTAGCCCAGCGGTTGCCAACGGCAAACATAGACATGTTACCTCACCGACACTTCTTATGTGGATGATGATCCATCTGATTCTATCATCTTGCATACCCAATTTGGTACTCGGTGATATCCTAATAATCCTATCAATGGCACTCTTCGGCAGTACTCTCTGCGAACTCTACTGAAGGAATGCTCTCGGTTGTTTTGGCCATGGGTGCCAATCCAACCAGCAATTAGGCTTCGAAATGTGCATTGACACGCGTGAATCTCGGCTTATATCTTGACATTGGTCGAGAAGAAAACAGGACCATCCTCAAGGATGTACACTTGATTGGAGCTCCAACTGTACGTGGTCTCGATTTTGGGTTGATTTTATATACTGGCTATCTTAAATGTCTGATAAATACGAGGGGATTATAAGTGTTGAGTGGACAATGATCATATTTGCACGAGAGAAGAGGCACAGTCCGTCAAGTGATGCAGTGGCTTCAGTGCGGCTCTGTCCTTTATTCTTATTTGGGGAGCCCCTCCATGGGAGCGATGTCCGTGATGGGTCGGACGATCGTAGTATAACAGAAGCTCGGGTTTATGGAAGCTAAGTCTCCGGCGATTATACCGCTGCTTTTCCGGTAGACCTTCACTGTCGAGAGAAATGGTAGACTGGTGAGCATGACCACTCTTAAATTTCCTCGCCTCATCGATTTCCCACTGCAAGACATATAAAAACTTCATTGAATCCCCAAGTCCTAGGATATTTGGTTATTCAAGCGGTCCATCTTCGCCATGAGACCCCAGCGTATCTTAGCTCTTGCCTCAACTGTTTCCACCTCATTTGCCATCAACTTTGGATCCGTTGCTGGTGCATCTCTTGGAGAGCAATGCGGTGGGGTGAGCTACCTCTTTTTCTCTTGTAAGAGTCATTCACTGACGATTTCCGTCCCGTAGTCAGGTTTCATGTAAGGAATTTCAATCAAAACCAACTGGGTGCGAAATGACACAAATACAGTCGTCCAAACTCTTGCATCGAAGGTGTTTGCGCATTTGTGAATTGTAAGAAGGCCGCCGCTGGTAATCCCATTGTGAACCCGACAATGCCTGATCATTAAATAGATCGGAATTCACGGTGTCTCCTTGAGAGTGAAAATACTGGGCCACCACCGACCATCAACCCAATCACTGCCAAATTGCCCAGTAGTTTCAGCTGGAGCTCCACCGGCATGCTAATTAGCCCTAAAAACGACTCTCGCAATCTTGCTGGGATCAAGGATCCATCCGTAGTCTATTACAACGACCACTGGCACGTATTCGCGAGCACCTCACAATCCGCCGGTTACAATCTCGTCTACCTCAACTTCACTGATTGGTCCGAGGCTAGTACCGCCAGCTTCTACTACCTCGACCAGTCGCCTCTCGGCGTTGGATACCGTGCCGCTCCAGAGATCTTCTACTTC
>Ga0247741_1001592_pt1 | contig 12606 bp, 10 predicted proteins | sample UWRJL213509R2_FD_180945 | JGI IMG/M metagenome (GOLD analysis project Ga0247741, IMG submission 180945) | Plant litter microbial communities from Arlington Agricultural Research Station in Wisconsin, United States - UWRJ-L213-509R-2 | ecosystem: Environmental > Terrestrial > Plant litter >... | reverse complement strand
GGACCGGGCAGGCAACACTGCCGTGCTGGTCCTGTTGAGTGCCGAATCGCCGATCTGATCCTGTTGAAGGACGGATGACGGACGACATATGCGACGGCAGGCCAGGGCACGCGCCCCGACAAGCCTGGCCGCCGCCGGGCACGGACAACCGCCCGGCCGTTGCGTAGAGTTGCCCTCATGACGACAACGCCGCCGCGCCCCTGGTTGACGAGCTACGCGGAGGGGGTTCCGCACGAGATCGAACTGCCCACCGGGTCGCTCTACGACCTGGTCGAGGAGTCGGTGAAGACGTATCCCGACAATGTCGCTCTCGAGTTCTTCGGCGCGACCACGACGTACGGCGAGCTCGGCGAGCAGATCCTGCGCGCGGCCGAGGGGTTGCGTCTGCTCGGCGTGCAGAAGGGCGATACCGTCGCCCTGGTGCTGCCCAACTGCCCGCAGCACATCGTCGCCTTCTACGCGGTGCTGCGTCTCGGCGCCATCGTGGTCGAGCACAACCCGCTCTACACTCCGCGCGAGCTGCGGCACCAGTTCGAAGACCACGGCGCCCGCTTCGCCATCGTCTGGAACAACGTCGTCGCCACCGTGCAGGCCTTCCCCTCGGATGTCGCGGTCGAGTCGATCGTGTCGGTGGACGTCACCCGCGCCATGCCCTTCACCACCCGGGCCCTGCTGCGGCTGCCCGTCGCCAAAGCGCGGGAGTCGCGCGCCGCGCTCACCACGGCGGTGCGCGGCACCGTTCCGTGGGAGAAGCTGGTCGACAACGACCCGGTCGACGAGCACATCTTCCGTCCCCAGACGGATGACATCGCGCTCCTGCAATACACCAGCGGAACCACCGGCCTGCCGAAGGGTGCAACGCTCACGCACCTCAACCTGACCACAAACGCGGCACAGTCCCGGGCCTGGGTGCCCTCGATCAAGCGGGGGACATCCGTCGTCTACGCGGTGCTGCCGATGTTCCACGCCTACGGCCTCACCCTCTGCCTCACCTTCGCGATGAGCATGGGCGCGCGGCTCGTGCTGTTCCCCAAGTTCGATCCGGACCTGGTGCTGCCGGTGATCAAGAAGCACCCCGCCACTTTCCTGCCCGCCGTGCCCCCGATCTACGAGCGACTCACCGCCGCAGCGAAGGAGCAGGGCGTGTCGCTAAAGGGAATCCAGATCGCGATCTCCGGGGCGATGCCGCTGTCGGCATCCGTCGTCGAACCGTGGGAGGCGCTCACCGGCGGCTATCTGGTGGAGGGTTATGGCCTGTCGGAGACGAGCCCCGTGCTGATGGCGAACCCGGTGGGGCCGACCCGGCGTGCCGGGACGGTCGGCCTGCCCATTCCGAACACCGAGGCGCGCGTCGTCGACCCGGAGAACCCGACCGTCGATCGGGCGAGCGGCGAGGAGGGCGAGCTACTCGTGCGCGGCCCCCAGGTGTTCTCCGGCTACTGGAAACGGCCGGAGGAGACCGCCGCGGTGTTCGTTCCCGCCGCGGAGGGTGACGACGCCGGCCCATGGTTCCGCACCGGCGACATCGTCACGCTCGACGCAGACGGCTTCTTCACCGTCGTCGATCGGCTGAAGGAACTCATCATCACGGGCGGATTCAACGTCGCGCCGAGCGAGGTCGAAGACGCCCTGCGGGCCTACCCGGACATTCAGGATGTCGCCGTCGTCGGGCTGCCCAGTGACCACAGCGGCGAGGATGTCGTGGCCGCCGTCGTGCTGAAGCCCGGCCGCGGGCTCGACGAGAAGGCCATCCGCGACTTCGCCCGCGACGGGCTCGCCGCCTACAAGGTGCCGCGCCGCGTGATCGAGGTCGACGATCTGCCGAAGTCGCTGATCGGCAAGGTGCTGCGCAAGAAGGTGAAGGAGCAGCTGGTCGCCGCCGAGGCGAAATAGCTCAGCTGTTCGAAACGGGCACCGGCGATAGCCGCGGCGACACCGGGATGAGCCCCAGCGACGCGACGTGTCTGTCGCCGCCGAAGCCGCCGGTGGCGTAGCACTCCCAGCCTGCACCACCCGGGCCGAAGACCTCGAACCGCGCCGAGACCCCGGTGGCATCGGATGCTTCGTACCGCACCCAGGCGCGACAGGCCTCGTCGGCCGTCGCCGCGGCCACCGACGCGGTGGTGAGCACCCCGGGCAGCACGAGACAGGCGATTCCGACGATCACGACGATGCGCATGACGGTGAGCGTGCGTCTGCGCCGGGGGTGCCCCTCGGTGGGCACGTAGCCGGCCAGTTCGGGTTCGTCGTCGTAGTCCATGACCACCCAATCCTGACATCCGCGCCGGTCATTTTCGGCGCCGCCGGGTAACGATCGCGAAAGGAATGCGCCCCCGCGTAACGAGTGCGCCCGGGCGAGCGGGTGCACACGTTACGCGAGGGCGCAGAAGTTCGGAGTTAGTGCGAACTGCCCTCGGTCTCGATCTCGCTGCGGTCGCCGCTCCACAGCGTGTGGAACGTGCCTTCCTTGTCGATGCGCTTGTAGGTGTGCGCACCGAAGAAGTCCCGCTGCCCCTGGATGAGCGAGGCAGGCAGGCGGTCGGCGCGCAGCCCGTCGTAGTAGGAGAGCGATGAGGAGAACGCGGGGGAGGGGATGCCGGCCGTCGCGGCCGTGGCCACCACTCGCCGCCAGGACGGCTCGGCCCCGGTGATCGCATCGCGGAAGTACGGCGCGACGAGCAGGGTCGGCAGGTCGGAATTCTCGGCGTACGCCTCGGTGATCCGGTTGAGGAACTGAGCGCGGATGATGCACCCGCCACGCCAGATCTTGGCGATGTCGCCCTTGTGGATGTCCCAGCCGTACTCCTCGGCACCGGCGACGATCTCATCGAAGCCCTGCGCGTAGGCGATCATCTTGGAGGCGTAGAGCGCCAGCCGCACGTCCTCGATGAAGGCATCCGGGTCGTCGACGGTCCAGGCTTCGGCCGGACCGGGGAGATCGGATGCCGCGGCCCGCTGGGCGGGCTTCGACGACAGCGAGCGGGCGAAGACCGCCTCGGCGATGCCGGAGACGGGGATGCCGAGGTCGAGCGCGGTCTGCACCGTCCAGGCGCCGGTGCCCTTGGCTCCGGCCTGGTCGACGATCACGTCGACGAGCGGCTTGCCGGTCTCGGCGTCGACCTGGCGCAGCACCTCGGCGGTGATCTCGATCAGGTAGCTCTCGAGCTCGGTCTCGTTCCAGGCGGTGAAGATGTCGGCGATCTCGGCCGGGCTCTTTCCGGTGCCGCGGCGGATGAGGTCGTAGGCCTCGGCGATGAGCTGCATGTCGGCGTACTCGATGCCGTTGTGGATCATCTTGACGAAGTGGCCGGCGCCGTCGGTGCCGACGTGGGTGACGCAGGGCTCGCCCTCGGCGATGGCGGCGATCGATGCGAGGATCGGGCCGAGCGTCTCGTAGGCCTCCGCGGATCCGCCCGGCATGATCGAGGGCCCCTTGAGCGCGCCCTCCTCGCCGCCGGAGATGCCGGCGCCGACGAAGTTGATGCCGGTCTCGCGCACCGCCTTCTCGCGACGGATGGTGTCTTTGAAGAAGGCGTTGCCGCCGTCGACGATGATGTCGCCCGGTTCGAAGACCTTCACGAGTTCGTCGATTACCGCATCCGTTCCCTTGCCGGCCTGCACCATGATGATGGCGGTGCGCGGTGTCGAGAGGGAGTCGGCGAATTCCTGGTAGGCCTTCGCGGCCACGAAGCCGGCCTCGGGGTGCTCCTCGAGCAGCTCGTCGGTGCGCCCGGGGGAGCGGTTGAACACGGCGACCGTGTTGCCCTCGCGGCTGGCCAGGTTGCGGGCGAGGTTGCTGCCCATGACGGCCAGTCCCACGACACCGATATTCGCTTGCTTGTCGACCACATCGTCTCCTTGATCAGGGTCAGTACGACCACCCACAACGGTAGTCGCGTCCGAGGGTTGTTACGCCAGTCTGAAGGTCTGGATCGGGATGTCGGCCACCAGTCTGCGGGCGATGGTCACGGCATCCGCCTCGTCCAGCTGGTGGGTGGCGACCAGCCCGGCGAGGAATCCGGCGTCGACCCGGCGGGACATGTCGTGCCGGGCCGGGATGGAGCAGAAGGCACGCGTGTCGTCGATGAACCCGGAGGTCTTGGTGAAGCCCGCGCTGTCGGTGATCGCAGCGCGGTAGCGCCGGATGCCGGCCGGCGTGTCGAGGAACCACCACGGCGCGCCCGCGTAGACCGTCGGGTAGAAGCCGGCGAGCGGGGCGATCTCGCGGGAGAACGCGGTCTCGTCGACCGTGAACAGCACCAGCCGGAAGGTCGGATCGGTGCCGAAGTCGCGCAGGATCGGCGTGAGCGGCTCGGTGTACAGGCTCACGGCGGGCAGGTCGTGCCCGGTGTCCGGGCCGTACGCGTCGAAGGTCGGCCGGTGGTGATTGCGGATGACGCCGGGGTGCAGCTGCATCACCAGGCCGTCCTCGCTCGACATTTTCGCCAGCTGGTAGAGCATGTTGCGGCGGTAGGCGGCGGCGCCCTCCGCCTCGATCGTGCCGTCGAGCCCGGCGCGGTGCAGGCGCTCGGCGTCGCCCGGTTCGAGGGGCTCGGATCCGGCGTCGATCACCCCGGTGTCGGTGGCGGTACCGCCCGCGGCGATGAACGCCTGGCGCCGCGAGCGCAGGGCGTCGAGCATTCCGCCGTACGTGTGGGCGTCGACATCCGCCCGCGCCGAGAGCGCGTCGAGTTTGCCGATCCAGGTCGGCTCCTGCGGGTTCATGTACCGATCGGCTCGGAACGTGGGGATGACCCTGCCGCCGAAGGCGGGGTCGTCGCGCAACGCGACGTGGGCCGACAGATCGTCGGCCGGGTCATCCGTCGTGGCGAGCACCGCGATGCGGAAGCGGTCGAACAGTGCTCGGGGACGGAACTCGGGGGTGGCGAGGGTGTCGGCCAGCTGGTCGTACAGCTCGTCGGCGTTCGCGGCGGAGGGCTGCTCGGTGAGCCCGAAGACCTCGCTCAGCTCGGTCTCGAACCAGTACCGCACCGGCGTACCGAGAAACAGGTCCCAGTGGTCGCAGAGCTGCCGCCAGACCGCACGCCCGGTGGCCGTCGGCTCGTCGCCGTCGCGTCGCAGTCCGAGCTGGTCGAGCGGCACACCGGCGGAGTGCAGCAGGCGCGTGACGTAGTGGTCGGGGGTGATCAGCAGCGCCGCCGGGTCGGGGAAGGGCTGGTCGGCGAGCAGCATCGCGGCGTCGACGTGTCCGTGCGGCGAGTAGATCGGGGCATCCTTCACCTCTGCGTAGAGCCGTCGGGCGATCGCGCGCTCGCCGGGGTCAGCGGGCAACAGCCGATCGGGGTGCGGGGCGAGCTTCGTCATTGAAATCTCCTTGGCGGGTAGAGCGGGTCAGGCGGTGCGTACGGGACCCGTCGAGGCCCGCACGGTGAGATGGGTCGGCAGTGTCGTCGACTGACGGATGCCCGGCACGGTGGCGCTGTCGAGTCGCGACAGCAACATGGACACCGCCACCCGCCCCGCCTGCTCGATCGGCGCGGTCAGCGTGGTGAGCGGCGGGTTGCAGAAGTCGGCGCCGAAGATGTCGTCGCAGCCGACGATGCTGAGGTCATGCGGCACCCGCACGCCGCGTTCGCGCAGCCGCATCAGCATGCCGATCGCGAGCAGGTCGTTGAACGCGATCGCGGCGGTCACGCCGCTGTTGAGCACGGCGTCGGCCGCGGCGGCGCCCGAGGTCTTCTTCGGCGAGAACGGTCCGAGTCGCCTGACCGTGATGCCGTATTGCTCGCCCGCCCGCACCAGCGCACGCCAGCGGCCCTCGTTCGGCCAGGAGGTCTCGGGCCCGGAGATGTAGGCGATGTCGCGGTGGCCGAGCGAGACCAGATGGCCGAGCGACTGGGCGATGCCGCTCGGGGTGTCGATGAAGACGCTCGGCACGCCCTTCGTCTGTCGATTGATGGCGACGAGGGGCATTTCGCCCGCGAGGGTGGCGAGGCGGCGGTCGGTGAGCCGCGAGGCGGCGATGATCGCCCCGTCGAAGGAGCGGCGCAGTCCGGTGAGCATGCTGTCTTCGAGCTCGTCCGATTCCTCGGTGTCGACGAGCAGCTGGGTGTAGCCGGCCGCCTTCAGGTGCTGTTGGGTGCCGCGGATGATGTCGAAGTAGAACGGGTTCGTGACGTCCGAGACCAGCACGGCGATCGCCCGGGTACGCCCGCTGGTCAGGGCACGGGCGTGGGCGTTCGGCAGGTAGTTGAGCTCGCGTGCCGCCCGCTCGATGCGGTCGCGGGTGGCGGCGTTGACCCGATCCGGATTGGAGAGTGCGCGGGAGACGGTGGAGATGGCAACGCCGCTGGCCGCCGCGACATCGGCGAGGGTGGCGGGCCGGGAGGGCGCCGCCTGAGGTGCGCTCACGACATCCGCGGCGAGAGGGTCCATGGGGAGAGTAGACCACAGTTTGGCAAATTGTGGCAAACGATTGCAGTCAGCTTGCCAACCTGCCTAGGTTCTAGGCAGTCGGCTGGACGGATGTCCGCCAGGTCAGCACTCAAAGGAGAGTCAGATGAAAGCTCGACACGCCAAAACCGGGCGCCTGCTTGGCGTCGTGGCGGGGATCGCCGTCCTCGGCATCGCTCTGCAGGGATGCTCGTCGGGGGGAACCCCGAAGGCAAGCGACTCCGCCGCCGACCTCGACGGCACGGGAAAGACGCTCACGGTGATGGTCGGTGCGAACACCGTCTACCCCACCGAGCAGAAGCAGTGGTTCCAGGATGTCTCGGACGAGTTCGAGAAGGCCACGGGCGCCAAGGTCGCGTTCGAGACCTACGCCTCGGCGAACGATGAGCTCACCAAGATCCAGACCTCGGTGATCTCCGGGCAGGGCCCCGACATCTACAACCTCGGCACCACGTTCACCCCGACCGCCAACGCCACCGGCGCCTTCGTCACGCTGACGGATGCCGACTGGGACAAGATCGGCGGACGGGACAAGTTCCTGCAATCCACCCTCGGCATCTCTGGTCCGGACGCCAAACACGAGGTCGGCGTGCCGTTCGCCAGCCGCCCCTTCGTCATGGCCTACAACACGGAGCTGCTGAAGGCGGCGGGCATCGACAAGCCGGCGACCACCTGGGACGAGTTCACCGCGCAGGCGAAGAAGCTCACCAGTGGCGACACCTACGGTCTGGCGGTGGCCTACGCCGACAGCTTCGACCCGTGGAAGTTCATCTGGGCGATGTCGGTGCAGGCCGGCAACCCGATCCTCGACGGCAAGAAGGCGCGTCTCACCGATCCGGCGACGGTCAAGGCCTACGAGACCTACTTCAACTGGCTCGCCAAGGACAAGGTCGTCGACCCCTCCGCGATCGGCTGGAAGGGCGCACAGTCGCTTGCCGCATTCGCCAATGGAAAAGCCGCATACCTGCCGATGACCACCTCCACCTCGCAGGTCTCGCTCGACAGCTCCGCGGTCGCCGGCAAGTACGCCTACGCGCTCATGCCGACCGTCCCGCCGGGCGACAAGACGCTGCCCAAGGGCGGGAAGGGCGCGACGAGCATCCTCTCCGGCGACAACATGGTCGTGGCGAAGTACTCGAAGAACCAGGACCTCGCCTTCGCCCTGCTCAAGCAGTTCACCAGCCCGAAGAATCAGATCGAGTACAACAAGCTGTTCGGTGATCTGCCGACCAACGCCGCGGCCGCGAAGACCGTCGAGGAGGGCAACGACAAGCTCGTGCCGGTGGTCGAATCCGCCTCGAAGGCGGTCGGCACCCCGTTCAGTGGCGCCTGGGGTGACACCCAGCTGGCCCTGGTGAACGTGGTGGTGCAGTCGATCCCCGCTCTGTCGAACGGCTCGGTCTCGACCGCGGACATCAAGGCCAAGCTCGCGACGGCACAGTCCACCGCGCAGGCGGCCCTGGACAAGGTCAAGTAGGACTTCTCGATCATGACCACCACCGCATCCGCCCCGGAGCGCGCGAGCGCGGCCGGTCGGCCCGAGGGGACGACCCCCTCGGCCGGTCGGCCGGCCCGCCGGCGAGGGCGCTCACCGAACGAACGCAACCGGCCGTTCTGGATGCTGCTTCCCGGCGGCATCCTGATGGTGCTGGTCATCGTCATCCCGCTCGTCCTCGCCATCGTCATCTCGATGCTCGACCTCGACCAGTACACCCTCCGGTCGTGGCTGCAGGCGCCGTTCATCGGTCTCGGTAACTTCGTCGAGGCGGTGACGAAGTCGACGCTGCTGCGGTCGATCGGCATCAGCGCGTCGTTCGCGGCCATCGCCGCGGTCGCCACGCTGCCGATCGGGCTGTTCGCCGCGCTGGCGACGCAGAACGCCTTCCGCGGTCGCGGGCTGGTGCGCTCGATCTTTCTGATCCCCTATGTGCTGCCGACCTTCGTGGTCGCCACCGTCTGGCGCACGATGCTGCAGCCCGGCGGGGTCGTCAACGAAGGGCTCGACGCGCTCGGCATCCACACGGGTCTCTGGCTCAACGGGCCGCAGAGCTATTGGGCGCTCATCATCGTGCAGATCTGGAGTTCGTGGCCGTTCTTCTACCTGCTGGTGCTGGCCGGCCTGCAGTCGGTCGACCAGGAGGTGCACGAGGCGGCGGCGATCGATGGCGCCCTGTGGTGGACCAAGCTGCGGTACGTGATCCTGCCCTACCTCCGCGGCCCGATCGCGCTGGCCCTGATCATCTCGTTCCTGCACAACGTCAACGGATTCACGCTGCCCTTCGTGCTGTTCGGGGTGCCGGCGCCACAGGATGTCGAGGTGCTCCCCGTGCTGACCTACGTCACGAGCTTCCAGAGCTTCAGATTCGGGCTGAGCGCCTCGATGGCCGTCGCATCGCTGGTGCTGATCGCCATCCCCCTGTTCATCTACCTGCGGGCCGTGAAGCTCGACACCGGCGACGAGGGAGGAAAGCGATGAGCGAGATCCTCGACGTGCCACTGCGGCGCCCGACCCGATCGGAGGCGGCGAAGAACGCCCGCGCGACCTCCAAGCGCAATGCCGACGTGACCCGGCTGCTGCCGCAACCACTGCTGGTCACCGTGATCGTGGTCCTCCTGCTGGTCGTTCTGCTGCCGGTGCTGTACATCGTGTTCGCGTCGATCAACTCCGACGTGTCGGTGGCCTCGGGGGCGTTCTTCCCCGAGCAGCTCCACCTGGACAACTATGTGAAGGTCTGGTCGACCGTCGCCCTGGCCACCGGGCTGCTCAACAGCATCCTGGTCAGCGGCATCGTCGCGATCGTCTGTGCGCTGCTGGCGGTCTCGACCGCCTACGTGCTGGTGCGCTACTCGTTCCGCGGGCGGCTGACCTTCCTGCGCGCGCTGCTCGGACTGCAGTCGATCCCCGGCACGCTCATGCTGCTGCCGGTCTTCGTGCTGTTCTCGACCGCGGCGACGACCCTGGGCATCCAGATCATCGGAACCCGCTGGGCGCTGGTCGTCACCTACCTCACCTTCGCGCTGCCGTTCTCGACCTGGGTGATGGTGACCTACCTGCGCGGGCTCCCACGGGAGCTCGAGGAGGCGGCCCGCATCGACGGGGCATCGTCCTGGCGCATCCTCACCGGCATCATCGTGCCACTGAGCTGGCCGGGCATCGTGGTCTCTGCGATTTTCGCGTTCCTGCTCGGCTGGAACGACGTGCTGTTCGCGTCGGTGATGACGAGTCCGGATTCGCGCACCGCCGCCGTGGCGCTGCAGGTGTTCGGGGCGACGCAGGAGGGTGGAGCCGTTCCGCTCTACGGCCAGATGATGGCGGCGGCGCTGATCTGTGCGGCACCGGTCGTGGTGCTGTACCTCGTATTCCAGCGCTACCTCGTGGGTGGCCTGACAGCCGGGGGAGTGAAATGAGCAGGGGGAGTGAAATGAGCATAGGGAGTCACGTGAGCACCGATACAGCGTCTGTCTCGACGGGCGACACGACAGCAGCGCAGCAGGTCTGGACCCTGTCCGGGTTCGGTGACGAGATCGACGCCGACCCGGTCGTGCAGGTCGCGGTGTTGCAGGCGCTCGGTGCCTCGCACATCGAGGTGCGCAGCGCCTGGGGTGTGAACATCGTCGACCTCGACGCGGCGCAGCTCGACCGCCTTGCCGAACTGCTGGCCGAGCGCGGCATGGGGGTATCGGCCATCGCCTCGCCGATCGGCAAGGTCGATGTCGGCCTGCCCGTCGAACACGAGGTGGAGCGGCTGGAGCGGGCGATCGTCGCCGCACGCCGGCTCGGGGCACGCTACATCCGCATCTTCTCGTTCTATTACGAGGGGCGCGAGGCCGCCGACGTGCGCGAGGCCGTGATCGAACGGATGCGGGCGCTCGCCGCCGTCGCGGAGCGAGAGAACATCGTGCTGCTGCACGAGAACGAGAAGGACATCTACGGGGACATCCCGGAGCGTGTTCACGACCTGCTCACCGCGGTCGACTCGCCGAATCTCAGGGTGGCGTGGGACAACGCCAACTTCGTGCAGGTGGGCGTGAGGCCGTTCAGCGACGGCTACGCGCTGCTGCGGGAGTACCTCGTCTACCTGCAGGTGAAGGATGCGGTGGCCGCGACCGGCGAGGTCGTTCCCGCCGGCGAGGGGGACGGTGAGTTGCTCGAAACCGTCACGGCCCTGCGCGACGACGGATTCAGCGGGTTCGTCTCGCTCGAGCCCCATCTCTCGGACTTCAATTCGCTCGGTGGCTTCTCCGGACCGGAGGCCTTCGGGCGCGCCGGACGGGCCTTCCGCCGTCTCACCGATCAGATCGGAATCAGCACCAGATGAGTAGTTCCACCGGTTCCACACAATCCGGGTCGAGACTGAGCGTGGCCATCGTCGGCTGCGGCATCATCGGCGTCAATCACGCCAGGGCGATCGCCCGACACCCCGACCTGGAGATTGTCGCGCTGGTCGACTCGGTGATCGAGGCGACGGTGCGACTGGCCGATCTGGTCGAGTCGGAGATCGGCGGTACGCGGCCGAAGGAGTTCGTCGCGCTCGGCGACCTCTACGCCGCGGGCGGAGTGGACATCGTGGTGATCTGCACCCCGAGCGGACTGCACGTGCAGCTCGCGGAGGAGGCGCTCGCCGGCGGCAGCCATGTCGTGATCGAGAAGCCGCTCGATGTGAGCCTGCCGCGCGCGCGTCGACTGCTCGCGCTGGCCGAGGAGGCGGAGGCCCGGGGGCAGGTGGTCTCCGTCATCAGCCAACACCGCTTCGATCCGGCCTCCGTCGTGGTGGCCACGGCCGCGCACGAGGGCGCTTTCGGCCGACTGACGAGCGGTGTGGCATCCGTCGCCTGGTGGCGCAGCCAGGAGTATTACGACTCCGGCCAGTGGCGCGGAACCTGGGAGCTCGACGGCGGGGGAGCGGTGATGAACCAGGGGGTACACACCGTCGACCTGCTGGTCTGGTTCCTCGGTCGTCCGGTGGAGATCTTCGCGCAGACGGCGCTGCTCGCCCACGAGCGCATCGAGGTGGAGGATGTCGCAGTCGCGACCATCCGCTTCGAATCCGGTGCGCTCGGGGTGATCCACGCGACGACGGCTGCCGCGCCCGGCCTCACCGTGCGCATCCAGGTGCACGGCTCTCAGGGCTCCGGGATCATCGACGACGACCAGCTGGAGTACTTCAGCACGGGCGGGGCGAACATCGCGGCCGACGTGGTGTCGGCCGAAGAGTTGGCCGGGGCAGAGCGGGCGAAGGACGGCTTCGCGATCGCGCACTACCGGCAGTATGCCGATGTCGTGGATGCGATCCACGGCGACAGCTCTCCCGGGGTGCGCGTTGCCGACGCCTTCCTCTCGCTCGCGGTCGTGCGGGCCATGTACGCCTCGGCGACGCTCGGCGTGCCGGTCTCGTTCGACGCCGTGCTCGCCGGCGACTACGACGATCTCGAGATCGTCACGGGAGGTGCACGATGAAGTTCTCCGTGTTCACGGCGTCCACGCCGGACTGGGCTCCCGAGCAGGTGGCGACGATTCTCGCCGGCCAGGGCTGGGACGGCATCGAGTGGCGCATCACCGACCAGCAGGATGCTGAGACCCCGGGTTTTTGGGCGGGCAACCGGTCGAGCTGGCCGCTGACCGGCCTCGAGCAGAACCTCGCCGAGATCGCCCGTATCACCGCGTCGGCGGGACTCGAGTTCTCCGGCATCGGTGGATACGCCCAGGCCTCCAACCACGAGGACGTCGAACGGATGCTCGCGGCCACCGCGGAGCTGGGCGCCCGCCAGGTGCGCGTCACCATGCCCAACCTCGATGCCAACGCCGACCGCGACTACCGCGACCTGTTCGCCGAGACCCGCACCGACCTCGAATGGGTGCAGACCTGCGCCGAGGCCCACGGCGTGAAGGCGCTGGTCGAACTGCACCACCGCACGATCACCTCCTCCGCCTCAGCCGCGCTGCGGCTGATCGACGGCCTCGATCCCGACCGCGTCGGCGTCATCCATGACCTCGGCAACCTTGTGATCGAGGGACAGGAGGACTTCACCGCCGCGTTCCAGCTGCTCGGGCCGTACCTCGCCCACGTGCACGTCAAGAACGCTGTCTGGGCGCCGACCGCCGAGCCGGGCTTCGATGGCGCGACGATCTGGGAGAACCGCTGGGCGCCGCTCCGCGCGGGCCAGGCCGACGTCGAGGCGTACTTCACGGCT
>Ga0247741_1001591_pt1 | contig 12613 bp, 8 predicted proteins | sample UWRJL213509R2_FD_180945 | JGI IMG/M metagenome (GOLD analysis project Ga0247741, IMG submission 180945) | Plant litter microbial communities from Arlington Agricultural Research Station in Wisconsin, United States - UWRJ-L213-509R-2 | ecosystem: Environmental > Terrestrial > Plant litter >... | reverse complement strand
ACTAAGAAGCGAATTGTGTTTCTTAGTCGGTTGGGCGTCTAAGTAACAAAAACACACCCACTCGATAGCACCCACGCTCGCAAACAAAGCTTCTTCCTCTCTTCCGTCCATTGACTGGTTCCCAGAGCTTCCACTTCCATATTGCGAGCTTCTAGCTCACGTCTTTGGTTGCGCATAGTACAATGAACATTCCTCCTTCCGAAATTCTCTGAGATGTAAGCGACAGTGGGCGGTCGAGATCATGCAAGTTTGTATGGATGCCTAAAAATGTGTAAGCAGTGTAAATGAGGAGATGCTCCCGCTGCGGGGTACAAGGTGAAGTTTATGAGTAAGGCGTTCGTACATTCCGTTGAAGTGCACACGAAGAAGACGCGATAGTAATCACGTGGTGGGAATTTGACCAACATGTCAAGTTGGTCAACGTCATCGCCTACTACGACGTGCAGGTGTCTCTTCAACCGCAACGACCATGCAAAACATTCAAGAACTCTGGGTTTCTAAATGTGCGACACCGCCTTCTGGCCTACTCTGGAGCATACCGAATAAGTGGGAGGCGGTATGACGTAGCCGTGGTTGAGTGGAGTGGTGGGCGATGACTGCAGGAGTCAATCCGAAAACCATTTTGCTTTCCACACCCATCTGTTCCTCAAAGACTTGGTCCGTGTCCTCTTTCCGTGCCGCGCATTCAGCTGACTGATCCAAATCTCCTTAGCATTACTATCAGTTTCCCTATTAGCTCGGTGTCGGTCAGCTGTCACAAACGACGATGGCCGCTGTTTACCAATCCCAGCCTGTAATCCCGACGCACACGGCGTCTTACACCAGACCTATGAGCCGTCCCGGTGAACGACCTCTGTCTTCAAACATATACTCCCCAACTCTGAGCCTACCTTTCGCATCCTCGGGTCCAGGACCTATGCCATCTCCCTTCTTACCACACCCGAATCGAAATTTACCATCGACCTCCACGTCAACATCGAGCGGAACGCATACCACATCAAGCTTTTCACCGATGCCTATACTCGCTCCACGACGGGATAAACATAGACATGCCGCTAAAAGGATAGCAGTCGACGAGGTGGACTTGAAAGCGGAGGAACCTCAGCGGTTTGGGCATGGGCTTGGACGTCGACACACCGATTTTGGACCCAAGGAACTCGATCTTGATCGTTCTTTGGGCATAGGCGCATCGTACGACGTCGGCATAAGCACACCCAACTCGAAGAATGCGAATGTCAAGTTTAGTCGTCTACCGCCGGATTATATCCCTGCGTCTCCTAAACTGGGGACGAGGTCGAGGTCGAGAACGAGAACGAGGGCGAGTAGCTTGAGTCCGATGTACGCTGGAAGGGGAAGAGAGTTGGATGAACAGTTGACAAGAGGTCGCACAACCTCAAGCCATCGGCATCATCGTCAAGACTACGACGGTGAACGCGAGCGCGACTCAAGAGCGTTAATACCCACCAGTATTCAGCGTCATTCACATCGTCACCGAGGTGCTATGATAGACATGGGTAACGGAGAAGCAATCCCTATACCCTCACATACCTTGGGCCACGGACACACGTTCGTCGGGGCTCAACCCGCAATAGGAGCACCAACAGAACCTCGTGCTATCGAACGAGGGTCGCGTTCTGAATCGCGGCATCGTTCTCGTTCTCACTCCCGTTCACGTCCTCGTTCTCCTCATCGTCACCACCACCATCATCGCTCGAACCAGCAGCATGGTCAACCGCGCGTATCGGTCTCCCCCTCCCCAAACGTTGTGTACAGTTACGCCAACACGCATACAGCTCGACCAGGATATACGCGCCATCGATCGCGTTCGTTGGGTGCTTTGGCCCCTAAGAGTGCGGCGCCTAATCCTAGTCCTAGAGGGCCGGTGTATACGGTCCAGCTTCCTCCGCCTCCAACATCAGCACCACTACCAGGTCAAGGTCAAGGGCTCATGTCAGCACCGGGTCCGATGCCCATACATCTCCCGACGCGTGGCGGGCAGCAGCAGCAGCACCGCCACAATCACGGGTATGACTATATCTACAGTTCTACAACATATCCTCATCAGCGAGGTCGATATACCAGCATGCAGGGGCAGGGACAGGGACAGGCGTACGGAGGTCTCTACCCATCCTCCCATTCCCACTCCCATTCCCGCTCACCTTCCGGCTCTGGCTCCAACTCCAAACTACCCACATCCACTCACGACCATAACCACGACCACGCTCACGACCACGACCACGACCACGAACACGGTTTCCTCACCCGCCTCTTCGGGCACCGCGAAAAAGACCACACATCCGGGTTGCACGCGCATGCACACCCCCACCGTCCACACCACGCACCAGGTGCAGGACCGGGTCTGGCGGCTGGTATTGGGAGTGGGAAGAGTGCGGTGTTCGCGCCGCAGCCGCCTGGGTATCCTCAGACGCAACCACAGATGAATTACCCTCAGACTCAGACGAACTATCCTCAGCCGCAAATGCCCATGTCCGCGTCTATGCAAGGCTACGGGGGTATGGGTGAAAAAGGCCATCGATACGGGTTTGGTGGGAGTTGGGGTCTGCGGCATCATCATCAACCTGTGGCTTCGATACCCCCGCCCCAGCAGCAGGGTCCGTTGCCGACGAGGAGGGCTGCGAGGAGGGGGAGTTTCTGAGAGGTTTGATTTGTGTATCGTTGGCTATCAGTTCGTATAATATGTTCATCTAATTCATCGCTTGTATTGAATAGTCTACTTGTGTACATATGTATTATGCTTCGTGTCATATACCACCTTAACATATCAGATGCAATGCAATCTGAAGTATTCAATGGGAAGATATTTAAGAAAGACGACGATAATTTGCCGTACCATCTAGAGCTTCCTAAGGATAGACGATGGCTGGGCATGCGCAAGGAACTCATGTCTGACACTCCGCTGCTGGCTCCCGCTGGTGGTGGTAAGACAGGTTAAAGTTTCTGCAGCTTCATTCTCCTACTCTGACGACTTGGGAACTATTCGAATGCATTTCATTTCTACACTAGATTCAGAGTTTTGGAGATAGTATTACACAGGCATACATGAAGCAGTCGTTCAGGAGAGAATTACAAATGCTCGCAGAGAGTGACATTGTTCTACGAGTTGAGAACCTCCATCCCTCCCCACTCAATCACTCTGAAGAGCTGCTTGTCGAGAGTGCGATCAACGTCCACACCAACAACATTCACCCAGAGCGCAACATCTTCAGATGCTTTGACCAGCGATGCCGACCAAAGGCCAAGGTCATCGTTATCCACCCCTTGGAAAAGCATGAAAATGCGAGTGACGACGTCGGGCGACGGAGATACATCCAGGCGCGCTGCGTTCTCGTAAGCTGCTTGGGGAAGGAAACGGAGAGCGACGGTTTTATGCTTCAAGATGGAGGGTAACCAATAACTAAGATATGCGTTAGATTACCCATCTACTCGAAATAGGAACCGAAAACGTACGTGATAAATGACGTCCGAGCCTCCGTATGCAAGCCAAGCGCTTTCAATGCAGAGTCAAGGTATGGCGTGATCTTGTCGGTTGCAAGGAGGACCGAATTCGCATCATCCAGCGTAGCGTTGTTGGGAATGAAGCGCTCGACGTTCTGGACTTGTGAAGGTCCCAGACGAGGTGAAGACGGAGGTGATAGAGGAAAACCCGGGTTCGTGCTACATATACAGTTGAGTTTCAGCATCGTGAATTCCAAGAAAGGACGTACAGGGCTTCCCAGAAGAGATAGGCAACATCCAATCCGGTATTTAGCTCTGTCAAGTCGCCGCTGGGATGAACTCTCACCCTCCAGGTGAGCTCTTCATTAGAATGGGTGGTAGGCGCCTTGATAGGGACAACTGGGTAGATTACAGATATCTTCCACTCGGGAACGAGAGAAAGCTTCACGGACGCCTCGATGTCTGATGGAGAGAATAGGTATACGACTGGTTTCCCGCCCCGAAGCGTTATAAAGAGATTGATCGTCATCTCGCTGCGGACTATTCCGTAGTCTTTGAGTGTCCTATTTTTCTCCAGCGGTTTATCGCCAAGAGTGAGTCGCTGCTGGTCCGCAGGTATGCCTTCTTTGTAATAAATTCTGTTACAAAGATCTATGACATAGTTGTTCGGGTTCATCCCGATAGTAATGGTCTTTCCAGTTAACGTTTTTACAAATAGTTGTATGTCGGAATACAACGCTAGTCTGGAATTTAAAAAAATTGCCATCAAGAAGCATTCGCACTCACTCAATGGTACTGGAGGAGTCGGAGGAAGCTCATGCACAACCATCTCCGCTACCACATTGATAGACTTGAGGCGAGGGACGATATCTGACCAACACACAGAAGGTATCTCTGCCATCTGTCCGTCACAGACATCGAAATCTTTGGTATAAAAGGATATCTTGTGGTTTCCAGGAATTTCAGTGAAAATGGACCTGCAGGTCAAGATTGAGGACTAGCAGGGGTGAGTATTGACCCCTGCGCCAGCTTGAAATGCTTGGGCGCTTACCTCGTAGCAATCATAACGGGTGCCCAAGACACGTCTATTTCCGTAGATAAACAATATAAGGCTATTCCACTTTTGTTGGGGATCTGCTCCATCCTGGGACTGAGAGCTTGAGGTGCTCGTAGAAATGCGAGGTTTGCCTTGTCTGTACATCGCTGGTGTTGAAGAGAGACAGCGTGACCCGTGACGCGAGCTTCAACTTTATAAATCAAATCGCTCAAGACTCAAAAAGGAAGTCGGCCGACTCACCTACTCGCCATGATCATCTTGACGCGTAATCCAGGATCGCTTTGGTGAATATTTTACCTCGCGCTTGCCGTTGGGTGAGCGCAGGCATTCGATATTTTCATGCTTATTTTAAACCAATTTGAAATTTCTACGACCAATACGGAGGCCTTGATATCGTACATGATAATTTGTGAAGGAATGGTGCATAGCATATGACCAAGAAATCTTGACACTCTTAAATTTAGAGATTAGGTACCTCAAATTGACATTAACCACCTCACAAGATTTTAAGATTTAAAAAGTCTTCGCGAGAAGAGAGGTTTAAGAACAAGATGATAAACATGCACGAACGTCTGGTTCTTCGAGCATAAGGCTGCATACATATTATTGTCTTGTAAATCACCGTCTGGAAATACTCGAGTACTCGCAATATAATTGGGGGCCTGATAGACGTGTATTTCTTGCACTTTAAGATTTGGGATTCTCAAGCGAGCCAGCAACGTCCTGCTGGAGACAGAAAATTTGTGCGGGATGAAGAGGGTATCCACAAGCACTAATGTTATCCTTGAGCATATCAATACTTAGATTTTGCATCGCTCAGCTTTCTTTACCTTTGGTGCCACACTATGTAATCAGATTAGATGCGAGACTACTCGTAGAATGACTTGATGGTCTGATCATGAGGATCGAATGACAGATTCTCGATTGATCTGTGTGTGGGGTCCTTCCACCTGTCGTCTGAGATAGTTCAGAACAAATACTGGGTGAAGAAAGACGTATGTGTGTCAGTGGGTTGTGGTTCGTGACTGGTATTTCGTGCAATTCTTCTTGACTTGACAGGGGAGAGCTGAACTTGACTGGGCGACAATGACAGGAGGGTGAACTCGGCGACGATGAATAAAGAAAGTAGTATAGGGGTAGAAATTCGAGTCAAGAATTGGAAAAATAGAACGATGAACGAGAAAATGAAGTACAACACAGGAGACAAGCGTGCCCGTGATGGAGGACGTGAGTAAGTATCTCTATTCGGTGCTCAGCGAGTAAGGGTACCTCGCAGCGCCTCTGTGGGCCCATTGCCTCCAACTTGCCTATTGTCCCTCTCCAAATGCAAATAACGTCGCTGAACGTATTTTCAGAATGTGTCTATCGATAGTATACATTGTTCATCGCCTTTGAGAACTCTAGTAAGAAATTGAAAAGCCACAATGCTTCCAGCTTGGTTTTTACATACCGATCCCAAGCTTCAGCCACATCCTTACCTGCTATAAACCATACAACGAGTAAAATCAACGTAAAAACAAACCCACCAACAGCCATCAATACCAGCCCACCGAATATCACTGACAAACTTATTACCATCATCCACCACATCGCAGGACCCACGCCTATTAAAAACACAGCTACAGCCAGACCAATGACAATAAAGACCCTATGTATGTCTACACCTGGTTTGAATGACGCGAGGGCCATTCGAGTAGAGCGGCAGCGGAGAAGTTCCGAGTTGAACATCATTTTGATTTCAGCTTCGGGTCGGCTAGTGATGAGAATCCTGAGTCTATGGTGACAAAGTGGTAGCGCTTCGGTGAAGGCTTTCAAAACAGAGCGTTGATTGCTAGCACCGTAGCATTCGTCAAGGCCGTCGATAATGATGAGGTTTGGAATGGAGGATTTATCGAAACCTGATGTGATGAGGTCGTTAATTGGCTCGACGAGAAGGTGGATGATTGGATCCTTGAGACGCTTCTTTAGAATTGAAGGGTATTTTTCCATGGAGTCAGCCACAAGTGGCTTCAGCTCTGGAACAGCAGTAACGGCCTGGTGAATTATGGTCGCCATCAAGGACGTATGGGATGATCGAAGCGTGTGATTTCTCGAGAAGAAGAAGCTCGCAAGTAGGCGCCGATCCCGAGCGCACTGGACAGCGAATGTCTGTGCAATAGAGGACTTCCCAACGCCTGGATCTCCGTATAGCCAGAAGAAGTCAGCGTTGGGCTCGAAATTTCCTAGGAGCCAATCCAGCAATCGCCACAAATTGTCGAGTTGAGTGCCCTCAGGTCACCCAAGCTGTTGGAACTCGTGCCTAGCTTCGTGAGTGGCTGAAATCACCGCAGCATCGTAGAGCTTCTCAAGCCACAAAATCTGTCCTGGGGGTTAATCAGTGTTCATGTACCAGGCAGGCAAAGAAAGTGATTACTTACCCTGGTTCACGTTGATGTTGAACTGACTCCCACTGATTTGAGCGTTGGTGCTGTTATTGAGTACGGCGGCAGTGCTCCCAATAGTGGGATGTAACCGATCTCTTGAGAGTTGAGCACGTTTCGTGGGCGCTGGAGGACTGTTGTTCGAGTCCATCCGAGCCAATGAAGGGTGAGTTATTGGTATAAGCGTAAAATGGGCGGTCAAAGATGGTTTCGATTGACCTGGGCTTTCAATGCTTTATACACGACGCACGGTGCCAGAAACTGGGTCGTGACGGTGTCCGTGAGGAAATGTGCTCAATCCTATGAAACCTTACAATGCAGTAGGGTCACGCCCACCGCATTGTGATTCCGAATCACAGCATGGGCTAACACCGCTTAAAGATCTTCGGGTTCACATCTCTAAGGAGAGCTTAGTTCAGGACCGCCCAGCATACACGCGTTACACCATTTGCATTGGAAGGCAGACAAAGGGTTACAGTTAGTGGGTTTACAGGTCTTGGGCAAAGCACGAGCCAACGAACTAAGAGACAAACATCAACTTGATACTAAGAACGGAGGCGAATGACTCGCTATGAAATTCTATCAATGTCGAAATCTCTCTACCACCCAACCGATCAAAGAACAACCTTCGGAAATCGGACGTGCATCCTCTCGATCTTCGCAAATAGCACCAGACGACTAGCCAACAACCATGGGCCTGTCACATACGTCTCCCGATTGTGAGCACATATCCTTGGTCACTTAATCACACGAACAGCAGGGTTCGCTAAGAATAGTTTAAGTAGCAAAAGTCAAAGAAGTGTTCAAGTTTCGACGAATAATAGACAGGTCAAGTCTATATCCCTGGAAATGAACTGTGCTCGTAGCGCAATAGGTTGCGCTTGGGTTCATTTGACAGAATTGTTCACTAATGACCAAAAAAAATCAGTGCGCTACTAGGATATGATAGGGATATGACTCACCAAGATCTATGCTCAAGACACCTGGACAAAACCTAGTTCGTGTCTACAGCTGATCTAGTTAGCACATATATTCTGTTGCCCCATCATCCATGTTTAAGACACCCTACCACGCCCCTCTTGTTCATGTTAAGCATGGCCAGGAGTCGGACTCGTCAAGTTGCTCACATTCCCCTTCGTAGTAGACATCAGAGATAGGCAGCATAGCGATACAAATCGGGGGTAGATGACTGGACTTGACGATCAAGTTCTTGGAGTTGGATGCGATTGCGCCTGTGCCGACAGCCCCAGACACATATAGTGAGCCCAGCAAATCCGGATTGCACCCATACCCACACCCACACATCCCGCACCACACACCAGGTGCAGGACCGGGTTTGGCAGCTGGTATTGGGAGCGGGAAGTCACCAAGAAGCGGATTCAAATTGTGGAGAGAATACTTACTCGGTTGGGCGTCTAAGTAACACTCGCTCATTAGCGCTATGATCAATGTTGTTTCCTTTTTGTGACTGAGCCTGACTACTTTTTCGCTTCCACTTCCATATTGCGAGCTTCTAGTTCACTTCTTCGTTTGCACGTTGTATAATAAACATTCCTCCTTCCTAAACGATCTACGATGTAAGTGAGAGTCGGTGGTCTGGTGGACGCAGGTAGAGCTGATAGGATTCTAGGATTCTGTACATGGTAGAATAATTTCCTTTGAGTGGTCGATTTCACCGAAACAATAATAACACTTACACCGATCAAAGCCATTAACATTTCCTTTCAGGTATGTCGACTTCCTTTTGGGGCTTTGCTCGGCACCCACTCGGAATTTTTCACTTCCACTTCCATTTCCTGATGTTCCGTGCAGGACGATCGCTTCCTCGGTTACACGAAGGAAGTTATGGCGAACATTCCTTGTTTCGAAATTACATGCGGCGTAGGATGGTTATGATTGCTGCCACTAAGTCTTATGAAGGTCCTTTTTACAAAAACCCCTCAGACGGACTATCCTCTGACGCAAATGCCCATATCTGTGTCTATGCAAGGCTATGGGGGTTACATATGGGTAAAGAAGGCCACCGATACGGGTTTTGGTGCAAGTTGGGGTCTACGCCGCCATCATCGACCTGTGGCTTCAATATCCCTTCCTCGCCCCAGGGTCTATTGTGAACGAGGAGACTCAGGAGAGCTAAGAGCAGGAGCGGTTACGGTTGTTGTATTTTTACTTCATACCTGTTTTCAGATGGTCACTTTACATATCCATCTCTGATACGGATCATGTTGTTAGATTCAAAACCTGGTGATCACGTGGTGGGATACAACCTCAAGTCGGTCATTGTCGACGTCGCCTGTTGTCCTTTCTTTGACTATGGAAATCAAGACTCAAGATCTTGCAGCCCCCGAAGCTGCAACTGCACTCCGAATAGACGGGGCGGTATGACGTGAACGAAAGAGGAGTTTGGGCGATGACACAAGGAGCGCGTCGTTGGCTCACTTTTTAACGACTTGACTGAGAGATCTTTGTCCACCTCAGTCAACGACGATGATCACTGTCCAGCAATCCCACCCCGTTATGCCGACCCCAATGGCGCTTTACCCGAGCCCTATTATAGGCCGTCGAGGTGAACGGGCTCTAACTTCAACCCCCTTCCCTCCGATGCCAACAACCATACCCCCAGGACCCATGTCAACTCCCTTTCTGCCACACCCGAATCGACATTTCCCATCGACATCAACTTTGACCTCGACCGGAACCGAGTCAAGCTATTCGCCAGTACCACTAGCGCCTCCACAAAGGGACAATCTCAGACACGCCGCTAGAAGGATAGCAGTCGACGAGGTGGACATGAAAGCGCAAGAACCTGGACGCTTTGAACTTCGGCTTGGACACCGCAACACCGATTTTGGACCCAAGGAACTCGATCGTGATCGGTCGCTGGGTATGGGTTCACCGTTCAATATCGGCATAAGCACACCCAACTCGAAGAATCTGAATGTCACCTTTAGTCGTCTACCACCAGATCGTATTCCTACGTCGCCTGACCTCGAGGCGGGGGTGGGGTCTCCTCTGACGTCCAGATCGAGAAGGCGGGCGAGTAGCTTGACGAGTGGAAGAGGAAGAGTGTTGCAGGACGAGTTGCCTAGAGGCTGGCATCATCACGACTACGACTATGACGGCGATCGTGACTTGGCATTGTCAGTCACCAGGACCCCTAGTACTTCTCGCCACCGGCGCCGGCATCGCAGTACTGTACTGGACACTGGCAATGGAGCCATCCATATTCCTAGCAGTGGTACAACTGTCGTCAGCGGAGGAGGAATTGTCCCAAGTCCTAACCTTATCCCTAACACGGGTCTGGGTCACGGATACACTTTTGTCGGCGCTCAACCGGCTGGGGCAGGTGTAACACCAATATCTACCATAACCCCACAACCTACTGTTGTTGTTGTCGGAGGAAGGTCACGTTCTGAATCCCGCTCTCGCCGCCACCACCGCCATCGCTCACCGTCCCAATCCCACTCCGACCACCGTTCTCAGCGCTCTGCCCACCACCGACATCAACTCGGTCAACCTCTCGTATCCATCTCCCAATCCACCACAGCAGCACCTATTACTGCCAGACCTGCATATACCTGTCATCGATCCCGGTCGTTGGGTGCTTTACCCGCTGGGACTGCCCCTGGGATGTCTGATCCCAGAGTGCCGGTGCATACGACCCAGCCTCTTCTGCCTCTGCCTTCTGCACCCGCTCCAGTACAGGGGCAAATGCAGAATATGATACCAGGTCCCGGTCCCGGTCCAGGTATACCGTATAATCCAACAAACTATCCTTATCAACCAGGTCGATATACCAGCATGCAGCCAGGGTACAGTGGTGTCTATAGCGGAGGTGCTGGTACTGCCTATGGCTATGGAACCACTGGTACTGGTATCGCCTCTGGCACCTCAATTCCCAAACCACCCGCATCCGAACAAGGCTTCTTCTCCCGCCTCTTCGGACAGAACAAATCCACACCAGGTGCAGGACCGGGTCTCGCAGCGGGTATTGGGAGTGGGAAGAGTGCGAGGTTCGCGCCGCAGCCGCCGGGGTATCCTCAGACGCAGGCCCAGATGAACTATCCGCAGACGCAGCAGATGCCTATGCCTATGCAAAGCTACGGCGGTATGGGTACAGAAGGCCACCGACACGGGTTCGGCGGTAGTTGGGGTCTGCGGCATCATCATCAGCCTGTGGCTTCTATCCCTCCGCCCCCGCCCCAGGGCCAGCTGCCAACAAGGAGGGCCAGGAGGAGGCGTAGTTTTTAAGAGGAGTATTATATATTCGGTTATCAGTTCGTACAGAAATAAGATCTATGTACATGTGTAGTCAATTACATTATTATATCACTTAACCCAAATGAGATACTTTGAAACCAAACCTCGCTGTCGACACCTTGGAGATTCATGCCGCCTCCGACTATTATGTATTGAATACTCGAATGCACGCCTAGATACCTTGACGATTTCGGAGCTATTCGAATGCATTTCATGGTCTACACTGGATCCAGAGTCTGAAGATAAGTAGTATCACATAAGGTGTACATGAAACAGTCGTCCATGGGAGAATCATGAATCAGTACTGTGAGTCTTACGAGTTGAGAACCTCCATGCCTCCCCACTCAAGAGCCAGTTGTCGAGAGTGCGATCAACGTCGACACCAACAACATTCACCCATGGCACGATATCTTCAGAAGACACCCTACCACGCCCCTCATGTTCATTTTAAGCATGGCCATAAGTCGGACTCGTCAAGTTGTTCGCATTCTCCTTCGTCGTAAGCGTCAGAGATAAGCGACGTAGCGATGCCAGTCGGGGGCAGATGACTGGACTCGACGATCACGTTCTTCGAGTTGGGTGTGCTTGCGCCTGTGCTGACAGCCCCAGACGCATACAGTGAGCCAGTTACCGGCATATGACATAGGCCAAGTAGTGTGAAAGATGTGGTTGGCATTTTAGAGACGGATTGTGGAGTCACTTTCAACCAAAGCCTTTCAACCTACGGCTGGTTTAAGATCACGCAGCGGTATAATGGGCTATAGCTGGCCGACATCGATCTCATAGTGATACTGATAGCGATTTGAATTTTGACAAAATTGCTGAGGAGATCTGGATCAGCCGACTGAATGAACGGCAGGGGGCGGGAGGAAACGCACTAATTCTTCGAGGTTGTACAGTATGTCATCGCTCTACTCTCTCACCCAAAATAGGCGACATCGGCCTCGAACTTATTTGATTGTGTACTCCAGAGTAAGTAGAAAAATGGAGTCGCAGATTAGACACCATGAGATCCTGAGTGATTTGCATGGTCAGAAGAACGCTAAGCAGCAACTTGACAATGACACGTGCTCTCACACGCGCCTTCGGCCATCACTGGCATCAGGTTATTTTTAATCTTTCGAGCGCCCACATCCACCGCAGTCGTATCCTATCGGAATCCATTCGAATTCGGCCCTCAGGTTCGACAATTCACAGCCTTATATAAAACTGTAAAGCTGTGCTGCCAGGCATTGACTACGCACTTTCCAGAATCCACACTTATATCAGCAAACTCGTGAAGCGCCTGACTTCTACCCAGATGCCCTCATCCTCCTTGATTAAACCTTCAAAGAGGGACATTGATGAAACCAAGTGGTTCGAACACGCAGTTAATGGCGGTACCTTGATCTTGGAAGGCATCAGGCAGGCCGCGCAATTC
>Ga0247741_1001590_pt1:5000-12624 | contig 12624 bp, 8 predicted proteins | sample UWRJL213509R2_FD_180945 | JGI IMG/M metagenome (GOLD analysis project Ga0247741, IMG submission 180945) | Plant litter microbial communities from Arlington Agricultural Research Station in Wisconsin, United States - UWRJ-L213-509R-2 | ecosystem: Environmental > Terrestrial > Plant... | reverse complement strand
CAGGTTAGACTGACGGGCATGGCAGCCACCACGCCCGGTCAAGACTACCCGTTGTTTCCCCTGTCGAACGTCCTCTTTCCGGGCGGTCAGCTGCAACTGCGCATTTTCGAACCGCGCTACATCGACCTGGTGCGTGAGTGCGCACGAACGGGCCGCCCCTTCGGTGTCTGCATGATCCTCGAAGGCAGCGAAGCCGGGCAGCCCGCGGTGCCTGCCGCGGTGGGCACGCTGGCCACGATCACGGACTTCCACACGGGCGAAGACGGCTTGCTCGGTATCGTCGCCGAAGGTGGCCTGCGCTTTCGCGTCACGCGCACCCGCATCCGCTCGGATGGCCAGGTACGTGGCGACATCGCCACCTGGCGTGCCGAAGAGGTCTCGCCACTACCGCCCGAATTCGGCCTGCTGGCGGCGATTCTCGAACGCCTTGTCGACCAGATGCAGCCGCCGTGGCGACACGACGTGGCGACGCGCTCGGACGATGCCAGTTGGGTAGGCTTTCGCCTTTCCGAATTGCTGCCGCTGGATCCGAACGAGTGCCAGCACATGCTCGAACTCGACGATCCACTCGAGCGGCTCGCCGAACTGCGTGACATTCTTCCGCGCTTCCAGCGCCCGTAAAAGGACGTGTCTTGACTTCACTTGCAGGGAAGACGCTCTTCATCACCGGTGCCTCGCGCGGCATCGGGCTGGCCATCGCACTGCGCGCGGCACGCGATGGCGCGAACATCGTCATCGCGGCGAAGAGCAGCGTCGCCAATCCGAAGCTGCCGGGCACCATCTACACGGCCGCCGCCGAGATCGAAGCGGCCGGTGGCGTGGCGTTGCCGTTGAAGGTGGATATCCGCGAAGAGTCCGAAGTGCGCATGGCTGCGGCCACGGCTGCCGAACGCTTCGGCGGTATCGACATCGTGGTGAACAATGCCAGCGCCATCTGGTTGGCCGGCGTGGAAAACACGCCCATGAAGCGTTTCGACCTCATGCAGCAGGTGAATACGCGCGGCACCTTCCTCACCACGCAGGCCTGCCTGCCGTATCTGAAAGACGCGAAAAACCCGCAGGTGCTCATGCTGTCGCCGCCGCCGACCCTCGATCCGCAGTGGTATGCACCACATGTCGCGTACACCATTGCCAAGTTTGGTATGAGCCTGTGCGTGCTCGGCATGGCGCCCGAATTCGCACCGCTGGGCATCGCGGTGAATGCGCTGTGGCCGAAAACGGTGATCGGCACGGCAGCCATCGCGATGATCGACGGCGTTCGTGCCGAACATTGCCGCACGCCGGATATCGTCGCGGACGCGGCGCACGCGATCCTCACCCGTCCCTCACGCGAATCGACCGGACGCTTCTATATCGACGAAGACGTGCTGCGCGAAGAAGGTGTCACGGATTTCGATCACTACGCTGTCGCACCGGGCCACCCGCTACTACCGGATCTGTTTCTGTAGCTAGCGCGTCGATACACCCGTATGGCTCGGGAGGCTAGCCCGTTTGGCGTATGGCCGCATTCGGCATGCCGGTATAACTTCGATCCCCGTCGCAGTCGTCTGACACACGCGCGACGATGTGGGGCTTGCCGGCCTGCAGGGGTGCCGGCGGCGGGTCCAGGATTGAATCCGCGAAGCCGGCTAGCAGGCCACGTAACGGGTGAGGAGCAGGCATGTCGCGCGGGGAAATGTCGGGGCGTTGTGTCGTCTGGGTTGGCAGGCCGAGCGTTGAAGAACACTTCGGGCTGCTCCGGGCGGGCTGGCGCACCCTGGTTGCCGATCCGGCGAGCCAGAACGAAGCACTACCCGAATGCGGAGACGCGGCTATCGCCGTGGTCGACCTTCGGGCCAGTGCGCTGGCGGCCGTTCGCATCCTCCACGCGCTGCGCGAAAACCATCCGGGCATGGCCTGGATCGGCCTGACGGGATCGCGCACCCCGGCCCACGAACCCCTGGTCCGCCAAGCTCTGCCCCTGGCCCTCGAGATCATCGACGGCGCATCCTCGTTCACCGCGTTGCGCCAGGCGTTGCAGCGCGCGCCGGGCGACGCGCCCGCGCCGATCGAGAACCGCCCGAGCATCCTGACCGGCGACAGCCCGGCCATCCGCATGCTCTCTCAGAACATTCGCAAGTTCGCGCCGGTCGAACTGCCCCTGCTCATCACCGGTGAAACCGGCACGGGCAAGGAAATGGCCGCGCGGGCACTGCACCAGCTTTCGCCACGCCATGAACAACCGTTCGCGGCGATCAATTGCGGGGCCCTGCCGGCCAACCTCGTGCAGTCCGAACTGTTCGGCCACGAACGGGGTTCGTTCACCGGCGCCACCGCACGGCGTATCGGCCACTTTGAATCCGCCGATGGCGGCACCGTTTTCCTCGACGAGATCGGCGACCTGCCACTGGATGCGCAGACCAACCTGCTACGCGTGTTGCAGGAAGGCACGATCGAGCGGATCGGCAGCTGCCAGTCCATCAAGGTGGACGTCCGCGTGCTGGCGGCTACTCACGTGGACCTCGAGAAAGCCGTGGCCCAGGGCCGGTTTCGCGAGGACCTGTTCTATCGACTCAACGTGCTGCGTCTGCGCATGCCGCCCTTGCGGGAACGCAATGGCGATATCGAGCTGCTCGCCCAGTACTTCCTCGATGCGTTCCGCGAAAGCTACGGCACGCGTGCACGGGCCTTCAGCACGACCGCCCGCAAGGCGATGAACGCCTTTGCGTGGCCAGGCAACGTGCGCGAGCTGATGAATCGGGTGCAACGCGCGGCCGTCATCGCCGACGATGCCTTGATCACGCCGGAAGATCTCGAGCTGAGCGCCGACCTCCCTGGCGCGGACCGGGACAGCCTGGGCAGCGCGCGGACCTCCGCCGAGCGCGAAGCGATCGTCGATTGCCTGCGCGCAAGCGCGTTCAACATCAGCGAATGCGCGCGACGCCTGCGCGTATCCCGCGTGACCGTTTATCGCCTTTGCAAGAAACACCAACTCGCGCTCGACCAGCTCCGCTGACCGGGCTCGGCCCGTCCTGACGGGGAGTGAAGAAAACTCCCGGCCCTCTGGGGGACCGGGAGTTCCCATTCGTCGTCCGGCTTGGCAGGGTCGTCGGGCGAGCGAACATCGCGGGCTTCACAGGGCCTTGCCCACTACGGCAGCAAGCGCCGTGCCACGAATCGCTTCCTTTGATTCGCAAGGACTTTCCGGCAAGGTCGCCGAAACCGGGCGTTCAGGCGGTGTAGCGACGTGTAACAAATCGTTGCACCGGCGCTACACGATGTGCGTTGTCGCCAGGGGCCGCGCCTTATACGATGAGGTGGTTTCGGATCGATGTCGGACCGCAGAGCGTACCGTGCGATTCCATCCGTTCCTGTAGGGGTGTCGGCGCTGCGGCCGCTGCCCGGAGTCGTACCCATGTCGTCGCACCCTGTCGAACCCTCCGATCTCGTTGGCCTGGGCAAGCGTTACTGGCTGCCCGTGTACCGCCCGCGCGATGTCGTCCTCGATCACGGGAAAGGCTCCCGTGTCTGGGATACGGAAGGCCGCGATTACATCGATTTTGGCGCCGGCATCGCCGTGAACGCCCTGGGCCACCAGGATCCGGACCTCGTCGCCGCCCTGGTCGGCCAGGCCCACAAGCTCTGGCACGCCAGCAACGTCTTCTACTCCGAGCCGCCGCTGCACCTGGCCCAGGAACTGGTCGAGCACGCGCCGTTCGCCGAGCGGGTCTTCCTCTGCAACTCCGGCACCGAGGCCAACGAGGCCGCGATCAAGCTGGTGCGTAAGTGGGCTGCCTCGCTGGGGCGTCCGCCCGAGAAGCGCGTCATCGTGACCTTCAAGGGCTCGTTCCACGGCCGCACCCTCGCCGCGGTGACCGCGACGGCCCAGCCGAAATACCAGGAAGGCTACGAGCCGCTCCCGGGTGGCTTCCGCTACGTGCCCTTCAACGACCCCGCTGCGCTGGAAGAAGCCATGGCCCACGGCGATGTCGCCGCGGTGATGCTCGAGCCGGTCCAGGGCGAGGGCGGTGTCATGCCGGCCGACCCGGGTTTCCTGAAGAAAGTGCGCGAGCTCTGCGACGCGCACGAGGCCCTGATGGTCCTCGACGAGATCCAGTGCGGCATGGGCCGTACCGGTACGCTGTTCGCGCACACCCACGACCACGTCACGCCCGACATCGTCACCCTGGCCAAGGCCCTCGGCGCCGGCTTCCCGATCGGCGCCATGCTGGTCGGGCCCAAGGTGGCCGACGTGATGCAGTTCGGCGCCCATGGCACGACATTCGGCGGCAACCCGATGGCCGCGGCAGTCGCGCGCGTCGCCCTGTCCAAGATCGCCTCGCCGGCGGTCATGCTCAACGTGGAACGCCAGGCCAACGACCTGCGTACCGGCCTGAACAAGCTCAACCACGAATTCCACCTGTTCTCGGAAATCCGTGGCCGCGGCCTGATGATCGGCGCCGTGCTCGATGCGAGATATGCCGGCCGTGCCGGCGAGATCCTCGACCTCGCCGCCGCGCATGGCTTGCTGATCCTGCAGGCCGGCCCCGATGTGTTGCGCATCGTGCCGCCGCTGACCATCACCGACGAGGAAACCGCCGAAGGCCTGGAGCGACTCCATGCCTCGCTGGCCGCCTTCGTCCAGGAAGCGCAGGTCGCCTGATCCGGCCATGGTGTGGGAGCCGGCTCTCTGTCGAAGCCGGCTCTCTGTGGGAGCCGGCTCTCTGTGGGAGCCGCTTCAGCGGCGATTCGCCTAAAGTGAGGCGAAAACCTCGCCCGCCGTGGCGATCGTCGCGGCGATCACCGCGTCATCGTGCGCGCTCGACACGAAGCCCGCTTCGAACGCCGACGGCGCCAGGTACACGCCGCGCTCCAGCATGCCGTGGAAGAAGCGGTTGAACGCCGCGACATCCGCCGTGGTCGCCTGCGCATAGCTCTCCACCGTCTCGTTGGTGAAAAACAGACCGAACATCGCGCCGACGCGATTCACGCTGAAAGGCACGCCGGCCTTCTTCGCCTCGGCGAGGATGCCGTCGGTGAGGCGGACGGTACGGGCCGTCAGGTCATCGTAGAAGCCGGGTGCCTGGATCAGCTGGAGCATGGCCAGGCCCGCGGCCATCGCCACCGGGTTCCCCGAGAGCGTCCCGGCCTGGTAGATCGGACCCGCCGGCGCGATCTGTTCCATGAGATCCCGGCGACCGCCGTAGGCACCCACCGGCATGCCGCCGCCGATGATCTTGCCGAAGCAGGTCAGGTCGGGCGTGATGCCGTAATGCGCCTGCGCCCCACCGAGTGCGACGCGAAAGCCCGTCATGACCTCGTCGAAGATGAGCAACACGCCGTGCTCGGTGCACAGCTCGCGCAGCGCCTGGAGATAGCCGTCCTTCGGCGCAATGCAGTTCATGTTGCCAGCGACCGGCTCGATGATCAGGCCGGCGATCTCCTTGCCCTCCTGGGCGAACAGCAGCTTCGCGGCGTCGATATCGTTGTAGGGCAGGGTGAGCGTGAGGTCGGCCGAGGCCTTGGGTACGCCGGGCGACGTCGGTACGCCGAACGTGAGCGCGCCCGAGCCGGCTTTGACCAGGAAGCTGTCGCCGTGGCCGTGATAGCAGCCTTCGAACTTGACGATCTTCGAGCGGCCGGTGGCGCCGCGCGCCAGGCGGATGGCCGACATCGTGGCCTCCGTGCCCGAATTGACCATGCGCACCATGTCGACGGACGGAATCAACGAGACGATGGTCTCGGCCATGGTCACTTCGGCCGCGCAGGGCGTGCCGAACGACAAACCGTTACGAATCGCGCGCTCGACGGCCTCGCGCACGGCAGGGTGGTTGTGGCCGACGATCATGGGGCCCCAGGAGCCCACGTAGTCCGTATAGCGCTTGCCCTCGACGTCCCACAGGTACGGGCCGTCGGCGCGCTCGGTGAAAAACGGCTCGCCGCCGACGGACCGGAAGGCGCGCACGGGCGAGTTCACACCGCCGGGCAGCAGCTTCTGGGCACGGGCGAAGAGGTCATGGTTCGTGGTCATCGAAGGATTCCGGGACGAGGGTCGAAAAGGTTGGCGAATTGCCGGGCTGCCGTCTGGATGTCCGCCGCCGCGAAGATCGCGGAAACCACGGCAAGGTAGTCGGCACCGGCGTCGATCAGCACCCGCCCATTGTCGGGGGTGATGCCGCCGATCGCCACGACGGGAACGCCCAGGGCCTTCGCCTGCGTCAATACGTCGTGGGAAACGACGGCCGCATGGGGCTTGGTGGTCGATGGATACATCGCGCCGAGGGCGAGGTAATCGGCGCCTTCGGCCTTCAACTGGCGGGCACGGTCGATCGAGCCGTAGCAGGACACGCCGATGATGGCGTCCGGCCCCAAGGCGGCCCGGGCTTCGGCGATGGACACGTCCTCACGACCCAGGTGCACGCCGCCGCCCACCTCGTAGGCCAGGGGGACGTCGTCGTTTATCACCAGCGGCACCTCGTAGCGTGCGCACATGCTGGCCAGCTCGGTGGCTTCGGCGCGTCGCCGCTCGGTGTCCCGGGTCTTGTCGCGGTACTGCAAGAGGCGGATGCCGCCAGCGAGGGCCGCCTCCACGGCGGCGAAAAGGTCGTCGCGGGGCCCATCCGTGATGGCGTAGACGCCCTGGCCAAGGCGTGGGGTTCGGAGGAGGGTGGTCATGGGAATCCTTGGAAGGTGACGGTGGCGCGCTAGCCTCGTTGCGCCGGAGGGTGACAGAATGGGTGACTTCTTCGCTTCACGACAATACGCAAAGCCATGAGCCAGAGCACCGAAACCACCCTTCGCAAATGGATGTGCGTCGTCTGCGGCTTCATCTATGACGAAGCCCTGGGCCTGCCCGAAGAGGACATCGCTCCCGGTACCCGCTGGGAAGATATCCCCGATACCTGGACGTGCCCGGACTGCGGCGTGACCAAGGACGACTTCGAAATGGTCGAAATCGACTAAAAGACATGTAGAGCCGATTCATCGGCGATATCAGACATGCAGGAGCCGATTCATCGGCGAAAGCCAACGGAGCGGAGAAACCTTACCGCTCCCACGGCCGGCACGGGGCTGACACCATTCCGCCCCATCCGGTCAGCAATAAGGCAGAAAACACTGCTTCCATAACCCCGAGGCCACGCAACGTGCGCCGATCCGTGGAGGAAGCCGTCATGCAGCGATTCATTCCCTTCGACGACCAGTGGGACGACCTGGCCGGTATCGACCCGTCCGCGCTCGTCCCGTACCACGTTGGCCTGCCGTGCGAACACGGCCTGTCGCCCGATCAGCGGACCGGACCGGGATCGCCGGTGATGGTCAGTGGCTCGCCAAGCTTGAGTCCCAGCCTGCCCGCGGTGCCGGCGGGCAGCTCCAGGACGTAACGCGCGTTCCCGTCGCTCGGGTAGATCGCACAGGGATCGGCTTTGCACGGCTGCGCATTGAGCTGCATCGAGACGAGCTTGCGTGCGCCATCGAAATACAGGATGTCCAGCGGGATGAGGGTGTTCTTCATCCAGAAGGCCCGCGGCTCGTCGTCGGTAAAGAAGAAAAGCATGCTGTGATCGGGCTTGAGCTCGGTCCGGTCCATCAGCCCGTGCTCCCGTGACGCGTCATCCGCAGCGAATTCGGTACTGAAGGTCTTGCC
>Ga0247741_1001590_pt1:0-2500 | contig 12624 bp, 8 predicted proteins | sample UWRJL213509R2_FD_180945 | JGI IMG/M metagenome (GOLD analysis project Ga0247741, IMG submission 180945) | Plant litter microbial communities from Arlington Agricultural Research Station in Wisconsin, United States - UWRJ-L213-509R-2 | ecosystem: Environmental > Terrestrial > Plant litter >... | reverse complement strand
AGGCCCCGAGGCGACTTGGGGTTATATGGTCAAGCGACTAAGCGTATACGGTGGATGCCTTGGCAGTCAGAGGCGATGAAGGACGTGGCAGCCTGCGAAAAGTGTCGGGGAGCTGGCAACAAGCTTTGATCCGGCAATGTCCGAATGGGGAAACCCACCGCTTAGGCGGTATCGTGCAGTGAATACATAGCTGTACGAGGCGAACCCGGGGAACTGAAATATCTAAGTACCCGGAGGAAAAGAAATCAACCGAGATTCCGTCAGTAGCGACGAGCGAACGCGGACTAGCCCAAAAGTGTCGTACATTCTAGTCGAACAGCGTGGAAAAGCTGGCCGTAGACGGTGATAGCCCGGTAGACGAAAGGGTGCATGGCATGAAATTGAGTAAGGCGAGGCACGTGAAACCTTGTCTGAACATGGGGGGACCATCCTCCAAGGCTAAATACTCCTGACTGACCGATAGCGAACTAGTACCGTGAGGGAAAGGCGAAAAGAACCCCGGAGAGGGGAGTGAAATAGACCCTGAAACCGTATACGTACAAGCAGTGGAAGCCCGCAAGGGTGACTGCGTACCTTTTGTATAATGGGTCAGCGACTTACTGTCAGTGGCAAGCTTAACCGTATAGGGGAGGCGAAGGGAAACCGAGTCTGAATAGGGCGAATAGTCTCTGGCAGTAGACCCGAAACCGAGTGATCTATCCTTGACCAGGTTGAAGGTGCGGTAACACGCACTGGAGGACCGAACCCACATCTGTTGCAATAGATGGGGATGAGTTGAGGATCGGAGTGAAAGGCTAAACAAACTCGGAGATAGCTGGTTCTCCTCGAAAGCTATTTAGGTAGCGCCTCGTGCGAACACTGTTGGGGGTAGAGCACTGTTATGGCTAGGGGGTCATTGAGACTTACCAAACCATGGCAAACTCCGAATACCAACACGTGATACACGGGAGACACACGGCGGGTGCTAACGTCCGTCGTGAAAAGGGAAACAACCCAGACCCGCAGCTAAGGTCCCAAAGTCATAGCTAAGTGGAAAACGATGTGGAAAGGCATAGACAGCCAGGAGGTTGGCTTAGAAGCAGCCACCCTTTAAAGAAAGCGTAATAGCTCACTGGTCGAGTCGGTCTGCGCGGAAGATTTAACGGGGCTAAGCTATGCACCGAAGCTCGGGGTGTACAGATTTTGATCTGTACGCGGTAGAGGAGCGTTCCGTAGGCCTGTGAAGGTGGATTGTAAAGTCTGCTGGAGGTATCGGAAGTGCGAATGCTGACATGAGTAACGATAAGGGGGGTGAAAAGCCTCCCCGCCGAAAGCCCAAGGTTTCCTCGCGCAACGTTCATCGGCGCAGGGTGAGTCGGCCCCTAAGGCGAGGCAGAAATGCGTAGTCGATGGGAAGCAGGTTAATATTCCTGCACTTTTCTACAGTGCGATGTGGGGACGGAGAAGGTTAGGTCTACCAGGCGTTGGTTGTCCTGGGGAAAGGCGGTAGGCATGATTCTTAGGCAAATCCGGGAATCTTTATGCCGAGCACCGAGACGAGTCCTTTGGGACGAAGTGACTGACACCACGCTTCCAGGAAAAGCCACTAAGCTTCAGCTGTAGAAAAACCGTACCGCAAACCGACACAGGTAGGCAGGGTGAGAATCCCAAGGCGCTTGAGAGAACTCGGGTGAAGGAACTAGGCAAAATGGCACCGTAACTTCGGGAGAAGGTGCGCCTCTTGGTGTGGTCACGTGCGTGACTGAGCATCGAGGGGTCGCAGTAACCTGGCCGCTGCGACTGTTTATCAAAAACACAGCACTCTGCAAACACGAAAGTGGACGTATAGGGTGTGACGCCTGCCCGGTGCTGGAAGGTTAATTGATGGGGTCAGCCGCAAGGCGAAGCTCTTGATCGAAGCCCCAGTAAACGGCGGCCGTAACTATAACGGTCCTAAGGTAGCGAAATTCCTTGTCGGGTAAGTTCCGACCTGCACGAATGGCGTAACGACAGCGGCGCTGTCTCCACCCGAGACTCAGTGAAATTGAAATCGCTGTGAAGATGCAGCGTTCCCGCGGCAAGACGGAAAGACCCCGTGAACCTTTACTATAGCTTTACACTGAACGTTGAGTTCTTCTGTGTAGGATAGGTGGGAGGCTATGAAACCAGGACGCTAGTTCTGGTGGAGCCATCCTTGAAATACCACCCTGAAGTGCTTGACGTTCTAACCTAGGTCCGTAATCCGGATCGGGGACCGTGTATGGTGGGTAGTTTGACTGGGGCGGTCTCCTCCCAAAGAGTAACGGAGGAGCACGAAGGTACGCTCAGCGCGGTCGGACATCGCGCACTGTGTGCAAAGGCATAAGCGTGCTTGACTGCGAGATCGACGGATCAAGCAGGTACGAAAGTAGGTCTTAGTGATCCGGTGGTTCTGTATGGAAGGGCCATCGCTCAACGGATAAAAGGTACTCCGGGGATAACAGGCTGATACCGCCCAAGAGTTCATATCGACGGCGGTGTT
>Ga0247741_1001589_pt1 | contig 12636 bp, 12 predicted proteins | sample UWRJL213509R2_FD_180945 | JGI IMG/M metagenome (GOLD analysis project Ga0247741, IMG submission 180945) | Plant litter microbial communities from Arlington Agricultural Research Station in Wisconsin, United States - UWRJ-L213-509R-2 | ecosystem: Environmental > Terrestrial > Plant litter >... | reverse complement strand
TCAAGCAACACCAGCTCCAGCGTCTTCTACAGCCAATTCACCCTCCCCCCTTCACCTAACTGCTCACGTCATGCCTGTCCACCAACCCATTGTCGTTGCCCGAAGCAATTCTGGCCTTGTAGCCCCTCCGCTTCCACTTCCACACCGTGCTCCGAATTGCTGGACCAACTCATGTCCTTAGCTCTATCTCGAAGTGGCCCGACATGTGCGGCAGCATGGGAAGGAGCGGGAGCATATAACAGCTACGATACTGGATAGAATTGGTTTCCTACAGCTATGGGCTATTAACACGAACCCATGTGCACTGCTACGTCGTGCGTACTCTAACTCCCGTCTTGCTCTATCTCCGCTCTGACCTTTAATTTCTTTCAGTGTTTATCGTTGCCCCACCTGTATAATTACCGTCTGCATATACATCACGCGCCCGCGCCAGGTGTATTCAGTGTCCACAAACCCCATAAAGCTTCGCCATATAGTTATACGGCTCATCTTTCCTAATTTTCTGACTTCCCTCCCTCCCTCCCATTCCAACCTCTCGACTTTCCTCATATCAACCTTTCCTCTCATCAAATCCACACCCAATGTCATCTCGAACGCGAATGCGAACGGCTATGCAGCGGTTTACTCGTCAACTCCCGCGTACGCGTCTCACTGGCCGGTCCATCGTCAAACCTGGGCTAGAAGCTTGAAAACACTGAATCACTCACCATGACGATTGGCAGTTAGCCGAGTCTGCGCCCCAGCTAGTCTACACCTTCAAATTTCAACTTCTTTCCGTTCCTTTCAACAAATTCACACTCAACCTGGACTCGAACTCGAACGATCAGCGCTATGCGGCAGCTTACTCCTTCACATCTGCGTCTCATGTCGTTGCTAAACCTGGGCCTGAGGCTTCAAACTTCAACCCCCACTCACCGTGACAGCCAGCAGCCCTGGTAGCACCGACCTTGACTTCATAACTCGCCTGGACTCTCGTCAATACTGGCTTCGAACCAATACCAAACCAGGCCTTCCACCTTTGAATTTCGGACTCCGGACTCCGCTGCAACGCCAATGGCGTCGATAACCCATGCGTTCTTCCAGTCGTCATCACTTAGTAGTGATCGAACAGAAATTCGAAACGCCTGTTGTGCATATAAGACCGTAGTAAAACCTATAAATCCACCATTCTGTCAGAATTTATTTCTAGCGAGCTCGGCAACTGCGCGTATCTCTGATGGATGTAGCCAACTTTTCGTGTACGCGTGCAACCTAGATGTATAGATCTCGTATATAATCGTAGCTACATCGGTTGCACCGGCACTCGTTTGCCACCAAGTCCCCTGAATTCTCGCTCACCCTTTTTGACCCAGATTTCAATACATGCACCTTCCACTTGATATCTTCACCCACCTCATCCTCTATCTCGATAACCCATCACAAAAATCGTTATGCTTAACCTCTCGGGATCTCGTTCCCATTTGTCAATCGTCGCTGTTCCAGACTATGAACTGTGATCTCCCCTATTTTCAAGCTCGAAGGGTCAAGATCTTGCAGAAATTTGCGGCATTACTCCCCCAATCCCCACATTTAGCGACATATGTTCGCCACCTCCAGTACTCCTTCACTCGAATAGACCTCACCGAATCCGAGCTCTTATCGACAGTATTAAAGTCCTTGGACCGCATTCAAATTTTAACAATGTCAAACTCGTTTGATCTCGAGGCACCCCTTATCCCTGACGATCTTGCGCTTTCGCTCCTTGACACCATACGCTCTCCGGGTTTAACGAGATTGTATATCAAAAATCTGCCGATGTGGTTTCTTCGGGGGTTTGGCGTGGGTTTGACGTCCCTAAGGATCCATTATGGTCATAAAACCAAGACGCGAATAGGGGCAAAGCCGACAGAGCAGGTAGAGAGGGCACTGGTGACTCATGAAGAAGGCATTATGGGACGAAAAATATTCTTGACTTCGCTCCATGTCGAAAAACATTTCCTGGAGGTTGTGCGGGCATTTAAATGTGGCTCCCTGACGAAGGGACCCCAGAGTCGCCTGGAACTTTCGGAACTGGTAGATATCCAAGTCAATAACTTGCCGCTCAGTTTCGTCGAAGAGGTCACTACGAAGGCGACAAAGCTCAAGCGGTTGGATTGGAAAAGTAAGCCGGATCTTACTCTCTTGTCTCTTTTCCCTACGTACTTATTTGCTATGAAACACGGTCATTAACATGGGACTACACATTGATGAATGCGAAGGTGATCCGACTGAACGAGATATCCCCAACCTCGCTACAGATCTCATCGCCATTCCAACCCGAGAAGACCGAGCACTTCGACACCTCGAGATATCTATTACAGTTTTGGAAGGTTGGCATATACTGGCCAATAACCTTGCACAGCTCTACCAGGCTATCACAAAAGAACGCTTCTCGAGGTTAGAAATTTTCTATTTGGAACTTACAATTCTGACCGAGTACGACAACGACCTGCAGATGATGGAGGAACACGACCAGGAAAGGGAAAATGATGAGCGGAAGTGCAGGTCGATCTTCAGACAGGTTGGAAATATGTATGGGGTTGAATTTAAATGTGATGTTTTTATGGGCCCGAACATTGAAATATTTCGCGGGTAAAGCCATCGTACTAGTTATTATGATGTTCCTCCTACTCGAGGTCATTAATTTTGCGCAGATTATGGCTAAGGAATATCGACCAGGAGATTTCTATGATTTTTATCACAGAGGTAACCTTCTCCAACCTCAATACGGTAATGTAATGTTGTGGGTAGAATTCAGACGTTGAATTATACGAGGTCCAAAGAGTACCGCAGTGGTGGGCGTTAGAATCCGGTGGAAGTTGCCGCAACAGGACTGCTTACTTTCTGATTGACTTGGATCTCTGTTAATCGGTATTCCAAAAGGCAGCGGATAGAAATACAGTTCCAATATCCAGTATGATAGAGGGGGTGGTATCGACTTTATCCTTCCTCAGCCAATTAATTTCTCCTTCCCTGTTTCCTGTCGATATAATACATCCAGCTTCTCACTGAATAAGAGAGAGCATGCTAACTAATATCCAAAATGAACGTACGGGACCCACGTCAACAGACCTTGCTCCGTATCACCAACCTGCTGTCGAACGATCAGAATAGCTCGATAAAGAGCACGCGCGGCATTGGTACTGTAAAATCCAGGCCTTCCCAAAGTCGTTCCTTTCTCTATGAGATCCTTGTAAAAACCTTCTGCCACTACAGGGCCATACTCGTCCTTGATCGACCACATCGTGGCTACAACACTTCGATATCCGACTGCAAGCATCCCAGCTGCCAAGTGGACCGCCTCTTCGGAAAGCTTCTCGTCCCCGGTGCTGGTTTGACAAGCCGACAAAAATGCCAATTCGCAATTAGCGATACTTTGCTTCATGATCTCTGCCAGCTCGAGCCTTCCATCATGGAGATAAAATGCGCTCTTCAGAGGGTTCTTGACGTTCTGGCTCGCGTGGCACGCAAAATGAATCGAAGGGTGTGATTCCATCTCTTGTCGTACCCGGCTGACTGTGGCGGCTTCTCCTTCCAGACGGAGAGACTTGCAAAGTTTTGGCTCCATAATCTTCCATATAGCGTCCATTTCTTTCGTAGTGCCTTTGATTGGAGAACAACCCGGTGTGTTTGGTTGGCTAATGATGAGCAGCTTGGTAGAGGGTGGATGTACGTTGATCTGAGAGGTTTTAACGGCTCGGAGGAGTGCACTGACTGTGGGGGTGTACGACGATACTGCGAAGTCAAGAATGGATGAACCAGGTGGAGATTGCTTTTCGCCCGGTTTTCCATAAATTCCGGCAGCATGTAGTGGAAGAAATGCAAGGGGTCCCGTTGGACACCACCATATCCGACCTGGGTCTAACAATGGAGGCGCCTTGGGAGAAATAAAATAAAATCTTATCCAGTTCAATAACCAAATACAACTCACAAAAGACGAAAGACCGTCCAAAATCGGCTTCACCACCTCCAACCAAAGTACCCCGAGAACAAAGTGGATGTCACTTTTGATACCATGAGGTGGTGCTGGGCGAACAGCGCGACTTTCCTCTCTGAGGAGAACCCTATTCCATGAAAGGAAGTTACGCAGGCAGGTGCTGAGGTTAGATGCCTGTTCGTACGTGAATTTTGTGAGTGGGATGTGGATGGGCTTAGGGCTGCCATATGTGAGAGCTAGAGCGTCGCAGCGGGATTTATCAACATTGATAAGAATGATCGGGCCGTCGTGTGGGATATGCCTCAGAAGCTCCGATGCTTGAGGTGACCGAAGAAATTTATGGAACCCCGGTATATTGCGAATTTCCTCAAGGAGTTTGTTCCATTCACGAGCATGTTTGATGTGGTTGTGAGCTTCATCTTGTAGAGAAATTTTCTGCGATATAGAAACATCTGTGCGTAGGGTTCCTAATCCACGACGGGAGCTAGAAGACTCCAACGCAGAGGAAATATCCAAGAAACGTTGCGCCAAACGCGCGTCATGAGCACGAAGATCATCCACAGGTGTTCGAAGCTGGTTTAGCTGGCTCCAAACAAGGCAACGACCTTGCTCAAGCCATTCAAGGGCCTTTTCGAACTCATTATGCGAAATTGCGGCTGAAACAGCTGCAGTCGTCAAACTTGAGATATCAATGAGATCAGTGTGGCGCTGTTCAATAGTGCGGTCCATACTGGCAATCTGCGATATGAGATCAATGGCGATGGAATAGGCCTCCACAGCTGCTTCATGATTTTGACTGGTGGCGAGTTGGGCCCATCGGCGTGCAGCATTTAGACGAACAGAAGGAGGCCCAAAAGTTGTTGCTGAGTTTTTATATAGATTTATGGCGGTGGTGTAGTCGAGGGGATCTCTTGTTCGCTCAAAGCGGGACGCAAACGACATTCCAAGATGGACCAGTAGGCGTGACATATCTAGGTGACCATCTGGAGTGAGTTGAACAGCGTGCTGCTGGGCTGAAATGGCTTCTGAGATGTCCAACAAATCTCCTGTGTGCTCAAAGCGAGACCGAAATGAAATGCCAATATTATTCAGCCATAATGGCATATTTGGGTGGCCCTCGGGAGTGAGTTGAATAGCGCGCTGCTGGGATATGATGGCTTCCGAGAGGTCTGACAGATCTCCCGTGCGTTCAAAGCGAGAACGTAATGAGATTCCAATACTGTTAAGTCTTGATGGCATATTTGGGTGGCCGTCGGGAGTGAGTTGGACAGCGCGCTGCTGAACTGAGATGGCTTCTGAGAGGTCTGAGAGATCTCCCGTGCGTTCAAAGCGAAATCGAAATGAATTCCCAAGATTGCTCAGCTGTGATGGCATATCTGGGTGGTCCTCGGGAGTGAGTTGAACGGCGCGCTGTTTGGCGGAAATGGCTTCTGAGAGATCTGAGAGATCGCCTGTGCGCTCGAATCGAGACCCAAATGAAATTCCAAGGTTGTTCAGCCGTGAAGACATACGAGGGTGGCCGTCTGGAGTGAGCTGAACAGCGTGCTGGTTGACTGAGATAGCTTCTGAGAGGTCTGAAAGATCTCCTGTGCGTTCAAAGCGAGATCGAAATGAAATTCCAAGATTATTCAGCATATTTTGGTCACCTTCGGGGGCGAGTCGAATAGCGCGCTGCTGGGCTGAAATGGCTTCCGAGAGGTCTGACAGATCTCCCATGCGTTCATAGCGAGACTGAAACGAAACTCCGAGACTACCCAGCCATGAGGGCATGTTTGGGTGGTTGTCAGGAGTGAGTTGAACAGCACGCTGCTGGGATGATATGGCTTCCGAGAGGTCTGAAAGGTCTCCCGTGCGTTGAAAGTGAGACCAAAATGAAATTCCAAGATTGTTCAACCGTGATGGCATATCTGGGCTGCCGTCGGGAGTGAGTCGAATAGCGCGCTGCCGAACTGAGATGGCTTCTACGAGGTCCGAAAGATCTCCCGTCCGTTCAAAGCGGGATTGAAATGAATTCCCAAGGTTGTTCAGCGTTACCGCAAGATCTGGTTGGTCATCACGTGTGAGCTGAACTGCCTGCTGCAGGATTGAAATAGCCTCAGAAACTTCTGCCAGATTTCCTGATCGTTCAAAATTTAGGCCCAATTCAAATCCATGGTTCCCGAGCTCCCGAGCTGCATTGGTTAAATATTTTTCCTTTTCGCAGACCAAGAACAAATCTACCAAGTTGCACTATTTCTTTATCGTTCGTGTCCTCACCAATCGCCTCTTCATATGGAACACTGGTGACGATGAACGACAACTGGAGTGCTGGCACTCCTGCTTCCGAGATAAACCCTTTCTGTATTCCTGGTTGTTGTAAGACCACCGTAGGCCGCGTGAAACCATTATTTTACTTACTCATCTTGTAGATCCCTTCTCCTAATCCTAGTTCGTCTTTTGTAAACGATATGTGCGCCAAATCGCTTGAATCTTCTGATGTAGCGAGAATTACAAGGCCATATGTGTCTTCGGGTCTGAAAGCGGTTCGTGTCAAATCTTGTGGATGTAGCCGTCTTGAATATGATTCTTACATTTCGGCAACAGACGTCTGCTTCCACGCGTCTGGCGATTCCTTTTCCAAAACCAAGACATCCCCATTTACGTTTGCGAGCCCAAAAATAACGAGCTTGATAATATTGAAGGGCAGAAAATTTGCCTCTTCTGTTGTACAATGGACTCGGAGGTCTGATAGCGATGGTTCAGAGCACGATATCTCGAGTAGTGATTCAATCCCACCCGTTATTTGGTGTTGATATTTGAGCGTCGCACTCTTATCGAGGTCTTGAGAGACTATATCTGGCATCTGAGGCACTGACATCCCAGGATGCTCTCGTTCAGATGGCGTGTTATCGTCTGCGTTATCCTTGACAGCTACGGCATAATCAGCCGTAGTGGCATCTAAAACATTTCATGCTTACCTGCTGTAGCTGCTTCTCCATCGACTTCTGTCGCACAGACTCCTGCCTGATTACCAGAAGACAACGAAATAAGAGCTGTTTCTTGTGAAGTAGATATGTTCTGTGGCATGATATCTTAGCACTGTCAGCTTAGACTTGTAGAGTGTACACAGTTGGACTAGTACCTAGTGTTGAGCGCGATTTGTGCGACGACATGAGAGGATCGGTGGCGATGGCCCCAATGGCAGTGACCGGGTAAAGGGAAGTGGAGGGAGTAATGTCAGTACCTGCCTTAGAACCAAGATATGTTACGGTGTCACACTTGGGGTTCGTAGGTGCTGGGAGGCAGATTCCCTGGTGACGGGAATTAGAAATCAATTAATCATGCCTGAACCGATACCCAAGAGAATCCTGAGCCGTGCTCCGGGCCGGGAGCCAAGTGTTGCTTCTTCTCTCGAACGATATTGGTTTTTCGTTCCCCACCACCAATGTCAATGTCTCTCACAAGTCTTTGCTCTTCACAGCTAACGTCCACAACGAGCCTGCTTCATCGTTTCACCTTCGACATCCCGCCCTCGTCCCGAGCCCCAATGGCAACGATTAATTGCAAAGAACGCGTCGGCTTTGGAGTGTGTCTCTCTAGCTTGAATAAGTTATCTGGTATGCGAGGATCAGGTACATCCTCATCTCGCCCTTCTCGTATATCGTTGCTGATTCAAACTTTGAAGAACGTGCCAGCTCTGGGTCTCATTTTGCCTCTAACCGATTACACTGAGCTCTTGGCCCTTTCGAACCGGTAGCTGTTTCGCTCTCTGTGGGTTTGGGACCAGGTTCGGGTTGCTGTAACTGAGGTTCAGGTATGCCCTATCCTTCCCAAAACCCTTCTCGTATGGTCACTGATTCAAGCCCTTTTGCTATTGGTTGTCTAACAGCACCACCTTTGATCTCGATGCACACGGGGACCAGCACCAAAGTAATCATCCTGAGCTCCTGCACTCACAGATAGAGTCCACATCTTCTCTCTGTTAGAAGTGGAAGATTGGAGAGACGAGAGAGAGAGAAAGAGAAGCAGAATGACTCAGACACAGACACAGAATGACCACAACAGACGTGTTAACGACAGTAAAGAAGAAGCCAGTACATCCGGAAACAGTTCCTAAACCTCACGAGATCATGTGAGTTACAGATTACGTAAGCTAATTCTGACACTCTCGACTCCCATAACGTGCCTGCGTCATTGTCCCACCTCTCAACATCATTAATATCCGAACCAAAATCTACCCTCTGGCTTCGAGTCCTAGAACACGGATCTTCACCTACGCTGCCATACGACACCGTGGTCTGCAATCATCCTTAACCTGGCTGAAGATGACCCTCAAACATATAAAGACGAAAGTGACCCTCATTTCTGCGTGGCATTTTTTGAGCTAGGGTTAGGGTTGGTGTCGGACATCTACTCAGATCACGACTTACGGTAGGGGTACGCTCTTTTTTCTCATTATGTCACTGAGTGACTGATCCAAGTTCTTAGGCATATGGGTCACATATACTTGACCAGCTGCGTCAGGCTTTAATCTACGATACCACAATCATGTCCCAACACATCTTACCTACCCCAGCGCCAGCTCCGGTGACCTCTAGAGGCTGTTCAACCCCCTCCGTTCATCGCCAGGTAGTGACGTCTCATCCCAAGAAAACTCGTTCAAGAAATTGGTGTCCTCACCCATGCCTTGAATCTCGATGAACTACAACTTTGCCTGATATATGCGGCCGGCAACAGTGCAGGTGCGGGATGGATAGCGCACGGAACAGGTACAATATTCAATAGATCATATCTTTTTCTTGCAGACACGGGCTATCGACACGAATCCCTATGTTGTGTGTTTTCTCTCTCCTTCCCTCTTTCCTCTATTGCTCTGACATCAGACCTCTTTCAGTGTTGTTGGCATATACATCTCCCGTCTCCGCGCCAGATGTCGGATTTTTGTGCGTGTTTGATGTCCACAAACCTCATAGATCCTCGCCACTGCTATATATAACCACCAAGCTCGTCTTCAACGTCCTTCCATTCCTCATTTCCTCCAATTCTACCGTCTCCCATTCCAACTTTCCTCCCGACTCTCATATAACCTCCCACATTTCCTAAAATAATTTCACATTCAATTTGAACTCGAAATGAAAGCAGGTTACTCGTTCGCATCCCACTGGGCATGTCACCGTCAAACCTGGGTAGGTCTGAATCATGAGTCTATAGTTCTTCTAAGCTCTTGTCCCCCTCGGAACTACACCTGGACATAGAGTCAGACGCTGGCATTCAAACTAACTCGAAATCCCAGTATCCCGCTTTCGAACTTCGAACCTCACCCTCCGTACTTTATCTTATCGAATTTCAGCTCGGCTCTAACTCGAATGCAAACGCGAAGCGCTATGCAGTTACTTACTTGTCTATGTCCACTTCCCAGGACACTAAAGGCTGTAGCTAAAGCCTAACTCACCATAACTAACCGCCAGGACGAATACTCTTCCGAATCTTGTCAAGTCATTCTATGCATACCCGTGCATCACTTTCAGCTGCCTTCACATCACCTGACAATGCCACAATCCAGTGGTTCTAATCAAAATAGCTCTGACCATCTGTTGACCTCCTTGTACCTACGGTTCTAAGTATTGTTTCTGAAAATCGGAGTTTCGAGCATCGAACATCTGGTTACGAAGAAGACCAAGAACTTACAGGCGTCCTGATTCCTGATTCCCTCTATTTTTCTCGATGAGGATGATGAAGGAACGACAGCGGAGGAGTTTGCTGGATTCTTGCATTGCCAAAGCTCTATGTGACCCAAATTTATCAATTATATCCAGAGTGTGATACCCATCGAGCTAAAAAGCTTTGTTGCCCATTTACGCACCATTATTTATTCGGATTGATAGGCCAGAGCCCATGATGGCGAACTTTACAAGTCCGCAGATGACAAGCGCAAATCACCTGAGGGTTCTACCTTCAGCACGAGGCTAGAACACTGTGAAATGTAGACAAGCTTTTTATATGTACAAGAAATGTAACTAGAATAATCTGCTATATACTACTCTGTTTCGAGTCAAGTATTTGTAAGCTAAATTAAATACTAGAAATAGTCGGAATGTCCGAATATAATCGGATGATTCCAACAGATATAAAAGCTCGTTGGAAAGATGAGCAATATAATCCGTCTCATCTAACTCAGGATCACATCTAAACAACAGTGTGGAAAATGAAGCTGTTCGTGCATCTCTTTTTGGCGAATGTGGCTGTTGACATAACCTTGAATAATATCGGAAATTCCTCGAATGAATGAGATTGAACCATGCGTAGATTATTTGGAGATAGAATCCCTTACTGAATGCGAGCGCTCGATGTCGATTAAGTAGTGTCCATAAATTTAACCTATTAGGATTCGCCTTGAAAGACATAGTGTTCCCCTCACTGTACCGTTCTTAATCACAATGTAAACTATAAATTTATACTGGGTATTAAAAGATGGGGAGCATAGCGCAATTGTGATAACCTTCTTTGACACAACGGCCAACAGCAAGTGAAGGAAAGTAAAGAAATTTATTTTACTCTAGGATACATTGCATCAAATAGATTTCTCCCATATATCAAACGAAAATCTAAGAGTTCTAGAAGTAACGCTGCTGTACGATATTGGTACGATGGCATATGGGACAGTATATAACAAGAGCTCATCTCCGTGTCTGCTAGGCCAAGTCGCTGAGGAGAGCCCAACGTGCTTTTGTGGCTTATGTACGCGCAATCGTATGTACAGGGTAAAGTCAGGAGAGGGAGACGGATCAATGCTGGCCAATGTACTCTGTTTTTTCGTGCGTTGATGAATGACATGCGTGATTCTTGGCTGACAAGATTGATGGCAGTGATCTCGTCGTGGTGCATATTACAGCTGTTTTCAAAACGATAGGCCGGCCCTAGAAAAATACACGTACAGGCGGAGTCCGGATTGGAATTTGTGAGATCAATATTGATGCCAGTAAACAGCACCAAGTGACCTTTCCACCGTTCCACCATGCGTCGACACATCTCAAAGGAAGAGATTGCCCTCTGAATCTGGCCTCAGTGACAAGCAAATCGCCGAATACACAGGATCCCCGCCCAGAACAACGAGGCGTATACGCCAGCGCTATGAAGAGACTGGCGAGATTATGAGGAGACCGATTGTGAGCAGCTGTCCTAGGGTTCTGAACTCGTTGGATGCTACAGTAGGTGTTTTGTCATACTTTTCAGGGACTAACACCTCAGTGCCCCGACAACTATTTTCATGACTTTTGCGATATCCATGACTCTGTCTGCACTCGTCCATTCTTCCTCACTCGCCGCCACCACCGCCCTTCTTTACCAGGAGTACTGTGGTGACGAAATCAATGCTGCCCTCCTGGAGAGCTACATCCGCCTCTTCAGCAACAAATACAACACCTGAATGCAGAATTTATGTGGAGCTGCAGTCACGTCAAGTGGACCCAGGCTTTCAACTATGCTAATGACGCTATGTAGCTCTTTATTCGCAGCATCTCTTATGTTTTTACCAATTTCTATGTTGACAGTCATGAATTCCTTATTATTGTGTCTATCCATTGAACCGTTATCGCTACACACTGTGGCTAGCGTGGACAGTACAGATCAGTACCTAAAAGATAGCATAGAATAATGACATACCGACTGTGCAGGATGATGCCTGCTCGAACATTGAAATACCCTACCCAAGTTGAGTAATTTAGGTATGGGCATATATTACCTTAAAGCCACCAAACAATACTACCTCACGGACAGCACAGATCACGCCAATATTAGCCAAAAATGACCAAGATCGGAATCGAACCAACGCCTTCACAGCTTCACGCGCCAATTAGGGAACTTACCACTTCGCCAAACCGCAGATAAATAAACGTGGACTGATAGCTATAAATAGCCTGCATCCTCGCCCTCCACGGACGACTTTCAGATTCAACTTTAACTTAAACTTACCATCTTTGCGAAGCATCATACACATTATATGAATGGTCCAGATAGTTTTGGCTCCAATTTTATTGCCTAGGTGACTCAGAGTGCATAAACCAGCTGCAGGAACGAGAATAACACGCGGCTATGCTGCCTTTTGCTGCTGTGGCACAGGTGACCTACCGTTTGCGACTGTACACTCCTAACGCTGAGCTTCCTCGATAGTTTCAACATATAGTAGATCTCAAAAAAAATGATTCTATGGAGAGAAATACACGAAAAGGATGAGTTAAGTACAAAGGGTAACCCGCGCCTCAGACCTCTTGGGCAAGTTCAAGTTTAGAACCTCTCTATTTGGTGCGGCCGTTCACACCAAGCTTTGACTCTCACCAGAGGCGGACTATGGAATGACAAATATAATATATTTGACATTCATAGTATGCAAGTATGCCTTGGGTTCAGGTTATTGTTCAACTATCTGAAGGACAATTTCGGTCTGCTGTCTCGCGGGAAGGAGCAGCTGCATGAAGCAACTCATTAATTTACCACATACATTTATTCTAATACTCTAACACTACCAGCTTATTTACACTCGCCCCAGGAATCGCACTCAGCTTCGTATATGTATTTTTTCTTTCCGCCTACCCACCATCTGTTAGGGGTCCTAAATTTCGTACAGAAAACGGTCACAATCCATTCTGGTACATCGCCTTATTTCTGCTCGAAAAACGGCTGGTCAAACCGATTTTTTATATCCC
>Ga0247741_1001588_pt1 | contig 12638 bp, 15 predicted proteins | sample UWRJL213509R2_FD_180945 | JGI IMG/M metagenome (GOLD analysis project Ga0247741, IMG submission 180945) | Plant litter microbial communities from Arlington Agricultural Research Station in Wisconsin, United States - UWRJ-L213-509R-2 | ecosystem: Environmental > Terrestrial > Plant litter >... | reverse complement strand
CCCACAAACCTTGTCGGTCCAGTCCCAGATAGTGACACCGACGCATCTCTTGACGGCCTTGCAAGCCGCGATGACGGTCTGATAATCCTTCTTCTGTTGTGCAAGCGACGTCGCGTTGGGAGGAGTCGGCATGCGAATGTCCAGCTCGGTGATAGCGACGTCGACGCCGAGCTTGGCGAACGCCTGGATGTTCTCCTTGATGGTAGTCGGCACTGTGCCGACAATGAGATGGCCTTGAATACCAACACCATCGATAGGGGCGTGCTTGGCCTTGAGGCTCTTCACGAGGTTGAGCATTCCTGTAGACTTGTTGCTAAGACCTTCGATATTGTAGTCATTGATCTAGAAAGAGCCATAAAATTAGCATAGCTCTTCTTACTATGATATCCCTGACTTACGTAGAGCTTTGCATGGGGATCGGCGAGACGAGCCACGCGAAGGGCTTTCTCGATGTAGTCGGGGCCAATGGTCTTGTAGAATACGGTCTCACGAAAAGTACCGTCCTCGTTGAAGGGCTCTGGAAAAACATGGGTTTACATCCCCATCATGGTTATAGGACAGTCAACTGACCATTGACAACGTCCCATTGCACTTTTCATCCAAGTTCAGCGCTAAGATGGTATGAGTTAAGGATACCACGTACAGCTGAGAGTAGTTCGATGTCAAAATGGACTAGGAAATTCAAGGAAAAGAACTTACATGTCGCCTCGGAAATGCTTGACAAGCGTATAGCAATGCTTCTCCATGATCGAGGTGAGAGCGGGCTTCGAGAAGTTACCTGCCTCAACCCAGTCGGCAAGCTGGCTATGCCAGACGCAGTTATGACCTGATTTGGGAGGTTGGTAACAGCGTTTCTTGTGAAACAGTATACGCACCTCTGACAAGTTGCTCATTCTTCTGAGCAAACTTTACGATTTCCTCGGCTCCAGTAAAGTTGAATTTTCCTTGCGTTGGCTCGGTGGCGAACTAGAGCAAGAATGTAAGACTTGGTGGTGTTGTATCGATATTTCAACAAACCCATTTCATGCTGTTACTCTATAAAGGAGTTGATCAGCAGCAACCCTTCCAAGAGAGCGAATAATAACTCATACTGGAGTAATCTGAGCAAAGTCCTTCGTGTTCGACAATTGCTTGAAATATGGAGCATCAGCGAGCTCGTAGTTGTCCGTCGCTGTGCCGAAATATTGTTTCCCCGATGCTCGTGCCCAAAGGTTGAGCTGGGCATTGGCAGCAGAGATTGCGAGGAATAGGATTGATGCAGAGATTTGGAAGTGCATAATGAACTGGGGACTCCCAAATGTGCAGCTTAAGCTCCACTTCTCTTGAGATTTAAAGTAAAATCTATAGGCCCCGTCGCGGAAAATTCGATCCTCTGGTCCTTGTGAACCGAGAAACGGCATAAAGTTGCGCTATCACCATTCCTAGAACCTGATCTTGGAGCTGTAAGCATTAACGCCTGCCGCCTTCAAAAAGTCAGGCACACAACATATTCGCCGTAAATGGTTCATCCAAGCTTCAGCATTTATCCCTGGATCTGCCGAGGGATTGAAACTGGATGATGGCGAAAGTGCGGTTGGTTGGAGTGGAGACCGGGGGTGTCCGAACTCACAGGCCATCGGGATGAGGAGAAAGGCAGGCTTGCGACTGCTGGTGGACTGCTAAAAAGTACACATCACATCAGAATTCAAGGAAGAAACCAACTCGTACTTTTTAAATTCGGAATTACGGGAGGTAAGCACATAGCAGCGCACACGGAGCCGATTCCAAGGTCAGGTGGGTCGCCAACGCACTTGAAGAATGATGATCGCCTCTGATCGCTCTCAGGAGAATTCATGGAAAAATGTATTGGGGGCTTTACACGGTCGTAGAATATTTGTAGAAACCACCCGACCTTAAGATGCAACCTGCCGAGATCTCCTTCACATCCTGAGCACCAGCCGAAGCGATGCCTCCAAGAAAGAGAAAACGGTTTAGAGCGGGTACACCTGGAGGCGAGCAGGGCCAACGCCTGAGGCGCCTTGGTTCGATCTAGGGGACGGGAACGCGGACAAGGAGGCGGAGAAGCTTGTACCAAGCCCGAACTTTTATGTCCACAGTGTTTTGTTCATGGTTTGAGAAGAAGAGCAATTTTCGTTCTTGTATGTTGAGTCGTATTACGTAACAATTTCCCACCGCCGGCAATGAGGAACCCGGAATCACGTTCAGAGTACCAAGAGCACTGGAAATTCAAATTTAAGTGTCAGTCTGCCAGTTCTTCGTTGGTTCTTCGTTCCTTCCACCCCAAACCACCCCTGGAATTAGCATGTCTAGAGTTTCAAAGCCCATAACCATTGCACGACTCAACGATGCCATACTCGGCTCATTTTCTCATGTCCAGCCATCAGAAACGGTTGACCATCTCATTAGGATGCTTGGAACCTGGAGTGGTAGCGAGTTGCGTATAATCAAATGTGCTCAATGATATACTTTGCTAAACCAATTTACAGCAAGCTCTTCATGGTGAGCATTGTTGAGGAATGCTAGCCAAATCACTTTGCTCATCACTTCCCAGCTCATACAATACACCGCGAAGCTGATCGTCCCGTTCCTTCATTTACGAGCACGTCTTCAGCACAGAACTGGAATGCGTAAACTACCAGCGAGTCGATCTGCTGGCATGCTTTCTAAACTGGACAGTTTGCTGAGTGATTCGCGGACAGCGTGGCGGATATGGGGTCAGAACCAGCTTCTCGGTTTATTGATGAGCTACTGACAGTCTGCCCAGGTCTGCTTCCGATATTCCAGTGGCTCATCTCGCTGGAACGAAATCCCCCTGCAACTCGGAACTTGTTGACCATCGAGCGCCTGCAAGGGTGGGCGATGCTGGCCTACTACCCCCTCGAGCATCTATACTACCTGGGATCGCACGGAATCATACCCACCACAATTACTTCTCCGTTGTCGCTGTTTTCGCCAAAGAGGAAGAGGGTCTCTCTCGACCCGAACACGTTGGCCTTATGGTCTTGTCGCTTCTGGGCCGCTTATGTTTTCCTCCACTTCGGCCACCTTTATGAAGATAGGAAGTTGCTAAAGCAGCGTCACAATTCAATTCGCAAATCCAAGGGCACTGGTCTCACGAAGGAAGAAAAGTTAGAGATGGAGCAGCGCTGGGATGCCTTCTGGTCTGAAGTTATTGTGAATGTTGGTTACTTGCCTTTGACCGTTCATTGGTATGTCATCGAGAATCGAACGCTATAACCAGCCCTTATTTGTGTTTCACAGGTCCCTAGAAAAAGGTTTGTTCAAGAACGATGTGAGTTTGGTTCATAATATTTGCGGTACCACGATACTCATGAACTCCATAGCTCTGGGTTGGTGTATTTGGGATGATCGCGGCGGTGGCTTCGTTTAGGACTGGCTGGAAAGCAACAGCCCTTCCTCCAGCGCCAGAAATCAAGCAAGAAGCGGTAGAGCCTACCTCTGTTCCAGTATCTGGATATGACGTATCGACTTGAGCTGACTGATCATCACGTATACTCATTACTCTAGGCAATATTGTAGATGCAACTTAATTCGTTCCATGTCTCAGACCTTTTCGTTTCAACATTCGGAGCTATGTCCCACATGAGCTAAGGTCAGAGTATACGCTGAGTAAATTATTTCTATACTCCATCAATCATCCATGGCCTTCTCGCTTGTCGTACCCCATAATGGGTTCCAGCAGCCTTCCTCCGACTTCATGACTTCGCCAGCATTGACCGTATAGACCATCAACTTGCGAGCGAGGCTAAGGCTGCTCATGAGGTCCGTCTTCACTCCAGCGTGAATGGCGATGGAGGGCATGTTGGGATACCGCCGGCGGAGCTCCCGTGCATACCAAGCTTACTCCGGCTGTATCGGACCCATAGGACAAAGATACCACCTTAAACGGTCTTTATAGTCTTGTACGCGATGTCACCTTTGAGGTTGCTAATAAATCCGAAGGAGGTCGGGATGACGGTAGTAGATCTGCATTGGTGTCGACAATTTTGAGCAAGGTCGGTAGGAGCTTCTGGATGAGCAGAGCGTGACCGAGATGGTTTCATAACAATCAGTCGTGATGCCTGGTGGTGTCTCTATGGTGCCAGCGTTGCAAACGAGGATGTCGAGGCGGTCGACAAGAAAGAGGAAATTCTTTGCAGTGACCTTCACTTTTTCCAGAGATGCGTGATCGCATCCTGAGAAGGTGACAGGGGTGTCTGGGATATCTTTCTTGATTTCTTCGACGGGGCTCGCGAGCTCATGAATGCCGCGCGTTTACTACTTGATCTGGCAGTGTTGGTATATTATTGCCTATTGGAGCTATCTGCCCGCCGATCGATCACGGGCGTTTAGCTTTTCGATCTTCAAGCTTCAACTCTCAAAGACGGTTGTGTTAACTGATATAGTACGTCGTGCTATGCTCGAGTCGAACTGCCCTCCTTCTAGCCTTCACGCATTCATAAACATTCGCCCCATTCTTTCATATGGGCCTCACCTGATCCGATAAGATCTTCTTCCTTGGATGACAAATAGGGAGGTACCACGAGTCGCGAATTCTAACGGTCACAGATGGCACCCATCCGTGAGTCAACTCTTCATTAGATTGGACCAAGAATTGCGCGTGTAAGCCCGAAGAGTCGGATCAATTCAGTGTCCTGGGAAGAGCAGTGAGACCATCGTTCTGAGTCACTCCGGAGGTGCAGTCAACAAATCGTGCGCCTTTTCCGAGGCCTCTAAATGAATGAGATTTTTCTATTCAGTGAGTCTACGTCTTCTTATTAGACCTACCGCCGCCTCTGTGGAGTGTCGCATTCAAGGACTGCTTCTGCTTCTAGATGCAGGTTGCCACACCTTTGCTGTCGTCGTCGACACAGTTGCGTCTGAAAACTCGATGGGGCAGCCACTAGCCGTTCTAAATGGAAGACTCGGCATCCATTCTCTACGTCCATCAACGTACATAGATTATGATAACCCCCGATACGCCATAATCGGACACGCCTTGCCTTATTATAAATCTTCTCCCACTATATAATGAATAGCCTACCCCACACTGCGTCTTTCATCTCCATCATGGACACTTACGATATTATATTTGCAGGAGGTTCGTTACTTTCCTATTGATGTGTTGCACTTGTGTCTTGTCTCACTGTCACATCCCCTTCTTCGCAGGTGGTGCCTCCGCTTGTGTTACCGCTGGCCGACTGGCTGAGGCCGACCCATCGTTGAAGATCCTGGTTAGTGTGATCAATCCCTCATTATTCAAACAATTTTTTTTAAAAAAAATTCAGATTCTGGATGCCGGTCCGCATACTCGCGAGTTGCAGGACCACATACAGCCGGCTCGGTATCTCAGCAACCTGATGCTCTCCAAGGAGACCTTTACTTTCCATCAAGGCAAACCCAGTAAAGCATTGCTGGGTCGGTCACCTACTGTACCGTGCGGTCGTGCGGTCGGTGGTGGATCGACTGTGAATTGTGAGTCAATGGGTTTCTCTTCATAAACATATACTCACAGATGGTTATACAGTTGTTGTATACACCCGAGCCGCAGCTTCCGACTACGATGACTGGGAGAATATTTTCAAGAACAAGGGGTGGGGCTCAGAAAGCTTAATCCCGCTCTTGAAAAAAGTGCTTATTATTCTACTGATGTCATTTTTTAAAATTAAAAAAACAACTCAACCCTTTATCTTCACACAGGCTGAGAACTATCAAGCAGAAGCAGTAAATGCAACCCACGGAACATCTGGCCCCATTAAAGTGTCCTTCTCCCGTGAAAATGTGAACATAGCCGAGAATTTCCTCGAAGTCGCTGCTGCTTACGACAAAGACCGCACATTGACGGAAGATACGAATGCGTTTTCGTATTGCGAAAAATATGGGGTAAATTATTCTCCTTGTCGCTCTCGAAATTTTAATTTGACTGATAGCTTCTCGCAAAACTTCCAGCGATGGGCTAGGTATTATCTGCCGCGGAATGGATATCCTGAGCGCTTTCTAATATATTTTTGAAGGTATATCGATGCAGAATCTGGCAGACGTTCAGATACAGCCCACCATTACATTTACAACAAGGAGGATAGCGCAAACTTGAAGGTACTGGATCGAAGTCGAGTCGTACGGGTCATTTTTGAGTATATACTGATACTCTCAACAATTGATGGATCTGACTACTTCTCCTCAGAGGAAATCGAGCCGTTGGTGTAGAATATGTCAGTGATATTGTGGGCAGAAATCAGGGCGTCACTGAGTTGAAGATTGTACGGGCTACTCGTCTTGTCGTTGTCGCCGCCGGCGCCTTCGGATCGCCCTCCATATTAGAGAGATCGGGTATTGGAGCGAAATACATCCTTGAGAAGAATGGCATCTCTCAGATCGTCGACCTTTCGGGAGTCGGCGAAAATTATATGGGTGCGTTTCCTGGGGTTCGCAAGGTAACGGAGAATATTGACTAATAGAGCAGATCACAACGTCATTTTCCCTCCTTATGTCGGAAGCGAGGATTCGGAGACGATGGATTTTGTCTTCAGAGGAACGAAGGAGGAAGTAGAACGTCAGAGGATATTCATATCTACTTCATATTTCTTGCTTATGTTGTTCACAGCGATTGCCCAGCAGTGGCTGAAGGAAGGCAGTGGTTTAATGGCCCAAAAGTGCGTACTCCTGTGACTCTTCTTTAAATTCCCACCCTCAACGTCTATCAGTGGTGTCGACGCCGGAATAAAAATGAGACCAAGTAAAGACGAGCTGCGGACTATGTCTCCTGAGTTCGATAACAGATGGGAATCTTACTTCGCAAATGCACCTGACAAGCCTGTGATGCTTTTCTTAACACTGAACGCGTACGCACATAGCTTTCTGCCCAGTTTTATACTCAACAGGTACTCACACTTTGCGAATAGATATGCTGGTCAAAACCCAGCGGTTCCACGCGGAAAATATTTCTCTGTCGCGTATTTCTCGGTGCGTGTTTACCCTCTCCTTCTTGCTGTCACTGAAACCAGGCTGCAGGGATACCCAGCCTCCACTGGTACTGTTCATATCACCGCTGGGCTCGACCCATACGGTAAGTTGGATTTCCATCCAGGTTACCTTGACGAGTAAGTCATTTGCATGATGCTAAGTCTGATGTACACGATGGTAAAAATACCCCCCCAGCTCCGCCGATCTTGTGATCTTGAGATGGGCTTATAAAAAATCTCGAGAATTTGCGCGCAGAATGAAATACTATAGAGGTGAATTGGTGATTGCGCACCCCGATTTCCCCTCAGGTAGCTCTGCAACTCCAAAGGCGTCTGGATCGGTTGATATAAACACTCCGGATATCGTCTACACCAAGGATGATGATGCAGCCATAGACAAGTTCCACCGCGAGACTGGTGAGTCCATGTTATTTTATTCCGTCACCAACGTTCTAATGCAAGCTGGACCAATAGTCGAAACGTCCTGGCACTCGGTAACTCTTTCTTTTATTCATGACCTTCGAGGGAAGACTGGCTGACAGAAGTCGATAGCTTGGCACTTGTGCGATGAAGCCTAGAGATGTAGGAGGTGTTGTCGACGATAGATTGAATGTATATGGTACACAAGGTCTAAAGGTCGCAGGTAAGATAAAAGACACTGGGTCTTCTGAAATGTTTACTGAATATTTTTATCATTAAGATTGCAGCATTACACCAGGAAATGTCGGTGCCAACACGTACAATACAGCCATCGCCATCGGAGAGAAGGCAGCCGTCATCATCGCAGAGGATTTGGGCATCAAAGGCGTCACGGCTTCTTAAGTAACGGCATGCAAAGTAAATTTCTGGAGATGTCTATGTTGCAAGTGAATATTCGTCCAGAACGACTCGACTACGAGTGGGCTTTGTAGGAAAGTACATCCTCGTCATGTGTGGTACTATTAGTAGCAGACATCCGATTTTAGCACAAGGAGCTCAGATCTCATCTGAAAAAATTTCTCGATAGAAATGGGACTGAGTCTTTCCCGAAAGGTTCGTCGCGTGGCTGGCGTGACTCAATAATACGCGTGACGTAACGCGTTTGAAGATCACGCTAAGTTCTGCAATGTGCGTGTTCAACTTGGCCACAAACTGCAACGTCCCTCACACAATCTCAAAGTATACACAGAGTGAGAAATGTCTCTATGGGTGGATCAGGTACTGGTCAAGCTTCATCAAGGCAACGTAACTGCTAATGAAACTATAGTACCGACCGCGCACTTTGGATGCCTTGCACTATCACAAGGGTCTGTCAGAGCGCCTTGTATCGCTTGTGCGTATCACATCATGTCGCTCGAACAAATCTCATCTTTTTTAGGCTGCATCTGGCGACTTTCCACACATGCTTTTCTATGGCCCATCAGGTGCTGGCAAGAAGACACGGATAAGTTGCACTTTGCGCCAGCTGTTTGGACCCGGGGTAGAAAAGGTAGACGCCGTAAGACTACTCATGACTATTTTTTGACTACGTCTTAGCTCAAAATCGACCAAAGGATATTCCTGTCGCCGTCAAAGCGGAAGTTGGAGATCAACATCGTCCAAAGCAACTACCACATCGAGATTACACCAAGGTCCGTTATTATACCATTTCAGTTACAACTATGGCTGAAAATTTTGCCAGCGATGCAGGAAACTACGACAGAGTAGTTATCCAAGAACTACTGAAGGAAATCGCCCAAACTCAGCAGGTCGATCTTAGCGCCAAACAGCGATTTAAGGGTGAGCGGTGTTTCGAGTGGCGTCCCCCATTTCTGTTCTGACGGCATGTGGCATATCGATAGTGGTCGTCATCAACGAAGCTGACTCCCTATCTCGGGATGCTCAAGCCGCTCTTCGTAGAACCATGGAGAAATATATGTCAAACATGCGCATAATCCTCTGTGCAAACAGCACGAGCCGCCTCATTGCCCCCATAAAGAGTCGTTGTCTTCTCATGCGTGTCGCCGCCCCATCGGAGGACGAGGTATTTTGACATTTCACACACCTCTGTACTCTATTTGACTCAAAGGTCTCAATATCAACAGATGTTAGCTGTATTGCAGTCTGTCTCTAAGAAGGCGGGTTTCGATCTACCAACAGAGGCGGGTAACAAGATCGTGGAAGATTCTGGTGGGAATCTAAGAAAGGCCATTCTTGTCCTCGAAGCTTTGAAGATGCAGTCGTAAGTCAGATTTATCTTTGCATTCAAAGCTACACCTCTTACGTCGTACATCAGACCAGATTTAACAGGTCCATTGAGTATCGCCAAACCGGATTGGGAGGTCTACTGCCAGAAAGTGGCAGACCTCATCATCACTGAGCAGTCGCCGGGACGCGTGATGGAGGTCAGATCCAAATTGTATGAGCTCCTTAGCCACTGCATACCCCCAACCGTCATCTTGAAGGTAATGTAACCCCCCCCAATCGCTCCCATTGACAGCCTCCCTGAGCTATCCTTGTGCTATTCTCGTCTAGACCGTCGCCGATCGCGTGGTGGAGAAAGTGGATGAATCTTTGAAGTCAGACATCATGCACTGGGCAGCATTCTACGTGAGTATCGGCCGCCTCCATCGCTTGACCTCATAGACCTGACAGATTTCGACATTTTTAGGAGGTCCGTATGCGGAACGGGAATAAAAAGATTTACCACCTTGAAGCCTGGGTCGTTAAGGTCATGAGCCTATACAAAGTTTGTGTCATGTGTGCCGAAGATTCTCATTGGTCCCTAATCCTCAGTTTTTTTTTGCAGCACTTCTTCTACAATATTGACATGTCGGACTTCGACTGAGTTTTGCTCTGTCGGGTACTTAGCCCTGGTGACCTCATAATCAAACCACAAGTGTTTAACGGTACCGGCATGAATGTTTCTTTCGAGATAATTTATCTGATGCGAAAGCAATGCCTCGTTTACACTTTTGTCACGGCCATGAGGTTTCTAGGATTTCCTTTCGACCTTGTCTCGGACCGCTGGGATTCCCGATTTTGGGGTCGTATCGTCGATGCGAAGGGTTCAACAACGGCCGCTCATTGACAGGCAAGATCTCTAGCTTAAATTTTCTGCCACCCTGGCTTGATTCGAAGAGAGATCCATTAAGAGGAGAAATTGTTTCCGTGGGGATTGATATTGGTACCTGGACTAATAAACATTCATGAATAAACCCCTTAGGAAATTGGCACCTAATTATGGATTTCGTGTGCATAGATAACTTCTTGTCCCGGGAACAACTCACTATAGCCCACCGGGGGGGGGCATCTTGACCAAGAGATCGATGGAGCATAGGTTAAAGATCGTGGATGCTTCGCGCTGAGAGCAGAATAATACTCCTGAACTTGCATATCGTTGGTGTAATGTTCGTTCATCCGAGATAGTAAAATTGCAGAGACAGCCTGGGTAGAACTACTAACAGCACTTGGGAGCTTAGGGACTGTCGCAGATCTCTTTAGACCTTCCGTCGCTGTCTTGGGTCTAACTGTAGACTTATTGGGTGCCAGCCGCTTCGTCGCGAATAATCAAAGTCTTCCATCGTATTCTTCCTCGACGGAACTCAAGAAGTCAATCAGCTGAGGTACCCGACCGCCGTATAGATCATGGAGATCGATATCAGACAGTTATATTTTTGAGGAAACAGCAGGAATTCGGTTAATAAATGAACTTGATCAGTTCAACTGTAAGGCTACTCACGACGTTATGGCGCTTGTCTCCTATCTTTCTTCCATGTTCGGTCTTTAGTCGGTCGCGAATCTTCAGTAACTTATCGTGGAAGTGTTGGATGGCAGTGTACTCGTGCTCGGAGTCGTCGGCAGGCGTGTGGAGGGGCCTGAATCCCGGAGTATCGACCAAAGCAGTTATCCAGCGGACATCAGATTTTTTCACGTCGAGGTACGCGCATGACAGACTCACCGATTCGTTACAGTGCTATAAGAAGCGCAGCGCAAGACTCCTGAATACCGGGAATTTGGTATTGCGTTTAGGAATAGAGATTAAGAAATAAGGTGGTGTCAAAACACAATCTAACGCCGCCACAGTTTGAGCCTGCGACGGAAAGTTTAGATTCTCACCAAAAGCGCCTATCGCGTCGAGCCTGTCTGCGTCTTGAACGCAGTGAAGTTCTATACAGGTGTCGTGCCAAGTTGTCCACTGGCCGGTCTCCCTGAGTTTTTTCTCTGTGCTCCAGGACACGTTGTCGATAATTCGAGCGATAGTGTGTCCCCGTCCATCAGACACAAGGTCGATGCCGTGCGCTGCCCAGGTTCTGAAAAGCGGCAGAAAAAAAGCATAGGGGTCTGTCGCCTCTTCGGCAGAGACATATTTCTTGTCGAGAACATCGTGAAGCAGTGCGGCTGTCAGAATTTCCGGTTAAATAAAATTTAAGTCAGCCAAGATTCTTTGTCGGCGGGATTCAACCTCCAGAGAAGCTAGGAAAGGGCGGTGCACCTAATTCAACGATCAGAAGATCTGGGGTTGGGGATATATTGCGCGCCAGTGAGAGCGCTGTCTTTCTGACGCGTTGAACTGAATAGCAAGCACACATTTTCGCGGATCATGAAAATTAGACAGTTCTGTCGGGGTGCAGGTTCATCGAACACGCACCATGATACTTATCATGAGAGGGATCGTATCTGGCCATAGTGTCAATCATGACCCTCTCCGCGTCGTTTACTATAGCCTTTTCTTGATTTGTGGGGTACATCCCGAGCTCTGGGTGGGGAAAAGGAATAAGGTGCGTTTCGAGTTGGCTGCTTCGTTTGTGCCACAACGCCGGGCCGTTGAATAGCCGATTTCCTAACCTGGGGTTGTTTACACCACCTTCCCTTGTACCCACACCGTCATGGCATCGCGTCTCCGCCGTCTGCTCGCTCTCGTCACTCTTTTATCACTCCTATCACTCAATGCTGGTGGTGCTAAAGCTGGTGTGAACACGTCGGAAACTCCGGGCTTGATGGAGGACATCTTGACGCTTTCAATTTCCGTGAGTTCTTATGAACTGATGGCTTTCTATGTGCTGTGCGGACAACACCGAGATCTTACCGCGCGCGTCTGGTACCTTTGTAGCAAGAAGAAGTTCACCAAACTTGTACGCCAATATGGAAGCTTGGGCTGCTGAAGGAGACTTTGGAGGCTGGAGAGTCGCCGATTATGCGTCAAATCTTCACCTGGCTCTTTCCATTCGGTCCTGCGTGGAACTCTATCCTTGGGACGTTCTACATTAGCTCGTGCGTTATCTTTGTGTGGTTCCTGAAAATAATACAATTCTAATATATGTCCAGCGTTCCCAACTTTATCCTTGCATTTATCCCAACTGAAATTAACGCCAACACTCTCAATACTATGACTGCTTTTGCTGTACGTGTCACGTACCGGTTGCCGGTCGTATTTTAATCACAGTTATCTTTATCCATTTACAGACTGGCGGGCTTCTCTCAGATGTATTCCTCCACCTCGTCCCGCACTCCTTCATGGGCGAGCACCAAGGTTCTGGAGTGCATTTCGTGATGGTGGAAGAAAAGAGAAATATCCTAGTTGGGTAAGTCCACTCTGACCTCACCTTTGGCAATGTATCAAGAAATGTGTCATTAATAACCTCATTTTTTCCTTAACACGTCTAGCCTAGGGATCTTTTTAGGTTTTGCTGCATTCTTCTTTATGGAAAAGACACT
>Ga0247741_1001587_pt1 | contig 12643 bp, 15 predicted proteins | sample UWRJL213509R2_FD_180945 | JGI IMG/M metagenome (GOLD analysis project Ga0247741, IMG submission 180945) | Plant litter microbial communities from Arlington Agricultural Research Station in Wisconsin, United States - UWRJ-L213-509R-2 | ecosystem: Environmental > Terrestrial > Plant litter >... | reverse complement strand
TCAGCCTTGGACAGCGCCGAGTGAGGGCGGATGGGCTAAGACGTTAGAGAACAAGACCAGGAACTTTCGCTCTCTTTCGCTGTGGGCGGCTTGATGAGGGGACCGATGCCAATGTGTGCGACGTGCGTGGTGGAAAAATCAGAAGCCCCTTTACGCACTTCAATACGATGACAGGATAGAACAGCGTGCTTTTTCTTTCGACTGATGCTCGAAATCTTTGATATATTATTCAAGAACAATCTGGAGTATTGCAGACAGTCAGCCAGTGGGTGGAGTGTGGGATGATTCGATTTCAAAGGGTAGGACAATGCGGTATGAATGCGGAAGAGTCGGCAATATTGCGCAGAGCGGGCATCTCTGATTTTGTGGTTCAAAGCTCCGTGGTATGTCCGCACGAGCACACATTACTAATCGCCCCTCTCCCCACTTTGAGTTGTTGCTTTCAAGGCGAGAGAGAGAGAGAGAAAAGGTGAGTAGGTGAAGTATGGCCTTACTTTGCTTTAATAGGGTTAAAACAATAGGCCAATACTTTCATATTTTGACATGAAGGCACGCTGAAGTCCAAGCCTCACGAGAAATAATATTCACAACGACCATACGGTGGTAAGAATTAGGTCTCTGCAATTAATACAAGTCATCACAATAACGAGGCTCCTACGATTGCACAGAAGTGAGGCCCAAATCCTAAACCACAGGACATCAGTACAAAGCATCTTCAGACGAGTTCGGGATCCAAGAGGTTCTGGTCATACCTTGTCAATCAATTTCCTCGCGATGGGGTGGAATCCCATCTTCGCTTTCTCCCAATACTCCAATGCCAAACCCTTATCGACCCTCGCCACAGCCTTAAAGATCGGTCGGCAAAACTTCATACGACCGATCACGACTCCAGAGCCGTTCAACCCAGTCACCCATTGAACGGCCTCAACCGCAAGTTTCTTTGCTGCCTCAGACTTTGGATCAGCGAGCGATACCTGATAAAACCTTAGCTTGATCTCCGCATTCTGGGTCTTCCTAAGGCCGTACAGTTGTCCTAAATAAAAGACGAGCTCGGATGGCAGAGGGGGGTATGATTGGAGCTTCTCAAGGAACACGACGATCTGGTTCGAATCGAAGTCCTGTAGGTCAGTCTCCATGAAGTCGAGTTTGGACGTGTCCGTGTCCCGTCGGGCAGCATCCCATCTCTCGGCAAGATCATACGCTGCCTTTGCGAGGGTGGTATCGTAAGACATCTCGACTGGTAGCTCTGTACCCTCGCCGTAAAACCAGGCGTCCCAGTTGATACTGTCGAGTGCTTTGACCTTCTCGCTTCCTCCGTGCTTTCCCCAGTACCCGTAAAGATGCTCTTTCCACTGGGCCGTGGTAATGCTCTTCCCTATGAAGGTTTCGACGTAGTCTTTCACATACGGCAGGAAGATTTCTAAGCCACCGAGGGTTTGCTCTGGAAAGTAGCGTTCAGCGAAATCTGCATTTGGACACCATGCAACAGTGTACACTCACCAAGATGAAGGATGAAATTTGCGCCCTTCTCATACGGGATGCTACTATATGCTTCATCAGGGTCTTCATCGTCTTCAAAGGCGATGACAAGCCTCTGGAATTTTGGACGGTCGTTGTAGGAATTTAGAGAGTCGTACAAAGCTTTGGACCCGATTACATAAGAGAAACCTCGTTCGGCGGGAGAATGGATCTTTTGCTGTAGGATACGCTCAATATAGACGGTCCAGCCTTCGTTTAGCCAGAAGTGGGAAGGATTGGCGTGACTATAGAATAACGTTATTGAGGACCGTTAATTTAGGTAGGCAGAAACATACTTACGTGACTCCGTTTCCAAACCACGAGTGGGTTAGTTCATGGGCGATAACGTCCACAAGACTTCTATCACCAGCCAAAAGAGCTTTGATAGCTAGGTCAGGAACACACGTGGAACGTGTATTGAATTACTGACTTGGGGTTAAAAATGTAAGACAAGCATTTTCCTTGCAACAAATAGTTAGATGGTATAAAATTGTGAGGCTTATTGGAGCACACCATTCCACCATATGGGAAAGAGGGTGGTAACACGAGGAGGTCATAGACTCCAAACCTATAAGAGGTTACGATCTCCTCTTCTGCAGCCAAATATCTGATAAATTCATTTCGTTAGGTCGTGTAATAGAATGCAACAAGAAATGAACTGTACCGCGTAGTGTCCTCGCAGAATTCCCAGAATGCTGCGTCGATCATCTCAGGTTCCGCCCATATCCCACTAGTCCACTGCTTGTCCGACGGCTTCGAAAAGGGCTTGTACCGCACATTCCCAACCGCAATCGCGAGAAGATAAGATGGTATGGGAACAGGTTGGTCGTAGACGTAAGTGACCAACTCAGTGCCGATTACTTTGCCGTCGTGGGGAGGTCCATCCGAAGGTGGTGAAACTCGTTGCGCCGAAAGCAGGACAGGAAGCACAGAGGTGACTTTTGCAGAGTATTTCTATTGATCGACGTGAGAATGTGCTCGTCATGCTGAAATAACACCCACAATTTTGTTGGCCGGTGTGTCTGAATGCACTGAGTCAGACAGACGAGTGAAAGGCCACGAACAGTAACGAACCTTGGATGGGGGCCATACACCTTGCATAGATGGGCTGGCATTGGCTGAAAAGATACGGGAAGTTCTTGCCTTGCGTTTGCCTGGAGTGTAAGAAGAGGTATTAATACAAAATGTTAAGTTAAGTTGCTGCAAATTGGCACTCACTCTTTGTCTAACCATTGAAGGGCAAGGCCCTCCTTTGTCGTCTTGTAGTTGATCTTGACTGTGACCGACGACCCTATCGCCAAGTTTGTTAGCAGACCAATATGTAACGCGGATCCCATGACAGGGTGCTTTGGTTTGATTTCGTACTAAAATCACAAATATTGAGATAGAGATCTATGAAAGGCTCCAGAAGATGTCCGAACTTGCGCAGGGCTCTCGTGGAGGAGAATGGATCCGATCTCAAGATCGTTCGTATCAAATCTACACGCATCGTTAGTTGTCGCAAAGTTGCCTGAAGATCGATAACGTACATCACTTCCGACACCCCAGCCTTCTTCACCTTGAGCTGGTAAGTCGCCGATCCACTGAGAGTTTGCGCTTCAAAGTCAACATGCCAGTCAAAGGCAATGTGTTCAGTTGCGATCTCATGTGAATTGGATTGGGAGGCGGTATCAACGGTAATGTCTGCCATAGGATCTGGTTGAGGTAGGACACGAAGCCTCGCGGTTATAAAGTTGTTCTTTTATACCCGGCTGTCAGTTCACGCGTGGTTTTCGATCATGCACAGTGACACTGGCATACGACGCGACGGAAAGTCACATGGTGTCTGGAACTAGACGCGTTGACGCGCCAAACAAACGCCCAAGGTAGAGTTCAGGACAGGTAATGAATGAATGACGCTGGCAGCTGCACAAGTCATTCTTGCAGATCTCGGTAATGTCGGGCCGCGGACATTCCCACGGGCCGTCCTCGCGTTCAGAACGTGATTGTACTGAAACTTTGCTCCAAACGGTGAAGTCGCGTGTCTGGGCCTGCACTTCGCTCGACAAGTTCATGGCTGCGGTCAACACAAAAGTGTGAGATACATATACAACTTTCTGAAGCTATGTCTTGACACTGTTATCTGAACAGACTGACTGTTGGTTCGGCAGTTGGCTGCATTCGCGACTTGTTCGCCAAAGTGAAGGCTATTGATGCAAAGCATGGAAAGTTCGACCTAGTAATATGCACAGGCGACTTCTTCGGGCCTCCAAACGAGGAAACGTCTTCTGAAGATGACGAGATTGGGCAATTACTCGACGGTCGGCTTGAAGGTGCGCTTTGCCGAGCTCATTTCAGACGCCTGGGGTTTGATCATTGGCTTTGCAGTCCCTATCGAGTGCTATGTGATGCAGGGCGAATATCCTCTACCAGCACGAGTGGTTGAGAAGTTTGCGAAGACGGGCGGCGAACTATGCAAGAATGTGTTCATGATGAGTGTGTTCAATTGCCTAATCTTTACCCACAGGGATTCCAATCTAACCTCCGCGTAGGCAAGTCAGGTATCATCACCACAGTAAATGGATTACGGATAGCATGTCTTGGTGGAACCTTCAATCCAGAAATATATGGCTCAGCAGAGGCTGCACCGGGCTTCATGTCGCCGTTCTTCTCTTACCACACCATTGACCGGCTGCTCTCGAATACCCTTGCTAAAACCTCCACTACGAGCACTTCATCCTCAAGCAAACAGCAAAAGAGCTACTCCTCCCTCGCTGCCATCCAAGCCACCGCCTCATCCTCGCAGCTCATCGACATCCTTCTCACCAACGTGTGGCCCGTATCCATAACCGAATTCTCCAATGCTCCCTTACCCGACCCACAGCTTGCACACTTGGGTGCTCCTCCACTAAGTGATGTGATTCGTAAGACGAAGCCAAGATACCACTTTGCGGCATGCGGTGGACAACCACCTAAGTTCTGGGAGAGGGAACCGTTTGTCTGGGAGGATGAACAGGGGAGGATATCGAGATTTGTGAGTCTGGGTGCGTTCGGAGGTGAGCCTACGGCTGGGAAGAAGCAGAGGGTGAGTTATGCCGATTCTTATTCATTAATATCACTCTTGATGCCCTGAACAGTGGTTTTATGCGTTCAGTATCGCGCCTACAACTCCGAGCGAGACTCCGACGCGTCCACCAAACGCAACGAAGAATCCGTTCTTGGAATCTGCACCTCGTGCACCCAAACGGCCGTTGGATATGGATGGAGGCGAAAACTATATCTTTGGGAACATTCAACAACCTCAGAAACGGAGTCGGGTTGGTATGTACTTTAGTTTGTGGCCATCTTCGAAGGTCCTAATATTTCCTCCTAGTCCAAGGAGGTGAACCTGGTAAACCACCACCCGGTTACAAGTGTCGACGGTGTGAATCCACGGATGTAAGTGCTCTGGAGTTCCCCTTACATCTTCCAAACGACATGTTTATATTCTGTCTAGCATTACATCAATGATTGTCCTGAACGGCAAAAGCCACCAGAGAACTATGTCTGTAAGATATGTCACGAGGTGCCTCTCATCTTGATCACCTCATCCTATCAGTGCTAACTCTCTCTCGTAGCCTGGACACTTTGTGCGCGACTGCCCCACCAGAGATGCTACAGGCGATACTGGAGGCAAGAAGCCCAAACCCGGATACGTGTGTCGTGCATGTGGGAGTGAGGGACATTACTTGGAGGACTGTCTAGTGGGGAACCAACGGGCGCCACAAGGAGAGAGAAGAGGTGGGAAGCGTGGTCCACCAAAGGAGATTGCGCCAGACGAATGTTGGTTCTGCTTGTCCAACCCGAATCTTGCGTATGTCCGACTTTCGTGTTTCATATTCAACTTTTCTTACATGATTTATGTTGACAGAAAACACCTCATTGTGGCGATTGGGTCAGAGTGCTATGTAACTCTACCGAAAGGCCAGATCATTCCGACACAGTCCGCTGCAGAACATGTCGATGTTCCGGGAGGCGGTCATGTCCTGGTAGTGCCCATAACCCATTATCCTACATATTCAACAATACCGTCTGACCTTGCCCCTCCAATCGTCGAAGAAACCAATCAGTTAGTCTTTTATTGTTATTCACCTGTCATGTTGTTTATCCCTCCAATTCAGGTGGAAAACAGCTCTCAGTAGCATGTATGCCCAGTATGGATGTGCACCCGTTATTTTTGAGGTGGGACGACTGTCAGCAAAGGGTGGACATGCGCATATCCAAGCAGTACCTGTATCCCTAAGACTCAAGGACAAGATTGAGGAGACGTTCGTCAACGAGGGCCGTGCGCAAGGCATCGATTTTGAAGAGGATCCAGAGGCAGCCTTGGCATCATGTGCAAATGGACGAGGAAGCTATTTCAAAGCCGACCTTCCCGGCGGCAAGATGATGGTTCATTTACTCAAGGATCACGTTCCATTCAGCATACAATTTGGCAGGTGAGGTTACTCTGCTTCTTTGTCCATACTTGTGATTAATGTGTTATTCTCTCCGCCGTTTTAGACAGGTGCTAGTCACTCTCCTCGGAATGCCGAACCGGTTGGATTGGAAAGCTTGCATGTTGTCGGAGGATGAGGACCGAGCCGATGCCCAGGCATTCAAGACAGCGTTTGCACCATTCAATCCAGCTGTATGATCGAATCATGACGCTCTCATTTTACTGTGCCTTGCTGCTCAATTAATTAAAGGATTATATTCCAAACCCGTTCTAGCATATATGTCTTATGTATGGTGTGTTTCGACGCTGCTGGTCATTGTCATTACGTGTCCTGGAGTGCGCTGATAGCTTAGATCGAGGCAACAGTAGCTGGGTCATCGAGTTCGACCGACTTCTTGTATCTGCGGAACATCAATTCGAATGAGGAAAGCAAATATGTGGTGTGAACCGGACGTACCCCACGCCGAACTCGGACATGCCCTTCTTCTTGGCTTTCTGTAAGACGCGTCCAATGGCATCGAGACCTGCAATCGGGGTTTAGTGAGGGTATTATCGTTTAAGAATTTATGCTGACCCATATCAAGGTCCTTTATGGGTGGTCCGAACGACAAGCGAACAAAGTGGTGGCAAGGTGAGTTGAATAAGTTGCGACGATGGGACGGGTTAATGTCGAAGAAAATTCCTGGGATAACGATGGTCTGCTCTTTGAGCAATTCTTCGAAGAAGGTCTACATTGTTGTCCCATGCTTCAGTGGGGGTTTCTTCCGAATCACAAAATATCATTCACTCACCAGGCCGTTGTTGAGAGGCGCGGGGAGTCTCTCTAGGTTGAGCCAGATGTAGAAGGTACTGCAAGGTGGAATATCGACTTCAAGGTGGAGATCTTTGAGACGCTTGAGGACGTGGTCGCGCTTTGCCTTGAAGTGCTTCTGCAAGGCAATCTGAGTGCATCATAGCAGGATTAATCAGTTAGTCTGCAAGAATTAGAGTTGCGGCTACCTTCTCGGCCTTGACATGGATGGGATCCAACAAGGGGATGGCGGCTAGTTGCAGACTATGTGGAATCTTTCAGTAAGCAATGCAAATTTCAATCGATGAATAACTTACGGGTGGTTAGCACCTCCGTCAAGGAACGATCCGGACTGGGAGAGAGCTGTAATAAGATTCTTGGGGCCGATGACCCAGCAGACACGCCAACCAGGGAGGCGCCAGTTCTGTGGTCATAATAAGCATTCGAAGGGAAGGGCCTATGCGGTTTGTGCTCACCTTCGTAAGACCATCGATTATGACAACAGAATCCTAAGAGGGGAAATAAATACAACTGAAGAGGGTCGGCGAAAAGGTGCGGACCTCATTCACGTCCTCGACGTATTTTGCGGAGGAGATGGAGGTCCCAAGCTCTTTGTTGTAGATGTACCACGAGTAGAACTAATAGTTAAATCCATCAGATTGAATCTATGAAGAAGCTCCGCCTTTTTTTTACCTCGTCAAGGATGACAGTGGTGCCTTCGCGACCCAGCTGGACGAGTTCCTTGAGGTCGTTGCCCCTGTTGTTTAAATTTAGTAATCGGGCGCTTAATTACTCAATGGCATCTCACTTGATAACCTGGCCAGTGGGGTTGCGAGGATTGGACGCAAGAATAACCGCCAATCCTTGGTTACGAATGTCTCTCTGTCATCAGAGTTTTTATGGGTATGTTCTGATTGACTTTTGGAGGACTTACCTTGGTTTGCTCGATATCAAGGTTATATTTAGTCTGAGCGTTCGTAATTTTAGCAAACCCTGTTAGTGCTAAATGGGTACAGCACGGTTACCTTGGGATCAAGACTAATGGGTCGTCAGATAAATTTCTGTTTCGTATATAAATCAAGAGAGCTCACGCAGTGGGAACGGGCACGAGACGCTTGAAGGCGCTCAGGACTTGATCGTAAGCAGTGTAGTCGGGAACTTGGTAACTCTGGGGCGGACAAAATTTAGCCTTCTATCGAATAGGAAAGACCCAGTACTCACGGTGTAGACATCACCAATGACAGCAGCAATTCTAGACAGACCAGCACGCCCTCCTGGGACAATGCAGACGTTTTCGTGCGTGTACTTGCTCGCCTTTCCCTCGCGGTAGGTGACATTGTATAGATTGGCAACAGCCTCGCGGAGAGCTAAAAATAGGCTCGCTCAGAAACTGGGGTAGCTTTCGGAGGAGTTTATTTAAATCCCACCTGTGACACCGGTTGTCGGCGCGTACTCAAGGGAGTCAAGAGGGAGGGGAATGTGGTCTGGTCGCTCCGGTGCGTCTGGCAGAGGGCCAACCTCTGGTGCACCCTGTCCCAAGTTCGCCCATTCGTGAGAGTTGGTGTAGCTGAAGCCGTTGGCCATGGCGCGGTCGGAGCAGTAGATGACACCTGTACTGCCGGGGTGCTCAATACCAGGGACCGTCTCCTCCTCCTGCACGGTCCAGGCAATGTTGAGTAACCGATAAGATATTTTTGGAGGATTTTAGAGATTTACAGGGTTGACAGTTTGCAGCTGCTGGCCTTTGGGCGCATGGCCAGCCGCGTTACGGAAAATCTGGTAAAGATAAATAAGCTATAGATGGTATGGACGTAGCACTCGGTGAGCACGCACCTGATGGGCCTCTGACTCTTTCTCATGCTTATAATGTTTCATAACATCTCGAACCTGCTCAACAACGTCAGTAAAGGACTTGACGCGTGGTAGTTGGGGGAAATGGAGATGCATGACTGGAGACGACGAGGTCTGACTCTAGCTCTAGGGTTGGGGCGTACTTTTGGGAAGGAGTCGCGTACAATTTCTTTGAAAGCGCTGAAAGGGCTATTTCTACCGGACGCAGGCTGACTTGGTGGGTTCAAGCCTGCCATGATGCTTCAGAAGTAGGATGTGACTGGCGATAAGCGATCCTTGGCGGGTGTATTTAAGTTCTTTATCCAATCGATGAAAGCTTGATTAGAAAGTGGGACGGAAACAACTTTCCAAAAGACATGCACTATAAAGGTGAGCTCCTTCGCCTAATTATAGATTATCACCATTGCCTCGGCGTGAAATGACGCTCATCGCTGGGAGAATATACAACGGAGATCGCAGTGGGCATATACCCCATCGTTATCAGAGGTCTGTGCGATTTCCAGCTATTCTGCTCAAAGGGACTAGTCAGGGGTTCTGAGGTCTCCTGCCACCTCTGCGGCGCTGCCACAGTTATTTCCAAAATAGGACTGTGCCGCGACAAGAGGTTGTCGAGCAACGGTGACCTGAAACAAATCGCTACACCACCCGTTCGTCTTGTGTGCATGTCAAGACACTGGTGTTTTATTTTGCTGGGATTCCGGCCTGCTATTGCGCCGGTCGCATCTCGGATGATGGCATAAGCTCTCATACCACTGTTCGGGCTTCACCGCCGTGTGCAGCGGCGGGAAATCCCATGGAGAGTGGTGCGCATTGAGTTTGACTTGCTCATTCTACGGCTCGCCACCGGATCTTGTCTCACAAATTTCATATATAGTGTCGTGGAAAGGCTCTTACAAGAGCTACATCATCCAAACACCTTACTAACTCTACCACTACAACTGCAATGGCTAGTCACTCTCAATTTATTCCTGAACCAAAGACGGTCGCTGTAAGTCCAAAAATTTCCGTTTAACCCCGGATTCATCCTCATGCAGGATTGCACACTAGATCGTTGGATGTCCCTTCAGGTAAAATTTCTGTGTATCACTTGTACTTTGCCATATGCCATGTATTGAAGCACTTCCTTCGTTAAGCGGAGGTCAGGTGAGATAGCCATGCTGCCATACGATTAAAAACGTTTCCAATCTTTCCGGTCTTCTCTTCGATAGCCCAAGGCGGGCGTCGACCAGGGTCCTATTCACCTCGTCGAAGCTGGCCTTATCGGTCAACTGGAAGGTCTCGGATGGAAGGTTAAATTCGATGGACATCACCAGTTTGAGGAAATCAACGCTACCAGCGATCCACCGATCGGCATCCTGAAAAACCCAAGGTTGGTCTCTCGAGTCACCGAGTCGGTAGCGAAGGTGGTAGGCGCACATGCGGCAAAGGGAGAACTACCAGTGACATTGGGAGGCGATCATTCGCTGGTGCGTGAAGTCTCCAATCCTTTTCAGTGACAGGGCAGTAGGGCTGATACGCATCCAAGGCGATGGGAACGATCTCTGGGACGCTAATGTGAGGAAGACGTCTACATATGTAAGTTTCAGACGGTTAACCATGTGTATGAATTCAGGAACTACCCTGAGGCATGTGTGGTATGGATTGACGCCCATGCTGATATTAACACCCTGGAGTCGACCGATTCTGGTATGGCGCCAAACGTCTAAATTGGATGGGCGAAAGAAACTGATGCGCCCACATCAGGAAATATTCATGGAATGCCAGTATCTTTCCTCCTTGGGATCGGCGGCAAGGTAGATGCTTTCTCATGGGTCAAGCCTCTCTTGAAGCCCGAACGGTTAGTGTACATTGGTCTCCGAGATGTCGATGCTGGAGAAAAGAAGATTCTGCGCGAGCAAAATATCAAGGCTTTCAGTATGCATGAGGTGGACAAGTACGGCATCGGGAAGGTCGTTGAGATGGCTCTGGATCATGTCAACCCCAAGCGCGACAGGCCGATCCACTTGAGTTTCGACGTCGATGCCCTGGACCCAAGCGTTGCGCCTTCCACCGGAACGCCTGTGAGTCTTTGGGCCTCCTTTTCTCATAAAGTGTCTGACCCTACCGGTGTGTGCAGGTGCGAGGGGGTTTGACGTTCCGTGAGGGTCACTATATTTGTGAGGCGATCTACGAAACTGGGTTGCTAGTTGCCCTCGATCTCATGGTGCGCTTTGAAATTTTTTTGGTTTTGGCTCTGACGTCAAGAGCTAATGCTGTTTGTTTCCAAATTTCAGGAGGTCAATCCTTCCCTTGCTGATGCGGTCAGTGTTCAACAAACCGTTGCTGTCGGTTGCTCTCTATTGAGATCAGCACTTGGTGGGTGCTTTGTTCCTATTCGTCTATCTAGCTTGTGTTCTGATGTTCCTGTAGGCGAAACACTTCTGTAAATCGTCTACTCTGACCGTCCCTATTGTACGGAATTTATAAAGGATTATAGTCAATACTATATAGACAGGCTCTTTCTCTCAGAACGCCAACCTACTCTTTTAAGATGAATCAATGATAGGTACGCTACGCCGCGCGAGTCGCGATCTTTTGTCATCCTTTCCACGCTCCGAGGGTGCACCAAATTCTATTTATTCCGTGAGGGGTTCCTTCACGGAGGTGAACATCTTCGTTGCCATGGAAGGCTGAGGTATTAGCAACCCAATCCCGACATTCCGTGAAATTTTAACCCATATGTATCCCAATCAAACCAGCTGACCCGTTCTTCTAAGCCCTAACACGAATCCAAGCGACAGAGTCATATGGTCCTTTGGAGTCTCAGGTGTGAATGATGTACCGTATGTTCAATCCGGTTACCGCGAACAAAGGAGATTAGGAATTGGCGCGCTTTAATAATACGAATAACGTGGCTAGCATGCGAGCAGCGTGGTGGGTTACCGCAGCGACAGAACTAGTGGTAGGATGAATATCTACACAGAACCGTCCTCTGATCAGAGACAGGAGCTCTGTGATGAACAGATTTGATGCTGAGTAATCAGTGCCATTGCTTCGGTTCTGAGCAAGACCTCACAATAATGAAAGAAAAGGCCTCTTCTGAGGCTATGGAGAGAAGAATGTGAGCTGCTAGCTAAATTTCATGCAAGAGAACGAACAGGACTCCGATGAAAATAATTCAAAGGCATGTTCATATATAGACTTGAACAGGGATGTGCGTGTGAAAAACAAACCCGGCAGTTGCCGAGACTCTGATTTGTGAAGGGGAGGGAAGTTGTGCAGGATGAGAAGAGCAGCCATGGCCCCCTCGAGCTCGTCGTCCGCAGCGGCGACCTCGGTACAAGTTGGTGCGCACAAGTGTTGTTATTTTGTATGAAATAGTGCTCACAGAGGTTACAGCTCTTCGTATACGTCCGCCCACCAACCAGGACTCGACATCCATCCCCGCCCGTTTCCAACGCTCTGTCATACAAGCCAGTTCGAGTACCTCCATCTCCATAGAATCACCCTCAAGTGCCTTGGCGGGCGCAGGCGCGCCAGCAGCACCAACAGCAGCGGTGACTGGACCCAAGAAACAAGTCTTCACTTTCGACCAAGTGCACCCCCCTCCTACCACCCAGTATGAACTCTATGATTCCACTGCGCGACCTCTTGTCTCCCGCTTTCTTGAAGGTTTCAACTGTACTATTCTCGCGTATGGCCAGACGAGTAGCGGGAAGACGTTCACTATGACGGGTATCGACCTCGATGCAGACCCCTCCGATCCTAACAACCAGATGGGTATTATTCCCAGAGCGGTTTCGTCTATCTTCACTGGCGCGAGACAACTCAAGGAGGAGCGAGGAAATGCTTGGAGCTATAGCGTGAAAGGCTCATTCATTGAAATCTACAACGAAGACTTGATTGACTTGTTGGGCTTGTCGGACTCTACAGGCGCACGGCGCGAGGTGCTGATTCGAGAGGACAAGGGTCATATTATCTGGGATGGGCTACGGGAGGTATCCGTGAAGAATGTCAATGAGGTCATGAGGTGAGCTTGTCAACGCATG
>Ga0247741_1001585_pt1 | contig 12659 bp, 10 predicted proteins | sample UWRJL213509R2_FD_180945 | JGI IMG/M metagenome (GOLD analysis project Ga0247741, IMG submission 180945) | Plant litter microbial communities from Arlington Agricultural Research Station in Wisconsin, United States - UWRJ-L213-509R-2 | ecosystem: Environmental > Terrestrial > Plant litter >... | reverse complement strand
GCTTGTGCATGGAGCAAGGCCACAAATTGAAGAGCGCCTGCAAGATGCTGATACATTCAGTCACTTCCATAAAAATTTGCGCATTACCGATAGCGAAAGTTTGAAGTTAGTCATTCAAGCTATTGGTGAAGCGCGCACTACTGTTGAAGCAGCGCTTTCCACCAGTCTGCCCAACTCACCCATGCACGATGCAGATATGCAAGTTATTAGCGGCAACTTCGTAATTGCTATGCCCTACGGCGTTATCGAAGGCGTGGATTTGCAGCACACGGGTAAAGTGCGCAAAGTGCAAACAAAATCCTTAAATGCAGCATTGGATTCTGGCGCGGTGGTTTTACTATCACCCATTGCATATTCTCCAACAGGTGAAATTTTTAACTTGTCGTTTAGTGATGTAGCGACTCACGTGGCCGCCGCCGTCAAAGCTGATAAGTTATTAGCGTTTGTCGAAAGCAATGGTGTTACCGATGCTGATGGACATTTAATTCGGCAGTTGTCTTTGCCTGAGTGCAAACAATATCTTGCGGATAACGGCGAGAATATTAGTTTTGATTTACAACAAGCCGTGAGTGCTTGTTACCTAAGTTGTTTGCAGGGTGTGCAGCGCGCGCAACTCATTAGCTACAGCACCGATGGCGCACTGTTAACAGAATTATTTACGCGCGACGGCTTGGGTACCATGATTTATTCTGGTCAGTACGAACAATTGCGTGTTGCTACTATTGATGACGTTGCCGGTATTTTGGATTTAATTCGCCCACTTGAAGAACAAGGAATTTTAGTGCGTCGATCACGTGAAATATTGGAAACTGAAATTAATAAATTTCATGTCATGGATAAAGATCGCACCATAGTCGCGTGCGCGGCACTTTACCCTTACGGTGATATGGCAGAACTTTCTTGTGTAGCCACCCATCCGGATTACCGCAACGGTGGACGCGCAGCGGCTTTATTGGAACAAATGGAAAACCAGGCGCGCAAGCAAAAAATTAAACAATTATTTTTGCTGACCACTCAAACGGCTCACTGGTTTATTGAGCAAGGTTTTGTGCAGGGCAAATTGGAAGATTTACCTATGGCGAAACAAGAGCTTTATAATTATCAAAGAAATTCGAAAATTTTTATCAAACAAATAACTGATTGAATTATTACTATAAGTTTAAAGAAAAAAGCCCGCAGTGCGGGCTCTTTTTTTTATAACATGCGAACACTTCTGCTCACACTTTCCAGAAGATCTTTATTTTTATCCATCCGCGATTGCGGAGTCCAGGCAAGCATGCGATAAAAATGATCATTCGCTTCGAACAAGGTTACTATATAAGCCATTTTTACTCCGCCAACATCACCGCGATAAATAAATCTTTCAGCGGGTAAATTTTTGATAATTATTTTACGCGATCCTCTAACCAACTCGCCGTTAGTCAAAGTCATTCCTAATTGCTGCTGTACCACTGACACATAATCTTCCAGGACTGTTTCTTCTGTAAAATCTGTTTTTGAATCAGCCAAAATAGCAATATAAGTTTGATCTTGCTCATTAGCAAAACTCAGAATAGCGTTTGGCATTAGGTTTTTAACTTTCCAGGATTCGGGCACCCCGATTGACATTTTTTTATCTTTACTTAAAAAGTTTTTCTTCAGTTCGTTTGCGCCGCTAGCTACGTCATTCCCTACCCAACATTCTTTTTGTCTATACCTGTCATCCAAGGTGCCGCCTTTACAACTCCAGGTAATACCATTGCTGGTATCGATAGGCGTCCAGAGAATAGTATTTTTACCTTTCATGTGCGCAAAACGATAGGTGACTTCAATGGCGGCCTCATCTCGCAGTTTTATCGATTGAATAACCGGGTCATTAATTTTTTCGGGCAACCCGACTAATATATTTTCATTGGGGTAAGAGCGTGTTTTCTTAATAAAACTTGCGACGTTTTTGTGCGCATTGATAACCAAAGGCATTGAATTCTTAATTTTGGCGCGAGTGGTAAAATCTTCATAAGCGGGAATGGCTATAAGGATCATAAGGCCGAAAATAATGACAAAAGCTATGCCGTAAGCAACGACCTCTATCGATAGCCTACTTTTTTTATCGGTGTATTCTGCCATCGAACATCTAGCGCATTTGGTTTGACCCAAACGAATTGCGGTGTTGCATTGAACACAGTAACTCACGGATGTCTCAGCACTATCTTGCAAGGCCGGCGCGGGTGTGAAATCTTGTTTTTGAATTGCAGCTTCAGAACGAACTGATTCTTTTGGTACTACAACGGGCACTTGCCCCTGAATGACCAATTCACATTGGCCGCCCGCTTTTTCAATAATCGTGCGATATTTTGCTGCGAGCTCGCGACCTACATCTGCTTTGACCAATATGCGCGGGCGGCGCAACATCTTTTCCACAGTCTGAAAATCTTTTTTGAAAACCTTAGCCAGATTACTAACCAACGTGGATCGCTCTACACCGGCTTGCGGGGCAGCTAATAAAAATACATCCATTCTTTGATCGGACATAGCATGAATCTCTATGGAATTTATTAGTCGTTATTATGTGATGCCAGAGCCGGCAAATTATCAGAACTTGTCGCTCAATGCATTATGCAGTAGTTATTTATGATCCTGCTATCTCCTCGCTTTTAGCGAGTGACACACCTCTCAGAGTAGCGTTTCTGCTATGCTAGCAACCTTTATTTTTTAGTCCACACGTATTTTCATTCCAGCTTTCAATTGTTTTAACCCGCACCTGTTTGCGGGTGAATTTGAGGTAATCCTATGCCCGTTTATCGTTCCAAAACTACTACTTCTGGCCGCAACATGGCGGGCGCTCGCGCACTTTGGCGTGCTACAGGCATGAAGGATGGCGATTTTGAAAAACCTATTATCGCTATCGCCAATTCCTTTACCCAATTTGTGCCTGGCCATGTTCACTTGAAGGATTTGGGGCAATTGGTTGCGCGCGAGATTGAGAAAGCCGGTGGCGTGGCCAAAGAATTTAACACCATCGCAGTGGACGACGGCATCGCTATGGGCCACGACGGCATGCTCTACAGCTTGCCGAGCCGCGATATTATCGCCGATTCTGTGGAATATATGGTCAATGCACACTGTGCCGACGCTATTGTCTGTATCTCTAACTGCGACAAAATTACCCCCGGCATGTTGATGGCTGCCATGCGCTTGAATATCCCCGTGGTATTCGTTTCCGGCGGACCGATGGAAGCAGGTAAAACCAAGTTATCTGAACATAAGCTCGATTTGGTCGACGCCATGGTGATTGCGGTAGACGACAACGCCAGCGATGAAAAAGTGAATGAATATGAGCGCTCTGCCTGCCCAACCTGCGGCTCGTGCTCTGGTATGTTTACAGCTAACTCCATGAACTGTTTGACCGAAGCATTGGGCTTGTCTTTGCCGGGTAACGGTTCTTTATTAGCAACCCACGCAGACCGCGAGCAACTCTTTTTAGAAGCTGGCCGTAAAATCGTGGAAATCACAAAGCGCTACTATGAAGAAGATGATTTGAGTGTTTTACCGCGCTCCATCGCAAGCTTTGATGCCTTTGAAAATGCTATGGCACTCGATATCGCCATGGGTGGTTCAACAAACACAATTCTTCATCTACTCGCTGCAGCACAAGAAGGCGATGTACCTTTCACCATGTTTGATGTGGATCGCATGAGCCGCAAGGTACCGCAGCTGTGTAAGGTTGCCCCTAACACCCCCAAATACCACATGGAAGATGTGCATCGCGCCGGTGGTGTGATGAGCATTCTGGCAGAACTGAATCGCGGCGGTCTTTTTCACAATCAGTTACCCACTGTGCACAGCAAAACTTTTCAGGAAGCTTTGGACAAGTGGGACATCATCTCCACCTCATCTGAAGCCGTGGCCACTTTTTACAAAGCGGGCCCTGCCGGCATCCCAACACAAGTTGCATTTAGTCAGGCAACTCGCTGGCCCACGCTTGATGGTGACCGTACCGAAGGCTGTATTCGCTCTGTTAAACACGCCTACAGTAAAGAAGGTGGCTTGGCCGTACTCAAAGGTAATATCGCCATCGACGGTTGTGTGGTGAAAACTTCAGGCGTGGATGAAAGCTGCTGGGTATTTGAAGGTAAAGCTTACGTTGTAGAAAGCCAGGATAAAGCGGTTACCGATATTCTCGACGGCAAAGTTAAAGAAGGCGATGTAGTGGTAATCCGCTATGAAGGCCCTAAAGGCGGCCCTGGCATGCAGGAAATGCTCTACCCCACCAGTTATTTAAAATCCAAAGGGTTGGGTAAAGCTTGCGCGCTCTTAACCGATGGCCGTTTTTCTGGTGGTACGTCAGGTTTATCCATTGGCCACGTATCGCCCGAAGCAGCGGCTGGCGGTGCAATTGGTTTGGTAAGGACTGGCGATATTATTCGTATCGACATTCCCAACCGCAGTATAAATGTTGTGCTTACCGAGAACGAATTGGATGCTCGTCGCGCTGAAGAGAATGCCAAAGGTCCTTTGGCCTGGAAGCCAACTGAAGTTCGCCCACGCAAAGTTTCTGCATCGCTAAAAGCTTATGCGATGTTAGCGACCAGTGCGGATAAAGGGGCGGTGCGCGATTTGAGTAAGTTGGATTAATAGAAAAAATAAGTCCACAAAGCCAGAGCAACACAAATTGCTCTGGCTTTTTATTAAACGGAGTAAGTGAAATGGTGATTGCAATTTTAACGGCGCTAACCGCTTTTATTTGGGCGTTGTACCGTTTGCACACTTCCGGCTTCGATTTGAATGCGTTCAATCCATTTCATTTGTTGCGCCGCCTCAAATGGCAAAATCAAATCAATAATAAACCCATTTACTCGATTGAGAACCCCATGGAAGCTGCGGCGCTTTTATTGGTGGCTACTGCAAAATTAGATGGTGAGATTACGCGGGAACAAAGAAACTTTATCCTTCAATTATTTATTACAGAATTTGATGTTACAGAGATCGCTGCTAATGAGCTGTACGCGGCATCGTCTTATCTACTCAAGGATATCAACAATATTATTCCCGAAGTGCGTTTAATATTGGAACCGTGCAAAGCCGTGTTTAAGCCCAATCACATCACAACTCTTCTTGAAATGCTGGAAAAAGTCGCCGCATCAGAAAACTCACCAACAGTCGCCCAAAGTGAACTTATTGTGGAAGTGCGTAAACATCTAGCGCCAGGCAAAGACGAAAAATTCAATTGGAAATAATTAGCCACCTTTAAACGATCCAATTTTTGGAGCACGTCGTATACACCTCAACATTTAATGATTGAGGTCTTTATGAAATACCCTATCCTGCTTAGTTTTGCTTGCGGTTTTCTGCTGACACTTAGCGCCTGCTCAAGTGTTTCGATTAACGATTACAGTAAAAATCATCCCAAGCTTGTCCCACAAGAATTTTTTAATGGCAACCTGACTGCAAAAGGTGTTGTAAAAAATCGCTCTGGAAAAGTGACGCGTTATTTTACCGCCACTATTAATGCCTACTGGAAAGACGGTATAGGTACGCTGGATGAAAAATTTATTTTTGACGATGGCGAAATTCAATATCGAACCTGGACTCTAAAACCCGGAGATCAACGTTCGTTCATTGGAACAGCAGGTGATGTGATTGGTGTTGGCGATGGAAAATTTTCAGGTAACGCCATCAATTTGAAATATGTGCTCGCCGTAAAACTTAAAGATTCAACAATTAATTTAGGCGTCGACGACTGGATGTGGTTAGTGGACCAAAACACCGTTGTGAATGAATCGATATTGACTAAATTCGGATTCAAAGTCGGCAGCATTCAACTCGCAATGACTAAAAATTAAATTCGATCATAGACAAAAAAACTATGCTTCAAACTTGCGTCAGCTTCACCGGGCAGCTCAGAGGTCAATTTCCAATCACTTTTTGAGAGTTCGGGAAAGTATGCATCCGCGCCTTCAATTTTTGCATCGATTTTAGTTAGGTATATTCGATCAGCAATACTGAGTGCGCTGCGATAAATTTCTGCACCGCCAATTACCATAATTTCTTCGGCGATAGTATTTTGTTCCGTGCGAAACGCTTGCGCTACTTCCAGTGCATCTGCGATATTTTTTGCCACCAACACACCAGAAAAATTCCAGTCTTTCTGTCGAGTTACAACGATATTGGTTCGACCTGGCAGTGGCTTACCAATCGATTCAAATGTTTTTCGCCCCATGATAATCGGTTTGCCAAGCGTCACAGATTTAAAATATTTTAAATCTTGCGGTAAATGCCAAGGTAGTTCGTTATTGCGGCCAATAACATTATCGTGAGCGGTTGCAACTATTAAAGAGAGCTTCATAAGCTTTTCACATCAAAATTTGTTCAAATTTTTATACTGAAAATGGGTATTGGATTGGATCGTGGTGCTGATACCCCTTCACCTCAAAATCATCCATAGTCACCCAGGTTTCTAAATCTTTTAATGACTTAATGTCAGGATTAATAATTAATGATGGCGATTCAAACGGTTCGCGCTGCAATTGCACATCGCGCATCAAAGGCAACTGATCTTCATAAATATGCGCATTAACAATTTTATGGTAAGCCAAACCGGGCTTGTGCCCCGTAATTTGCGCCATTAAAGCCAGCAAGGTAAACACCTGAATTTGGTTGAAGTTTAAACCTAGAGGAACGTCACAAGAGCGCTGATAACTCGTTAGATAGAGCGTGTCATTCAGCAACGAAAACGTGTGAGTATGCATGCACGGGCGCAAACACCCCAAATCAAACTCACCAGGATTGTAAAACGATAAAATTTCACCGCGGTCATCAATACCGTTCGAAAGGTTATCAACAATTTTTTTGAGTTGATCAACGGTGCCACCATTTGGTTTTGCCCAAGCGCGACCTTGCACTCCATATACGCGCCCCATGTCATCCGCACATTTGCGTGCAGGATTAGCGAGCCATACAGAATTTTCATTTGCATTGGCATCCCAGGTTTTGGTGCCGAGTTCTCGGAATTGAGCAGCGTTATCGTAACCGCGAATGTAGCCAATCAATTCGGCGATTGCAGCTTTCCAATAACTTTTGCGGGTGGTGATGATCGGGAATTTATTGCCAGCAACGTCGTAAGTGAGGTCGGCATTAATCAAGGTTAGACAGCGCTTACCAGTACGGTTATTTGCGATCCAAGTGCCCTCGTTAATGATGCGTTGGGCTAAATCTAAATATTGTTTCATTAATGTGTCTCTACGAAAAATTACGGGGCGGGAGATACCGGAAGCTCACTCGCTTCTGCAACTTTCTTTTGTATCGCTAGCTTTTTTCTTTCGATGTAGTAACTCGAAGCCAATAAATAAACTCCGAAGATAAACATTGGGAAAGATAACAATTGGCCGCGCGTAACCACGCCCATAACCAAATCTATTCCCACATCGGGCTCGCGGAAATTCTCAACGATGGATCTAAAACTGGCGTAAAGCACTAGAAATAAACCACTAACTGCACCACGCGGACGGGGCTTAGCGGAGTACCAAAAGAGCACCATAAACATCACTAAGCCCTCAAGTGTTGCTTGATAAAGTTGCGAGGGATGACGGCCCACGCCGAGAGCGTCTTCTGCTTTAGGGAAAACCATCGCCCAGGGAACATCCGACACGCGTCCCCATAATTCCTGGCCAATAAAATTTCCAATGCGACCAAACCCCAAACCAAGGGGTACGAGCGGTGCGACAAAATCCATCAATGCGAAATAGGGGACTCGAATGCGAGTGGAATATACATACATGGCGATTAACACACCGATCAACCCACCATGGAAAGACATGCCGCCCTCCCATATACGAAACAACCATAGAGGATCGCTCATCCAACGATCAAAATTATAAAAAATCACATAGCCAATCCGGCCACCCAAAATTACTCCGAAAGCCCCGTAGGTGACAAGATTTTCAACCTCAGCTTTGACGATAGGCGAATGAGGTTTGCCGCTGCGATAGAGCGCAAGTAGCCAGGCAGAGAGAAAGGCCAGCATATACATAATGCCGTACCAATGAACTTGCAAAGGCCCGATGGTTTTCTCAAACACGAAAAATGGGCCTAATGAAAAGGCGACAGGGTCAAAATTGGGGAATTGGAGCATACAAAAAACCGTAGAAATTTTACCGCAGCAACAACATTTACAAGCGGCTTAGCCTGAAGCCAAACCGCATTTGATGCAAGAGAGTCTTTTGCTTAATCTTCAAAATCGTCCGAACTCAAAGGACGAATCAAGCGGGTTACATCTGCGTCATCCAGCGCTCGCTCTACCCGTTCGCGAATTTGGTCCGCGTTACTCATAGTCGTAACTTCCGTCAAAAGCTCTTTGGCAAGAGTCAAGCTGATACCGCGGATAACAGATTTTACTTTCGGCAAGTTGGTGGCGCTCATTGAAAGCGTATCAAAGCCCATTGCCATCAATAGAATTGCAGCGCCGGGGTCGCCCGCCAACTCGCCGCAGATACTCACGCTGATACCTTCGGCGTGAGCTTCGTTAACAACGTGCTGTAGGGCGCGCAAAACAGCGGGGTGGAAGGCCTGGTACAAATCCGCCACGCGCGCGTTATTGCGATCCACCGCGAGTAAATATTGGGTGAGGTCATTACTGCCGACCGATAAAAAGTCTGACAATACCGCCAATTCACGGGCTTGATAAACGGCGGCAGGAACTTCGATCATAGCGCCGACGGGCGGCATTTTAACGTTATAGCCTTCTTCAACCAGTTCTTTGTAAACACGTGTTATCAGCGCCTTTGATGCTTCCATTTCTGGAACGTTAGTGATCATCGGCAAGAGAATACGCAGATTATCCAAGCCCTCGCTGGCTTTAATCATGGCGCGAACTTGCGCAAGGAAAATTTCCGGGTGATCCAGAGTTACGCGAATGCCGCGCCACCCAAGGAAGGGGTTATCTTCTTCAATAGGAAAATACGGCAGCGCTTTATCGCCGCCGATATCCAGAGTACGTATAGTCACCGGCAAAGGTGCAAAAGCCGCCAATTGTTCGCGATAAATTGCACGCTGTTCTTCCTCAGAAGGAAAGCGATCACGCATCAGGAACGGAACTTCGGTACGGTAAAGACCAACTCCCTCCGCGCCACGCTCAAGTGAACGCACTACATCCGCCATCAAGCCGGTGTTTACCCACAACGGAAGACGATAGCCATCATTAGTTTCACAGGGTAAATCTTTAAGCGCTTCAAGCCCTTTAAACAACTCCTGCTCTTCAAGGTCAATAGCGGTGTAGTGCTTGAGAATGTGTTCGTTAGGGTCGCTATAAACTGCGCCGCGATAGCCATCCACAATAATTGGTCGCCCATCCATTTGCATGAACGGCAAGTCCACGGCGCCCATAACCGTGGGGATATCCATAGCGCGGGCAAGAATAGCTACGTGTGAGTTGCTAGAACCCTCAACAGAAACTAAACCCACCAGCTTTTCTTTGGGAATCTCACCCAACATGGAGGCAGTCAATTCTTCGCCAATCAAAATAGTACGATCAGGGAATACACGCTTTTTACGATTCGATTCCTGCAGGTAAGCAAGCACACGACGCCCCAAATCGCGCAAGTCAGTCGCCCGCTCACGCAAATAAGGATCGTTCATGCTATTAAAAGTTTGTTCGTGTTCGAGTATAACCTCGCTCCAAGCGAAGGAAGCGTTTGCCCCTTTACGGATACGCTCGGTCACTTCGCCGCCAAGGGAGGCATCATCCAGCATTGCCAGATAAGCGTCGAAAAGTGCACGCTCTTCGCGGTTCAAGCGCTCTTTTAACTGAGCACCCAAGCCTTTGATATCTTCTCGAACGGCCATAAGGCAACGTTGGAAAAAAGCAATTTCCAGATCTACATCTTCACAAGGTTTATAAGATACCGAACGTAAATCGGCTTCGGGAGCAATAACCACCGCCTCGCCAATCGCAATACCGGAAGCACCGGCAACACCCATAAACCGGGCTTGGGTAGCAATTTTGTTTTTGTCGGTATTAACACCGCCCGTTGCTTCAGCATGGGCAATAACACCAGCAAGTTGCGCAGACATGGTGACCAGAAATGCTTCATCGCCTTCATCGAAGCGACGCTGCTCTACCTGTTGCACGACTAAAACACCGAGCACTTTGCGCTGATGAATGATGGGCACACCGAGGAAGGAGCTATAGCGCTCTTCACCGGTTTCAGGAAAATATTGGTAACTGGGGTGAGCTTCAGCTTGCTCAAGGTTGATAGGTTCTTCGCGCACAACAACACGTCCAACCAAACCCTCGCCCGCTGACAAACGTACATGGCCAACGGCATTTTGGTTGAGGCCATCAGTGGCCATTAATACGTAGCCGCCTTCATCGTCGCGCATGTAAACAGAACATACATGAGTGCGCATGGCGGTTTTTACGCTTGACACTATGATGCCCAGAGCCGAGGGCAGGTCGCGCGCGGCATTAACTTCCTGGACAATATTGCGAAGCGAATTCAACATAGAGACTTCAAACCTGATTAAATTTTTATAATGGGCACATCACTAAATACCCTGCCCGCACTATATTAACGACCTACAAGCATCTCCAGTTCTAACTGCGCATGGACCAGCGAAAGCTCTTTAAGTGCCCTGCGGTAAACATCCTTTTTAAACGACACGACTTTTCCGAGAGGATACCAATAGCTTACCCAGCGCCAGCCATCAAATTCGGGGCGCCCACCATTATTAAGGGTGATATGAGTATCGTCACTACGCAGGCGTAATAAAAACCACTTTTGTTTCTGGCCTACACACAAAGGTTGGGAATGGTGACGTACCAAACGGTCAGGTAAGCGATAACGCAACCAGCCCCGAGTGCAGCCTACAATTTCTACGTCTTGCGGATGCAGCCCAATCTCTTCATGTAGTTCGCGATAAAGTGCCTGTTCAGCCGACTCATGCTCGTTGATACCACCTTGCGGAAATTGCCAGGCATCTTGCCCACCTACCCGACGCGCCCAGAGAACCTGCCCCAAATCATTCGTCAAAATAATACCCACGTTGGGGCGAAAACCATCGCTATCAATCACGGGAATCATCCCTATAAAATGTTGTGCTGTGAAACAGCTTTTCCGCACTATAACAGGCCTATCTAAAGCCGCAAGCCCTCAAATCCCGCCTCTTAACTAACAATCCTTGTTGAGCCGCCACAACACACTGGTTATGCTAGGCCCCCTAAAACACATCCCTGAATGCCCCTCCAATTTGCCCAAGAAGGTAACCTGTGCGCCTCGCGATATTTGATCTGGATAACACATTAATTGCTGGCGACAGCGACCATAGCTGGGGCGAATTTCTCGTTGCCAAAAAACTCGTAGACGCAGAAGCCTATGCAAAAGCGAATGATCGTTTTTATCAGGAATACAAAGCTGCGACTTTAGATATTCACGAGTATCTACGCTTTTCCCTTGCGCCACTAACTCGGTATACGATGGAAGAGCTTGCCGTATTCCATGCTGAGTTTATGCGCGATTACATCGAACCCATGATGCAACCTAAGGCGATTGCGTTACTTCAGCAGCATCGCGCGCAAGGTGATTATTTGCTCATCATCACCGCCACTAACAGCTTCGTCACCCACCCCATTGCAAAACGTTTGCAGGTAGATGACATACTAGCGAGCGACGCCGAAATAATAGATAACCGCTATACCGGTAAAGGCGTAGGTACGCCGTGCTTTCAAGGCGGTAAAGTGATTCGTTTACAGGAATGGTTAAAGGAAAAGAATTACAACTTGGACGACGCCTACTTCTACAGCGACTCCATTAACGATCTACCGCTACTGGAGCAAGTTCCAAACCCTGTTGCAGTAGATCCAGATGATCGACTGCAACAAGTCGCCACAGAACGTGGCTGGAAAATTATGAGCCTGCGGAATTAGTGATAATCAAGCCAAATAAACGCGCGCAAATACCGCTTTTAAATAATCTGTTTCCGGAATTGCTGGATGCACCGGATGATCTGGCCCCTGCCCACCTTGCCCGATAATTTGCACGTGGCGATCCAAATGTCGGCCTGCCGCGCGCACAATTTCTACCAACGTATCTTTGCCCAAATGCATAGAGCAAGAACCAGCCACTAGCAAACCATCGCGACCCAATAAGCGCATGCCTAATTCGTTGAAGTGGCGATAGGCCGCTTCTCCGGCTTTTTGGTCTTTGCGCTTTTTAATAAATGCTGGAGGGTCCAGCACAACCACATCGAAGCGCTCTTCTTCAGCAATTAGATGTTTCAACACATCAATCGCTTTGCCTTCAAAGCAGGTAATCTTGTCTTGCACGCCGTTGAGCGTTGCATTTTTTTCTACGTAATCTAGTGCGGCTTCCGAGACATCCACGCAATAAACTTCACTTGCGCCTGCCACTGCAGCTTGCACACCCCAGCCGCCAATATAAGAAAACACATCCAGAACACGTTTGCCTTTCACGTATTGTTGCAACTGCGCACGATTAATACGGTGATCGTAAAACCAACCGGTTTTCTGGCCGCCACGAACCGGTGCTAAAAAGCGAGTGCCGTTTTCAATCAACTCAACTTCTTCTGGCACACTGCCGTAAACCACTTCGGTATATTCCGGCAGATTTTCCAGCGCGCGTGCGCTGTGGTCGTTAGCTAACAAAATACCTTCCGGTTTAAACACT
>Ga0247741_1001584_pt1 | contig 12660 bp, 10 predicted proteins | sample UWRJL213509R2_FD_180945 | JGI IMG/M metagenome (GOLD analysis project Ga0247741, IMG submission 180945) | Plant litter microbial communities from Arlington Agricultural Research Station in Wisconsin, United States - UWRJ-L213-509R-2 | ecosystem: Environmental > Terrestrial > Plant litter >... | reverse complement strand
CTCGGAGGCCCGCTCGCTGTGATAATCTCACTGGGTTGGCGCGAGTGGCGGAATTGGTAGACGCGCACGGTTCAGGTCCGTGTGTTGGAAACGACGTGGGGGTTCAAGTCCCCCCTCGCGCACAGAAGAGAAGTTCCGACTATTGGCCGGAACTAGTTCAGAAAATGGGTTGTGAAGATCGAATGTTGATCTTCCGGCCCATTTTCTTTGCCCAAAAGCGTGAAAATGCGCGCAGCGCCCGCCATCCGGTGGCGGCTAGAACGCAAAAATGGCGTACCCGAGGTTTTCGGGTACGCCAGATCGTTCTTTCGTGCAGGTGATTAGTGCGACGTACGGCGGGAGCCGCTACCCCGGGGGTCTAGTGGCTTCTAGCTGCTCCTCGGCAGATTCGTCGAACTGCCAGAAGGCGCTCGGAGTGTTCTTGTTCTTCGCGGTGAAGGCGACCGTTGCGAGTTGAACCTTGAAGAAGCTCTTGATCTGCCGCAGGTTCTCTACGACGGTGGCCAGTGCGACGACTAGATAGGTAAAGGTGTTGCCGCGAACTGCGCGGCTGTCCGGATCAGCGATGTCTTCATACTGGCTGCGCTTGAGATTGCGGTTCACTGACTCGACGCCGTTGCGCAGGCCGTTGGCTCGCGTCCACTCGTCACTTCCCCAGGGGAAGTACTGCTCGTGCTTGAGGCCCCCCGCGTTCGGGTCTTCAGCCTCGTCGTCAATGGGGCGCTTCATGATGACCGATCCTCCTTGATGGGCCTTCGGCCTTTTCTTCCACGCCGCGTACCCAGGCGCGTCGGTCGGAATGAGGTACCTGCGCGACCAGTCTTCGTTGATCAGACCTTTCGCGAGGAGTCGATACTTTGCGCGCTGCTTTCGTTGTTGGCTGTACAGATGCTCGGCCATGCCGAGAGTCTTGCGTTGCTGGGCGTGCTCGGTAGCTAGATCAGCAGCTGGCTTCTTCGACCACTTCGCTTTGCCTCTTACCGATCGATAGGCGGCACGCGCCAAGGAAATGACTTTGTCTGAGCTGCGATGGACTTGGGGAAGGCTGTCGAGATACCACGCCCCGCCGACCTGAACGAAACCCCGGGGATCGTGCGCTTGAGTTTCACGGTTGTCTTCCTTGTAGTTGAAGACGTGCTTGAACCCGAGCAGACGAATGGGAACGGTGTACTCGTCGTAGAGTCCGTTCGAATAGGCGCGGTCGACGATGAGGAAGCCCGCGTTGTGTCCTCGCTCTTTCAGAGATTTTGCGATTCGGAGCCCTTCTCCTGCGACTTCTCCGGGCGGGTGGAATGACATCGCGTGCGTCAGTAGAGGGAACCTCTCGGCCGTGTCTCCGACGTTGGCGGTGCCTCGAGCGATCTCGATCTCTACACCCCACCAGCGCTTCTCGGCACTTGTCCCCTTTTTCTTCTTCTCATTCTCATTGCTCTTGCTGTTGTCACCTCGCGATGCCTTGGCTTCCTCATTCATTGCTGCGGCGTCGGCGTGGGACACGGCGCCGTGGCTACCTTCTCGTCGATACCAATTGCCGTCGTAGTTTGCGCTCTGTCGGCCGACGTCCAGGTTCTTCGGTGATGGGTTGCCCGTCTTGCCGTAGAGCGGCACGAATGTCGCGTCGAGTGCGATGTTCCCATCGGATCGATCGCGAAGCTCCTGGGGGAGTAGTTGTCGGGATCCTTCCAGTAGCGCGTTTGCGAGTGTGAACATCCGCTCGCGCCGCATCCTGCAGTCGGCTTTGTCGCGGGCTTCGACGACCGCGCGGTACTCCTCGCTCGTGAGGATCTTGTCGCGCCGTCCCGGAAACTCATCTACGAGCCGAATTAGTCCTTGAACGGCTTCCCAGATGCGGCTGTAGATGCGGAGATCATTGCCGTCATGATGAAGACCAAGAACCTTCTTCTGGGTGGGGCTTAGGCGTCGAAACGTGTCGCCGATCTCGGTGATCATGGTCGGTCGTTTGAGGCGGAGTTGCAGGAGGATGAGGCGGAGCGCGCCGGCTCGGGTGATGATCGGCTTGGCGCCGGCGTTGGACTTTGCGTCTTCGCGTCGCCATTGTTCGATGAGCGCGTCGATCTGCGGCTTCTTGAGAAGTTTCTCTACCTCGACGATCGCGACCCCTACAGGGTCCGTGTCTTCGGCGGACAAGTAAGTTGCCATTCCCGACCCGAAAGTCGCGACCATCCAACGGCCAGCTTCCTGGTACTTCGAGAGGTCGGTGGGGCGGCTCATAGCTGGCCCCGCAGCTGTGCGTCACGCTCGTCGGTGGTGCCGCGCGGAACGAATTGTGCGAGTCGGGAGATCGACTCGAGCGACTGAAGCCCTGCAGCCTCCATCAGGGTGAAGACGTCGACACGGTTGGTCATCTGGGTCACCAGCCAGGTGTTGCGAAGGCGTCGGACAGTGACGGTGAGGGAGCCGCGGGGGCGGACGGTTCGGGCCACGAAGGCGCTAACGATGTCGTTTTGTGCACGGGTGCGCTCCGGAGCGAATACGAAGCCTTCCCGCGGTGACTCCTTGGCCTGTGCAGCAATGATGTCTTCGAACTCGGCGCTGACGATGACTCTGCGCTTGAACTCACCGTCAACCTGGACGCGGAGTTCGACTTTTCCGTCGTCGTGAATTGTGACCGCGTCGCGAGTGAGGTGGGCGATCTCTACAGAACTGAGGCCGGCACCTGCGCCGAGTGCGACGAGAACCGCAGCGCCTGTGCGGCGGTACTCCGTCGGCTGGCCTGCTGCCCATCGGTCGAGGGCGACGATGTCGTCGTCGGTGAAGGGCATCTCCATTGACTTGCTATTAAGAGGAAGCGGCGTGTGAGGGTTCTTATTCGGATTGACGACCTCGGCCACTCGAAGGATCCAAGCGCGGTAGTTGCGGCGGGTACCTGGAACCAGATTCGCGGGCAGTGCCTCTCGCACGTAGGTGTCGATGAGATCCCGATCGAAGATGATCTCGGCGTCGAGCTCGCATCCGACCACGAATACGGACCAGTGCACGAAGCGCATGACTGGACCTAATAGCGTTTCGACGGAATAGGCGGTCAGTGGTAACGCGAGGGCGATCGACTTGCTGACGAAGTCCCGGATGAACGCGACGTCATCGCTAGGCAGCGAGGGGTCATAGTTCGCCAGCTTGTGGATCGCCTCGGGACTGAGCCGGCCACGGATGCTTTCCATAGCGGCTTCAGCAGTGTCAGCCACTGGAGATCCCAGCTGCAAGGTGCCACGAGCATCCGCGACCGTCGGGTCTTCGAATACTTCGGCGAACCGCAGGACGCGCTCCGAAGAGTCGTACATAACGGAAAGAGATGGAGCGATCGGCGTACCGATGGACTTCGACTTCGCGCGACGAACGATAGGGGTCTTGGGCTTGGCAGGGGTATTCACGGAACCCTGCGTGTGCGGCGGTAACTAGAAGAGATCGGGGGTATGGAGTGTAATGCACCAAGCTTCGGTGCAAAACGGTTCCGGGTCCGTCATCTTGGCCATTTTGTCGTCCATACCGGTGAATACTCGTATGATCAGTTTCATGCCTAGGCCACCCAGACCCGGCGGAGTCACGATCGAGCCCCGCACCTTCACTGACAATCCCAAGAAGTTTGGAGCGACCAGTTCGCGTCTGGCTGCTGGTCCAGTGGAGACGCCGCAGCAGGGTGCGGCCGAACTCCAGCACGCGGTGAGCAATGTTGTACGCGAGCACCTGCTCGACCTCGGACTCAATCTCAAGTCGTTCTGCGCCGAGAACCAGCTGCCTGAGGGAGTCACGTACGAACGCTTCTACCGAATCAGCAACGGCACTCAGATGATGGGGCTGACGGATCTGATGTTCTGGGCCGACCGGATTCCGGACTTCGGCGCGGCCGTGCACACCGCAATCGATCGCGTGGTCAACGAAGGCCGTGTCGCCGCGAAATAGACCTCGCGGATGTTGGCGAGCGAATATCGAACTGAAACGCGACCAGTCTTGAGTCGATAGAGGCCAGGCGCACATTCACTTCACGGTAGACAGTTTCCCCCGCCGTCATTTCCCGTTGCGGAAGACACCACAGGGCCGGGTCGGCGTGCCTACACAATCCTGAACGGAAGTTCACGGAGCGCAGCGGCACGATCGGGAGCTAGCGTGCACTGTCGATGAAAGTGCCGCTGCTTGTGCACCCAAGCCGCTAGTGCCTTCTCATCCAGATCATCCGTTCGATAGCGGGGGACCCGCGATTCCCGCTCGAGGAAGCCCCGCAGCTTCTCGAACCATTCGTCCCACTGGTCACCGAGGGGATCCCAGGAGAACTCTGGCATCGCGTCGAGCAGTTGGAACTGCCACGCAGGAAGCAGCCCACGCTCCAAACGGCGGCGCTGGTATCGCACCCAGCCACCCAACTGCTTCTCGTTCTCCTCGCTCCCGTCGAGAGGGTTGGCTACCTCGCGCGGCATACGTCCCATCCATGTCACGTATCTCACTAGTTCGCTGTATCGTCCGATCCAGGCCAAGGCGCGGCGCGAGTTGGTGGATTCGGTTGACTCTCTCGGTGTCGACACTGAGGCCGCCCTTCTGGGCGACCCGGCGGCCGTCCAGAGAAGGCATGCGCGGCGGAGGTCAATTTGAGCGCGTCAGTGATCCCGACAACGGCACTGGGCGTGCACCGGTTTGGTAACCAGGACGAACCAGTCCCGACGGCGCGGAGAGTCTGCGAAACTCAAAGTAGATTTTCGGCGCCTGAAGGGCCCGAACACGAATGGTTAGGAGCACCGCCCGGTGGTTGCGGGGGAACTCAAGTCGCAGGTCGACAAGGTATGGAGCGCCTTCTGGAGCGGCGGCATCGCCAACCCGCTCGAGGTAATTGAGCAGATCACGTTCCTTTTATTCATCCGGCGATTAGACGATCTCCACACCCTTGCGGAGAATCGTGCGAACACTCTCGGAACGCCGCTCGCCAACCCTGTGTTCCCCGAGGGCACTGACTATTCGGGCCGCCGCCCGAGACCATTTAGTGATTTGAGATGGTCACACTTCAAACATTTTTCTCCTCAGGAGATGTTCGAAGTCGTGGATCAGAACGTTTTTCCGTTCGTTCGCGCAATGGGCGCTGAAGGCTCGAGCTTTGCAGTGAACATGAAAGACGCACGCTTCACAATCGCGAACGCCGCACTGCTGTCGAAAGTCGTAGACCTCCTCGAAGAAATTCCCATGGACGACCGCGACACGAAGGGTGACATCTACGAATACATGCTCGCAAAGCTCGCAACATCCGGACAAAATGGGCAATTTCGCACCTCGCGGCACATCATCAACATGATGGTCGAGATGGCTGCTCCGACTCCAGTGGATCGCATCATCGATCCCGCAGCTGGGACAGCTGGCTTTCTCGTCGCCGCGGGCCAGTATCTACGAGCTCATCACCCCGAAATTTGGGATAAGCCCGCATCGATAGAGCATTTCAACAATGCCGCCTTTACCGGTTTCGACTCCGACGCGTCGATGTCCCGTATCGGCAGTATGAACATGCAGCTGCATGGCGTGGAAAACCCCACCATTCAGCGCCGCGATGCATTGGCCGAGGAACACTACGAAGTCGATGGAAGCTACACGTTAGTGCTCGCGAATCCTCCCTTCGCCGGCAGCCTCGACTACGAAACAACCGCCAAAGATCTGCTCCAAATAGTGAAGACAAAGAAGACTGAGCTGCTCTTCTTGGCCCTCACTCTTCGACTTCTAAAGAACGGCGGGCGGGCGGCGGTCATTGTTCCGGACGGTGTCCTGTTCGGTGCGTCCAAAGCGCATCGTGATCTAAGGCAAATGATCGTCGAAGACCAAAAGCTCGACGCGGTAATAAAACTTCCGAGCGGTACCTTCAAGCCCTACACAGGCGTGTCTACTGCGATCCTGCTTTTCACCAAGACTAGTTCTGGTGGGACCGACGACGTTTGGTTCTATGACGTTCGATCCGATGGCTTCACACTCGACGACAAGCGCACTCCGACCGAGAAAAACGATCTGCCTGATCTGTTGTCTCGTTGGCAGAAATTACGGGACACGGACTCTACCGAACGTGAGCGCTCTCGTACCGCTCAGTCCTTCCTTGTGCCTAAGGATGAAATCGTTGGGATGGGCTATGACCTCAGTTTCAATCGCTACAAGGAAGTCGTGGTTGAAGAGGTTGTACACCGCACACCGGAGGCAATTTTCGCCACTCTGGCTGGGCTCGAATTGGAAATCGTAGATGCGATTGCTGACCTTGAACGTTCGATTCGTGACGCTCGATGAAGTGGCAAACACAGTCGATGGGCGAGCTTTGCCAGATAAAGGCGGGCGGGACCCCCTCTCGATCGAACTCGGCCAATTTCGATGGGACGATCCCTTGGGTGAAGATAAGCGACATGCGCAAGGGTCGCATCGAGCACACAGAAGAACACATTTCTGAGTTGGGGCTGGCCAATAGTGCGGCCAAGATCCACCCGCCCGGCACGCTTTTGCTTTCAATCTTCGGAACTGTGGGACGCACAGCCGTACTCGAGATCGCCGCATCGACCAATCAAGCAGTCGTCGCAATCGGACCCCGCGACACTAAAGTGCTCGACGTCAACTATCTGCGTCTTTACCTCGACTTGTCCGTTGGAAAACTGAAGAGCATTGCTCGCGGAGTTGCGCAGTCAAACCTGAATCTAGAAATCCTCCGAGCCGTCGAAATTCCGCTCCCGCCAATACGGGAACAACGCCGAATTGCCTCGATACTCGAGAAAATCGAGGTTGCTCAAAATAAAGTGGCAAGCGCGATGGCGACACTATCTGACCTCGAATCTGCGCTTTTCGAGTGGTCCTTTGGTCACCCTGTCCGAAACGAGAAGAAGTTCCCTACGGCGCCCCTTGGTGCGCTCCTGAGCAACATTGACTCGGGGCATAGTCCCGTGTGCATGGATCGACCGGCGTTAGAGGGCGAGTGGGGAGTACTGAAACTAAGCGCCATTTCCAGTGGCCGATATGTTCCCGAAAACAACAAGGCGTTACTCGCAGACACGGTTCCGTCGGTTCGAAATCTGGTGGAGGTCGGTGACATCTTGGTGGTTCGCAAGAACACGCCACAACTGGTAGGTGCGTCAGTTTTCGTTGGCACGGAGAGCGCGAGAAAATTGTTGCCCGATTTGATGTTCAGGTTGGTCGTTCGCGATGAGTCCATCGTATTGAAGCGCTTTATCCAGAGGCAACTCGCTCATGAAAGCCAACGGCAGGCTATGCAAGCGTTGTCTGGAGGGGCCGTCGCGTCTATGTCGAACATATCTAAGGAAAAGCTACGCGGCCTTTCAGTCTTGGTCCCGCCAATCGACCTTCAAAGAGATTTTGCGGAGGCACTCGTCAGACTCGCGCGAGTGGAAAGACTCCACAAAAGTCGGCTCGCCCAATTGGCAGAAGCGAAAGCGCAAATACTTGAAGAGTTTTTCGGAGGCAACTGATCGTGACTGTTGCGAACGAATCAGCAATCGAAGTATTTGCGAGGTTGAGTGCCAAACCGGACGAGGCTAAGAGTCAGGTCCCCACATTCCGACGTGGGGAGTTCGGCGTGGTTTGGGACTGTCTCGTAACAGAGCTTATTGTTCCGATTGGGCTGGACGAACGCTCAAATGCGGATCTATATCCGGGCCTATATCGGGTGGCTGCCAAACAGATATTTCCTCCAGTATCACCTGGAAGAATCCTGGAAGTGGTCGAAGATTCGGGAGCGAGCTTCGTTGCTCTTCAGGATCTGACCGCGGATAGTTTTCGAAGCGAAGCCGCAATAATCGATTTCATCGAGGATGCCTACGAGGAAACTCTGGAAATCGGAGGTGCTGAGCTAGCGGATAACTTCTTCGAATTGATCTTGCACTTTATTTGGAAGCACGGACTTCGGTATGAGATCCGCCGGCCAATGCAGATCTCTGTTTCAGCGCGCGGAATGTTCAGCTCTGTCATTGATGAGATGCGCCGAATGGCGAGCCTAGACACTCACCAGTCCGAGATGCTTTCGGCACTAGAAGATAGCATCCACGAGCTTTCCCTTGGGGAGACCCCCGTCCGACAAAAACGGTGTCTTCAGGCCTTTTTCAACTACTTCGAGGCCCTGACAAGCAGTCATCCCGACGTGAAGCCGGGTGTGCTTTCGTCTCAGGTGAAGCAGATCAAGTCGTGGCCCCATGCCGCCATTGCGGCCTCGCTGCTCAGCCTCTATGGATTCGCGTCGGACTACCCAGGGGTACGACACGGAGGGAACCCCGCCAGTAGCCTCCGTGAACTCGAGACGAAGGACATCGGAGCCTTGATGGTCGTATTAACCGGATTCATTCCGTTCGTTGGAAGCGAGTTTGACGGGAATGTCTTTTCACGAGACAGACGATCATAGGAACTATGGACATTGCGGTGGACGGAATGTCCTGCCAGCCGTCATTAGGCACAGGCCCGCACACGGAAAGCCGGCCCCGCCCGATACGCTGGCACGATAGCCCCGGCACGGAGGAGAAAAGTTGGCGAGCAACTTCGATTTCGTTCGCGAGCGCTGGCCTTCGATCGCAGATGAGGCACGGCGCGCAGAGGTGTACTCGTACGGCGATCCGCGGTCATCCGTTTTCTACGCTCGCCGGACTCTCGAAACCATCGTGAAATGGCTCTATCGAGCGGACTCGACGCTCAAGCAGCCCTATAAGGACGATCTCGCAAGCCTGACCTACGAGCCCACATTCAAGCAGCTTGTCGGCGGCGGCATCCACGCGAAGATGGACGTCATTCGCAAACAGGGCAATCATGCTGTTCACCGCACGAACCCGATGAAGCCGAGCGACAGCGTGACTGTTGTCCGCGAGCTTTTCCATGTGCTCGTCTGGTTCGCAACCAACTACGCGCCGGTGGTCGGCCAGCGTCCCGAACCAGGAATCGCGTTCGACCCAACATTGATGCCACAGCCGACGGCAGGGGGCGCGGCGAAGACACAAGCCCAGCTGCAACAGCTCGAAAAGGAACTTGATGCTCGCGACGCCGCACTCGCAGTGGCCGAATCGCTCAACGACTCGCTGATCGCTCAGGTCGAAGAGCTTCAAGTCGAAGTTGCTCGTGCGAAAGCGCAGAACGCGGTCGTCCCCGACACCCACGACTATCGCGAACACGAAACCCGCGACCTTTTTATCGACTTGCTTCTTCACGAAGCAGGGTGGGCGCTCGATCAACCTCGCGACCTCGAGTTCGAGGTAACCGGGATGCCGAACAAAACAGGTATCGGATACGTCGATTACGTCCTCTGGGGACAAGACGGCATGCCCCTCGGCGTAGTTGAAGCGAAGCGCACTCGTATCGACGCGAACACGGGACAGCAGCAGGCCAATCTGTACGCGGATGCACTCGAAGCGCGTTACGGGCAGCGCCCGGTCATCTTCTACACGAACGGATACGAGCACTTCTTCTGGGACGATCTGCGCTACCCGCCAAGAGCAGTCCAGGGCTTCTACACGCGTGACCAGCTGGCGCTCATCATCCAGCGCCGGACAACACGCAAACCGCTCGCGAGTCTTGGCATCGACGAGTCCATCGCCGACCGCCACTACCAGCAGCGAGCTGTCAGAAAAGTTGCTGAGAGCTTCGAGAACAAGGAACGCCGTTCACTGCTCGTGATGGCGACCGGCAGCGGCAAGACCCGGACCGTAATCGCTCTGAGCGACCTTTTGATCCGCGCGAACTGGGCTAAACGCATCCTGTTTCTCGCCGACCGCGTCGCGCTCGTCAACCAGGCCACGAACGCATTTAAGTCGCAGCTGCCCGACTCCGCTCCGGTGAACCTCGTCACAGAGAAGGACACTGAGGGGCGCGTTTTCCTCTCGACGTATCCGACCATGATGGGGCTGATCGACCAAGGTGAGGACGATCTGCGCCGCTTCGGCCCTGGCTACTTCGACTTGATCATCGTCGACGAGGCCCACCGCTCGGTTTACCAGAAGTATGGTGCGATCTTCAACTACTTCGATTCGCTCCTAGTCGGGCTCACCGCTACTCCGAAAGACGAGATCGACCACAACACTTACGGACTTTTCGGACTGGAAGACGGCGTCCCGACAGATTCATACGAGCTCGCGGACGCAATCAGCGAGGGATACCTAGTTCCCCCTGTCGGCCGAGCGGTTGCAACGCAGTTTGTGCGCGATGGAATTCTCTACGACGACCTAAGCCTTGAAGAGAAGGAACAATGGGACCTGCTCGATTGGGAGGATGACGTTGCGCCCAGTGAGATCGACGCAACGGCCGTCAATAACTGGCTGTTCAACACCGACACCGTAGACAAAGTCCTCGCAGAGCTCATGACCGAGGGCCGCCGGGTGGCCGGCGGCGACACCCTCGGCAAGACGATCATCTTTGCTCGCAACAACGCCCACGCCGAGTTCATCGAACGGCGCTTCAACGCGAACTACCCCGAGTACGCAGGGCATTTCGCGCGCATCGTTACCTATAAGACGAAGTACGTGCAGAGTCTCATCGACGACTTCTCTCGATCAGAAAAGCTCCCGCAGATTGCGATCTCTGTCGACATGCTCGACACCGGCATCGACGTGCCCGACGTCGTCAACCTCGTCTTCTTCAAACCTGTGCACTCGAAAACCAAGTATTGGCAAATGGTCGGGCGCGGAACACGTCTGCGCAAAGACCTCTACGGACCAGGCGACGACAAGACAGACTTCGTCATCTTCGACGTCTGCGGAAATATCGAGTTCTTCAACCAGGAACTCCCGTCTGCTGGCGCCTCGGTTTCCGAACCGCTCGGCGCTCGCCTATACAAAGCTCGCCTCAGCTTGTTGGCGGGCCTCGATGCGACGGACGACGGTGAGCTCGCGACCATCCGCGATCTAGTCGCCGGCCGGTTACATTCGCAGGTAGCAGGCATGAGCCTCGACAACTTCCTCGTTCGACCACGCCGACGTGGGATCGAACGTTTCGCGGACCCCTCTCGCTGGTCCTCGATGTCAGGTGAGGACTACGAGTCAGCCGCGTCCCTCGCAGGCCTACCCTCCGCCGACGACGTGCTCGATCAGGACGAGCAAGCCAAGCGATTCGATCTGTTCGCCCTACGGGCGCAGCTCGGCGTGCTCATGGATGATCCTGGTTTCGTCTTCGCACGCACCCGCATGCAGGCCATTGCGAACGCCCTCGCGGAACAGAAAAACATCCCAGCGATAAATGCGCAAATTGCAATCATCTCGGCAGTTGCATCGGACGAATGGTGGGAGGACGTTACCGTGCCCATGCTCGAACTCGCTCGCGTCCGAATCCGCAACCTGGTCGGTTTGATCGACTCCAAGCAGCGCTCGATTGTCTACACAAACTTCACGGACACGGCCGAAGCGAGCGAGTTGATCGATCTCAAGATCGTCGCGCCAGCCGTCGATCGTGCCCGCTTCGCTGATAAGGCCGGCGTCTTCCTCCGATCGCACCTCGAAGACGTCGCAATGTTCAAGGTGAGAAACGGCCACCAGCTCACAGCTCTCGATCTCAGCGAACTCGAACGGATCATGCTCGAGTCCGGAGATTTCGAAGCATCGGAGATCTCCTACGCCGCGGCCGAAGCGCACGGTCTAGGGCTCTTCGTTCGCTCGATGGTAGGACTAGAGCGGGTTGCTGCGACCAACGCTTTGTCGAGCTTCACCGCAGGCTCGACACTCACTGGCAACCAGATCGTCTTTGTCGAGCTGTTGGTGGACCAGCTTGCGCGTCGCGGCTCGGTTGACCCCGCGTTGCTCTACGAAGCGCCGTTCACTGGCGTCGCGCCCACGGGGCCCGATTTTCTGTTCTCCGGGACCCAGGTAGTCGAACTCGTCGGAGCGCTACGCAAGGTACGCGCGACTGCGGAAGCGTCATAGGCACGCCAATTCTTGTGCAAGTCCGACGTTCGCCTTTCCTCACCTGGGTTCAGTCTTTCGCAGGGCCATTCGGTTGCGCATCGTGAGGAAGCTCCCTTAAGCGAGCGGTGAGTTTTTCGATGTAAAGGCTCGCCTGCTCGCGATCGCTCACTTTCTCCTCCTCCGAGAGGCGCGAATAGGGCGTGGCCATCTGCCGCGCCCATCTCTCCACGAGCTCAGCAGGAATAATCAAGCTTCCGTCGTCGTGTGGGACGCATTGATCGTGTAAGTACCGCTGCCAGTGCGCCCAGCGCTCATGCTCCACTTCGGCAACCGCCTCTAAAGTCTCTTCCGCCTCGAAGAATTCGTAAGCGTCGATTGGCATCAGATCAACCTTCCGTTGATGAGCTTCCAGTAGTGCTCGCCCAGAGCGGTTAGCTCGCATGCGGTACGCGCCATCGCTGCGTGATACATGTGAGGCGCGCCGACCGGCCGCACGAGGTTCACTTTCACGTAGTTCTGGAGGATTTTGAACGTCGCAGTGTTCGCGGGGTCAGGGTCTGGAATCGAAGGATCATGCACCTGTTCCGCGGAGCGTTCGGGTTCGTAGGACGGGTCGAGTTGAAGTTGGAAGTCGGGCGTGGGGAAAATCGTCGCCAGCTGCTGGAGATCTGTGAGGGCGATCGGAGGCTGGGAGTGCCGCAGCGAGACGAATGATCTTACATTCGTCTTGAAAACGGGGCGTTGTTGCCACGGGCCGAGCGACTGGTCGATGTGCGCATACACGCTGCCTGGAGTGATTTCACCCACCAGGTTT
>Ga0247741_1001583_pt1 | contig 12660 bp, 9 predicted proteins | sample UWRJL213509R2_FD_180945 | JGI IMG/M metagenome (GOLD analysis project Ga0247741, IMG submission 180945) | Plant litter microbial communities from Arlington Agricultural Research Station in Wisconsin, United States - UWRJ-L213-509R-2 | ecosystem: Environmental > Terrestrial > Plant litter >... | reverse complement strand
TCAGCTCTGGACGAACATCTACATTCGATTTCCAACGAGAGGTGGTGAACTCGAACAAGAAGAGTTCTTGCTTCTATCTCTTCGACTCTCAGGCTCTCTGCCTCTCCATATTCAAGTGTGGTTGCCATCTGATTATGAACCTTCCGAAGGAGAACATACCATGCTGTCTTTGCTGGTGGAGATTCTGAACGATCACTCGGAGCGGTGGAAGACCTTGGATTTACATGTTACAACCCGCTTGCTCTCGCACTTTAAAGGAGTCGCACCCGGTGCGCCAAAGCTAAAGTGTCTCCGAATATACCTATTCGGTCCTCGAAATGTGATTAACAAGGTGTTTCGCCTCTCCTTTGGCCTTCCTTCCCCCCAGGTAGTCAACGCTTACGGAACCTCGTTTCCATCCATCGGAATCGGCTGGAAGGACATCACAAGGGTCAAATTTGGGACATTAAACATGAACGACTGTCTAAAACTCCTTCGATTGGCGATGCAGTTGGTGAACTTGAGCATCGGGTTCCTGGACTGTGAAGGCTCTGATCTATCCAATTCTGAGGTTGTCACTGCCTCAAATTTAGCGTCATGGGAAGTAACATTTTCCGCAAATCCGGACGCCATATTGAGCAAACTTGTACTCCCCTCGCTGGTCGATCTTGAAGTCAGGGAGTTGATCTCTTTTGAAAGTGATAGTTTGGGGCACCTAGTCAGCCGGTCAAATTCCCCTCTACGAAGGCTATCTCTTAGCCAGGCCGTCGGTCTGCACCTCGACGTAATACCATTATTGCGAGTGACCCCACTTCTGGAGAAACTTGTCTTCTTCTACGCTGACTTGCATGGAATTCATGAACTCTTGGACATCCTGGCTCGTACAAAGCTGGTTGAAGACCTATCACAAAATCCCGACATGGTATTTTTACCGCACCTTGAAAGCCTTTCCTTCATTCGAACGCAAGAAGGTTCTCCCCCGTGGAATTTGGTCCTATCGCTGTTCCCTCCCAGTTGGCACCCTGCGGATGCCCAATATAGGCCACTCCGAAGGCTCGAATTCGGCTTATTCATTCGTAACCTCGAAGTCAGTGACTACCTCGACAAGGATGTGTTACTACAAATACGGGAAATCCAACGACGGAACTTCGATTTGATCATCTTGAGCGAGGATGATAATGGCGACAATGACCTCATCCAAGTTTCATATGATCTCCACTTTGGAAGTCAAATCAACTTGGGCGACAATTTGGGAGTTGAAGACAGAGAGGAAGTTGATGAGGGAGGCGATACTTCAGGCTAATGCAGAGATTCGTCGTGGTTTCAAACATATAGAATCTATCATGCTGGATGTAGGGGCGACGTTGACAACACGGACGAAGTGCTCTCAATATCTGATACGATTCTATAGACTCTCCTGACTCTATTTCCCCTGAACTATGATACCAGTACATATCCGTAGCTACAGTTCTAAAGACCCCATCCTCACAGATTTTGTCCAGCAGCACCTTCAGCTCCAGACAGTACACTCGAGCACCCAAGTCCGGCCTGTCATGAGCTGTGGTAATCTGCCTCGAGGTCGTCTGGAATCTTGGGCTAGTTCAAATTGATCAATCAGTCGGCGTTGTAACCAGTCATGGGTCTTGGAGCTTACCAGTAGCAGCCATTACTATCCCAGGCATGGGAGCACAAGACCATATCGCGGGGTTCACCAATGTAAGACAAAGGGAAGAAAAACCTTTGCCTCAATATCGTTGAGATCTGGATTGTCCGGGTCGACCATGGTTGTGTCCTTGAGGTTGTTGAACCGTACAAGACAGAACAGTCCCTGGTTTTGACTGTTCTGCTCGAGTAGGCGGTGGTCGAATCGAACCGATGCATACCGCGAGGGCGTTAATGGTCGTTTGCTGCTGCGTTGGAAAGGTTCTTGCGGTAAGGAAAAGAGAACTTCCCTCTAGTCGTTAGTATCATGTAGCAACGAAGGAGAGCTTTGAACATACCCGTTTGCACCTTCTCGTCCTGATTCATCCCAATCTTCAATGTTCTTCGTCCTGCTCGGCGGTTCCGAGAACGCTAGGCGGCGTGAGGGGTCAGGATAATCCTTTACATTAGCCTTGGAATGCTTTCTCGCGGCAAGGAAAGAGGACTGCGTTCTAGTCATTAATATCTGGGGCAACGAAGGAGAGCTTTGAATATACCCGCTTGTGCCTACTCATCCTCTTGCTGCTGTCCATCATCGCTTTCCTTCGCCAATCCTCTTCCTACTGCTCGGCCGCTGGCGGTATGAGGTTGTTGAACTCGGAGCTCTCGCTGTCGTCACTTTTACTGAGCAAGCTATCAAGGTGTAACCGGCGGCGGAGGGCACATGGACATCTGCGGGTAGGCAATGGGGTTGCCGCATCGCACGCTCCCGTCAAGCCGTTAGGGAGTTCTCCCCCATATTGGAGTTCCCAGTCATTTGCATGGTTCTATTCTCCTTGAAGCGGTTGTACAGGCGTAAATGGATGAGTATGCTAACGCCCGTTGAGATAGGCGAGCAACTTGTGTCCACATAATTGCGAATTTCGGAGGGCACCGGACCCTGGGTAGGCCGAGAGCCGAACCTTGTCGAGGAGCCAGCAAACTGCGTGAAGATAACCATTGGAGGGCAGTCTACAAGGAGGGAGTCAACCAAGGTATACCGCAGCAGAAAATCATAATCGACAAACCGATTGACGTAGTGGATTCCTCGTGAGTTCACGTACATCGCCTGGATGCTCTTATGCTCGTCTTCGTATTGCATTGCGCGTTGGTGCAGTCCTGACATGAGGGCTGCTGACACAGCTGAGTACAGTGACTAGGACTCGGAGTAGGGAAGAACAGTTGGCGGGCATTGAAGGTGGGCTGGAGAGGGAGTTAGCCTATGCACCAAAACAAAACAAAAAAGTAGACAGAGATTGTGTGTACCTGCTGCTGAGTTGAATGTTCTCGTCCAGCCTCAAGGATAATCGACGACATGCTGGCACGTATCACTTGGCTGAATGCGCGTGTCTTGACTTCAGTTTCGTCTTGGACAGAGTAAGTACCCCATGTTGTGCTGTTTTCGTGCAACGGTTTCCTGTGGACTTCGTCAGACATGATTTACCTCTTTGTAGGCAAGATAACTCACGTTTTTCGAGGCCAAGAGTGTGCACGACATCGTTCGAGGATATGGGGAGATTCAGTGTTGCCAAAGTTCACTATGAAAGCATAACGTGCACATCTGTTGTGCTATCGTATTGTCATCCGCCATTGCGTGTTCTGAAGGTGGCTTCGTGGATGAACGCGTCGTCGATGAAACAACGCGCTGTTTACAAGTGTTTTGTTTTGACCGTCCTCAGCGCCACTTCGTCTTCATGCCATCGTCCCTTTCCACCACCAAGGCCTCATCTCATCCCATCAGTGTTGTTCTTGAGCACGCAGTCGACGAGCCTCCCCTCTTCTCTCCAAATTCTTTATCCGCCTCTCGCTTCCTTTACCCCTCTCTTCTTCAGACGTCAATATTTCAATCCCAACGTATGCAGGTCCTGCCCTGCCTCTCATATACGTCCCAAGCCCGAGTCTGAGCCTGCGCTCCTTGGGTCTTGCGAACGCTTCTGGTTTCGTGGTGGATGTTAAGTGGAGGTGTGCCATTTAACGATTTAGTGGAGGTGGATCGAGCCTATGTTGCGCATGTATATGAGCACAGGCCAAGCATCGACTTGCTACAGCGTATGTCCTCTTTCCTGCTCTCTCCTTCCTTCCCTCCGTACTGAACGCCCGCCCATTAGATCTGCAACTTTTCCTAGCCCCTTAGTTCCTTCGTGAATTGCAAGCTGTGCTTCGCCCTCTCCGCCCTTCATCCTTCAAAAGTCATGAGACCTTTGCAGTGAAACCCTTGCATGTTCAATCCCACAGCAACTTGAAATTGAATATCCTTTCAGAGTTGCTCTCTGGCCACAGCGGTCGGGATCTCATCGTGGTTAGTATCAGTGCAGTCGGTCGCCTAAGAAGCCGACGCGGCGGTGCTTTCTGCTGAGGAAAATGGTTATAGAAATTAGAATGCGTAAGAACTTTGTAAGTCCTTCTATCCACAGGTCTCAATATCTTATCTGGCCCACCACAGATTGGCAGGCCTCCTTCAAGTACCCCTTCCTCAGCCTGATGGCTAAACTTCAACGATGTTCCGGGTAGATCCACATCCGCATCAGACTCGGAGGCAACATTAGTGCTGAGAAACCGCCACCCAGAGCAAAACAATCTGGACCCTGAGCGAGCCTGAATCGGGAACATGATGGTACGTGCTCTGTTTTCCTCTTCTGCTTTTTTCTCTCTTCCAAGTCTGAGTATTACGACTGATTATTCACCACTCGCCGTCGTGTTGCTATCCTTTCGAGCTGAGAGCTGACCTATCATATAGGCATATAATGGATGCCCGCACCGCCAAATTTGCAGTTAGATCAAGCGTTCCGAATCGATTGACCGTATCGTTTCGTTTGTTTTTATCCAAGTTCGTGTTTCAATACTATGTATCCATAGAGTACAGTAAGCTCACCTCTCGTCTACAGGGAATACCTCGCCCAGCGTTTGGTGGGGAGTTGGCGCTTTGAGCTCGATTCTGATGGACGGCGGACAATGCACGAAACACGTACCACGCCTGGTATCGCACTCGTGTATCTATCTGAACCTGTCAGATCAACCTCTTAGCCTTGGCATACTCCTCCCCACCCACTGCAGCTTCTCATGATTCTCATCGCCCTCGAGCACGCCAACACCCAGCAACAGCAGAGTCAGCAATTCTACCGATGATCTAAACATTCAACCACGACACAGACGCGAAACACGGCTACGTTGATGTGGGGGGCATTGGTGACAGATTTTCGACGTGCATAGCTTGGCATGGCTAAGGGTGCGGACTGTGAGTTGGGTGAGGACACCGGGGCCTCGGGTTTGGGGGGGTGAGTGCGCTTACGCCTATGCCAGCAGTGTTTCATTAGCTTAGTGGGTGATGCTCGGGATGTAATGAAGTTGTGCTGTGTTCAGGTTGGGATGGTTGGAACTTGGTGAAACAATTGGACGCGGATTGTGACCCGATAACTACGTAGTTATTCGACATCTTATATCGTTTGCACATCGAGTTCATGAAGTGCGAGGGCAAGTCCAGGACTGAGCGCATTATTAGGCAGGGAAATCACTTTCAGGATAAAGCCGAAGTTGCCGAAGTTGCGACACCACTGCCACTGCAGACGTAGGTTGAACTTACTTTTCGCCAGCACCGTTTTTAACATCGAACCGATAAGTACCAGGCGCCAATCACTGACTCCTGGCTCAAAGAATCCTTCAAACAGGTGTTTCAACTCCGGCTTTCGATATCGGGTGCAGAATTCTGAACGCTGCCACACCCCCTCTATGCTTGACCTTGAACATGCCGTTCATCGCAGCTGCAGCGACTCGCGAGCAAGGGAAGCCTTAAATATCGCTTTGGAGGGCAAAATTCACCCACGGCCCGCTCCAGGTAGGTCGTGTAACGTTAACATCTTAAAATAAGACAACCAATAAAATCTCACAGCGCTCGTGCCATGGGTAAAGCAACCCAGTAACCAGAAGATTGAACCGCCTCTTCCTCCCTCGTCTCTGTCTCATCCTATCTCTCATCACGATGGATCCGCAAGTTGGATGCTTCTCCTGGTGTCCTCTGAGCAATTCTCGGCGCTCGCTGACCAGAGATGTATGTGTTCGATGCTTAATACCCATCAAATTTACATCCCAGGCCTTGTACTGACTTTTCATAGATCCAAGCAGCGCAGGAGAAGTCTGCTGTCCCCGAAACTCCAGATTACGTAGCTGCTGGTGGGAAGGAGGTGATAAAGGTGTTGCAGTCAGCAGTCGAGCTGGTACCCCTCCCACTGTTGAAGGACGCACTTGGCGTTGCTATCAAGATTATTGAGGTGTGCGAGGTAAGTACTTGAATAGTCTGGGAGCGCAAAGCAGACTGAAGGAACATGCTTTGATTAGGACGTCGTAACTGTTGAAGAGAAAGTCCAGGAATTGCAGGACCGAGTCGAAGCGCTCATGATTGTGATTGTGAGGAATGTGACCGCCGGCTGTGAAGAAGCGGAGATTGTCGCAGCAGGCAAGGCCATAGAGATGGACCTGAAGGATCTCCTTGGGTGTGTTAGTTTCACATGCAGGCGAGCCTGCAGCGGCTGACAGATGACTCCACTTTTCAGCAGTTTGAAAACAATCGTCTCCGATCTCACCAAGATTCGGAATCAGAATCGGTTACTCGTTGTAATCTTCTCAAATCTCAACAAGGACAAGGTCGACAACTGCGTGGACCGGCTTGCCGTCGCTCTTGAGAAATTCAAAGTAACTACTTTCCACTCGACTTTCAACACACAACTTACCTTTCGCATAGGTTGGAAACGATTTGCGGCAAGCTAGGGCACTCGAGAACGTGCAAGAGCAGTTACAAAGCATCAAGAACCTTACTCAGTTTGTTGCTGAAAAAGTCGTCCTCGTGGGCAATGATGTGAAGGACATAAAGGGTTTCTGTGAAGTGCTGGCGAACCGAGAGCAAGAAGCGAGGTCACAGAAACTCGAACGACAGGACATGCCGTCAAAGCCTGCGATTTTCTTCGGACGCGGCGAGCTAGTCGAGAGGACGTCGAAGCTACTGTCATTGTCGGAGACGGCAATACACAAGTGTCTTCTCGGTCCTGGCGGGATGGGGAAGACCTCGCTTGCGCTGGCGATCATCGAGTCACCTCTTGTCCAAGCCAAGTTCCGGGAGGGGCATCGTGTATGGATACCTTGCGTAGAAGCGATATCTGCAACCCTCTTCCTGCAGGTCCTCTACACGAGTCTTCGAGTCAAGCGCCAAACCGATAACATCATGAGCGATATCCTAGACGAGCTCAACTCGTCCAAGGAACCCTACCTCCTCCTACTTGATAATTTTGAAACCGCGTGGAACACGACCGGCGCCGATGGGCAGAAACGAGTGGAGGATGCACTTCGCAAGTTGAATAAGCTCAATCATGTATCGATCCTCATCACTATGCGAGGATCACACTCGCCTACTGTCGATGTGGAATGGCATTCGGAGATTGTCCCAGGAATGGACAAGGGCGCGAGTCTCCGCATTTGTCAGAGATTCAACCCACACTGGAAGATGGACCCCGATCTTGATAGCTTGCTAGACGCTGTTGGGTGCATGCCATTTGCTGTCACCTTGGTCGCTACTCGTGGACGCGAATCAGGGTCATCACCGAAGCAACTGCTTGACGAGTGGACGCACCTGGGCACTGACATGTGGTCGCCTGACGGAGCACTGGAGAGTGGAATGAACAAAAGCATTAGTCTCTCGGTGGACAGTACCTTCGTCAAGAGCAACTCCGAAGCGATCAAACTTTTAGCGACTCTCTCGCTGCTTCCCGCTGGCACCACTAGAGAACGCCTGAAGTACTGGGCTCCAAATCTGAAATCCATATCTGGGGCAATCACTACCCTCTCCCGGGCCGCACTTCTACAGACTGCAACCGAGGACGACGACCACACATCACAGACGCTCTTTGTTCTCCCTGTCATCCAATCCTTCATGCTCCGCCGAAAACGCATACCCAAGTACATCCAACAGGCTGTGCGATCGGCTTTCTGCAAGTACATCCTGGACCACGCATGTCGCTACCGCGATCCATTCTTTAAGGCCAACTCCGAGGCACTTGCTAGGGAGGACGTCAATATTCAGTCCATCTTGGTCGGCGCCACCAACCATACAGGTTTTGATGACGAATTAGTCCGAGCGCTACTTGCGTTCAGCTGGTATCGACGGGACACCAAGCCCCTCATTGCAGTTGCAGAGCACACCTTGAATGTTGCAAAAGCAAATGGAAACAAGCGATATATTGCTGAAGCCCTGCTTTGCTTAGGCAGCTCATATTCAGCGGTCAGCAATTACGTTGAGGCAAAAGGTGTCCTTGAGGAAAGCTCCCAATTGTTGGCTGCTGATGACTCACGCCGGAGCCAACAGCTGGACTTTGAATGCGCATTAGCACGCATCAGTGTCTTCTTGTATCTGAAAGATCATTGGGAGGAGAGAAAGGCAATGGTTGATGATTTACTCTCTAGGACCAGGGATGTGGATATGTATTGGTGTGCACGTGCACTGGAAGCGCTTGGATGGCTATATTGGCAGTCTAGCAGCTTCGAGCAGGCCTTGGAGGCTTTCGTCGAGGCTGCAAACATTATGAAGGGCTTCGAATGCACCAGGGATAGGGCATCGGCTCTTTATGGCAAGGTGTGCAGCCTTGACCGACTGTATATTTCAGATCAGGTGGTGCATGAGGCTCTTCAAGAGGTATGGGAGATAGCCAGGGACCTGGAACCCTCATCCGTTCATGGCAACATTCTTTTGCTTCTCGGCGAAGTTTACGTTCGCATGGGCTACCTGGTTGATGCGATGAAAGCTTTTGAGAAATGTCTCAGTGCTTACCAATATGTCAGTGCAGGATTAGGTGTTGCTCAAGCCCTGGATCGCATCGGCTTTGTATACCTTCATATTGGTGCATACTCAGATGCGTACTTGGCTTTCGGGACTGCCGCTGAGGCGTATACTGGCTTGGGTGAGAATTCATCCAATGGCAAAGAGTCTGAGGCAGAGTGCAGGGAGAATATGATGAGAATCAAACTGAAGCAGGAGAATCCGAATCAGCGAATTGGGTTTTACAGGCCAAGAAGTACTCGAGAACAGGTTCTTTTCTATCCTACAGTCCATTCACATCCGTAGTCATAGTACATATCTCATTATTCCGGAGCGACTGATTACTGTAATTTGTGTATCTTCGCAGGGCTATTACTTCAGTGCTCAAGCTTGTTTCCCATTCAATCGTCATGAGGAATAGATTGAAACAGGTTCAGAGCTTTGCAGACTGATTTTCCCTCAGAACCTGCCGCTTGGAAGTACTGGCATAGAAGTTCACTTTCATTTTTCAATGTAACAGACCAAGTACTGGTAAGTGGGTAGTGTCTCGATTCCAAGCCATCAAAGGTTGCCTGTTGGGTCGGCCTCAACCTAGTCTTCTTCACAGACCTTAGGATCAAATGACAGTCGATTGATGATAGCCTCAACCACCGACATCGTTCGAATTGAACTCGACATTAACACGCTGCGGGAACACGGTGTCTAACCATTTACTTACCAGTGCGCTGAAAAATGAAAAGTGAACTTCTATGTTAATACTTATCAGCTGCAAGTTCTGAGAGACAATTAGTCTGCCATAATTCCGAACCCATTTCAATCTATACCTCATGATGAAATGAGAAACGCGTCGGAGTAATAGCGACCAACATTTCGTTGTACAGAGTGGCTCTCGAAAATGTCTGTAAGGAATTTACTACGACTATGAATGTGAAGGAGCTGCGGGATAGAAAAGATCCACTTCTCGAGTGCCTCTTGGCCTGTAAAACCCAATGTGCTGATAAGGGTTCTCCATCTTCAAAATAATTCTCTCAATGTTCTCCCTGCACCTCGAACCATACATCCTGGCATCGGATGATTTCCCACCCAAGCTAGCGTACGTCTCAGTAGCAGTCTCGAAAGCCGAGTATGCATCTGAGTATGCACCGGTATGAAGGTATACATAGCCAATACTATCCAGGGCTTGAGCAACACCCAACCTCGCACCAATATACCGGTAGGCACCAAGGCATTTCTCGAAGGCTTTCATAGCGTCAACCAGGCGACCCCTACGGATGAAAACTCGCCCAAGGAGTAGAAGAATAGCGCCGTGATCATTCGAGGGTTCCAGGTGCCTGGCCATGTCCCATGCCTCTTGAACAGCTCCATGCACGGCTTCATCTGAAACGTACAGTTGGTCTAGAGTGTATGCTTTACCATAAAGAGCTGAGGCCCTATCCTTGGTACATCCAAGGCCCTTCATCAGGTCCACCGCCCCAACAAAAGCCTTTAAGGCGTGGTTGAAGTCTCTAAAGCACCAATTTAGCCATCCAAGTGCTTCAAGTGCGCGCGCATGCCAATACGCGTCCGAGTCCTTGGTCCTGGAAAGTACCCTATGAACCATGGCCTGACTTTCCTCCCGATGACAACGCAGATACGTATCGATGTCCACACGCGCCAATGTGCATTCAAAGCCCAGCTGCTGGCTCTGGCTGGAGTGATCAGCAATCAACATCTGCGAGCTTTGCTCCAGTACACCTTTCGCCTCGACGTAATTGCTGACCAGCGAATATGAGCTTCCTAGGCAGAGTAAAGCTTCTGCGATATATCGTTTGTTTCCATTCGCTTTTGCCACATTCAGGGTGTGCTTCGCAAATGAGATGAGGGGTTTGGTATCCCGTCGATACCAGCTGAACGCGAGTAGCGCCCGCACAAATTGATCATCGAAGTTCGTATGTTCAATGGGGCCTACCAGGATGGACTGGATATTGATGTCCTCCCTAGCAAGCGCCTCGGCGTTGTCCTTGAATATTGAAGTGCGATATCGACATGCGTGTTCTAGAACGTACTTGCAGCAAGCCGATCGCACGGCACGTTGGATGCGTGTGGGTATGCGGTTGCGATGAACCATGAATGATCGCACAACAGGGAGGACAGAGAACATCTGCGATATACGGTCTCCGCGCCAAGTTGTAGTTTGTAGAAGTGCTGCCCGGGAGAGGGTAGTGATTGCTCTGGATATGGATTTCAGGCTTGGAGCCCAATGCGCCAGCCGTTCCCTACTGGTCCCAGCAGGAAGCAGTGAGAGAATTGCTAAAAGATTGATCGCATCGGGGTTACTCTTGACGAAGTTGCTGTCCACCGAAAGATTGATGCTTTTGTTCATTCCACTCTCCAGCGAGCCATCAGATGACCACATGTCAGTGCCCAGCTGTGTCCACTCCTCAAGCAGTTGCTTCGGCGAAGACTCTGATTCGCGTCCGTGAGAGGCCATTAAGGTGACGGCAAATGGCATGCACCCAACGGCGTCTAGTAGGCGATCGAGGTTGGGATCCATACGCCAATGTGGGTTGAACCTCTGACAGATGCGGAGATTCGCGTCCTTGTCCGTTGCTGGGACAATTACCGAATGCCACTCAACATCAACAGTGGGTGGGCGCGATCCGCGCATAGTGACGAGGATCGAAACATGGCTGAGCTCATTCAACTTCTGAAGTGCTTCCTCGACTCGCTTCTGGCCGTCGACCGTGTTCCATGGTGTTTCAAAGTTGTCGAGCAGGAGAATGTAGGGGTCCTTGGACGAGTTGAGCTCGTCGAGGATATCGCTCATGACGCTATCAGTTTGGCGCTTGACCCGAAGGCTCGTGTAGAGGACCTGAAGGAAGAGGGTGGCAGATGTTGCTTCTAGACATGGTACCCACACACGATGCCGCTCTTGAAACATTGCTTGAACGAGGTCCGAGCCAACGATGGCCAGAGAAAGCGATGTCTTCCCCATCCCACCAGGGCCAAGAAGGCAAATATGCGAAGCCGTCTCTGATGACGACAACATCATGGACACCTTCTTGACTAGTCCGTCACGTCCGAAGAAGATCGCCGGTTTCGACGGCATATCCTGTCGTTCCAGTTTCTTTGATCTCGCTTCATGCTCTCGGCTCGCCAACACTTCACAGAAACCCCTTATGTCCTTTACATCATTGCCCACTTGCACGACCTTATCAGCAACGAACTGAGTAAGATTCTGGATGCGTTTTAGCTGCTCCTGCACATCCTCGAGTGCCCTGGTTTGGTACAAAAGCTCCCTCGCTTGACGCAAATCGTTTCCAATCTATGCAAAAGGTAAATAGTGCATCGAGAGTTAAGTTTGAAGTATTTACACTGAATTTCTCGAGAGCAACGGCGAGGCGGTCCACGCAGCCATCAACCTTGTCTTTGTTCAGGTTCGAGAAAGCAACCGTGAGCAACCGATTCTGACGACGGATCTGGCCGAGGTCGGAAATGATTGTGTTCAGAGTGCTGAATCGTTGAGACCTGTCAGCCGCTGCTTCACATCCATAGGAAAGACATACCCAAGGAGATCCTTCAAGTCTACCTCAATTTCCTGGCATGCCACAACAACCTTTGCTTCTTCAGAGCTAGCAGTCACATTCCTCACGATCAGAAGCATGAGCACTTCCACACGTTCTTGTAGGTCCCGAACTTTCTCTTCAACGGCCGTAGCTCCCTAAATCAATGATGGGTAGTAAGACTGGTTTTCTCGATACTCTTTGACCATTGTGATACTCACCTCGCACACTTCTATGACCTTGATAGCGACACCGAGCACATTTCTCAACAGTGGCACCGGTACCAACTCAGCCGCCAATTGTAACGTCTTCAGGACCTCCTTCCCACCAGCAGTAGCATATTCTTGAGACTTGGGAACAGAGGATTTCTCATGAGCAGCTGGAACCTACAAAAGTGAGCACAAAACTCGGAGATGGATGTTTGGTGTGCACGTGGATCTATCATCCAACTCACATCTGTTGTTGTTGGGCGTCGAGATTTGCCGAGCTTCCGCCAGGAGAAATGTCCAGCTTGCAGATCCATCGTGATAGCAGTGATGAGACGGCCATTAAATAACATATATTTTTGGCATTTCTAAACGGTCTACTACTGGTACATTACCTGGTCAGTAGTACAGCCGCGATAGCGTTCAGATAAACCAAAGATAATAAAGACCTACG
>Ga0247741_1001582_pt1 | contig 12663 bp, 14 predicted proteins | sample UWRJL213509R2_FD_180945 | JGI IMG/M metagenome (GOLD analysis project Ga0247741, IMG submission 180945) | Plant litter microbial communities from Arlington Agricultural Research Station in Wisconsin, United States - UWRJ-L213-509R-2 | ecosystem: Environmental > Terrestrial > Plant litter >... | reverse complement strand
ACACCTTGCCGCAGGCGATGTAGTCGGTCATGAACATGGGCTTGGCACCCACCACCACGATGTCGTCGACGACCATGCCGACCAGGTCGAAACCGATGGAATCGTGCTTGTCGATCGCCTGGGCGATTGCGACCTTGGTGCCCACGCCATCCGTCGACGTCGCCAGCAGTGGACGCGTGAACGGCCTCAGGAAGGAGACGTCGAACAGGCCGGCGAAGCCACCGACACCGCCGAGCACCTCGGGTCCGTGGGTGTTCGACACCGCAGACTTCATCAGTTCTACGGCGAGGTCACCTGCAGCGGTGTCCACTCCTGCTTCGGCGTATTTGCTGGCCATCCGAGTTCCGTTCCGCGGCATTTAGACTTGTCGTAATCCCCCCAATTCTACGGTCTGGAGTCTGCGCGCGAATGTGCGGCATTGTCGGCTTGGTTTCTTCGGAACCGGCGAACCAACAGCTATACGACGCGCTTCTGCTTCTGCAGCACCGCGGCCAGGACTCGACCGGTATCGCCACCGCGGAGGGGCGAACCTTCCACATGGTGAAAGCCAAGGGTCAGGTGCGCGAGGCGTTCCGCACCCGTGACATGCGCAACCTCCCCGGCAATATGGGGCTCGGTCATGTGCGCTACGCGACCAAGGGCAACGCGGCCAACGAGCAGGAGGCGCAGCCGTTCTACGTGAACGCGCCCTACGGCATCGTGTTGGTGCACAACGGCAACCTCACGAACACGCGTGAGCTCACCGAAGAGCTGTTCAACATCGACCGGCGCCACCTCAACACCACCTCGGACACCGAGCTGCTGGTGAACGTGCTGGCCCACGAGCTGCAGGCGCAGGTCTCCGGTCCCGACCTCGACGCCGAGCAGATCTTCGCCGCGGTCGAGCGGGTGCACGAGCGGGTCGAGGGCTCCTACGCGACGATCGCGCTCATCCCGGGTCATGGGCTGTTGGCTTTCCGCGACCCGTTCGGCATCCGCCCGCTGGTGCTCGGCAAGCGCACCCGCGGTCTGCTGCACACCGAGTGGATCGTCGCCTCCGAGTCGCTCGTGCTCGAGAGCGGCGGCTACGAGACGGTTCGGGATGTCGCCCCGGGCGAGGCGATCTTCATCACCCCGAGCGGCGAGATGGTCTCCAAGCAGTGCGCCCGCAACGCGCAGCTGATCCCCTGCTCGTTCGAGTACGTCTACCTGGCCCGACCCGACTCGATCATGAACGGCATCTCGGTCTACGAGGCGCGCCTGCGTCTCGGCGACCGCCTCGCCGACACCATCGCCAAGTACACGCCGATGGGCGACATCGACGTGGTCATGCCGATCCCCGACTCCTCCCGCCCGGCCGCCATGCAGGTGGCGCAGAAGCTGGGCGTCGAGTACCGCGAGGGCTTCTACAAGAACCGCTACGTCGGCCGCACCTTCATCATGCCCGGCCAGGCGGAGCGCAAGAAGTCGGTCAAGCAGAAGCTCAACGCGATGGGTAGCGAGTTCCGCGGCAAGAACATCCTCATCGTCGACGACTCGATCGTGCGCGGCACCACCTCCAAGGAGATCGTCCAGATGGCCCGCGAGGCCGGCGCGAACAAGGTGACCTTCACCTCGGCCGCTCCCCCGGTGCGCTACCCGCACGTCTACGGCATCAACATGCCGTCACGACAGGAGTTGGTGGCGCACAACCGCAAGATCCCCGAGATCGCGACCGAGCTCGGCGCCGACTACCTGATCTTCCAGGAGGTCGCCGACATGCAGGCGGCGATCATCGAAGGCTCGAACGTTTCCGCCCTCGAGATGAGCTGCTTCACCGGCGAGTACGTCACCGGCACCGTCAGCCCCGAATACCTCGCCTGGGTGGAGCGCACGCAGCTGAGCTGACTCCCGTCACCTCCTCCCCGCAGCGTGAGTTGCATGTTTTGGCTGTTCTCAGCGTTCGAGAGCAGCCAAAACGTGCAACTCAGCGGGGAATCACCCGCGCGGGACTACTGCTCGCGGCGGGGCAGCGGGTCGACCGTGGTCTGCTCGGCCGGCACGGACTTGGCGCGGCGCACCGAGATGCGGTCCAGGATGATCGCGACCAGCGCACCGAGCACGACACCGGCCGGGATGCCGTAGAGCAAGAAGTAGCCGACCGTCGCGATGAACCCGGTCGCCGGGTCGGTCGGGAACGCCGCGGTCACAATGATGGTGACTATTGCGCCGATCGCGCCGCCGAGAACGAGGAACACCGGCACCTTGGGGGCCCGACGGATGCTGACCCGCGACGCCACCACGCGGGCGGCGGGCTCCACGGGCTCGGGTGCGGTCGCGGGCTCGACGTGCTCGGTGCTGTCCGGCTCGGGGGGCGTGGTGCTCATCCCCCTATTCTCCCCGAGCTAGCTGAGCACTCGAACTCACGTTGATTGAGTAGCGCCCGAGCGTGCGAGGCCGCGTATCGAAATCCGCCGCGGGGCGGTTGGTTTCGATACGGCTCCTCCTACGTCGGGGCCTACTCAACCGGCGGTAGGAGGTCAGCGCTCCCAGCGCAGCGGCAGCAGGGCAGCGAGGTCGGCGCGGGCGCCAGAGGCCGCGACCCGGCCCTCGGCGACGGCGGTGACCCACTCGGTGCCGCCGGTCGCCAGCTCGAGCCAGGTCAGGGCATCCGTCTCGACCACATTGGGCGGCGTGCCGCGGGTGTGCCCCGGACCCTCGATGCACTGCACCGCTCCGAACGGCGGCACACGCACCTCGACGGAGTTGCCGGGGGCATCTTCGGCGAGCACCTGGAGCAGGTAGCGGACGGCGAGTGCGGAGGTATCGCGGTCGGGTTCGGTGGCGAGAGCGCGGCGAACCGCCTCCGCTCCCTCGGCGTCGGGAATGGTGGGGGTAGGCATGGCTCTACGGTACCGAAACGCGGAGGCCATGCGCCGACGCACTGGGTACGCTTGCCCAGTGAGAATTCTCGTCCTCGGTTCCGGCGCCCGCGAACACGCGATCGTCACCGCCCTGCTGCGGGAGTCCCCGCGTCACGACATCACCGTCGCGCCCGGCAACGCCGGCATCGCGGCGAGCGGCGTGGAGGTGATCCACCTCGACCCGAGCAACCCCGGCGTGGTCACCGAGTTCGCGCTCGAGAACGACATCGAGCTCGTCGTGATCGGGCCGGAAGCCCCCCTCGTCGCCGGTGTGGCCGATGCGTTGCGTGAGCACGGCATCCCGACATTCGGCCCGGGCAAGGCCGCAGCCGCCCTCGAGGGCAGCAAGACCTTCGCCAAGCGCATCATGGAGGAGGCCGGGGTTCCGACCGGCCGCGCCGAGCGCATCGGCAGCTTCGAGGATGTCGCCGCCGTGCTCGACGAATACGGCGCCCCGTACGTGGTCAAGGCCGACGGTCTGGCCGCGGGCAAGGGTGTCATGGTCACCGAGGATCGCGACGCCGCCCTCGAGCACGCGCGCTACTGGCTCGGCCACGGCAGCGTGCTGATCGAGGAGTTCCTCGCCGGCCAGGAGGTCTCGCTCTTCCTGCTCAGCGACGGCCACGACGTGCTGCCGCTCTCCCCCGCCCAGGATTTCAAACGCCTGCTCGACGGCGATGAGGGTCCGAACACCGGTGGAATGGGCGCGTACTCCCCGCTGCCGTGGTTGCCCGCGGGCTTCGTTGACGAAGTCATCGACACCATCGCGCTCCCCACCGTGCGCGCACTCGCGGCGGAGCAGACCCCGTTCATCGGTCTGCTCTACTGCGGTCTGATCATCACCGAGGACGGCATCCGCGTCATCGAGTTCAATGCGCGCTTCGGCGACCCCGAGACCCAGGTCGTGCTGCCGCGACTGATCACCCCGCTCAGCGGTCTGCTGCTCGCCGCCGCCAGCGGTGAGCTGGGCGGGCTGCCGCGCCCCGAGTTCTCGGATGACGTGGCCGTCACGGTCGTGCTGGCCAGCGAGGGGTATCCAGAGGATCCGATCACCGGCCGCCGCATCGTCGGCGTCGACACCGCCCTCGCCATCCACGGCGTGAGCATCGCGCACGCGGCAACGGCTCTGGCCGACAACGAGCAGGGCGGGTCGGATCTCATCGCCACCGGCGGCCGCGTGCTCAGCGTGGTCGCGACCGGCGCCGACTTCGCCGAGGCCCGGTCGCGGGCCTACCTAGCGCTCGAGGCGATCGATCTCGAGGGCGGCCAGTACCGCACGGACATCGCAGCGAAGGTCGCCGAATGAGCGTCGCACTGCCCGGCTGGACCCATGCCTACTCCGGCAAGGTGCGCGACCTCTACATCGACGAGGGCGTGACCGACCTCGAGCACGCCCGCCGGGTGCTGATGGTGGCCAGCGACCGCGTGAGTGCCTTCGACTTCGTGCTCGAGCCGGGCATCCCGAGCAAGGGCGAGCTGCTGACCACCCTGAGCCTGTGGTGGTTCGACAAGCTCGACGGCATCCCCAATCACCTGCTCTCCGGTATGCGCGAGACCGAGTCGGGCCTGCCCGCGACCGAGATCCCCGACGCAGTGCAGGGTCGCGCGATGCTGGCCCGCACGTTGGACATGTACCCGATCGAATGCGTCGTGCGCGGCTACCTGGTCGGGTCGGGCTGGGCGGAGTACCAGCAGAGTCAGACGGTATGCGGCATCCCGCTGCCCGCCGGCCTCGAGAACGGTGACCGCCTGCCCGAGCCGATCTACACTCCGGCGTTCAAGGCGCCGATGGGCGCCCACGACGAGAACATCAGCTTCGAGCGCACCGTCGAGCTCGTCGGGCCGGAGATCGCTGAGTCGCTGCGTGCGCTCAGCCTCGAGATCTTCCGCCGCGCATCCGCCATCGCGCACGACCGTGGGCTGATCCTCGCCGACACGAAGTTCGAGTTCGGCGCCAATCACGACACCGGGCTGATCACCCTCGCCGACGAGGTGCTCACCAGCGACAGCTCGCGCTACTGGGACGCCGCCACCTACGCTGCCGGCGGCCCCGATCGCCTCGACAGCTTCGACAAGCAGATCGTGCGCAACTGGCTCAGTGCGAACTGGGACAAGACCGGCACTCCCCCCGAGCTACCCGCCGAGATCGTGGAGCAGACCGCGGCGCGCTACCGGGAGCTGATCGAGCGACTGACCGGTTCGGAACAGATCGACCGATGATCATCCGCTCCGTTCCCTGGGACGACGCGGGCGCTACCGCGCTGCGCACCGCTCAGCGCGATGAGCTGACGATCCGCTACGGCACCCCCGACTCCGAGCCGGGCATCCTTCCGTCGGCCGACGACATCGCCGTCTTCTATGTCGCGTACGACGACGCCGACACCCCGGTCGGCTGCGGCGGCCTGCGCGAACTCGACCCCACCGAGGGCGAGATCAAACGGATGTTCGTCGCTCCCGCATCCCGCGGAACCGGGGTCTCTACGGCGATCCTCGCCACCCTCGAGGAGGCAGCACGTGCCCGCGGGTGGCGGCGCCTGGTGCTGGAGACCGGCAGCGAGCAGCCCGATGCCATGCGCTTCTACGAGCGGGAGGGTTATGCACCCATCCCGAACTACGGGCACTACGTCGGCTCGGACCTGTCGCGGTGCTACGAGAAACTGCTCTTCGTCGGCGACCCCGCGGCCGACACGACCTGCGAGGGCTGCGAGTAGCGCTACTGCAGATCGTTGAGCGGGTTGCCCAGCTGCGGGTAGTTCGCCTCGACGCTCGCCGACAGTCGCGCCTTCACCTGGCGGCTGCGTTCGTCGGCCAGCACCTCGTGCTGTCCCGCCTCGAGCCCGTCGTAGGTGATACGCACGATCTCGGCCGGGTCGCTCTTCTCCACGGCCAGGTCTTTGGTCATCGGGGTGTCGGCAAAGCCGAGGTGGAGTCCGACCACCTGAGTACCCTGCGGCTGCAGCTCGAGGCGCAGCGAGTTGGTGGCGGACCACAGCGCGGCCTTGCTCGCGCTGTATGCGCCGAGACCTCCCACCCAGCTCGCCACGGAGAGCACGTTGATCAGGGCACCCCCGCCATTGCGGGCGAGGATCGGCGCGAACTCCCGGGCCACGCCGAGCGCCCCGAAGAAGTTGGTCTCCATCACCGAGCGGATGTCGTCGAACTCGTCCAGGGTGATGGATGCCGATCCCCCGATGCCCGCGTTGTTGATGACGAGCGTGGCGTCTGCGGCACGCTTCGCGCCCTCGGCGATGGAGGCGGCATCCGTCACGTCCAGGCGCAGCGGAACGATTCGCTCGTCTTCCCACGTCTGCGGCTGACGGGCGGCGGCGTAGACCTTCACCGCACCGCGCTGCAGGGCTTGGGCGACGAATTCCACGCCGAGGCCTCCGTTGGCTCCGGTCACGAGTACCACTGCGCCACTGATTTCGGTCATTTCTTGTTCTCTCCAGTCGATCGGATCCGCCCTCCCAAGCATCCTGTGCCGACGGAAGAAATACCACCGGCGGTTCGCTGGTTGGCCCTGATATGACCACCATCGATCAGCTCGCCGCCGACACCGCCATGGGTGCCGTCACCCTCCTCGTCGCCGACCTGGACGCGATGACCGCGTACTACCGGGATGCCGTGGCGCTGCCGATGATCAGCCAGACCATCGATACGGTCACCCTCGGTCGCGGCACGACGCCGCTCGTCATCCTGAAGCACGCGCCCGAGCTGGTGCACGCCTCGCCCCGCGCGGCCGGGCTGTTCCACACGGCGATCCTGTTCGAGAGCGAGGCGGCGTTGGCGGCCTCCGTCTATTCGGTCGCGACGCGGGCACCGAACACCTTCACCGGCAGCTCAGATCATCTCGTGAGCAAGGCCTTCTACTTCACCGATCCGGAGGGCAACGGCGTCGAGCTGTACTGGGACCGCGACCGCTCCGAGTGGAGCTGGGCGCACGGGCAGATCGAGATGAGCACCCTGTTCCTCGACCCGAATGCGTTCCTGCAGCAGCACCTCACCGAGCAGAGCGTCGAGCAGCCGGTCGTCGGCGGTGCCGTGGTCGGTCACGTTCACCTCTCGGTGGGCGACGTGGCCACGGCGCGGGAGTTCTACGTCGACCGGCTCGGCTTCGAACAGACGACCGCGTTCGGCGACTCCGCGCTGTTCGTGAGTGCTGGCGGCTACCACCACCACATGGCGATGAACACCTGGAACAGCGCGGGAGCCGGGCGACGCGGGCCGTCGCTCGGGCTCGGGCAGGTCGACATCCTGGTTCCCGGCTCCGACGACGTCGGCGCACTGAACGAACGGATGCGGCACTTCGGCATCGGAACCCGCGACGACGGGCAGACGGTCAGCTTCGACGACCCGTGGGGCAACGTGATCAGGGTGACGACGGCCTGACCCCGCCGATCGACGCGGTCGGGAGGCGGTGTCACACTCGAGCGAGCCCCGGAATCCAGGCCACGAGGGCGAACGAGACGATCGGCGCCGCAGAAAGGGCGATGATGCCGGCTATCGCGAAGGTGCGACCTCGAGTAGAACGGAGCAGGGCCAAAATCATCGTGGCCGAGCCGACCACCGCCACGCAGATCGTCAGCAGAAGAGCCGTTTCGGCACGGTCGCCCATGAAACAGTTGAGCGGCGCTGGATAGCTCGATGCGCACACTATCGGCCCCGTGGGAACGGCTACCCACCACATAAACGCGATCGTGATGATGGTGAGCACTCCCGCGACGATGGACGTTCGTGCGCGCGTAGCTAACCGTATCGATTCGCCGTGCCGGGTCATGACTTGACCATACGTCAGCTCCTGCAGGACGCGCCAGGGCTCTCAGTTGATGATCTCGCCGCGCGCGTCTGCGGCGAGCGCCGCCAGCCGCTGCCGCCAGACCAACAGCTGCTCGGGGGTCAGCCGAGTCCAATCGGTCACCTCGCCGACCACCCGGAGCGGCTCGGCGCTGCGGTACGACCGGGTGGGGTTGCCGGGAAACTTCTTGTCGGTCACGTTCGGGTCGTTCTCGAACTCTCCCGTCGGTTCGACCCGGTAGACGCGCGGCTCGCCCTCGCTCGCCGCCAGTTCGGCGGCAAGGCCGGCACCGTCGACCAGCGCGGTGAAGTAGATGTGATTCATCACGACCTCTGGTCGATAGTTCGATCGGAATCCGGCCAAGAGGAGATCGCCGATCTGCAGGTCGGCCCTGGTGCCGTGGAAGAAGGGGCCGTCGTCGAGGGGGTGACTCATCGCGACAGTTTAAGACGCGGCGTGGTTAGGCTTTCCGGGTGGAGACCTCGACCGTGCTGACCTCGGTGGCCGACGTCGCCGCCGCCATCCTCACCCTGCCCGGCACCGGTCGTGAGATCGTCGGCATCGCCGGTGCGCCCGGGGCGGGCAAGTCCACGATCGCCGCGCAGGTGGTCGAGCTGCTCGGCCCGAGCGCCGCGCTGCTCGGCATGGACGGCTGGCACCTGCCGCAGGCACGCCTGGTCGAGCTGGGTCGTCGCGAGCGGATGGGAGCCGTCGACACCTTCGACACCGACGGCTTCGTCCGCACGCTCACCGACCTGCGGTCATCGACCGGCATGGTGACGGCCCCCGGCTTCGACCGCACCATTGAGGAGCCGATCCCCGACGCGATCTCCATTCCGCCGTCGGCCCACACGATCGTGGTGGAGGGCAACTACCTGCTGCACGACGGCGACGGCTGGGAGCGCGTCGCGCCGCTTCTCGACGCGACGTTCTTCGTTCGGGTGAGCCCGGACATCCGTCGCGCCCGCTTGATCGCTCGGCACGAACGCTTCGGCAAGTCTCCGGATGCCGCTGCCGCCTGGGCGCTCGGACCGGACGAGGCCAACGCTCGGCTCATCGACCTCGGCGCGAGCCGCGCGAACTACACGATCGCGCTCTAGCTACCTGCCGAGAGCGCGCTCGCGCGGGGTGCGGCGCTTCTCGAACTCCTGCTGCCGCGCCACCTCCGGGGTGTCGATGCCCGGCACCGGCGTGATCGGGTCGTTCCACTGCTTGATGATCGCCCAGGCGACGGCCGCGGTCGGCACGGAGAGCAAAGTGCCGACGATGCCGCCGAGGATCGTGCCGGCGGTCAGGGCCACCAGCACCACCAGGCCGTGCAGCTTGAGCGAGCGGCCGAGCACCACCGGCGACAAGAAGTTGCCCTCGAGCTGCTGCACCAGGATGACGATCGCGGCCACCCAGATGGCAGCGGTCAGGTCGACGGTCACCAGCGTGACCAGGGCCGCGATGATGCCGGCGGCCGTCGCACCCACCAGGGGGATGAACGCGGCGATGAAGACGACGATCGCCAGCGGAATGGCCAACGGCACTCGGAGGATCAGCATGCCCACCCCGATGCAGACCGCGTCCACCAGCGCCACGATCGTCGTTCCGCGCACATAGCCGCCCAGGGATTGCACCGCGCTGTCGCCGGCGCGACGCATCTTCGCGTGCAGCACCGGCTTGAACGGCTTGATCAGGAAGGCCCAGATGACCGGGCCGTCCTTCATGAAGTAGAACAGCACGATGATGGCGAGCACCGTGCCGGTGATCAGTTCGACCGCGATCGAGGCGCCCGCCCCGACACCCGCGAGCGCCCCGCTGCCGAAGTCGGCGCTGGTGACGAACTCGGTGAGCGTCTTCTGGATGTCGGCGATCTGCTGTTTTCCGATCGGCAGGTTGCCGCTCTGGAAGAAGTCGCCCACCGCCGCGATGCCCTTGGTGACGGATTTCTGCAGACTCGAGAACTGCGACTGCACCTGGAACACGGCGATGGTGACGATGCCGCCGAACACGATCACCCCGGCGAGCAGAGAGAGGATCGCCGCGAGGATGCGCGGCATGTGCTTCTCGAGCACGCGCACCAACGGTCGGAACGCCGAGGCGACGATCAGCGCAACCAGCACCGGGATCACCACGAGCTTGAGCTGCACGGCGGCATAGACCACGAGGGACACCACCGAGAGCACGATCAGGCCCTGCAGGCACCGGGTGGCCATGCGCCCGAAGACATCCGTCCACAGCGCCGACGGTGTGTGCTCGGCGACGGCGAGATCGGTGACCGTTTGAGCGCGCTCTTTTCTCCACATGAACCAGAGAGTACGGGCGACAGGCGCGAACGGAAGGGGCTTGCGCCGGAGCGGCGAAAGTGTCGAGGGCCGCACTGTGCCGCTCAACTAGACTGGGGGCATCCACCAATCTCGAAATCGTTGGAGTCATCGGTGCCCACAATCGTCGTCGAAGTCATGCCCAAGGCCGAACTTCTCGATCCCCAAGGGAAGGCCGTCGCCGGCGCCCTCTCCCGTCTCGGCAAGAGCCAGTACACCGGTGTGCGCATCGGAAAGCGCTTCGAGCTGACCGTCGACGAGGTGACGGATGCGGTGCTCGCCGACGTCACGGAGCTCGCGAACGAGATGTTCTCCAACTCGGTCATCGAAGACGTCGTGTCGATCACCGTGGCGGGCACCCCGCCGCTCGTGCACGACGACCTGCTCGCCGTCTCGATCGACACGGTGGACGAGAATTGACCCGCGTCGGGGTCGTCACCTTCCCGGGGTCGCTAGACGATCGTGACGCTCAGCGCGCCGTGCGTCTCGCCGGCGCCGAACCGGTCGCGCTCTGGCACGGCGACCACGATCTGCAGGGCGTCGACGCGATCGTGCTCCCCGGCGGCTTCAGCTACGGCGACTACCTGCGCTGCGGCGCCATCGCCTCGCTCTCGCCGATCATGGCCGAGGTAATCTCTGCGGCGAACTCCGGCATGCCCGTGCTCGGTATCTGCAACGGCTTCCAGATGCTCACCGAGGCGCACCTGCTGCCCGGCGGCCTGATCCGCAACGACCACGGCAGCTTCATCTGCCGCGACCAGGTGCTCCGGGTCGAGAACACCGACACCGCGTGGACCAGCGGCTACGCGACCGGCGTCGAGATCACCATCCCGCTGAAGAACGGCGAGGGCGGATTCATCGCGGACGCCGAGACGATCGCGCGGCTCGAGGGCGACGGGCGGGTCGTCTTCCGCTACGTCGACGTCAACCCGAACGGGTCGATCAACGACATCGCCGGCATCTCGAACGAGCGCGGCAACGTGGTCGGGCTCATGCCGCACCCCGAGCACGCCATCGAGGAGGGCTTCGGCCCCGACACGACCGTCGCCATGCGCAACGGTACCGACGGTCTCATCATGTTCACGTCGGCGATCTCGGCACTCATCTCCGCATAGCTTTCATACGAGAAGGCCCCGGATGTCAGCATCCGGGGCCTTCTCGTTGGTGCGCCTACGCCGCGGAGGCGACTCCGCGTCGGCGGCGCGCGATCACCAGCGACACTCCGAGGAGGAGTAGCGCCCCCGCGATCCAGCCACCCTCGACCGAGCCACCGGTCGACGCCAGGGACGCGGTGGTGAAGTCATCACAGTCCGTCGTCGCACCGAGCGGCAGCCGGAACGACACCGGGTCGAGCGGCGCTCCCGCCGGATAGAACCCGCCGAAGGCCTGCGCCCCGGCAGCAGTCAGCGTCGCCGGCACGTTCGACCAGCTGGCCGAGTTCGTGCCGATCGTTCCGCCCGGCAGCGCGAGCGTCGCCAGCGTGACCGTCTGATCGAAGTCCGCTCCCGAGAGCGCCTTCGACGTCACGTGCGCGACGATCGCTGCCGAGCCCGGACCGGTGAGACGCACCTGCGGGTTCGCGATCGTCAGGTCGAGCTGGCCAGCGTGACCGGTGAAGCTCACCGATCCGCTGTAGGCCGCCCGACCACGTAGTGCGTCGGTGTTGAGCGAGCCGCTGCCGCCGGTCCAGCCGAAGTTGGAGCCGGAGTTGGCGACACCGCTCGTGCTGATCGACCCGTTCGCGATCGGTCCGGTGACATAGGTGCGGAACGATTCGCGCACGCCCCAGTCCAGAGTTGCCGCGCTCACGACCCGCGCCACGCACACCGGCCCAGCGGCGGCCGCTTCGGCGCTGGCGGCCGCGGTGATAGTGAAGGCCACCCGGCTGACGTTGCCGGAGGAATCGACCAGCTCCACCGTGTGGGCACCGGCCTCGAAGTCTGCCGGTACCACCCAGGTGAAGGTGACCGAGCCCAGAGCGGATGCCGCCTTCGCACCGAGCGGAACAGGGTCGGAGTACACGGTGCCGGTCACGGTCTCACCGGCGAGGTAGCCGTCGCCGGTGATGGTGAGCGTGCCGCCCTGCACCACGCTGTCGCTGCTCACCTTCACCACGCGCGGGTCGTTCGCGGCAGTCCAGGAGAGCGCGAGCGGTGACGCGGGCTTGCGGGCCTGCGCATCCGAGTCGCTGGAGCGGTAGTAGAAGCTGCGGATGCTCGCGGGCGTGGTCAGCACGAAAGCGTTGGGCCAGGCATCCGAGTACCGGGCCGACCAGGTGCCCTGGGCGGTGGCGCCGACGTAGTCGAAGGCGATGGAGCTCGTACCGGTCGCGCGGAAGTTCGGCACGGCCGCGCCGTGGAAGGTAGCGACGGTGAGACGCTGCGGGGTCGGCGAGGAGACGGTGGTGACATCCGCGGTCCACGATCCGTGCCCGTCCGCCGCGATGGTCAGCGTCGGGTCGGTGAGCTGCACCCAGAAACCGCCCATGGTCGGGTAGGCGGTGACCCGGAGCGAGCCGGTGAACCGCACCTGGGTGGCCGTCGAGTCGCTGCGCGCGACGCCGTTTGCGAGGGTGAAGGTCTGGCCGGCCACGGTGATGTCGCCGGTCGCGGTCTTGACCCAGTCGCTCGAATAGGCCGAGTAGTCCCAGTTCGCGGTGATGCCCGTGAATGAGGTC
>Ga0247741_1001580_pt1 | contig 12671 bp, 17 predicted proteins | sample UWRJL213509R2_FD_180945 | JGI IMG/M metagenome (GOLD analysis project Ga0247741, IMG submission 180945) | Plant litter microbial communities from Arlington Agricultural Research Station in Wisconsin, United States - UWRJ-L213-509R-2 | ecosystem: Environmental > Terrestrial > Plant litter >... | reverse complement strand
ATGTTCCTATGTATCACCTATACGATCCTTAGACTTACTCTAGCATTCTCTAGCCGTATCGTCTAGGTAATCCATCTAGTTGTCACTCTTCCTTCGACACTGAGCCGTATCGTCTAGGCTGACACCCATTATATGCCCCCGTTCACACTACACTTACAATATACAACTACAGTCTCTCACAAGATTTCAGCCCACTGAGAGTGGCGTGACATCGCGTTTGACGATCGACGTACAAAGTTAGAAGAATGCGCGTGCGCGTGCGTACCGGCCCGGGATGATCCACCTTCTTCTTTTGGTTACCCGGAGTTTAAAATCTCCACTGTGCTCAATCATGATGCAGTTCTACCAGCTGTTATGGTAACTAATCCCTTCCACAAGTTATCCATAATGGCGGTTTCGAGCCTACATCTCGACCGCTCGCAGTCGCTTGCTTTCGTCGCACGCCTCTCGCTCATTTTGTTTTTCGACACCCACCCACCCACAGATGTATATATCATATCGCTGTTTTTATAACGTACTATGGTTTTGAATCGTCGTTTAACGTGCATACCTTGTGCAGAATATTTGCAGTGCCGTTGAATCTCACAGAGAACTCGTTACCATGGTACTTGTAATCTATATGTTACACAAAGGCTAAAATTTGCAGCCCGATCTTGGCAGACACTAGGATTTAATTTGTTCAATCTCAACCAATCATGACCACTATGGGGAAATCGCGCGGCAAACTGTTCCCGCCAACCCGGCGGCTCAGTCTGCTCCGTCCTCGAGACCACTCCGAGGAGCGGCCATATTCTCGGTGTGACGAGTGAGCGCGAATGTCATTGAGTGGGTATGAAGAATGCGGCATTTGTAAAAATGCGAGACTCGGTCAGTTTCTGTAAACAGATCCTCTATCATGTGCATACGTGCCTCGCACTGGCGCAACTCCGAGACTAAAGCCTCTTCGAATCCCTCTGGTCACTGGTCTAAGTTTCCTACTACCGTTACACCTGGTGTATAAATAATCTATACCCTTGATTGACATCCCCACCTCGTGGAGTAAGTTTGAAGACTCAGCACTAATGGTTCAGAGACTTCTATAGAACATAATTAACAAGTTAAACTAGCGTATGTCTGGAATTAGAACAGTAGCTGTAAAGTGTAAGCAGTAACTGCAGTCATCGAGACGAACATGACTAGGTATTGTGGAATCAAAAAGGCGGACAAATGTTCCGCACTTCCAGTCCCACTGTATATTTGTGTAAGAAACACCTGGGTTCCAAAGATTGTCAGTGTCGGCTTAGTTGGTATTAAATTTGTTAAAGGCCCACTTGAGTCGTAGCGGTAGGAAGACACGAAAGAAATCTACATGGATGAAAGACAGCGTGAGGAAGGCAGTGGGACGAGAAATTGAACCCACGTACATGCAGACAAAGCGTAGGACTTTGTCGTCTTTGGGGATGATTCCTGCATTGGTCAACCCCTCGCAGATAAGTACACCGACCACTGGCATCAGTAGCATCCTTCCCGCCGCCAGCCAGCTTATTGCCCCAAGGGGTAGTGTTCGCCATTCACCCTTCTTGGGAATGGGTAACCGAGCCAACGACGAACCCAGACATATCAGACCTAGTGGCACCGAGGCCGCACCAACAAAATTAGTAGCATCCATAACAAAGGCCAGCAGTGGCTGCCCATCTGGAGCGGAGGGCATGTAGGTCCCTGGAACAACGACAAAGAGGGCTTTGACCTTGGGAATGAGCGCTATCGGAAACGAGATGAAGATTGCAATTGATGCCGGGGTAAATAGGCTGTGTAGAAAATTCTTGACTGTGCGCCATAGAGCAAAGCTTCTATGCAACCCAGAATCATTTGACGATGATAAAGATGGGCTTCTTCGATTAGGATACGAGTTTGTTGGCAGAATTTGGGTCGAATCTTTGGAATCGAAATCTGGTCTGCGAGGAGCAGTCCCAAAAGCAGACATAGTCACCGTGCGGTCCAAGGAGGTTGCACGAGACAAGATGCTGCCGTCCGTTGGTGGTGGTGAACACATCGGCGAAGAAGGACCTTCTGTTGGCACTACGGTTGTTGCATCATCTGCAAACATCACTTGTTTCCGGTGTGTCGGCTGTGAAGTGGGCTCTTCTGGTCCTTTCCCTTCCCAGAGTTGGATAGCAACGTTTTCTGCTGAGTGACCCTCAAGATCCCCAATATTGTTGGCAGATGTTGATCTCCGTCGAACTCGACGAAAGGGCATCGCCATAGCCTTTCGCCTCTCTCGCATAGCCTGCTTGACATCATCGTTCTCAACGTCCGGTCCGACATAGTCCCAAGCAATCAGCTTGTAGGCTCCCAAAGGAAAGAGTGACACCTGATATGACTATGAGGGTGTCTCATCGAGTAGGATGGTCGCTAAACACACCATAAACACGAGAATAAACGCTGAGATGTAGGCCACTGATAAATTCTGGTCGTTGGTGCCATGAAACGGCGTACCACCTGTGACGCTCATGATCACTGCAGTGGCTAATATGATATGAACGAAATAGAAGCTCAATGTTCAAATGGCTTGAGTGAATAATTGAACACAACTCACGGATGTCACCAACATTCCCAAAAACCCCAGCCACCAGAATGCCATACCGAAACCTATGTGGTACCCAAAAGAATTGCTTGATGATCCAGGCAATTAGACCGCCAATGATCTCATATAGCACCGCGACGAGGACCAACGGACCTGTCCATATCCAAGTTGAGTTAGCGTAGAGCGAAAGCAAACATGTCAATAATATCATTCAATCCGATACTGACCCAAGGCGCTAACATTGTCCGAAGTGAAAGCAGGTACAATTTTTGAGAACATCAGGCACGGAATAGTGATGTTTAGCGCGATCTGTCCGGCCCCTCGAGTTGCCACAGGTGGGAAGATATCAGCTTTGGTGATCGCGATACCGCATGTTACGCAGAAAACCCTGTAGCAGAGGCGGTGAGTGCCAGTCTTTTTTAAATCTATATTCTTTGAGAGGGAAACTGTGCCTCACAGTCGAATCAGTGGTCGTAACGATATCCATATGATCGCCCCCGTTGAAAGCATAGCGGCAGTCCGGGTCTGTGGAAGTTTGGAGTCTTGGTTGGGGTTAGGAGCGAGGAAGAATTTGCTGTGGCGTGCTTTTACCGCGAATATTATGGGGATAACGAGCCATGAGGAAGCGAGGGCAGGCCACAGAAAGAGTAATTTCCGAAGCGGTTTGTCGGGCCGGGTTTGGAAATTAGGGGTGATGAAATTCCGTATCGCTCCTTTTAGGAGGGCATGAGCCTCGAGAGGGTTGGCGAAGAGGTGATAAGGTAAACATTCAACAATCCAGAAGCCAGATCGATGGGTTTCTGTTGGCTGCACTTCAATGATAGGTTTGTGAGTGATCTTGACTTTCTGAATGGAACGACATAGAAGGTCCCTTCTTAGGACTGTCAGGCTATAGCACGAGGTTAGAAGGGGGATCTCCATGTCGGAACTGCCCTCGATATAAAAACACATCCAGAGGTTGGGGTCGATCACGCTTTGCAGCCCGACTCGCATGAGGCCGGTGTCCCACCAAGATGTCATTTCTATACGATTTGAATGACACTCGACACCATTACATCCACTCTACTTCATTTTGTCGGCCGTATGTCCGACATACTGAGGCCCACCTCGAGGCTGCAGAACATACGGCGCCGTAACGCCCAATGAAGCGACAGGCGTGGCCAACAGCAGAAACGGCACCGATCTTGACACTCTCATGTCAGAACGACCCAGATCAGATCCCACCGGTCTTGCGATAATGAATGCAATGAAGGAGACACTGTTCCAAATCACCTCCCAACCAAGGGAGGACTGCGCAGGATTGGAGTATAACGTGTCCCATATCGCGGACACAACAGCGCTCAAGGAAGCCTTGGTCCAGTCCAGGTTCAGAAACGCGATCGCGGCAACGGTAGTTCTTGCACGAATACCCAAAGCGATTATGCACACAAGGCGATATAGGGTGCTGGTGTCCATCGAGTAACGGCCTGGTTTCTGCTTGCTACCGCGCTCTGAGCCAGATATGAGGGGCACAAACAGCAGCACGTGCATTACGAGGAGATTCGGCAAGAAGGTTTGTCGAGAGGTGAATGGACTCAAAGCAATTGTTGCGAGTGATAATAGAACGCTAAGCCAAATCTTCGGACTGGCTGATCTAGACAGACGATCGTTTCGAGGGGTGCTGGGTGCAGACAAGAAAATGGCGAGGTAGAAGAGATTTGCCGCGATAGATATTGCGACCAACTGTCCGAGGAGCATATAGGCCCAGAGGTGCTTGATCTGATAGCGTCTCCCTGCAAGATAGACGAGAATTAAGACAAAGTACGATTGATTGGGCTCTGAGATGTACCTTCCGTGGCAACGAATACCGTCCACGTCCCGACTGTGAACAAGCACAATTGCTCGGTCCACCACCAGTTTAGAGGTTTGGAAGAAGCAAGTATCCAAGCCTGCTCGAATAAAGACGTATCAGCAGCCCATGCCGCAATGCGCGATATCAAAGGTACGGAATCGGACACACGGTGGGCGTGTCCATAGTCTGCAAAACTCGCCTAGAATTTTGAATTTATTTCTCTGGCCGCTACTTTGAAAATTTGACTCACAGCCATGAACCTGCCCAAATCTGAAGGGGGGACCGATGATTAGCTGATGCTGCCCGAGGTAATGCGCGAATGGTACCCACAAATCCACGTAGGCACAAAAGAAGCCAACGTAAGTCCACAAAACATTGCTATGGTGGATCGGTTCGTGCTAGGATTTTTCCCAGCCCTGTTGCACAGACTCGAGACGATCAAGGCAAATAAGCCGAAGGTTGTCGCAAAGTAACCTCCTAAAGAGCAGAGAGCTGCTATATGTGGTGGATCCATTTCCCCTGAGGTGTGAAAGGTGAAAGACTCGAGAAGAAGGGAACACTCGAGCAGAAGGTATTGGTTGGCACTTGAAAGTTGAAGTCGGCTTAAAACTCGCCCGACTCCCATGCAAGCCTTCACACGGTTTGGATGGCCGCCGTATTTATAATTAACCGTCGAGCCCGGATGCCAATATGAGCGCTAAGCGCCAAGTGCTGATCATGATTCCCGCCGGTTGCTCTGCTCGCAGTCGGCTTCGCATATCTGAAAGGCTCGTGAGAATAAGGATCAACAAACATAGTTGAAGTGAACAAACTTCTAAGTACTTTATATATGCGCTTCTCGCCCACAAAATGCGGTGGAGTGTAAACTCCACGTCCATCACACCCACTCTACTCGCTTTTTTCGATGGTAGGTCCAACAGGCAGGGGCCCTTCTCGAGGCTGCAGGACGTACGGTGCTGTAACGCCCAGAGAAGCGATAGGTGTCGCTAACAGCAGATATGGCAACGACTTTGACAAGTCCGTGTCAGGAAGACCTGAGTCTGACGCCCCCGACTGAACGGGTCTTGCGATGATAAACGCGACGAATGAGATACTCGTCCAAATGACGTCCCAACCGATGGAGGACTGGGCAGGGTTGGAGTAGAGTGTTTCCCAAACGGCTGATACCATGCGCAACGAGACTTGAGGTGTGGTCAGGTCCAAGGAATCAACAGCGACGTAGATGGTCCTTGCATGAATAGCCACGGAGGCAATGTGTACGAGTCGATATAGGGTACTGAGGTTCATAGAATAATTGGAGGTTTTCTCCTCAGCGACTGATGCTGAGGTTGACATGAGGGGTACGAAGAGGAGAGCGTGCATGGCGAGGAGATTCAGCAGGAAAGTCTGTCGAGAGGTGAATGGACTCAAAGCAACTGTTACGAGTGATAACAGAACGCTAAGCCATATCCTTGGACTAGCCGACCTAGACAGTCGTTCATTCCGAGGCGTGCTTGGTGCAGATAGGAGGATGGCGATGTAGAAGAGATTTGACGCGACGGAGATGGCGACTATTTGTCCGAGGAGCATGTAAGCCCAGACATGTTTTACTTGGTGGCGTTTTCCTATTCAAAGAATGCGAGTTAGTCGGAATTTTGAGCAGAAATTCCGCGACGTACCTTCAGTGGCAATAAAAACCGTCCACGTCCCAGCAGTGAATAGACACAGCTGCTCACTCCACCACCAGTTGAGAGGTTTGGAACAGACAAGCGCCCAAGCTTGTTCAAATAAAGACGTGTCGTGAACCCAGCCTGCAATGCGCGAAATCAGAGGGGAGGAACTGGCAGGAAGGGCGCGTCCGTAGTCAGAAAAACTCCACTATAAATTAAGTTACATCGTGCTCATTGAATGAGAAAGTTGCACTGACCGCCATATACTTGAACATATCTAGAGGGGAATGGCCTTGGGTTAGACAAAATGTTTGAAGCCATAGGGGATCGGTACTCACAAAGCCACGTATGCGCGAAAGACGCCAGCGTAAGTCCACAGAACACTGCTAAAGTGGATCCTCTAACCCTTGCACATCGTTTGGAGGAGTAAAGACTCGAGATGATCAATGAAAAGAGTCCGAGGATCGCGACAAAGTAACCTCCAAAAACGCTGAGAGCCGCAATGTGAGGTAGGTCCATGTTTTCCAGTGCGACGTTGAGATGTGCACTTGAGTGGGTATTATCTTGCTGCAAGCTCGTGAACGGTCCGACTGCGGTACACTGGCAAGGAGAAAGTTGGAAAGCGCCGTGGCACAAATGACGCATCAGTTCCGTTAAAAGTCCGATCATAGCTGTTTGCGCTCTCTTGCTATGGATCCCAACGACTCAAATATCTTCCCTAGCAGATATATTTTGTTAGGGCTGGTGTCCGTGCGGAAAGCACTGGAAGGACTTTTCCACCGCGAATCTGCCTTATCACCAGGGGACACCGAATCTGTCTTGCCGTTGGACTCTCTCGCATCTGCCTCGCCCTTTGTCTCAACAGGTACAACATCTCTCGCAGCATCGGTGGCATCTCTTGTAACACCGGAAAACTTGGCGCTACCCCCTATCGCAATATCGAAAAACTTGGTGCTACCTCAGACGCTTTTGTTACGCTGCTTCTCCTACATGGACTTGAAATGTCTCATATTCTCGAGATGTGTCTGTTCAGATTGGCGTAGATTGGTGCCTCTCTCTGATATACACCCAACCCGCCGTCGATTCCTAGAACTCTACTACAGGATGCTCGCTAACGAAGTATTCTTCGAATCGCGCACATGGACACTGGAGAACCTCAAACCCTTTGACCAGCAATCGTACATAGCGACACTCAGGTCGCAGTGCACCGGGCCCGAGGCGGAGATCCCAGAGGATTTCGAGATTTACATCCTCGAATGGCCCGCTCGCATGGCGATTGGGTGCATGTGGCCAGGTCTTCCCTTCGTCGACTCTCAAACGGACGGCGTACAACGTCAATATGGTATCAACTACCTCGCTCCTTCCCCACAGCTCTCAGCTCTCGTATTCAAACACCAATTTCCGGAAGTATGCTTTATCCCTGCACTCCTTACATGGCGTGAGTCAACCTCGACGAGTTGGCTCATGTTCGATAAAACGCCTCACGACCGACTGGGGTTCACCCTTCACGGATGTGTCTTCAAGATGGTCTTATATTCGATCCCGGGCTGTGAAGATGAGGTGAATGATGCTAGCATTATACCCTACGACTATGACGAAGACACGGGTCAAGATTTGTATAAGGAAATGTTCAAGGGTAGGCACGCCGCACCTATGTGCTCTGGTAATCTATATTCATGCTTACCTCCTGCTCCAGGTGTCTACGCAAAACTAGGTTATCAAGACATGGGAACCTGCTTCGTCTACCCTTCTTGGATTGCCTATCTCGAGGCCTGTTGGAGCGAATACACCGAACCATATGTTGATCCACGCTCGGGGAAGACTTACCCCGTCGAAGGATTTGATGGCGTGCATCCAGACATCCCCTTGGCTGATCTTGTAGAGGAGATGTGCAAGGAAGGGTATGAATATATGGATCGGAGCTATCAAGACGTGCCTGCTCCTCCGTGGACGAGGAGGAAAGAAGCGAAGTTCCAGGGGAGGTTGGTCACTGGAAGCGTCCCTCCTGGTCGCTATCGTCATGTTTTCTTAAGTTGATCGATAATTATCCACATTTTTATTTCAACTCTCCTTTAACTCTAATCCTAAGCCTGGCATGCAGTCAAAAATACGTATAGCAGGATCACAACATGCAATGGTTTAGTAAGTAGAAAATGGAAATGAGCCGCTTTAACGGGTGGCTTTCGATCGAATCAGTCTATTCCTTGTTCGAACGTGAGGTGTTGACGGACATGGTCGATTGTATGAAGGGCTGCCGACCACAGTCACCTCAACGTTGGCTGTGAAGTTCAAGCATCGGATACATATTTTGACCGTATGGCAGACTTGAGATCAGAATTAAACGAGATACAACTATCAATCAACTGAATGGACTTAATCAAACGCGAACATTACTACCCGGAGGAATGCTCCCAGTAACCAACCTCGCCTGGAACTTTGCTTCTTTCCTCCTCGTCCACGGAGGGGCAGGCACGTCTCGATAACTCCGATCCAGATACTCGTACCCTTCCTTGCCCATCTCCTCTACAAGATCAACTAAAGGGATGTCCGGATGCACGCCATCAAAGCGTCTGACGGGGTAGATCTTCCCCGTGTTTGGGTCGACAAATGGTTCAGTACATTGCCTCCAACAGCCCTCGAGATACGCAACCCAAGAGGCGTAGACGGCGCAGGTTTCCATATTTTGAAAACCTTGTTCTGCATCGAACCCTGGAGCAGGAGATAAGCGTAATATAGATTATCTGGGCAGACACCTACCTTCAAACATTCCATCATACGGATCCGAATCCGTGTCTTCGTCATAGAAGTAGGGTACAGTGCTGGCGTCGTTCGCCTCATCTGCACAGTGTGGGGTCGGATACAAGACCATCTTAAAGATGCGTCCGTGGAGGGTGAACCCGAGCTGGTCGTGAGGTGTTTTATCGAATAAGAGCCAACTTGTCGAGACTGAATTGCGCCATATAAGAAGTGCAGGGATAAAAGATACTTCCGGAAGTTGGTATTTGAACACGAGAGCCGAGAGCTGTGGAGAATGAGCGAGGTAGTTGATCCCAAATTGACATTGTATGTTGTCCGTTTGAGAGTCGATAAAGGGAAGGCCTGGCCACATGCACCCAATCACCATGCGAGCGGGCCATTCGACGATGTACATCTCGAAATCCTCTGGGATCTCCGCCTCGGGCCTGGTGCACTGCTCCCTGAGAACCGCCATGTACGAATGCCGATCAAAGGGTTTGAGGTTGTCCAGTGTCCATGTGCGCGATTCGAGGAACAGTTCGTTAGCGAGCATCCTGTCATAGAGTTCCAGAAACCGACGGCGGACTGGGTGTATACCGGAGAGAGGTAGCAATCTACGCCAATCTGAGCAAATATATCTCGAGATAAGAGACATTTCAGGTCCATGTATGAGAAGCAGCGTAACAGCAGCGGTGGAGGTAGCACCAAGTTGTCAGATATTGCGACAGAATGCAGCGCTACTTTGTCCGATCTTACAAGAAATGCCACCAATGTTGCGAGAGATCCTGTACCTGCTGAGTCGGATGGCGAGCTAGATGCGAGAGAGTTCAACGGTAAGACGGATTCGTTCTCCCCTGGTGATAAGGCAGACTGGCGGTTGAAAACTCCTTCCAACATTTGCTGCACGAAGACCAGCGCTGACGAAATATATTTGCTGGCGAAGATACTCGAGTCGTTGGGATCCATGTTCTGTCTGAATAAGAGAGATCAATAGAAAGGTATGAGCGGACTCCAGCAACAAATACACGTTTTCTATTTGGCCTTTTACGAGCGTAGCGAGTGATTACTAGTAGAATGCTGCAACCGTCACGACGCACAGCGAGCCACCATCGGAACCAATATCAAACTAGTAGCGAGCCCGCCCTCAAAACACACGACCAAATCCTCTCGTCTCCACTCAACCTTGACGTGCTCATTTCTGCGTCGTGGAGATAGGCGCGAGAGGTTGATAAGCTGCTTCGAGAGGAAGGGTCAGGAAGGATTTTCTCGGTGGGATTGAGGCTCGCAGTCGTGGTTGAGATAACTCCCAGTTTGTACTGTTAAAAAAGAAGAGAACTGTCAGTATTCAAGGATAGGAAAAGGAAGCTGCAATTGACACGGAAAAGACATCAAAAGAGGATATCCAGAATCAAAATTAATGAGATTGCACTTACAGTGTTTGCTAGTCTTCTCACTTTGGTAGGTTTTGAGCCTAAAGTTCGACACCTAAGTCCGTGGCAGATCTATACAGCCACCTATTCCTGCCACGAGTTCACTCTACTCCGATGTGACCATAAGCTCAGGTTCGTATTCGTAGCTGTGTGCATATATAAACGCCCTAGTCTTCACATCTAGGTCGCGAACGGGCGGCTGGGTATCGGGAGGAAGGCGGCGGTCCTTTTTGGGTGGGATTGGGTTCGGTTAGTTAACGCTGGTGAAGAGCGGATGAATGACCACGATCGGAAGTAGAGGAGGAGGAGGGGGAGGAGGACAAGAGAAGCCTGACCGCAAGTATGATCTCGCCGCATTGTTGTTGTAGGATGAGCTGGCCATAAGACATCCGCTCGTTGTTCCGCACCCAGATACAGCGACGAGAGAGAAGGAGACGCATGCGCCAACATTCTCTGGCCGAAATACGCATGTGAACGCCCATAGGTGCCTTCTCAGATGGTTTTCGTGCCAGTCGTGGTTTTATCTATCCCGAGCAATCCATCGGCCTCCAGTTTCACATCTTGTCAGCGTTCACAGAGGGTTCCGTTGGGCCCTGATACATTCAGTGCTGGACTTGGCGTTGTAGGTGGGCATGGTGTTGGCATTGGCCTCACTGCTGCTAGCGATGGCATCGCTAGGCCGTTGTACCAAGTACGAGACAACCCAAAAGTCTTCGGCGTGCCTAGGTGCAGACCGAATTCCCAAGCAGGGTGAGACGGCGCGCGTAAATGGATGTTAGCTGAGCAAGAGGGATCGTGGAACGGCGAGTGTGGATGGCAGAGGGGTAGGTTGAGATGGCAGGGCTCAGTCGAGAGGGAGTTGGCATGCCCAAGTGACAATCCAAGACAAGTCTTGACCGGGCTCTGACCAATTGGTCAATGAATTAATGACCGTTCACAACTTCACAATGTTCACATGCACAAGGCACAGCCACATTGAAAGCTTCTCAAGAGTCTGCAAGCCACAAACGCGTTTGAAACACGGAGGGACGCGGTGCCAGATGTTCATCGGCACCGATCTTTGGCTGGCGTTATTTTTCGGCCATTTCAAGTTCTTGCCTCTGTTACAGAATGGGTTCGGGCCTAGTATTTATATGGCGAGAGGTCAAATAAATGCTTGAGTTTCGTTTGCCTTTTTACCCCTCAGAGGTCCATGGCCAGAGTCTCTCAGCGATAATGCCGAGTCATCATATGCCGATTCACGCGATGGACGCCAGACAAGCAGCTGATTTGAAGTCCGATCTCAGAATTCGAAGGACGGTAGTGCAGTCAGAGAGTAGAGCATATGAATCACAGCCATTATATTCCTCCTCGCACCACACACACATAGAAACGACCATGCCTCATCCCAACCCCTCGATATCCTTCCCAAGCCTTCCTTCAAAAAACGTCCAACCTGCCAAATCTATCGATCAAAATTTGGTCATGGAATACAAAGTGTAGACTTGCAATTGGGCAGAGCCCGAACTGAGGTTCGCAAGTAAGATCAAGGTTGTAAAGGTCTTGAAACCATTACTCACCATAGGAAAGAGCATTATGCATTGGATCCTGCTTCGTTGGCAGTTGAAGCCCGAGTTTGAAGCTAAAGCAGAACAACAAACATAGTCAACTCGTGTAGGACACCGCGACAGACTTTGCATACTTTCTGATAAATAGCAGCCGCATATACCAATGTTAGGGAGCATCGAGCGACGGAAGTAGCCATATGACGCACGATCTAAGAGGCAAGGCAAAATGAAGTTAGAATAGGGAATGAGTAGATTCAGAACGTAGAGTACGCACGAGCTAAGGAAGAGGATACGAGCAGGAAATTTAGCATTTTAACTACGCAACAGCGATATAGCATACTTGCTCACATAGGGCAGTTGACTAATACCAAGCCTTATGGAAGGGACGGAAACGACACTGCCACATATGGTACGGATCAAACGAATCCGATCGATTACCTACTATAGTAACGTATTGATTGATCCGGGCGAATCGGTTAATTGTAGCGTAAGGCAAGGGTCAGACGAATCCGTTTGGGTATTATATTGGTCCGACGGCAGTCAGATCGGCCATTTGAGCCTACCGGAGCTCTATTGAGGAATTCAAAATGTCCTACGGGTTTCCGACAGTAGGTTTCGCATCCGTCGGCAATTACGAGCCATCCTATTTTATCCATTCAATTATGTCCCAAATGCACTAAACCCGACTGCACACTTTATATTAACTGGTTTGTCGGTTGGACTATTTATTCTTTGGGCGCTCAGGGATAATATTTGTATATCGGTAATTCCGACAGAAAATCTATAAGTCCCATTGGATGACGAATTGTAGTAAATATGGTAATTATAATACATGCAAGTCCAGAGTTCCTACACCAGCATTCATATTCCCTCATTAATTGTTGCAGCTTCAAGCTCTGAATAAAGGTCTTGCAA
>Ga0247741_1001579_pt1 | contig 12672 bp, 11 predicted proteins | sample UWRJL213509R2_FD_180945 | JGI IMG/M metagenome (GOLD analysis project Ga0247741, IMG submission 180945) | Plant litter microbial communities from Arlington Agricultural Research Station in Wisconsin, United States - UWRJ-L213-509R-2 | ecosystem: Environmental > Terrestrial > Plant litter >... | reverse complement strand
TTTGGTTAATCAAAGAATATTTCAACATGACTGTCGCCCAGACCTTAAAAACCTGGACAGTTTTGGAAACCATTATTTCGCTAGTCGCGCTCTTATTTGTATCGCTATTAGCACTCGTTATTTAACGCTTTCAGTTTAAGGAAAGTTAATGAATTCTCTTTTCGATATTGTTTACCACATTCGCAGCTGCCGCGATAAATTGTCGAGCACCGAACAAAAAGTTGCCGATGCAATTCTGAATGATATTGCTTATGCCGCCGCCGCCAACATAGACCAAATTGCTGCAAAAGCGGGCGTGAGTATTTCAACTATTTCGCGTTTTTCTAAATCCGTTGGCTGCACGGATATTCGCGATTTGAAATTAAAACTTGCATCAGCAAATGCCGTCGGCTCGCGTTTTTTAAGTGATGCCTCCAGCGAAGCCGCAAGCTCAGATGAAAGCGCGTTTTACACAAGAATTTGCAGCGAAGTTGAAACCACCTTACGCGCAAATCTTTCACATTTTGTAGAAGCTGATTTTCAACAAGCGGTGCAACACATCACCTCGGCGCGCATGATTTATGTTGCCGGTATGGGCGGTGGTTCGACGATGCTCGCCGACGAAACCCAATTTCGTTTAGCGCGTTTAGGTTTTGCAGTCGCTGCTTACAACGACCCAGTAGTGCTGCGTATTTTAGCGGCGACTATGACGCCGAATGATGTGCTTATTATTTTATCCGTCACCGGTGTTACGCCCGAATTATTATCAGTTGCGGACATCGCCCATGAATACGGCGCGCGCATTATTGTGATTACTGACCCTAATTCGCCGCTCGCAAAAAAAGCCGATTTAGTGTTGCCCGTTACAACCGAAGAAACCGATTTTATTTACAAGCCATCAGCATCGCGTTACGGCATGTTATTCGCGATAGATGTGCTTGCAACTGAGTTAGCGCTAACGCGTCGCGATCACAGCAAAGAATTATTACGCCGCGTGAAATTTGCGTTGGATGAATACCGCGGTGGCGGCAACAATCGTCTGCCTCTCGGCGATTAACAGGCAATTTACATGAGTGAAAAAGCTGGGTTGTACGATGTGATTATTAGCGGCGCGATTATTATTGATGGCTCCGGTGATAAACAATTTAAAGCCGATGTCGCCGTTAAAAATGGTGTGATTGTCGCTATTGGCGATTTGCAACATCTCACCGCGGCCAATCATGTGCGCGCGAATGGCTGTGTGCTCGCACCAGGTTTTATTGATGTACACACGCACGACGATATTCATGTGATTCGCCAACCAGATATGCTGCCAAAAATTTCACAAGGCATTACCACTGTGATTGTAGGCAACTGTGGAATCAGCGCAAGCCCCGCCATTATTTCAGGCACACCGCCAGATCCGATGACTTTGCTTGGCAGCAGCGAAGAATTTATTTACACAAAATTTTCTGAATACAGCGCCGCCGTAAATGCAGCACAACCATCGGTAAATGTTGCGGCACTTATTGGCCACACCACCTTGCGCCAAAATCATATGGACACACTCGACCGGGTTGCGTCTGAAGAAGAAATTGAAAAAATGCGCGAACAATTGCGCGCGGCGTTAGCCGAAGGTGCCTTAGGCTTATCAACCGGTTTGGCTTACGCTTCTGCCATCGCAAGCGATACACAAGAAGTTAAAAAGCTTGCGCAAGTGTTAAATGAATTTGGTGGTGTTTACACTACACATTTGCGTACCGAATTTGACGGCATTATCGACGCCATCAATGAAGCATTTGATATCAGCACCTACGCGCAATCGCCATTAATTATTTCGCATTTGAAATGCGCAGGCGCAGGCAACTGGGGACGCAGCGGCGAAATTATTTCCAAAATTGAAAGCCTCGCAAAAGCTCACCCCGTCGGTTGCGATTGTTATCCCTACTCCGCGAGTTCATCCACGCTCGATTTAAAACAAGTCACAGAAGATTTCGATATTGTGATTACCTGGAGCACGCCGCATCCAGAAATGAGTGGCCGCACCTTAAAAGCTATTGCTGGCGAATGGCAAATAAATTTGCTGGACGCCGCACAAAAATTGCAACCAGCAGGCGCGGTATATCACGGCATGAGTGAAGCGGATGTGCGCAATATTTTATCGCACCCACTCACTATGGTTGGTTCAGACGGTTTACCCAATGATCCGCTTCCGCATCCGCGTTTATGGGGCGCATTCCCGCGCGTGCTCGGCCATTACAGTCGCGACCTCGCATTATTTTCGTTGCCTGAAGCCGTGCGCAAAATGACAAGTTTATCGGCAGATCGTTTTGGTTTATCAGATCGTGGCAGAATCGGTTTAGGTTTAGCGGCAGATTTAGTTTTATTTAATCCACTGCTGATTAAAGACACCGCCAGCTTTTCAAAACCCGCGCAAGTTGCCGAAGGCATAGAAGCGGTTTGGGTGAACGGTGTTTTAAGTTATCACCAACAACAATTAACCGGCCAGCGCGCGGGAAAATTCTTACCGCGCTCACGTGATTTGCGTAACGGTTTTCATTAATTTTTCGAAGAGCTTTTTTAGCTTTTAATAATTTGAACAGCTTTCATCAGAAAGCAGAGAGGATTTTTATGTCAGAAATTACACGTATTGGTGTTGAAGGCGGCAAAGGCACCGGAGGGCAACATTTGCCTTTCGCACGTGCTGCAGGTGCAGACGGTTGGCTATTTGTTTCCGGTCAAGTGCCCATGGTAAACGGCGAAATTATTGATGGCGGAATTGTCGCGCAATCCCATCAAACCATAAAAAATGTGTTGGCAATTCTCGCAGAAGCCGGTTACGGCCCCGAACACGTTGTGCGCTGTGGCGTATGGTTAGATGACCCGCGCGATTTCATGTCATTCAATCGCGTGTTTATGGAATATTTCGGCGCAAATCCGCCCGCGCGCGCGTGTGTAGTTTCCAGCATGGTTGTGGATTGCAAAGTGGAAGTTGATTGCGTGGCTTATAAAAAACCTTAGTGTTTTTCAATTGAAAAACACAGGTTTATTTAATTTATAAAAGGTTACTGCTCCATGAAATATTGCTTATTCGTTATTGCATTACTTTTATCGTTTGGTGCCACCGCAAAAGCTAATGAGCAATCTTTTTCGTTGATGCCATATCCGCAAGAAATTATCTCGCAAGACGGTAAATTTTCGCTACCCCAAAAAATCTCTATTTCTGTTGGAGGTATTGAAGAAACTCAACTCAATACAACGCTGACAAATTTTGTGAAGCGCGCAAAATTACAAACCAATATTGATTTTGAATTAGCGTCTTCAAAAAACACTTCATCCATTTTACAAATCCTTGTAGCTCATGCGGTAATTGATAATCCAAATTCAATTCAGGCGATGGATGAATCCTATCAATTAACAATTTCCAAAAACGCAATAAAACTTTCAGCTGAAAATTCTATCGGTGTAAATCGTGGAATGGAAACCTTGCTGCAACTTATCGGCGAACAGAAAAAATCTGTGAAGCTTCCCTTGGTTGCGATCAATGATTACCCGCGTTTTAAATGGCGTGGATTTTTGATGGATACCTCGCGTCATTTCTTTTCAGTCGTAACCATAAAACGTCAGCTCGATACTATGGCCGCCGCAAAATTAAATGTATTTCACTGGCACTTAACAGACGACCAAGGCTGGCGCATTGAATTAAAGTCGCTACCGAAATTACATCAATTAGCATCCGGCGGCGAATATTACACTCAGCAAGATATTCGCGATGTAGTTGCTTACGCGCAGGCGCGCGGCATTCAAGTCATGCCGGAAGTAGATATGCCCGGCCACGCCAGCGCTATTGCTGTTGCCTACCCGGAATTATTATCCGGCCCTGGCCCTTACGCATCTGAAATTCGCTGGGGCGTGCATAGCCCCACATTGAATCCTGCTAATGAGCAAGTCTATGAATTCGCCGAAAAAATTATTACCGAGTTAACGACTTTATTTCCCTTTGAGTATATTCATATGGGTGGTGATGAAGTAAATCCCGATGAGTGGAATAAAAATCCTACCATCCAAACATTTATGCGCGAGAAAAAATTAAAGTCGCCGCAAGATTTGCAAGCCTACTTTAATCAGCGCTTGGTAAAAATTCTCGCACAGCATCAACGCAAAATGGTGGGCTGGGATGAAATTCAACATCCCGATTTACCGAGAGATATTATTATCCAATCCTGGCGCGGGCCAGATGCCATGAGCGACGCCGTGAGTCACGGTTTCCAAGCATTATTATCCACTGGTTTTTATCTCGACCAAGCGCAAACTGCGGCCTACCATTATCGCAATGATCCGCTCCCGCCACTGCCATCACAAAATGATGTTATTGCCGATGGTGAAATTGCACAGTCATGGTCATTTAGTTTTGCGCGCAAACGCGGCGGGCCAGTCACGGGATCATTTACCCTAGTGAGTACGAAAAATAACGAGCAGCGCGGCTTTATTGATTTTAAAGATAAATCACGCCGCGATTTGCGCTCCGTAAAAACGATTAATGGCGTAACAACATTAGAAGTCGATACCTGGATGGGCCCGCTCACCGTAAGTTTTTCCCGAACTGTAAGAGAGTCTGAAAAGGAAATTACCGGCTCGGCACTTGTCGCAAACGCGGCGTTTGAATTGCACGGACAATTATTGGCAAGTATTCCTGAGGGAATAAAAGCGCCCACGCTAACTGCCCAGCAGCAACAATTAATTCTGGGTGGCGAAATAGCGCTCTGGGCAGAAATTCTCGATGAATCCGTTATTGATACGCGCTTATGGCCGCGCGGCTTTGCAGTTGCAGAACGCTTGTGGTCGTCAGCGAATGTGCAGGACGAAGAAAATATGTATGAACGTTTAGCTATTGTTGGCAGGGTTTCACAAAAATCTATTTCATTGCAGCAAAAAATTACATCCGAAAATTTATTAGCGACTCTGGCGAATAGCGAAAATATCGAACCACTACAAATTTTTTCGGAAGCTTTAGAGCAAGCGCAGTATTATCATCGCCAACACGAAAAAATGACCAACGCGACTTATTCAAGAACGGATCGTTTGGATCAATTTGTGGATTCACTGCCGCCCGAAAATTTATTTTCGCGTCAGTTGCGTTTAAGTGTGGATTCCTGGCTACAAAATCCAAAAGATCGTGCTGTTAAAAAAGAATTGTTGGCTACCTTTGCACGCTGGCATAAAAATACTGCGCAAGCTTCGGCTCTTATTAATAGCCGCGACGATTTAAAGCCGCTTGCGAATCTATTATTAAATGTCGATGCCATTGCACGGCTTGGAACTAATCTAGTACAAAAAATTAATCAGAATAAATCGCTGTCTCAAACCGAATTTGTAGCAGCGACGCAAACCATCGCTGCTGCGCAAAAAATCGATAATGAGATGATTATCTCAGCAGCCTACCCGGTAGAAGCTTTATTAAACGCAGCCCAACACGACAACTGATATTTACGAAGTAACTACAAATGACAATAGATATATTGGCTTATGGCGAAGCCATGGTTGAATTTAATCAACGCAGCGATAACCCATTACTTTATTTGCAAGGCTATGGTGGCGATACCTCAAATTTTTGCATTGCGGCAGCGCGTCAGGGTGCCAGCACCGGCTTTATTAGCGCGCTAGGTTGTGATGCGTTTGGAGAAAAGCTGCGCGATCTTTGGTATGCGGAATCTGTTAATGCGCAGCACGTAGAAAATAACGCGCTTGCACCGACAGGTGTTTATTTTGTTTCGCATAACGAGTCTGGGCATCACTTTGATTATTTGCGCACAGGTTCGGCGGCTAGTTTGTATCAGCGTGCGCAATTACCTTTACAGACAATTAGCGCAGCAAAAGTTTTGCATCTTTCTGGTGTTAGTTTGGCAATTAGTGAATCAGCGTGCGATGCCGGATTATTCGCAATGCTACACGCTCGGCAAAACGGCGTGCTCACGTCGCTCGATACTAATTTACGACTAAAACTTTGGCCGCTTGAACGCGCGCGCGAAAAAATGCACGAAGCCTTTTCACTTTGCGATATTTGTTTACCGAGTTGGGATGATATTAGCGTACTCACTGGTCTTGAAGATCGCGATGCAATTGTCGATAAACTACTTGCCTACGGAATAAAAATTATTGCCTTTAAACTCGGCGCTGAAGGTTGTTATCTTGCCACTCAACACGAGCGCAAACTAATTGAAGGCTATAAAGTTAACGCGGTGGACGCCACGGGCGCTGGCGATTGTTTTGGCGGCGCTTTTATTGCGCGTCTTGTAGTAGGAGATGACCCTTTTACCGCCGCGCGTTATGCAAATATTTGCGCGGCTTTATCAACACAAGGTTATGGCGCGGTTGCGCCTATACCGACAAAAGCTGAAGTAGAGGCACTGCTCGCGGAAATTTAATGGAGAGTTTAATTAATTTCTAAACCGTTAAATTAATTTCTTGCACCAATCCAGTTTCACCGTTTTCGTTAAGATAAATTCCCGAGTTCGCCACTTCGCCCAGCGATTGGTTTTTTTCATCTTTAAGTTGAAAGGGCGACGTTACGTGGCCAAGAAAAATCGCACCGATTTGTTTATCGCCAAGTGCAACTAATTGACTGCTGCCATCTTCGTTAAAACTCCAAATGCGCAGCTTGTCGTAGATGCTGTCGCCTTCGTCGATAAAATGATTTCCATCTTCATCGAATTTCGCCAGCTCCGCAAAACCTTGGCCGCTAGCGGGGCCAAAAAGTTCGCTGCCGTTATTGATGATGCCATCGCCATTGCGGTCAAGCGCTAAAAATCCGCTGCCGGAACGCAAGCTGGCAATTTGTTCTTCGGTGCCGTCATTGTCTAGATCAAATTTAAAACGCGTTTGACTGAGTTCCGCGCCCTTGCCATCAAAATTTATGACGAGTGGATCAATCTTACGGGCGTCGCCCGCGCGAATGCTCAGATTGGATTCTTCGTAATAATCGCGGCTCATGGTTAACGACGTAGAAAAGGCGATGTCGCGACCGTCTTTGGTTCGCACTAGGCCCTCCGCTTTAAACTCCATTTTTTCCTGTTCCTGATAATGTTCGTGGCGTTGGTAAACCAATTCGAAACCAGCCGAACTTGTGGCTCTTTGCACCGCTGCAGGAGGTGTTGCTACTGCCTGATCAATCTTTAAGGTTTGAGTGTTGCCGCTTTCGGATAGCGGATTGGCAGGAGTTTGCGATGGGTCAATCATATTCATCGGCTGGCCAGTAATGGATTCGTATAGCTGCTTCAGAATCAAAAGATTGATACGCGAATGAGAATCCATTTTGGTATCGAGATTTAGGCTTTGGCCTCTGCTGCGCAATTCCGATAGCGAAAATCCCTGCGGCGAAATACTGACTTGTTCATCCCAACGAGATGTTTTTACATCCTCTTTAGTAACAACTTCGATTGGTTTGGCGGCAAGCCAAAAGTCGAGTTTTTCAGCAACCTGATGCTCTTCACGGTAGTCATGGCTGGCGGCCATCGCAATTTGGGCATTGGCAATAATCATGGGAATCCCTCTCTTTTGTTTTTTGGTAAGAGAGCTATCGGCCGAGCTGATTAAACATTGAGCACTTTTTGCCGCTTTTTTGAAATTATATTTATTTAGGCGTCATATGATATTTGTAATCTATTGCAAAGCACGCCTTGAAGTTTCAATGCCTTTCCCTCATTGAGTTTGTGCTCTGACGACATTGTGGCGTCTTATAAATTATTTTTTGGTATTCCTGAGGTGTGTTATGTCTGTGTTATTTGAACCGGTAAAAATTGGCGATTTGGAGTTGGCAAATCGCGTGGTAATGGCACCTTTAACGCGTTCGCGCGGCACAGGCGCTGACAATCGCGTTCCCAATGAATTGATCGCTACTTATTACTCGCAACGCGCAAGCGCGGGTTTGATCATCAGCGAAGCCACCGCGGTTACACCTCAGGGCGTTGGCTATGCACGCACTCCAGGCATCTGGTCTGATGAACAAGTTCAAGGCTGGAAAAAAACCACCAGCGCAGTACACGCCAAGGGCGGAAAAATCGTACTACAGCTCTGGCACGTTGGCCGTATTTCCGATCCCATCTTCCTCAACGGCGAATTACCGGTAGCGCCAAGCGCAATTGCTGCAGGTGGACACGTCAGCCTGGTTCGCCCGGAGCGCCCTTACGTAACTCCACGTGCGCTTGAAACCAGCGAAATCCCCGGCATTGTTGAAGCCTTCCGCAAGGGTGCCGAGAATGCCAAAGCAGCTGGATTTGATGGTGTAGAAATTCATGGCGCTAACGGTTACTTGCTTGATCAATTTCTACAAGACAGCACAAATCATCGCACCGATGAATACGGCGGCAGCATCGAAAATCGTGCGCGCTTGGCATTGGAAGTTACCGATGCAGTGATTTCCGTATGGGGCGCAAGCCGAGTGGGTTATCACATAGCGCCGCGTGGCGATTCCCACACAATTGGCGATTCTGATCCGGTGGCTCTGTTTACTTATCTGGCGAGTGAGTTGGGCAAACGCAAAATCGCGTTCATCTGCGCGCGCGAATACGCCGGTGAAGATTCTATTGGCGATAAAATCAAAGCAGCCTTTGGCGGTGCTTATATCGTCAACGAGAAATTTACTCAGGAATCGGCAGAAGCATTGATTGAGAGCAACGGTGCGACAGCGGTGGCCTTCGGTTCAAACTTCATCTCCAACCCTGATTTATTGGCTCGCCTTCAACAGAAGTTACCTTTGACTGCGGTAAATTGGGAAACAGTTTACGGCGCGACGGCAGTTGGATATTCGGATTATCCTTCCGCTAGCTAGGTTTTCAGGTTGCGGATACAAAAAACTCAGCTTCGGCTGAGTTTTTTCATTTTGAAGATTAAATGGATTTAGTCATTCCAAATCACCCTTTTCATCAACTATCTGAACCAAAGTTGCGATTCCGTTATTGCGGAGTTTATCCATTAATTTGGCCAACTTTTCGACTTGAACGGCATCCAGCTGCTCGCCGTGAATAAAGGTCAGGCGCTTTTTTTTGACTAGCTCACGCACGTAGTCGGGGCGCACACGTAGACGTTCAGCAGTTTGGGTAATAGAGAGAAGTTGTTGCAGCATGATGAGTTTCTGTGCGGGAACTTGGCGACTACTATGCCACAAACTTTTGAATTACCAAGGGTTAAATTGCCCTGACGTAAACCCGCTCGCCCACAAAAAGAAAAGCTGTGCCATAATTTGTCTCTTATCATTTTTTCGTTTCGTACAGGGTTTTACTATGGCTAACCTCGGCACACTTTATACCGTTTCTGCTCCCTCAGGCGCAGGTAAAACAAGTTTGGTGTCAGCGCTGGTTAGGTCTAATCCGGAAGTTTGCGTCTCCGTATCCCACACTACTCGCCCTATGCGTCCTGGCGAGGTACATGGCGTTAACTATCATTTTGTAGATCATGCGACTTTTGAAGGCATGATTGAAGATGCCGCATTTTTAGAGCACGCGCGTGTTTTCAGTAATCTTTACGGCACCTCGCAAAAATGGGTAGAAGAAACTCTGGCGCAAGGTATTGATGTGATTTTGGAGATCGATTGGCAAGGCGCAAAGCAAGTTCGCCAGCAGATGGAAACAGTAAGTCTATTTATTCTACCGCCATCGCTCGCCTGTTTGCGCCAACGTTTAACTGGCCGTGGCACTGATCCTACCAGCGTAATTGATGCGCGTATGGCGGAAGCGCTAAGCGAAATGTCCCATTACGTAGAAGCGGATTATTTGATTATCAACGACGATTTCACTACGGCGCTGGCGCAGTTCCAAGCCTTGATCACCAGTCAACATTTGCGTTTGGCGCGCCAAGTGCAGAAACACACGTCATTGATTCAGGAATTGTTGGCTTAAGAGCCGCGAACAGCGGTTATTTTATAGGCGCCTCTTGGCAGTTTTGCCTTATCTAGCGCATAATGCGCCCACTTTTTTAAGGCGACAAATCGTCGCGTTTTTGCTGAGTACAAAGTTATGGCACGTATTACCGTTGAAGATTGTTTGAATCACGTTGATAACCGTTTTGAATTGGTTATGGTTAGCAGCCGTCGCGCACGCCAATTGGCGATTGGTGGCAAAGAGCCACACGTAGCGCCAGAAAACGATAAACCAACCGTTATCGCCTTGCGTGAAATTGAAGAAGGCTTTATCGATGCAAGCATTCTATTAGAGAAAGAAACCTTGCCACAGCCAAAACCAGAACGCGTTTACGACAACGATATTTAATCGCGAGTCGATAAAAACACTAAAGCCCGCTGAGTCCTTGATTTGGCGGGTTTTTTGTTGCCTAAAATTCACCTTTTATTCAGGATTTGGCGTTACACTCTGGTTAACTGATGGATGCAAAGGATGGCGTTGATTCAAAACTCGCCGTGAATACATCCTTGTAGGCTCGTCTCGACATCCATGTGTCGTACGATTTTGAACAAACGACACCCTTTGCCTAAAAAAATCGCGCCCTTAATCAAAACCTTGCTCGGAGTAACGCATTGCAAACCATTGAAGCCTTAAGCCATCGGCTTTCGTCTTATCTGGAAGCGCCCCAAATTAATTTGGTGAAGCGCGCGTATTTCTATGCAGAACAAGCCCACGACGGCCAAAAGCGTCGCAGCGGCGAAGCTTATATTACTCACCCCTTAGCGGTTGCCGACATTCTCGCGACTATGCATATGGACCACCAAAGCCTTATGGCGGCCATGCTGCACGATGTGATTGAAGACACCGGCATCAGCAAAAAAGCTATCGCCCTGCAGTTCGGCGATTCAGTCGCTGAATTGGTGGATGGTGTTAGCAAGCTGACGCAAATCGAATTCGAATCCCACGCCGAAAAACAAGCCGAAAACTTCCAGAAGATGGCTTTGGCGATGGCCAATGACCTGCGCGTGATCCTGGTAAAACTCGCCGACCGCCTACACAACATGCGTACCTTGGGCGCAATGCCGCCTGAGAAGAAACGTCGCATTGCCAAAGAAACCCTCGAAATTTACGCGCCTATTGCTCATCGTTTAGGTATGAATGACTTGCGTTTGGAGTTGGAAGATCGCGGTTTTTATTCCATGTATCCGCTGCGGGCGACGCGTTTACAAGCTGCGCTGAAAAGTGCGCGCGGTAATCGTAAAGAGTTGGTTGAGCAAATCCAGGCGGCGCTAGAAAAGCGTTTAACTAGCGAGAATTTAACGGCAATTGTGATTGGCCGTGAAAAGCATCTTTTCAGCATTTACGAGAAGATGCGCACCAAGAAGAAGTTTTTCAAAGAAATTATGGATGTTTACGCCTTCCGCATTATCGTGGATAGCGTGGACACTTGCTACCGCGCGCTCGGCGTAGTGCATAACCTTTACAAGCCGGTCGCCGGCGAATTTAAAGATTACATCGCCATTCCCAAAGCCAACGGCTACCAATCGTTGCATACGGTTTTGGTCGGAATGCATGGCGTGCCAATTGAAGTGCAAATTCGCACCAAAGAGATGGATGAAATGGCCAACAGCGGAATCGCCGCCCATTTCCTCTATAAATCCAGCAGTGGCGATACGATTAACGCCAGCCATAACCGCGCACGCCAATGGGTGCAAGGTTTATTGGAGATGCAGCGTCGTGCGGGCGACTCCTTGGAATTTATTGAAAACGTAAAAATCGACCTCTTTCCAGATGAGGTTTACGTGTTCACGCCCAAAGGCAAAATCGTGGAATTACCCACGGGTGCGACGGCGGTGGATTTCGCTTATGCCGTGCATACCGACGTTGGCAATGCCTGCGTGGCTTGCCGTATTAACGGCCGCCTCGCGCCGCTATCGCAGCCTTTATTGAGCGGCCAAAAAGTTACCATCATGACCGCTCAAGGCGCTCAGCCGAATCCAAATTGGCTGAATTTTACAGTTTCAGGAAAAGCGCGCAGTGCGATTCGTCATTTCCTTAAAAACCAACGTCATCATCAATCTATTGCGTTGGGCCGTCGCTTATTAGGCAAAGCCTTTAGCGATTTGCAGATGAATTTCGACAGCCTTACCGAAGAGCAACATCAAAAATTAGTGCTCGACAGCAAAGTAGAATCTCTCGACGCGCTGTTGGAAGAGATTGGTTTAGGCAATCGCGTGGCGTCGTCTGCAGCCAAGCTGCTCAAGCCCGACACCGACATCAAACCGCGTGCAAGCAGCAACTCTCCCATTACAATTGATTCCGCCGAAGGCATGATGATCAGCTTCGCGCGTTGCTGCCGCCCAATTCCCGGCGACCCGATTATTGGCCACATTAGTTCCGGAAAAGGTTTGGTGATTCACCAGGATACGTGCCGCAATATTGCCGAGCTACGCAACAGCCCCGAAAAAATTAGTCAGGTTAACTGGGCATCTAATGTCAGCGGCGAATTTCTGGTAGATGTTCGCGTGGAAGTTAAAACTGAGCGCGGCGTTATCGCCACCATCGCCAACCGAATTAACGAAGAAGCAGGCAGCATCGAACACATCAACGTACAAGAACGCGATGCACACAACAGCATTATTAATTTATCAATCGGTGTACAAAACCGCGTTCACCTTGCAAATATTTTGCGCAGAATCCGCTTGATGAGTTTTGTGATTAGGATTCATCGGGCTAAGAATTAATTAAAACTCCGAAATAAAAAAGGCCTGCATTTCTGCAGGCCTTTTTGTTTTGCATCGACAATTACAAATAAGCTTTC
>Ga0247741_1001578_pt1 | contig 12674 bp, 12 predicted proteins | sample UWRJL213509R2_FD_180945 | JGI IMG/M metagenome (GOLD analysis project Ga0247741, IMG submission 180945) | Plant litter microbial communities from Arlington Agricultural Research Station in Wisconsin, United States - UWRJ-L213-509R-2 | ecosystem: Environmental > Terrestrial > Plant litter >... | reverse complement strand
AAAGGCGCGGAAGGGCAAAGCTGTGGAGGGGAGCGAGACTTCGTCAGAGAGTCGGGGTTCGACGTCGAGCAGCGCAGGACGGCTGGATAATGATCAGGCGTTGGTGGCGAACGGCATGATTAGCGAGTCGGCTGCAACAGACAAATCCACAGAGGCGGCAACCAAGGGCAAGTCTTCTGAGCCACCATATCTGACAGAGCCCTCCGATCCACCTCCCGTCTACGAGGCATCCGTGACACCGATTGCCGAGAATCCGTCGGTTGATGAGCATTCCGAATCACTCACCCTCGGTGCACCCACAAAATCCGAGCACACGGCGGCGCAGAAACAGTCGGACAAGGAGAAGAAGCAAGAGGAGAAGCGGATTTTGAAGGAGAAGAAGGACGAAGAGAAGCGGGTGAATCTTGCCAGGAAAGAGGAGGAGCAGAAAGCCAAGAAGGAGGAGCAGAAGATGAAGAAGGAGCAGAAAGAACTGGCGAAAGAGCTGAAGAGGCAGGAAAAGGAAAACAAGCCTAAACCAGCTCGACACTTCGTCGTTTTACCGAACGGACTTGGGGAGTTTCTAGGGGGTTATGATAAATGGGAGAAGGTGCCCATTGGGGGGGTTGAGGACGAGGTTGGAGCACATTTGGGACTGTTTATACCTGAACATAACCATGACTATGATGGTCTGGTGGCTAATGTTGCGAATAGGATCCTGGGTTGGTGCGAAAATCTGCCAAAGACTAGGTAGTCAGGTTTGTATGCATGTTGCTTTTGCTATGTATCTTGATTTCGAACAATGACCACCTCTCGTCATGCGTTTTCAGTGCTGATGGAATATACACAGCCCATAAATATGGATATATCAAGAACAAAGTGTTAAGGGTTCTTGAGTAGGTCCCTCGCGAACGGGGGACGGCTCGCTTCGAAATCTGAACAGCGGTGGCTAGTTGACAAGTTGGTATACATGTCGGTAAGATATAATAATCACCGAGGCGACTGAAGCCATTGACTTTCCGAGTCCTGAGGTTCGCGCGCCCTCGAAGTTGCAGCTCACAAAGCCGCCGTCCATAAGACATGTAGAAGAAAAAAATTCCTGTCCAAGAGACGCCAACTTGAATGATTGACGGCTACCAAGTCGTCTCCTCACTCACACACTGATCGCCAAACTAATAGAGAAGATTACTTGCTTCGCCAATACTTTGCTGGGTTTGCTCTCAATCAAAATAGGTCCAAGTAGTATGTTCTTGACAGACAGAAATTATTGTACCCACAAATTCACCGGAGCAGAAGTACTTAGGCATATTACATCTGATGGGAAAAATAAAATATATTCATCTAAACGAACAGCTGAGAGCAGTCTTGATTTTCTGAGAGAGAATTTTTATAAGAAAAGAAAGCAACTCAAGCCTTTCAGACACCCAGGCATGCATCTCTGAGATGACACTGGTGAACGAATGTGCGTGGACTTGGATCTCGTAGGCGACCTCGCCAGGAACACGACTGACTTTCATGATCTGTACGTTGGCCAAAAAGTCGTTGGCTGACTGGAGTCGACTGTGGATGTCGTCGTGGATCTTCATGAAGCTGTCCAAACAACCCTTAGCTGAATCGGCCGCGACTGAAGTTTCGAAGATGATCTCCTCGGCGCCTTTGACGGCCTGTGGGCCCAAGATCTAGATGTTGGAGACGTAGCCATTGACAGAGGGGCTTGAACCTCAACGGCAACTTGATGGGGATTGATCAGCTCAAGGTGGGTAGAGACAATTGAAAGTGAACATACCAGAAGGGACCTGCTCGGTGTGGAGCTCATCGGCATGCAGCTCGGAGACACTCGAGAAAAGCGGCATGAGCTTCAGAAATAACCTGAACCTCAGTTTCATCATTTGAATCTGCATGGCGGGTGAGTATTTGAGGATGAGGAGCAGTCAATATATTTACCAGGTGCATCGAAAATCTTGTAGGCGAGCTGAACAACAGCAGCGACGGCAGCCTCCGCGTCACCTTCGTCGCCATCAATGGGCCCGAAAACCACAGCGAGATCACTGCCCTCCTGGGCACGGTCGTCGCTTCCTTGGATCTCGAGGGAAATAACGTCGACCCGCTCATCGTCATAGTCGTCTTCAAGGTCAACGACCAAGGCGTGGTCGATATAAGGCCTGTAAATGTAACCCGATCCTCGTCAAAGGTGTCGGAGTTGACGGCAGAGCGCCGCGTGCCTGCTGAGCGAGATTCGTCCACTCGCCCTTTGTGTTTATCATCTCGCTGTTCGTCGTAGACACCCTCCACAACTGCGACCTGACCGCCAGGGCCAGATTGCGCCTTGCTGTCGTTGGCGAGGCCGAAGCTGTTCATGAGTGCCGCCAAGTCAACCTCGTCTTGATACCGACGACCCTCGGCTTCGGACTCCTCAAAGAATTCGAGCTCGGCGGTGTCAATATGGTTGTCGTGTGGGTCTGAGGAGTTTATATTGAGCTAGTTGAGTTGGGATGAAGGTTTGGTTTGAGCGTGGTTTGGGAGATGGTTCGAGCGCGTCGTTTTATAGCAGAGGATTCGACGTGTCTGTTTACTCTTGTGATTCCCCCCTCAATTACCTCTAGCCATATTTCCAGAAACATAGGTAGGTAAGCAGCGCAGATATTGTACACCATGAGAAGAAGCCGCCTTGGCCACAACTTCGTCCAGATTCCCTAGGATGTTCCGCTTGATCTGCCATTATACGAGCCGAGATTTCAGATTGTTTCAACGCTTATATCCAGATATTTGAACTCCACGTAAGCATAAAAGGTATGGCTTCCTGAACCAAGTATTCGTAGCGACTCTCCGCAAAACAGATGACAAGCCATGAATAGTGGCAGTAACTTAGTCAATTCTTCCAGATAGCTGCTTGAAAGCACAAGAGAAAATGTCCGAATATCCTACCGGGTTGGTAGGATAGTAAGATGCAGCCAGTCAGAGCAAGTAGTTCACGAGGAAGAGCGCGACGAGGAAACGAAAGCCACTATTGATCAAATTCCCACGGGTGCTCATCAGGATAGGTGTTTGTCCAAGCATGGTCTTGCGGAGATCGAATCGAATCATATTAAATATCCACTCGCAAGCGGTGGAAGGCCCGCTTTGAAATCCAAGTAGCCGTGATTTCCCACTGGATGTCTTCGTGCACTAATTTACACAAATCTTTCGATTGGAATAGTCGAATTCTTCCAGAGGCTGGGGGCAAAGGTAAGTATACGTGGCAGAAATGCATGCGTTATTCCGCACTGCCAAGATCAAAAATCTGGCAACCGCAAGCCACACAACGTAGTATAGATAGTAAGGCATTTATTGAGCATCAATGGGGGAGGCTCGCTTCGAAGTAATAACCTAATCGCCCAAAATCTTAGAGGAAGAAGTCTTCGCAGTAGCCCTCGACTTCCTCACCGTTGACGACCTTAAGCGAACGTGACAGCACCTCGATCCAAGTCTCGTACTTCGTAAGCTGCTCTTTGTAAAGATATTCGGCACCCTCCCTTTCGTCACCTTCTGCCTCGGATTCGAAAGGCTTCTTCGATTCTTCAAGACACCTAGCGTGCCCAGCTTCAATAAACTTGGGTACTCCGAGTTCTAGTAACTTTGGACGAGCGTCCAGGTATTCGTTACAAGCTAGAGTGGCAGAAAGAGCGCCTCCAATAGTCAAGAGCTGTGAAATAAAGCACATCAGTCTTTGTGGAAATAGTTATCGTAAGCGTAGAGGACTTACATGAAGATCATCCTGTTGCAAGAGTTTCAAGGCGTAATCGATGGCGCCCGCCTCAACCACGAGTCTGGAGCTCCGCTCGCCCTCAACGAGAAGCCTTCTAACGGCATGAGCGTTACCCCAGTTGTGCTCCATCTCAAGGGCACTCTCCGACGCGAACGACGCTTTCATAACTTCCACCAATGGCTCGTGGCCTGCCTCGGTGTTCCCCAAGTCGCGAACAGCGTTAATGAGTAAAGCCATATCTCCGATCGAGCTGGGAAAGTCGGTGAAGGCTTTGAATAGTATGCGGTGCATGTCCGCGTCGATCAAGGACTGGACGTTGTCCGGGATGAAGGCTGCGATGAGTTGAATTAATTCTATCGATTCCTCCTCGTCGGTGAGAAGGGTGCCTAGGTGCGGCAAGAACTTCCCAACTGCATCGCGATCGCCCCCATCGGCCGTAAACCCACGCAAAACTTTGAATGCAGTCTTTTGTACATCCCGATCTTTCTCGTCGACGGCACTGCTTGCTAGTTGGATCGCGCCAGCGTCCACGAGGGCTTTCCTAGCCGAAGGAGTTGTGTCAACCAAAGACGCTATCCGATCGAGGACCTCGGTGCGTTTGATGCGGGGCTGAAATTTCTTTTTCTTCTTCCCTCCTTTCCCTCCCTTCTTGCCCTTCTTGCCTGCTGCGGGCGCCTCCTCCTCGACCTCGGGTGGAGGAATCAACCCAGCGATGTGTGTCGTCACAAGTTTCGTTAATGCTCCAACGTCCTGATGGCACAAAAGCCCGAGGAGGGGCCCAACGTTCGATGGATTGCCAAGCTCCTTATTATCGAAGAGCTCGAGCAAGGTCGGATAGATGTTCTCTTTCTCTAAGACAGCAAGACCTTCTGGATATCCCTTCGCCATTTGGTAGATCTCACCAGCAGCCTGGAAGGCGTCATAGACGTAGTCTGAGTTACGCAAGTACTTGAGGGCTTGATCCACCGCAGGTTGGAACGCGAAGAACGCCTTTTGTATACCTTTCTGCTGCTCCTCGTCCGTTGTGCGCTTCACCAGCCATTCATAAATTTGGAGACCCTGCTGAGAGTTGAAACATTCGCCCTCTTCGCCCAAGTCGTACTCTCTCTCGAGGCGATCAAGAAGACCACCCTGGTAAAATGCGGAAGCGATAGAGGGTCCTTGAATGATCCAGCTGAAGCAGGTGTTCAGATTAGGAGGTGGATCTTTGGCAAGAATGTCTTTCACAGCTGGAACTAGTGCGTTCTTGAGGATCTCTTCATTGTTCCCAAATAATACCAAGAGCTCCAGTAGTTTGTAGTTCTGGTCGCCCGTGTTTGTGGCATTGAGAAGAGGGGCAATAAGCTGCGGGGCAAAAGGCGCTAGCAAAGGGACCATGTAACCAAGGGCCTCCGACAACAACGACAAGTTTCTAAGACGAAAAGAGGGGTCAATTTCATATCGCTGGACTGAACGATGAAACAAATCATACTCGCTCGCTTTTGTATTCGCGTCCCGTACTTTTTTGTCATATTCGTTGTCGGCCTTTTCGAACTCCTTCTCCGTCATTTTATCTGCATCTGGGCGTTCGAAGGTCGGAGGGGGTTTTTCCAGCCAGAAAATGAGGTGCTGTATGGTCTCTTCGGTCGCCAATGCCGTCCATGCCTCAAAACCGTTCTCGCTATCAGAAAGCAAGCGGATCATGAAACACGCAGTATTCATCGATTCCTCGGTCTCATCAGCAAAGAGCTGAGCGAGAAGAATGGGAAGTTGGGCGTTCTTCCTGCCAATGGAGAGGTCAACGTCATCGGCAGCGAGGAGAACCCTAAATCCTTCCACTGCAGCTCGACGTTCTTCCACTGTTGGGAGATCCTTCTTCAACAGTGACTCGATCCTAGCCATGCCGCCCGCATGGAAAGCTGCAGCCGCAACATGTCGTCTCTGGCGTCCAGCATGTCGGCTTTCGAACTTGCCATATAGCGCTTCAAAGAAAAAGACGTCGGCATCGGGGATGACTGACTCAAACGCCATTCTGGTGACGTCGTAGCCCCGCTTATACCCCCAGCAGCATTGGCAGAGCACATTTAGGGCACCTGGTGCAGTCTCCGGTTGCTTGAGAAGGCCAACAATATGTTGGGCGAATTCGGCAGTGATTGTGGCGTCTTTGATGGGCGAAGGAGGCGGTGGTTTTCCAGAGCTTTCATCGTAGTTCCAAGATTGAGCGCCCCATTCTGAACTGAGGATCTCGGAGATCAGGTTGGCGGACGCGTTGACAGTGGAAAGATCGTCAGAATACAGACCGGCAAGAATGCGTGGGTAGACATTGGGTTGAGTGAGGGCTTTCGCGGCTATGCCACGTTGTTCGTTGGAGTCACCATCGTATGATTCCAACACACGTGTCAGATTCGAGGCGCCCAATGCACGATTGGTAGGTGAAGGTCCGTCGAACATGTCAAGAAGTTTGTCCATCATAGCTGGAGACTTGAGGACGATAGAGCCCACGACCTGCTCTCCTTCCATTAGGCGATTGAAGATGGTCTGAGTAGAGAGCTCTGGAGTTAGTCGTGAAATATTCAAAATAAAGGCGACCTACCAAAGCGCCAGAGGCACTTTTCTCGTCGTCCAGTTGTCTGAAAATGAAATCGATAAGACCATTTTCCAAAGCCAGTTTGCGCAAATCTAGGAAACTGTCGATGAGTCCACTGATGACCTTGAATTTGGTTTCGGCAGGGATTCCCTCGTCGGCCCAGAACGAACGCATGGCATCGACCACCAGCTTCTTCATTTCCTCATTCTCTAGGAACCTGGTCAGAGCGAACTCTGAAGGAGCGCCAACGTGATTCGGCTCCTTCATCCCAAGTTGGTTGATTAAAGCGGGAATCACATCGGGAGATGCAGCCACTATCTTGTTCACCACTTCGTTGAGCTCCTCTCCGCGATCCTCCATCAGGAATGAAGCAGCCTGCTTTGCGATCTCCTCGTCCTCGTCCTTTACAAGGTTTATAGATGTCATGAAGAGATACATCCCAGCATTGCCTCGATCTGATTCATCAGGCAGCAAAGAGTCGAGTTCAGGGATGCATGGAACAAGCTGGACCATACAGCTCTGCGCAGCGGCGCGGACCTTGGCAATTTTTTTGACTTGAGTACAGCCCAAGACAGCATCAAACGCGGAGGCTTCGATGAAGACCTTCTTGCAGCTCTCCCTTCCGTAGGTGTTACTGCTTTCGAACGCTTCGAGGATAGACACCAGGTGCGTTTCGTCCACTTCTTCGTCCCCGAGGTCACGAACGGCTTGGTAAAGAGTTTTCGCGCCTTCTAGGACGAGTTCGCGTGCAGAAGGTTCTTCGTCTATAAGCTGCTCGAGCATCCAGAGAACATTGTAACGGTCCAAGCCATCGCCATCGCCTAGGAACCACATAAGCTCAGGAATCTGTGGGACCAATGCGTTGCGAGTCTCTTCCGATAAACTAGTGAACATCCCCACATGTTCGAGGATAGTGGTTCGCAGGGTACTGTCAGACGTCGTTCTGGCCGCTTTGACGAGTCGGGGAACATCGAAAGCCGCAAGATTCTCTGCGATGAACCCTTCTTGCTGCGAGATGATACCACCGAACTTGTTCAGGGACTGTAAACGCGAGTGAGTCCGGTCTGTCGGGTGAATACTAGGATTTAGACGAACCGCATTCCAGATTTCAGAATCTTGAGATTCCAGACCTTCCAGTAAGGCAGGTATGTCGTCCACAGTGAGAGGAATGTATGGGGGCTCCGTGGACTCCTCTTCGACGGCATCTTCGACAACTATATCCTCGTCATCATCAGGGACGTATCGGTCGACATCTTCATCTTCATCCTCATCCTCATCGTTGTCTTGATCGTCGTCAGAGTTCTCCTATGTGAATAATTAGAATAAAATGCGCCCTGTCATGCCATAGGAAGCATACCTCTTCGTCCTCGACATCTAGGTCTGGTTCAACTACGTCTGAGCCATCTTCTTTGTTGCTGGTAGCTTCAGGCACCTCGTTATAGACCTTATCTTCAGAAGTGGGTAAGTCGGACATGGCGATTGTCCTGTAGTTGTTGAGCGATTAGAGGTGATCTTATATACCGGGAAAGCAAGTAAAGCTGTCCAGATCTTACCTAGGAGAGGAGAGATTACCTATCCAAACCCCTGCCGAGACCTATACTGGGTTGAGTCCATCGGTGGAGTTGCTGTCTGGGATCAGGAGGACAGGCACGCCGCACATGATTGGATGAAGATGCATGAAGCCTCCTGACGGCTGCCAGAAATCTGGCTGAAAATCGGACACCTGGCGGACTTGGCATGAGTATTCCATATCTTGGAACTGGTTGCAGGGTGCCATTTCACTGCCTTGACAGTGGAAGTAACGTTACAGCTAGCGTCTAATGGCGACCATGCAACCATACGAGGGAGAATATTTCTGAGAACCTCCTGGTTGCATGTACTTATGAGAATAAAAAGGCAGAGGTCAAGTTCGCTTCGTGGCAGTGCTAAATTCATTAAGCAGAATAGCCGGTGGCTGTGCAGATGCCATCTTTTTCTTCATTGCACCCATGTTCAAGTTCGACTTTGACATCGACGATGCTGAGGATATCGACGAGGCGTTGAATCTAGAGGATCATCCAAAGGATGCCAAAGCTGCCCAGCCTCCTGGGCATAATGTTACTCCACTCGAGCCACACAGAGAAGTTCCCATCCACCAGCTTGTTCGTGCCCAATCCCTGCCCTACCTCTAGCACTGCTGTCCTGATTGACGGCCATTGGATCGTATAGTTCGATGCTTTACCGCCTCTCATATCTTATTCTGCCCTGAATATACCTCTTACTTCTTCTCGGAAGTCTGTCACCCTGATACGTCGAGATCTGTTTGACGCACGTTTTCAACTCATCTCTGAAGGAGCTGGCGACACCGAGGATTCCAAGCAGGATGGAGAAAGAAATGATCCTCTCCCCGTGGGTGACAGGAAGGCGCTGGAATTTATTGAAGCCCCATCTGACCTGGTTCCTGGAGTCTATGAAGGAGGTTTGAAGACCTGGGAGTGCAGTCTAGATCTAGTGGATTATCTGGACAGCTTGAAAACGGGACCTGGGTTTAATGGGTTCGAAGACAGAAGAATCCTCGAGGTAAGTCTACTACGATTTGTGATTTAGATACGTAACATTGACTATAGCTAGCTAGGTTGCGGTACCGGAATCCCGTCCCTGTATATCCTTCGCGAACTGCTTTCCTCCCCTCCACGTAATACAACAGAGATTAATTCATCCAAGGCGGAAATTCATTTTCAAGATTACAACGGATCCGTATTACAGTTGGTCACGCTTCCAAACATCATCCTGACATGGTGTACGTCTCTTTCTCCATTTCCCTGCACAATCTCATTTTGGATGACAGATGCCTCTACCCACGCGGATGCCTACCGTACCACTATTGACGACCCAGAGGTAGCCTCGGCCCTCGACTTCACCGCTCCAGGTGAACTTCCCATAACTCCAGAACTCAAAGCCGCATTCCTCTCGTCACTCCAAACGCAGGGCATCACGCTACGCTTCTTCTCTGGTGCTTGGGACTCGTTCGATCCTAATGAAACATCAAGGTCGAGAGGATATGACATCTTACTCACATCTGAAACGATCTACCGTTTGGAGAGTCTCCCTCCGCTCATCAATGTCATGCGATCTGCGTGTACCAGGACTCCAATTGCACTCATGCCCACCTCGATAGAAACGCTCATTTCCTCGAAGATGCAGATCACAGATTCTGATGCCGAAGCGAGGGTTCGTTCAGTTCAAGACGATTACTTGTGCCTTGTCGCAGCCAAGGTCCTGTACTTTGGCGTTGGTGGCGGAGTGCCAGACTTTCTAGCAGCTGTGGAAGAGAGTAAAGGGAAAGTGGAGACTGTCCTCGAGCGGAGGGCTGGCGTTGGAAGGAAAGTGATGTCCGTGAAGTGGCATTGATGATTGGTCGACGGTCGAGAAAACCGATGCCCCAAAGCGCAGTATCTGAACATGGGAAAGCAATATATACAAAATACAAATACGTCGTCGTCTGAAACCTCCGCCATTACATCTACATCCACTAGATAGTATATAATATCGTTCCAATCATCACCGCCTGCGGGATTGGGCGTGGATAAATCAGGATCACAGGAAAATATAGGTGAATAGGAATACAGCAGTGACTGTAATGGCGACGATCCATAGCGGAACGCCCTTTTGGTACAGTGGTACGGGATCAACAGTACTTGCTAGTGGTCCGCTCGCCAGAGACAAGGACAACAACAGTACAAGGATACAAACTATCCACAATGGAACGCCTATTCGATAGAAAGGTATTCCCAGTGTCCCATCACCTGCAGCGAGTGCCCTTGGTGGTATTTGTGGTCCGCTTTCACCGTCGCTCCCAATGGGCTCTATCTCCTGTGCTCTCTTCAGCATTGACATCATGTGCAAGTTTTCTGCGATCATTGTCGCATTGTGGGCTTGTAGGTTGTCTGAAGAGAGCCGGTTGGGCATGGAGTGCAGCTGCGCCACGCCGAAAGTCGAAGATTCCTGATCATGAGTCGGTGAATGGGCGGTAGCGGAGAGTAGTGATCGCTGGTCGTCGAGGTCAACTGGAGGTTCAACAGTGATTGTGCCCTCATTGCTGGGCCCATCTATGTCATGAGTTGTAGCTCCAACGTCCTATGTATCAGCAAGATCAATTTCGATTCATGGGAGATGAAACGTTTCGATAACCAACCGTTTGCGCTGCTTCAGGCCTGCCCGACATGTCTGATCCATCCTTCTGGTGACTTTTCGGATCCTCATCCACGACAGGCTCCCCTTTAGTTGCCTCTTGTGGTGGAAGCCATGACACCTTGAATTTCCGCGACTTCAATCGAGACTCCGGTCGCGAATCAGACTCCTCCAACTTGTAAAGCCGTGTCCACTGCCGTTGCATTGGGTTCGGATAAGCAAAGTTAACAACCAACAGCAATATAATAACGCACAACATTGTCAACATTTTCGTATAGATATCCACGGTCCAGGTCTTCTTGAGAGAGCTCTATGGTCTGCACGAGGAATTTGTCTTTGCATTTGACAGGCAGGAGGGGTTCCACGTGCACCCCAAATAGTCTGACTGTCGGCGGCGAGGGCCAATCAGCTTGAATGTCAGATGAAAGAAGTTAGAGTAAAACTAGACGTACTGAGAATGTTAACGCTCTCTCCGGGCTTGATCAAACCTCTTCGGGGATTTGTGCTGTAGAGCTATTGTGATCGAAAGCATCATGAACTCGTCCAGTCTAGAGTGTTGCAATGAGCACACACGCACCTTGGGCGCGGTGACCTTGAGAGTGAAAAGAGTAGGCCGTTCGTTGCGGTTTGTGATCGTCATCGTAAGACTGGCCGGTTTAGCCGCATCGGAGAAGGGTTCTCAAACAACCTGTCAGTAAATGTACGTTGAGCATACCGAGCAGGGACATACGACGAAAGTATAGCACTTCCTCTGGAGAAATCACGACTGGCATGGCGGTCGTCGGTTTGGCAGAAAAGTGTGTAGATGGGCAGAGGGGAAGACTCCCGAAAGTCGCATGTTTATAATAAACGCACCTGTTCAAAGGCTGCTCCCTGACGTATCTGCTTGGGGTTGTCGACGCGGCCGAACAGCCGGTGGCGTTCAGCGTGACACAAGACAAAAAGAATGGACACATTGGGAATTGAACCCAACACCTCTCGCAAACATTTTGATGCTAAGCGAGCGTGATAACCAACTACACCATGTGCCCGTATAAGAGAAAGGGTTGAAAAATACACTATACATTATATACATAACCTGGACATTAAATTTGATCTGATTTGCTTTTTTTTACTGATCAGAATGACGATATCGATGATCAGGCTTTCATTGATAACAAATTGAAATCCCCCTGTGGGCAAAGCCAAATGCTAGGAGTCTCTCGTGACTTTCCTTTTGAGGCAATGCGTGTCGCATAGAAGGCGACGGGCGCTTCTTGGGCGCCTGTCAGTGTTTTTTCGATAACACCTTCATGAGGCTCTTTGCATTGGTTATCCCCCTATACATCATGTTGGATGCATAGTCCAGAGTAAATAAGGTGTTGCTGTCAGTCATTAACTGTTAAAATCCGAAAGTAAACCACCCTATTTGACAATGTGATTCACGCTAATTGTATCCATACAGTTGCTCTTGTGCGGTGTGCACATCCAGCATATATCCAGTGATATAATCCCCTGCTCACAAAGCATTGGAATTTGAAGTGGACCGTCTTCTACAGAGGGGACGATTGCATGTACCTCAGAGTGGATATTCATGTCGTATATGGCAGAGATGAATCACACTCTTACAGGGCACATGGTGTAGTTGGTTATCACGCTCGCTTAGCATCAAATGTTTGCGAGAGGTGTTGGGTTCAATTCCCAATGTGTCCATTCTTTTTCTCCATGATTGATCCTCGAAGCGTTGCCCCATTAGTGCGGCTCTCAAATATCTCAGCGCCATCATAATCGACTGGAGGAAGACCATATAGTGGGTGTTCACAGAAATTTTTACAAACGATCTCCTGAATGCTGTAGTGAACTCAATCAGGAATATGATACTACAATGCTAAGGTCAACATCTTCGTCGAATTTGACTCAGACCTTCGAAGCGGGGATCGGATATTTTTTTCCAGGAGGATGAGTTACGACCACCCGTTTGTTCGTGAAGTTTTCGATGTGGAACCGTCCGTATCCAGATGCTCCTCTGGAGATTTACATCAGTTATTTCACAACGAGTTTAAAATTTAACGTCTCACCCTAACCCAAGAAGACCGTCTACCGGCTCAAAATGAATAGTCGGGCCATTTATATTGACATAACCTATCACAAGATTTCTTGGTCGAGAAACCCCGGCTGTAGAAAGAAAATTTGCTCACCAGACCTAATGCGGGATGCAATTCCTGGGGCGGCGTA
>Ga0247741_1001576_pt1 | contig 12678 bp, 12 predicted proteins | sample UWRJL213509R2_FD_180945 | JGI IMG/M metagenome (GOLD analysis project Ga0247741, IMG submission 180945) | Plant litter microbial communities from Arlington Agricultural Research Station in Wisconsin, United States - UWRJ-L213-509R-2 | ecosystem: Environmental > Terrestrial > Plant litter >... | reverse complement strand
ATCATTCCATTCGAATGCGATACGATAACAGTACGAGTTTGACTCGGACATTCATCCATTCATGCATTTCGTCATTGGTTCCAACGACACAACAGGATGATGTGCATGTCTCTCGTTTGCATTCTCCAAGTCTTTACGCAACTGAATGGGGTGTCCCTCGTTCTGTGTGGCGCAGGGATTGTAGGTAAGACTGCCATTTTTGTCTCTTCAAAATCAGTGTGCATGTCATATGTCGCTCCATATTTAATCCCCACCAGTACTGCCACCATCCTGACTGTCTACGAAAACCCCGAAAATAAAGAGTGAATGGGAGTCGGCATTCAATAAGAACTGTATCTAACGTTTATCAATGTCCAGGTGCTCCAACCCCAATGTTTAGCCCCACTCGGTTTTTTATTGGAGAACCTGAATAACCTTTGTTAAGAACCTCTTTTAGGTACGTATCGGGGGATGCCTCACCTCATCTACTGCACTCCAACTCCACCGGCCACCGCCGACATCTATGTTGTTCCTCGATGTTCTGAATTCACTTCAGGCTTTCCCGTCTCATTGTTAAACAGTGCTCCAACACCCTACACCTCATCTCTCCAAGTCCCTACACCACCGTACAATACGAAGATCGCTCGCTACCCAGGTGCTCAATAGATTCTGACAGTTGCATCAATCCAACAACACATGCGAAATGAAGCCCCCTTTATGATTAGTGGTGGGGAATGTGAGTCGACAGACAACCTTCGATTTTCGAACTGTGGCATGTAGGTTTCGTAACCATCGACGTTCAATTGCAAATGCGTCGCCCTGCATTGGGGCCTCATTGATCCTCAAATTGTGACATTGTCCATCTATGACTATCTCTATTCTTATATCCGCTAATCTACCTCGATGTACATCTCATTCTGATGTACAACCATACTCACAGCAATGAAATCAAGGAAGACATACGAAGATCACGGTTCAGGACACGCTTTTGGAAAAGGAGTCCAACATGGAGGTATTTCGCAAGATGCCGCCCTCTTTCGACTTGACAGTTACGTCCGCATTACACACACCCAATATGTTATCAACGTCGGCGCCGGCGTGTAAAGAATCAAGATACAATGTTGATATCCAGGAGTGCAGGCAGGTGATGGATGTTCACTGAGTTGACAATGCATACAAAAAGTATAGTGACCTTGGGTCATATGGTGACGGTTTCAAACACCGGAAAGCTACCGTGTATAGGTAGTACAGCAGTTTGAGTAGCGTCATGATAATTCTGCCGTCGAAGGCGGAAGGGTGAGTGCAAGATGGTCAGATGTACGTGGCTTCAGGTGAGTGGATGTCCTTTATCTACCTTCACAGCATCCTTTCTACCGCCTCCCTTCCGCCCTCACTTCGTTATCTTCACGACCCAAACACAGAACCACAGCGTGACAATCTTGGTAGCTACCACACTACGTGCGTGGGTTCTTGGGCGTACTTATAATCAGCGCATTGAAACATTACGGCATGGATATGTTCTTGCGCAATTGAATTGGTAGATAGAACACAGATAGACAACCAATCTATCTCCTATATATAGCAGGATGCCTACGAGTATGATAGCTATAAGTTTTCCCGGATGTGATCTCAAAGCAAGGAGGATGCCGTCTGAATCCGAATCATTTGGGAGGTTGTAGACACTTATGATAAAAAAGGTGCCGAGGCCGACGGTAAGTGGGTATCCGATTGTGGTATATCCCAAATGAAGTGGCTGGCAAATACCAGTGCCTGGACGCCTTACCTTCCCCTCCCCCGCACGAGAAATCTGGAGGAAGCTCCCTCGCGTATTGATATGACCACAATTGGGAACGAACAAACGTGGATAACTATCTGCGAAAGGGAGACGCAGATCCGCTCTCAATTGTGGCGTGTTCCCGACCATGATATGAACTCGGGTGAATGCCCCAGTCAAAAAAATTTCGACGTCGGGATGGGTAGTTACATGCGCCAACTCTCAACGCGACCCTTCCATATCTGTGCGATAACAAAATTCAAACATATCATCCGACGTCAACACGGTCCCGGTCCCGTCGTAAGGGTCGTAGGATCTGCACTCCATCATCTGGAAATAGAGAATAGGGTCGTGCAGGGACTAAGAAGAGGCGGGAAGTAGCGGCGTAAACACCCGCCGCCCATGACACGTTGAGTTAAGGCGGTCGGCACGACGCTTCAAATTTTGAGTATCTTCTCAAGCACAGTGAGAGAGTAGAAATAGATCAGATTCTCAGGCAGGACGATCCTCTTAAGCCCTGGTGTTCGGCAATAAGCGTTAAGCGCTGCCGAGGTTTTAAAGGGTATTCACGATATGGAACGGATTAGGGGTCGGGTTAAGTTGAACTCCAAACTCTGACTTAAGTGACAAGGAAAATAGTCCAGACGAGGCTGCTCGCTCACCAGCTCAAATACATCTGGTGGCAGATTTTCATAGACGTCGAATTCCTTGTATCATCCACCTTGACTTCACACGAACCCTCAATTGCAGATCCTTAACAGACGTGCCCATAGAAGTTACCGTTAAAATGATGTTCTACTAGATCTTGGGCCCCTATCAGTGTCGCGAAGTCAATAGTCGAGATTCGTGCTGCCCCGCGGTGGCACTTCGAAGGGTCATATAAGGGGACGGATAGATTAGTCGGTAACTTAAATCATAGGTACAACGCGTTATCGAATAAAACACAGATGTGGGTTCGCCATGCACCACACTGACTGTCTTTGAAGTAAAAGATCAATGCTGAAATGGTATGCTTTGTCGGGTCCGGGATCAGAAACCTTCTACGATTACTTTCTACTTGAGCTTTGTTTGAGCAGTCCTCGATTTATAGGTTGCAGTGCTGCAATTGCGGCCAACAGCGAAAGGACCCTTTTCGCTGAATGGAGCACTTCAATTTCTAATGTAAGTTCGAGGAGTCAAATTATATACTCGTCGAGATTCGAGGGTGCGTCCCACAGGGGACCAGGGACCAGAAACAGGACGTCATGGTATCATATGCCATGCACACTTCGTTCATTTCAGCGACTTCTATGGGCGGCAGGTTGCGCGGTAGAAGGGCGGAAGGTCCAGGAAATACCGATGGCCCCTTCATATCACGACTGACTACGGTGATAAGATGCGACATGGACACATCAAGTCAGGCCATGCACATCAACGACTACTATGAAAGTTCGTCGACAGCACCAGAATGCCTGTTAGAACTTTTCTTGAGATAAGAAGTTACCTCCTACGCCAAAACCGGGGCTCTACAAGTCCATGTACCTCTGTAATGCATACAAACTTCGCCCCGCGGAAAAGTATTCAGAATCGGCCTCGGCCAAGGTCTGCCATTGAACAATTCATCACGTCATTTAGTGTCGCGTGAACGGCAGCCCATTCAGTGAACAAGCTTTTCCAATACCAGAGAGCATCAAAGAGGTTCCCAAACTTGTAACGAACTTCGCGAATATCTGATGCAGGTGGCCAGACCCGGAAAATCCTAGTGATGCTAATTGACTATTAGTGTCTAAATCTCAATTGGCTTGAGCAAGTGATGTTTCTAGGGTATCGCACATGGACTTGGGGAGAGTGTCGCCCACGTTTTCGCCTCCGCGGACATAGTTTTCAAGTTACTTGAGGTTTACTCCATGTATCAATGGGACAGAACTTCAACACGTACTGAACTATCCACTGAGCCCTGTGTGGCGCACAGTTCCCCTGCAAGCTTAAATCCCCTTACGGAAATAACGTCTTCCGACGCTTTGATGTGGAATCCGTACCTTTCCTGATTGCTTGGGAATCTCAGACGAAATAAGGTTGTGCTTTTGGTAGATTTCCGAGCCGGAATGAAGTGTCTTCCTTGACCTGAGATTCCTTCGTTCTGGCATCTCCCAGATTCAGTGCCTATGTCCTGAGACGGGTAATGTAGGACGAAACGGCGGACATGTCGTCTCCCTTTCCTCGAGCGCAGGGCTCGAATTAAGTTAACCATTTTAATAACAGATTCTGTAACATTTCATACGGGTTCTCCCACAGGTGCTCGGGTTATTGCGAAGGATAAAAACGCACAAATCGCAACATTGGCGGCGTCACTGGCTGATTCTAGAGGCATGACGTCCATTGTTCTCTTTGTCAAATGTTCCGATGGTAATGTGCTGAGCATGAGTCATGTTATACAAGACTATCTTATCTCTTTGCAGAAGTGCCATATGAGGCAGGGCTGCTGTTACCGTGCGGGAAGATCCATGATTCACGAAATGGTTCGCTCGTGAGATAGATCGGGAAGTCCTACCCAAAACCAACACGTTATCCTATAAACTGTCCTACGTTCTCCTAATATTTCAAAGTGCTTGAAAATCTCCCTTGGTTCTCGAATATCCTTTCTTTAGATGCCAAGGTCACTACTCCAGAAACGGATAGTGTAAGGGAAATTTCCAGTAGTAAGGTAGAAAAATTGACACACACCTCTTTGTCCTGGGAAGAAAGGGGAGCTGAAAAACATATCAAAGAATCAAACTTCTTTCAATCTCATCGATTTCTGAACCCATGCGGTACTTGGCAGCGAGACCTCCGGAGTTACACGGTAAGGGTTGCCTGCTCTGCGAAATTATCTAATTCAGCCACAACGCAACCAGTCTTTTCCTCGGAATCCAATTAAAGCAGCTACTGTCAGGTGTTCTATTGAGGACTTAAAGTCGATTGGGGTTGAATGTTGAGCTCTTGTCGAAAGTTTCAGGCTTTTATTTGATTCTGAGAGAAGAGATATGACTAATAACATGTACCGGAAAAAAAGTCTCTACTACGAGTAGTACGACGTCGGTTGCTCAATCTCGACGTGGCAAATTTATCACAAACTACAAGCAGTTTTACGAATTCAGCATGGCGTGGCAAGTATATAGTTCATTGCTGGTGCTTCGGACGACAGAAGATCTTGAAGAGGGACAGACATATGGACAATGAAATATTTTTTAAATCCCCGCCTGATTCCTCATGAATGTCATTGAACCCCATGCAGCTGATCGAACCCTCTCATGTCATAACTTTCATTATTGGTACTCGACAGATCGATAGCAGCGCTATGGTAATTTATTCACTAAGTAGCAAGTCCAGAAATCCTGTAAAGTATACCCAAAGGTTGCAGAGGTTGCCTGAAAATCGTGGGCAGTTAGCAACTACCCGGAGGCGCTTCGTGTTTTCTCTCTAACCTTAGGTAATAAGAAGCATTCCAAGAATTCAGACTTTCCTATCTCTTTTTTAAAATCAGTCAACTTTTGTGAGTCAAGCCTGTATGGCGTTGAACAAAGCTGTCCAAAGCTTTGATATTGTATATAGTTGATAGCATCATTTCAATATAATCGGGGATTTAGACGTTACTGGATTTCCGAGCCCGATTACTGGCTTTGATTTGGATGATGAACGCCACATGTGTCAAATCTGGGCATGCAGTGCGCATCAATGATCAATTGAACAAATTTGGAAACTCAGTTGACCAATCGGCGATGCAGACCCGTATTATGTTTCTGATTCAGCCGTTGTACAACTATCAAATTCACATCGATAGCTACAGTGGTCATTCCTGGTATGCCAACTGATAGCTCACTGACTAAACGGCGTAGAAACAGGATATCCTAATCTATTCTCGGGGATGCTGCACCCAATGGAGCTTTCCATCCGGGGAACCTTGCCTGGTTGATAACCGGCGGCCTAATTGCAGCACAAATCGGCCTTCATCGGCCTTCACTAGCCCGGTGAATTGCAAACAACGAAATCAAACATGAAAGCATTTGGAATGTACGACAGCTCTTTGTGATTGCATATGTCATAAAAGACCAGAGCCATTGTGGTGTTGCTCATACTTCACAGCATCGCCTTATTTCTGTTGACTTGAGTCAACGTCCGGAGAACCAAATCCACCAAATGACCAATAATTGGGTAACAATTCACATGCAGTGCCGTATGGGTAACATTCCAGACCTCCGTAATGGTCAGGATAACAATCAGAGGCATTCAGATATCTAGGCGGTGTTCATTTCGCCTATTTCATTAAAGAGGAGCGCTTATCTATCAGCTTTCTCTGTGAGCGAGCTTTGCGGGTAGCAAAGATCAGAGATTTATGATTGTTTACGCTGATGGATCAAGGCACCGCGCCCACCGATTTGAGAATCCAGGAGAAACGTAAGAAGTGGTTATGGCTCCTACCCCACAGTGGAGGTTCTAATTGCAGATAGATTGCAGCGTGACAATCACCGAACCTGTAGACTGTTGAAAGAATACAGTTCAATGACCAGAATAGGATCCTCAGCAACCGACCCACATGTAATGAAGTACTGCCGGTCCTGTGCCACTTTCTCAACTGGCCAGTGATTGGACGAAGCTACAACAGCCGCAAAGTCAGAGTCACTAAACATTGGCTTTAGGTCGGAGATCGATCTGATATTCCCCTCCGACGGCAGGATTGTTAACAACCCCGCGCCTTCGATGAAGTTCCACCGTCGCGGTACCAGGTAAAATAAGAAGGACTCGCGGGATATTTTGCCTAGATCGCAGAACCAGAGGACACTCTAGTCAAACATGCGATATCTCGCATAGACGAGAAATTCCGAGAGGTATTTGTAAGCTGCATCGGCGTGGGTGTTATATGCAGTTGCTTGGAGAAATTAGGCGCCGGGTCATGCAACTCGGGCCCGACCACTCATTCCGCAACCCCACAGTCCCAAATCGACCGACATTGAGCCTAGAGTAGTAGCAATACTTGATGAGTAGCAATAATTAGTATCGGGATCAAGTCGATGGATTTAAACTGAGTTCACCGGAACAATTGCGCGCGCCGTCGACGACAACTCAAGATAAATTAAAACCATATCTAACACTTTGCTTCTGACTAGACAGGATCCGCTGAATACGCGAAAGTTTCAAATCTACATATACAGAAGCACCGTCACTCAGCAAAGTTGACAAGTAGAGAGATCACCAGAACACACAAATCAGGTGCTTGCGGTATATTGTTCAGAGAAACCAGAAGCGATAACGAGTCGCTGAGAAGTCGTAAGACCCGCCAATATGACACGAAACCCACTGCGATGGACCTAAATGACCAAGACTGAACGAGAAAAAGAGCGAACACACCTCAATGTATCATGATCCCGGAACATAACACGATGTTGGTTTGCGTTAGCACTTTCCAAGATGGGCCATCTTCGGCCAAGAAGTGAGTGAAAGCTGGGATGTGGTAGGTGAGTCGGCGCACAGCGGAACCTTCTCAGCGGTAGTTGATGAAAGCTATAACTACCGTCACTCAGGCCAGTGATTCCAACTCATGGTCGTGTCAATCCGATTGGGAGATGTCTGTCGAAGGAGGTCCGCAAATCTCCAGGTGGGGGATTCTCAACGCTAGTAAATTCCCCACAGCACACAAGCCTACTTGGTTCTAAACAAGTCGGAAAAACGACATCAACGTCAACCATTCGGCGGTGATCGAGCAACGTCGGAGACGGAAGTTCGCATCCGTTAGAAACACTTCGAAACTGCGGTGGGAAACTAGACGGAATGTCACGTCAAAGTCGTCCTGAAGGAACAACCAGTTGTAAGTAGAGCAACACATCATAAGTGGAAAATCTACCGCAATATGTCTAAGAGGAGTGGCTTATCACATTGACGGCCACAGAACGGATCGATGTCCGTCCAGCGCCCGTAACAGAGTGCATCTCTTGACAGGTTCACCATGCTGTATGCACGTGGAATGAGTGCGGCCTAGCTGGGGATAGAGGGTCGGATATCAGGACCGAGACCAGTGCAGCCGCACATTCCCAACCAACGCAACCTGAGAGTAGCTTCCCACATCAACAAGCTCCATTTGCAAAGCCGATCCCAGGGTGGACAGGATGGAAGTTGATGTTGCGGAATGTCGTCGCGGCATTCCGATGTAGGGAAGTAATGAAGAAGGCTGGAAGACGCGATCCGACTGGATAGATGCGTATTGAAACGAAGGGTTTATTCAAGCCGATAACAGACGAGAACATGATTAGGCTGTAGAACATGGGTCAGCAAGTGAATTACTGAACGCGTGATAATGATATAGACGAGGATTCAGAGACTTGAATGGTTCCCGAAGGAAATGAACCCATCGTGCGAACACGTCGTGTATGTTTGCAGTATAGATTGTCCATCATAGGATGTGTAGTGAATTCAGTTTGCTCACCTATGATATATATAATCGTACAAGTTTTTCACGTGAAAGAGAGCCTAGGGAATCAGATAATTCAGCCATTGTTCTTGCAAGTTCAGAATTATGAAGAAAATTGGTCAGAATAGAATGCGTAATCTTCTCATGGCCGAGGTAGGCATCGAAGTGAGCTGAGTTGTACGAGTATTTCTCATCGGGCAGGATACAGAACTGGAATAATGAACAAATGAATTGAAATCTTACCTTGCATGTTGGAGCTCAGACGAATACGGCCTTCCAGGAGAAAATCAAGACGAGCCATTAGTCATGTGACTGCCTGCCCTAAAGTCAGCCACCGATGCAGCTGTATAGGACCTTCCGGATGTTCCCACCTTCCTCACCGTCAGAGAGTAACACTCAATATCATAATTCACGGTGAGCACGAGCACGTTTCGGTTTTCAGAGACCACCGATTGATCTTATACACCAAGATGCAAATCTTCGTCAAAACCCTCACGGGGAAGACGATCACCCTTGAGGTGGAGTCCTCCGACACCATCGACAACGTCAAGGCCAAAATCCAGGACAAGGAAGGGTGAGTACGGACAATACTTGAATGAATGTCGGGGAGTATTGAATTTTTTGGCAGTATCCCCCCTGATCAACAACGCCTTATCTTCGCTGGAAAGCAGCTCGAGGATGGACGCACGCTCAGTGACTATAACATCCAAAAGGAGTCGACTCTTCACTTGGTGCTTCGGTACGTCGTAACACCTACACTGTATCATACATTTCTAAAGCTTCTTGTGTTCTTTACTATCTAGTCTCCGCGGTGGAATCATCGAGCCCTCTCTAAAGGTGTTGGCCTCCAAGTACAACTGCGACAAGCAGATCTGCCGCAAGTGTTATGCCCGTCTCCCACCTCGCGCCACCAACTGCAGGAAGCGGTCGTGCGGTCATTCATCACAGCTCCGCCCGTGCGTCTCCGCCTTCGATGCTCTCATTCAATAATCTAACCAATAATTTAACCCATATCTTTGGCTTTTAGCAAGAAGAAGCTCAAGTAGTCCATTCACCCTAGGGTCAGGTTTCGCTGGAACGGTGGTGCAGGTGCTGGGAGGATATGCAACGACAATTCAATACAAGATGTTCCTCACTTCAGACTGTTTCTTATGCGATATCGTTTTCTTCTCGCCTCCGTAAATTCCTTGATCACAGCTTGCGTCAAGTGACTGACGCCGGAGATGTCAGGCCATATGCAAGCGTTGCTGAAGTTCTCATTCTTCAAATCTTCAAATAAGCGCCCACGACCATTTGATTCAATGAACACATGGAAAAACCTGCTTTGAACCGTAAATGCTCACGTCGGTTGCCATGAGGTAGCACTGCCACCTTGCACTTCCCTTCGTTCCACCATCTTGTCTTGAGCTTAAGTGTGTTGAAAGCGACTTATTCTTCATTCTCGAACCTATAGACGACCATTTAGAAACCGGATTGTAATGCCTCGCAGGAAAGCAGCCAAACTACAAGCGGAACATGCTCCTGTTGCCACTGCTACTGCCACTGCCACATCGGCGGCGGCGACGACGGCTACGAAGGTGACGAACAAGACGAGATCAAATCGAAAGAAGCCCCAAAAGACGAAGGCCGAGAAAGCTGAAGCACAAGATGCTCACTATGCTCTCGTGTTCAAAGCTGCCCACACAGTGACAGAAATCTTCAAGTCATTTGATCTTCCTTGCGTAGTCTTTGGGAGTCTAGCATCTAAACTCTACGGGAGCTCTCGGTGCCCTAAGGTCTGTCGTAACTCGTCCATCCGATTTTCACGTCCTGATATGGTTCTCCCAAAAGGATGTTGATCTGCTGGTAATCCAGCAACTGGAGCTGCCCGTTGAAACGGAGGTTTCTCCTGACTCGACCCCTGTACAGCCTCAACCATACTCTGCTCCGGAGCTGAAGAACCTCATCCTACGCACGAATTCACGGAACTTCTATCTCAAGATGCCTCGCGATCCTGAGGCAGAATACCGCATCTTATGGTACCGCGAGTCTTACCTAGGTCCGGAATGCAAAGTCGACATCCTTGTACCAGGTATAATGCATCTACCCTCAATGCCATCGAAGCGAGTCATTTGGGTCGACGGTATTCCACTAGTCCCCTTCTCTTTACTGCTGCTGCACAAGCTACAAGGCTGGGACGACCATCGCCTTGCTGAAGAGGCACACAAAAATCGGAAGCAGCAACAAGATGCAGCAGACGTTCGGAAGTTGATGGCTTTGGCGGCTCTTAGGGAAGACTTGAAGTCAACCCCTTGGGATGATCCAGAACTTTTCAGCGACGAGTTCATGGAGCTGTCCAGGCAAAGGGTTAAGGAGTACTGTAGGGCGTTTCCTGATCGCGTGGAAGCGTGGAAACGGCTTGGATTTGAGGCTACTTGAAGGATCTGTATGTAAGTAGATTGGCGTTCCATTCTCTCGTAGGCTACATCAGGATAAAACACATCATGAAGAACTTCTTCGACGTCAGCAATGACCTAACCGGTGAACTTGGGATATCGTGAGTTACATGATAATACTAGTCTTCGAATACTCTCCTGGGTCGCAATCCATCGAGATGAATCCTATACACCTTCAACGTACCTGCCTCGAGACGATTAGAAGCAGGTGATTCGTGATGCATGCTTCGAGTGATTCGTTGAGATGCTGAGACATGGACGTGGCATGAGTGCAGAATCCTTAGGAGCTGGTCTCATTATATCAGCCACGGCTCTAAATTTTGATTCCATTGATTTGCCTCATTGAGTATCCCGAGTTCTTACCATCGCCGAAAAGAACACTTGGAGGGTTCTGTGTGATCTGGTCGATTCGTCGTTATTTATTACTTCTCGAATTTACCCAGCCGTCAATTTTGCATCAATTCTGTGGAGAAGTCAGTGAATGCGCAACCATCACAAGTTAGATGAAGCAAGCGCTGAGCGCATTACTGGTTGGAACGGATACCCGAGCCGAATTGATACTCAGATTAGGTATTGACCAGCGCTTATTGTACCCCCTATATATAGTAACCACCGTGACTCATCATATGCATCTGTCAATTATTACTGGCATATCAAGAACGAGAGAGAAACCACGTCTACTGTTTTATATCAATCATCTCCTCATGAACGGTATGATTCCTATCTTTTATACACCTTGATGTTCAACAGCTGTTTTATCGCCATACTATCTGATACACTAAGCGCGTGGGCTCGCTTCTTTTGACTCGGAGTCTATGCTGTTCTGATGAAACCCATACGCCACATCCTAAACTCGTTCATATAGTCGCCTTGACTTTCGCCTTCCTGCAATAAAATTTTACCTCCAACCATGTGTAAAATCGTCCATTCTAAGCGCACTTGTGAACTGTCTGCGGAAGGAATGCTCCCTGGTGGATGTTTAGTTGAAACCCATCTTGAAATGGATTCAAGTTGGCATCTGCACTATATTGCCGCTTTCAAACCATCAGAGACCATGCACAGTGTATTATTAGGAGGTATGAACTCATTTCCAATATAAAGAGACCTGTAACTAGAATGTTGTCCTTCAGCGCAGTGCACTCTTCCTTTTACCCACCTCAACGTGCCGGTCACTTGAGTTTGCAAAGCAGAAACACCTCCATTTTTTTTTGTACGTTCTGCTGTCCCTCGCTCCAACTTAACCATCTAAACATAACTTGTAGTTATTATCATGAAGTTCTTCACCGTCGCCCCAGCCGTCATCATCGTCTTGGTATCCAACCTTGCCAGCGCTGTACCAGTTCCCGCCGATTATGCATCTCTTTCCACGCGGGATGTGATTTTTACTCAATTTGGGACCAGAGGCCTCGTCTTTGACGATGATCTCGAGTTTGAGCTAGCCAGTCGAGGCGGCGTTCTCTCAAAGATCAAGCCTCACCCAGACAGGGCAGCCACCCACCACACTGGAAGCCCGAAACCTGAGACCCCTCAGGGGAGTCGTGCAAGACCCATCGCAAACGGTAAAAAGGACGATTACTTTGGGTGAGTTGGTTCTCCCTCACGAGTGCAGGGACCAAGCTGATATTGCTTGCATAAAGCAAATGGAAACCGCTTGTCCACGGTGTCAATAACCCCGCAGCTGGTAAGGGCAAAGGAAGAAAATAGAAGTAGTGCTAGTACCTATTATCGTCGCCATCAATTCTACCCTCTGCTTTCCAGCTCATATACAATCCCTGTTTTGCCAACCCGAGTCCCAAAGAGCTTGAAGACCGTTCGAATAAATATTCCTATCCCATTCGGGCGCAGAACCAAGCAAGTTAGGGGGCTAGTTAGTTCAAGGGACAGAGATGATGAAGAAACCTATTCGAGGTAATGTTGTGAGTGCAACTATAGGGAATTAATGGCCTCTTATACGTTCTTAGGGGCCTAAACCATTATATTCGCGAGGTATCAAAGATAATTAACCAAGTAAATGCTTGGCAGGGTACGGGAACTCAGAGAAGGGAATCCATAAACGAACTAGTAAAATT
>Ga0247741_1001573_pt1 | contig 12690 bp, 9 predicted proteins | sample UWRJL213509R2_FD_180945 | JGI IMG/M metagenome (GOLD analysis project Ga0247741, IMG submission 180945) | Plant litter microbial communities from Arlington Agricultural Research Station in Wisconsin, United States - UWRJ-L213-509R-2 | ecosystem: Environmental > Terrestrial > Plant litter >... | reverse complement strand
AGCCTCTAAACTTCTATCATACTTTGCCTGAATTCTAACTTGTCTGGTTAAGCGTTTAACCGTTTCCATGTTATGAGAAACCACCTCTGGTCTTTCATCTAGCACCCTGTATAAATTATCCCACTGCCCTTTAAAATCAGGAATTAAAGTTTCTAAAGTTGTAATCGGACTTTCTCTACGGATTGCTTGCAAAGTTTCAGCCCAAATAATCGAACCACCATCTTTTAAATCATCACGATCTACTGAAGTAATTACGCAATGTTTTACACCCATCAATCTTACCGAATCTGCTATCCGATTAGGCTCATCAACATCTACAGCTAATGGGCGACCAGTTGCTACTGCACAAAACGAGCAACTACGTGTACAAATGTTGCCTAAAATCATGAAAGTTGCTGTACCCGCACCCCAACATTCGCCCATATTCGGACAATTTCCACTCTCGCAAATGGTATGAAGTTTATGTGTATCAACTAAACTGCGAACTTGCGCATACTCTTTTCCAACAGGCAATTTTACACGTAACCAATCTGGTTTACGCTTAACTTCAGTTACAGCAGGTACTACAGGTAAATCAATCATGATGCAAAGTTAAGGATTAGGATTGAAATGTTGTAACGATGAAATGTTTGAAGGTTGTAATAATAACGATTGCTACATTAAAAATCACTTGGAAAGATACTGAAAGAGGAAATATTGAAGGTTCGGTCCGTTTTTACGCTGTACCTCCGATAAAGTCTGTGCAAACTAGCAAGCTAACAACAAAAAAAGCTTGTTCAAAGGCTTAAATCGGGGTATGCCGCTTCAATACGGTTTAACTGGCACAAGCTAGTACACTAATTTAAGTGTTCTTACCAAACTGATTTTGCTTTTTTTAACAACTCACTTCCTTTTTTTGTTATTTCGTTTTTGCCATTTTCAATCGTAGAGGGTTGAGTATATCGGCTTACAGAATTCGACATTACTTTAAATTTATTAATACCAGCAAAAATTTCTTTAGTACGCGGAACATTGTTTTCTTGCATAACTTTCTCCCAATCAATTTTTGCTAAAACCGAAATCATATATTTCGATACTAATTTAGCCATAAAAGCTTTATCGTAAACACCTTTCAGAGCCGCGTCAGATTCCCTTTCTTTCACATAATCTATTGTTTTTTGAATCGCTTCGCGTTCATTATCCGAAAACAAAGGACTTGTTATTAGTTTTTCTAATGCTGGTATTGCCTTTTCAGGATTTTCTCTTTTTAGGTTTAAATAAGCGTCAACAATCCAAACCAACTCATTTTGAAGGCCAAGTTTGTTCATATCCTTTACAAACAAATCAAAATCTTCTAACGAACGCTCTTCATCAATCTTTCGCTCCATCCGCATTCGATCGAAACCTCTAAACAGATAATTCATTCCATGAAATGCAGTGTGCGTTTGCTCATCGCTTAAATTTCTCCAGCCAAAAAAAGCTTTTGTGTAGGGTAGCGGAATTTTCTCGTTTTTATCTAACCATTTAATGTTACGAGATAGTCCATCTTCAGAAAGATAAAATAGATTATTTCCAAAAAACAAAAAACCACGAACAAACTCCAGCAAAGTTTTAATTTCTGAGTCTTTTAAAAGTTCTGGTTGAGTTTTGGAACATTCGTATAAGGCAAAGGGTTGGCCTAAATCTCTGGTGGTTAAAACGGCCATACTTAAAATGGCATGTTCTATATTTTGATAACGTACTTTTTCTTTTTTGTCAACAGTTTTTAAATCTATTTTCGGAGCACCGTAAAGCACATTAAAACCTTCAATTAATCCAGGGAAAACATCTTCGTCAGTTTCTTTTACTAAATTTTTAACTTTTCTATAGTCACTATAAAGCTGCAAGGCCTCAACAACTGAAATACTTTTTTTATTAGTATCTAACTGTTGCATTGTTGCTAAAATATTTTGAGTTTTTGATGAAAATTTTTGGTATTCAGCCATGTTTGTGTCTAAAACAGCATTTGAACGAACGGCGATTTTAGCGAATTTGTAGAAAATAATTTTATCGTAATTGATGTTTTCTTCAAGTTTTTGCTTGTCGAGCGCCAGTAAAACTTCGTCTGTTTTTTCGTTCGAACAGGCCGAAAATAAAATCGCACAGATCAATAAAACTAAATTTTTCATCTTTAAAACATAATTAATGAAGCAAAGGCTCCAAGCTATAATTAATAAAAATATACTTTTTGAGTGGGATGTTTTTGTTAGACGATTATTCGTTGCTAATATCTAATTTTTTGCAGTACTTATTCTATTATTCGTTGCAAATAGCCTGTTGTTCTATTAATCCAGTTCTAAAAAAAGGTGCAATAATTACTAAACTCAATGTTTCTAATATCATCTTAATGAAGATTTAATAATTTCAACTTAAAATTTGACCTTTTGGATTAGATTTTGCTAATTAGTTCTATCAGAATTAAACAAAAATACATTTTTTAGCAATTTTTTAGTTTTCATATGCGAAAATTCGTTTCATGTTTAAAATCATTCTAAATTTGTAACTCCTTTGATATAAGATGACAAAAAAGAAAAAGACAGTTGGTAAAACTGACGCAGATGTAATTTTAATTGGTGCTGGGATAATGAGTGCAACCCTCGGCGTTTTACTTAAAGAATTAGAACCAAATTTAAGCATAGAAATTTACGAACGCCTTGATATTGCAGCAGCAGAAAGTTCTGATGCATGGAATAACGCAGGTACAGGACACTCTGCTTTTTGTGAACTAAATTACACCCCCGAGAAAAAAGATGGAACAGTAGAAACAACGAAGGCGGTACAAATTGCCGAACATTTCGAGGTTTCCAAACAGTTTTGGGCTTATCTAATCGAAAAAGGATTGATCTCAAATCCTGAAAATTTTATCAGGAAAATCCCCCATATGAGTTTTGTTTGGGGTAAAAAGAATTCAGAATATCTTAAAAAACGTTTTGAGGCATTAACTAAATGTGATTTGTTTAGCGATATGCAATTTACAGAAGATGCAGAAACCATAAATACCTGGGCGCCATTAATTATGGAAGGCCGTAAAAAAGGCGAAAAGGTTGCTGCAACAAAAATGGATTTGGGGACGGATGTAAATTTTGGTTCGCTAACTCGCGATATGTTTAATTATTTAAAGGAACAAAGCAATGTTAGTCTCTTTTTTAATCACGAAATTCGTGATTTGAAAAAAAATAAAGATGGCAACTGGATTATAAAAGTTAAAGATTTAGAAAGCGGCGATAAACGTAAAAGAGTAGCCAAATTTGTTTTCATTGGTGCTGGTGGCGGCTCTCTTCCGTTGTTAGAGAAATCAGATATTCCCGAAGGAAAAGGTTTTGGTGGTTTCCCAGTAAGCGGGCAATGGTTAAAATGTACAAACGAAGAAATTATTGCCAAACACCATGCGAAGGTTTATGGTAAGGCTTCAGTTGGTGCGCCGCCAATGTCTGTACCTCATTTGGATACCAGAATGATTAACGGTAAACAAGCTTTGCTATTCGGACCATACGCTGGTTTTTCTACCAAATTTTTAAAAAATGGTTCATTTTTAGATTTACCTAAATCGATCAAGTTTAATAACATTCGCCCGATGATTTCGGCTGGACTTCATAATCTTGATTTAACAAAATATCTGATTGAACAAGTTAGACAATCGCCAGAAGATAGATTAGAGGCGTTGAAAGAATATTTACCAAAAGCCGAATTAAAAGATTGGGAATTGGAATATGCTGGTCAGCGTGTGCAGGTTATTAAAAAGGACGAGAAAAAAGGCGGTATTTTAGAATTCGGAACAGAAGTTGTAAGTGCAGGAGATGGTTCGATTGCCGCTTTATTAGGCGCTTCGCCTGGTGCTTCTACTGCCGTTTCGATTATGATTGAGCTATTAAACCGTTGTTTTGAAGCAGATTTAGCTACACCAGAATGGCAGGCAAAAATTAAAGAAATGATTCCAACTTATGGAAAAGCTTTAGCACAGGATGCAGAACTTTGTAAAGCAACCAGAAGCAGAACATCTAAAATATTAAAAATAGAAAAAGATTAATATTTATTTCAGTTATAAAAGGAAAGGTCATGATTCTCATCATGACCTTTCCTTCTTAACCGTATTTTTTATTAAGCAGCAATTACTTCAGCAACTTCTTCTGCAGAAATATCACTATGTGATGATTCTAAAACACAATCGCCATTTTTGATTAATAAAATTTGAGGTGATTGATGTGCTACCTGAAAAATTTCTGCAATTCGATTCGAAATATCGCGATAGCTGATTAAATCTAAAAAGTACAATTTTGTATCAGCTGGAATAACATCCCAGTCAAATTCAAAATTTTTTTTCGCCATCAAACTAATTGAACAACGTGTACTGTGCTTAAAAATAAGACTAAAACCATCTGCGTTTTTAATCTCATCAAGCTGTTCTATTGAAGTTAAGTTAACCCAAGCCATGATTTTATAAAATTGTTTTATAGGTAACATAAACAAAAATATAAAGTTCTGTAAATGACCTAAAAATGAAAATTCTTTGATTGAAGATTTTAGTTTCTTCTACGTTTACCTTCAGGATACGAGCTGTACGCTGGGCAAAGTTTAGAAGAGCAAGACTCTAAAATTGTAATGGTGCAAAACACCGCCAATAACAAAATGGCTACTTTTTTCATTCAGATTTTGATTTTAAAGTCCTAATGTACAAATAATTATTAATACGCAATATTAAATGTTCGCAGAAAAATCGGCCATTTTAATTGCTGTAATCGCTGCTTCATCTCCTTTATTGCCATGTTTACCACCAGCACGGTCTTGAGCCTGTTCCAAATTATTAGTAGTTAAAACGCCAAAAATAACTGGTTTACTATATTTAATGCCAACATTTGTAACACCTTGAGCAACAGCATCACAAATAAAATCGAAATGTTTTGTATCGCCTTGAATTACGCAACCTAAACATATTACTGCATCAATATCACTTCTTTTGCTCAGCAAAATTTCGGCTCCACCTGTTAATTCAAAACTTCCAGGTACGGGCAAAGAAACAATATTATCAGCTAAAACCCCGTTTTCTAAAAGCGTTTTTAAAGCACCATTATACAAGGCACCTGTAATTTCCGCATTCCATTCGGCCACAATAATTCCGAATTTATAGTTTGCCCCATTAGGAACCGTTGTGTGAGAAAAATCAGATAGATTTTTTAATTGACTTGACATATGGCAAAGATACTGCTATGTACCGAATGTTAAAAGAGGATAATGTTTAAATGTTGTAAGTTTATCAAACCAACTGTATGTTTCCATAAGTGGCGCCAATTGGTATAATTTTTTCTCCAATCCAAATTTGGCTGCGGTCGAATTTATATATTTTACTTTTTGCAACAATAAAAGCCCTGTGGCAACGAATAAAATCAGCTTTGGGCAATAGTTCTGCCAAATCATTTATGGTAATTCTCGAACTTAACAACTTATCCGTTAGTTGAATTTGCGTATAATTTCCAGAAGCTTCGATATACAGGATATCATTCAACTCAACCTTAATCTGTTCGTAGCCATCTTTAACAAAAATATATTCCGATTTAGCATCTTGTTTATTATTTCTGAAGTTAAAGAGTTCATTTGCTTTATTGCAAGCTTTTAAAAATCGCGAAAGCGAAAAAGGTTTTAAAAGATAATCAACAGCATCGAGCTCGAAACTTTGTACAGCGTGTTCGGTATAAGCAGTTGTAAAAATCACCATCGGTGGGTTACTTAAACTTTTCAAAAAATCAATTCCGCTAATATCTGGCATTTTTATGTCGAGAAATATTAAATCAACCTTGTTGTGCTGTAAATAAGTAATTGCCTCAAAAGCGTTTGTAAAAGCTGCATTTAATTCAACAAAAGGCACTTTCGATGCGTGAGACCGAATAATATCTAAGGCTATGGGTTCATCATCTATCGCGATTGCAATCATTTTTAAAGATACTATTAGATTTATACTCTTTTAAATTTCCTTTCTAAAATTGTTTTTCAGAAGCGCAAAGTTTGTAATTCTTGGCAGATTATGGTCCCGCCAATAATACAATCTTTTGGTTAAAGTTTTCTGCTGAATTAAAGTTCTGCTGCCAAAAGTATTTCCATTTATGTAGGGGCTATTGCACAATGTTTTTTTGCTTTCGGCCAATCACGCCATTATTTATAAAACCGACTAAATCAAATAGTTCAAATTGTGATACAAACGATATCTGGAACTATTTCTGTTTTATTATTTCTATCAATTTCTCAAGTTGATAATCTTCCTTCAAGAAAATCTGGTTTAAGCTTCTTTCAATAACAATATCAGGTTCTGTACCAATGCCATCCAATATTTTTCCTTTTTTTTGAAAAGATACCATTGTACTTATTTTTCCACGTAATCCTGAATTTGGTAATTCAAAATTTTCGCTATTTCCACTCGAACCATCAGTATTAACCCCAACTATTTTGATATTGGGTAATCCTTTAAATACAGAAACAAGAACGGAAGCAGCACTAAAAGTCCTTTCGTTGGCCAGTATATAAATAGGCTTATTGTAATGAAATTTATTTTTGGTTAACTTCTTACCAGTAAGTATATAATAATGGTATTGGCTAAATTTCTTACTGTCCAAATCGTACATTGGTTTAAATGAAACCATAAACTTGTCGATTGCTTCCTGTTCTTTATAACCTAATTCGTCTTTCGAAAATAAAAACCTACTATGTAAACCTTTTTTTAATTCTTCGCTTAGCGGTAATTTTGCTCGTTGTTTTGTTGTGTTAACAACATAAATAGAGTCGGGATGGATAAAGTAGCCTGCTAATTCTTGAATTAAATCACGAGTTCCGCCACCATTATCTCTTACATCTATAATTAGAGCATCACTTTGCTTTGCCCTGGTCATAAAATTATCTAAGTATTCAAAAAATACAGGACAACTCTCTTTCTCGATCATGTCAGAAATTTTGATGTATCCTATACTGTTCTCCAGCGTAAAAAACTTTTCTATGATTGATTTATCGTTGAATTGTTCTTCTTTTAAACCAAATGCATTATTGTAAAATCGCTCGTCCCAATACTTTGCTTTTTGTTTTGCTTTTACTAACTCCATAATTACTTCTTTATCAATACCTTCATCATTAGTCAGTTTTAATGAAATTGGATTTGGTAATTCTAAGCCTAAAGTATTAAAAATCAATTCAATATCTCTTAACTCTCTAACTGCATTAGTAAAATATGAAGCTTTTGGTGCGAGTATTTCTGCGGGAAGAACCTGCGATAGTAACTTTTCTATCGGTATATTATTAATAGATTTAAGATAAGGGAATTCTGAATTCCAAAATTGATATTGTTTTTTTTCTGCTATATAGTTAACAACCAAGATTTTGCTCTGGTATGGCGAGAATGCAATCGGAAAATAAAGAGAATCACGTAATTCATAATCCTTTATGTAAGCATGTCTATCTCCAATTTTCCCTACGGTTTTAGATAAAAACAATCCAAAATCATATTTAGTAAATTGCTTTTTATCTAATTTCTCTAAAAATTCCTCAAAATCTTTTTGGTATTTGTATCCGTTTAATCCCTGGTACGAAGATCTGTTTTGAAGGACATTATTAAGTAAGGCTAAGTCGTTTTTAATATCAGTTTTCGTTAAATATTTTATTTCGTTTTGAGCATAGCAAGAGCATGAGAATATTGTCGCTAAAATTAGTATTATGTGTTTTTTCATTACCAAAAGGTGCTTTCATTCAAGGTTAAAATGTATAATCTAATCCAGTTGTATGGTTAAATGAACAAAGAATTCTTTTGCGCTTTCGCGGATAATCAATTCGTGTTTGCCATGGTAAAGGTGTAACAAACGTTGCCTTACATTTTCTAAACCGATGCCACTTTTTAACTTTTCAGGATCGTTATCGGCCTTTAAATGAATGCTATTGTGTACATCGAAGTACAGCGTTTTTTCTTTAGTTTGAAGTGTAATTTTAATATGCGATGCTTGTTGCAAGCTAATTCCATGCTTAAAAGCATTTTCTACAAATGGAATAAGCAACATCGGTGTAATTTGCAGGTTGTTTAACTGCTCATCTATTTGTGTTTCAATTTTTATATCGGCAGAGCGTGATGTACGAAGCTTCTGTAAATCGATGTAATTATTTAGATATTCTACTTCTCTGGTTAGTGAAATTTTATCCTGCATATTTTCATGCAACATAAAACGCATCATATCGCCAAGTTTTTGTATGCCTTCGCCTGTTCTTTCAGCATTTTCTTGCAACGCTGTACCAAATAAGGTATTTAATGCATTAAATAAAAAGTGCGGATTAATTTGCGATTGCAAAAAGCTAAGACTTGCATCTGATTTACCTAATTTGGTTTTTAGTGCTGTAATTTCTGAGCTACTGGCAAGCCTGTGTTTATAAAGATACCAGGATAAAGGCACGCTAATGATTAATTGGGTTGGCATGTGGAACATGCAAACAACAAAAAACATTTCTATTCGCCACACAAATAGGGTTGATATTAATCCCAATGGAACAGCTAATAGGATGGATATAAAAAATATTTGCCAGAAATAAACTTTGAAGGGCTTTCCCTCAGCCTGATTTTCTGGCAGAAGTTTATAAATAGAATATATAACAATACCAATCGTCGAAAAAATAACTAAAGTCCAGCAAATGCTAATTTCAATTCCCGACCTGGTTGTGATCCATAAAAGTAAACCTACAAACCAAAAGGCAAGACCAAAACCTACGTCAACCTTAATTTGCGTATTGCGATCGGTACTTTTATCTTTATTGTCGTTTAAAAAACTTGCAAAAGCTTTTAGTAAGCCATAAGCCGAAATAATAACAATAGACCAAATGCTGTATACAAAACCTTTAAAAAACAAATCATTATAGCCGTCTTGTAAATCATCATTCTGAACCAAAATGTAAGCTTCACTGTAAGTTTTGCAAACACTAAAAACTAAGCCGCCAAATAAAAATAAACCCAAAAGTAAAAAGCTATTGGCCACAACATTTTGCTTTTTTATAAATGCAGGGATTATGCAAAAGTTTATGGCTAAAAAACTAAGGTATAAAATCGAAAAACGGAAAATTTCGGGGATTAAGTAGTTAGAAATGTAAGAAAATTCTAACTGTTGAGCTTTAAAACTATGACTTGGACCTCCTCCATTATCTGCACCAGAAATTATTAGAATTATAATTAAAATATAGAGGCAAGTTGAAACCCAGAATTCTATCTTTTGTAAATCTTTATTGTTCATTTTGTTTAGTTTGATACTGCAATTTTACTTAGCCGCCACTAAATTATCTTTAAAATGTGACGGATGCTTAAATAAATGTGACGAATTACAATATGACTGAATGGTTTCGAAGATTTAGGTTCATCACATAATTATAAATTCATGCTCTTATTCAAGATTCAATTAATCAAAATTCAAAACGACTGCTTACATTTGAATCGAAAACAAATGCTTAAAATTTATACATACAAATTCAAAATGACAGTTTACGGAATTCCAAATTGCAATACAGTTAAAAAATCTATCGATTGGTTAAAAGCAAATCAAATAGATTACGAGTTTCACGATTTTAAGAAAAAAGGAATTACCGCACAGAAACTGAATGAATGGTGTGAAGTTTTCGGTTGGGAAACTGTTTTAAACCGTAAGGGTTTAACCTGGAAAAAATTATCAAAAGAAGAGCAATCCGCTATCGATAATCAGGAGAAGGCGATTGCATATCTAATTGAAAATACAAGCGCTATTAAACGCCCGATTTTAGAAAAGAATGGTCAGGCTATTTTAATTTCTTTCGATGAAAACCGTTATGCTGAAACACTTGGCTAATCTTGTTGTTTTAATGTTAAACTTTGTTAAATGATGCTTTTCGCATTTAAACTAATCTATTTTTGAATATGTATAAGCTGATCATAATTTTATTACTTGCCCTTCCTTTCGGAGCGCTTGCTCAAACGGTAACTACTGGTGCCGTTTATGATTTTTCGAAAAAATCAACCTCATTACCTGGTGTTACTGTAAGAAATTTAAGCAGCAAAAAAATAACCAGTACTAACGCTGCTGGGAAATTTACAATCGGTGCAAATAATGGCGATTTACTAGAGTTTTCGCTGGTGGGCTATCGTACAGATACGCTTTATTTAACCAATCTTTTGGGAAAAACGGTTTACATGGTTGACAGAGTTAATGCCTTGAATGATGTGAACATTCAAGGGGTAAAAATGAATAAATCAATTACCTCTCCCGATCCGATGGCTGAAAAATATAGTTTGTTGAATACTGGTGGCAATTTGGAGCGTAAAAAAATGACGGATAAAGTTGGGGGCTTGAATTTGAATCTAGGTTATGGTAAGTATAGAAGGCAGCAAAGAAAAGAAGCCGAATTGGAAGAACGAGATAAATATTTAGCGGAGATAGATAATAATTTCAACGAAAAAACAATTAATAACCTTATTAAGTTGGAAGGAGAGGATCTTAAAAACTTCATGATCATTTATCGTCCTTCTTTTTTGAAAATACAAGAGGAAAGACCATTTAGATATTCTTTTTACATTGTTCAAAGCTATCATGCCTGGTTAAAGCTTTCTCCAAAAGAAAGAAAGCTGCAAGATTTACCTGCTTTGAAAAAAACAAATCAATAATAATTTTTTTAGTCGCTTAACTGTTTGTAAAGTAACAATATAAGCACAAATAATTCTGCACGAGCTTATTTTTTATATTTGCCGCCGAATAAAAACTTCAACATGAATATCAGAATAAACAAACTAATCGCTATGTGCTTGGTTGGTTGTGCATTTGCATTTACTGCTTCGGCACAGCAATCGACCACAACAGCTACAGCACCACTTGCAACCAATTATAGCTCATCAGAAGCATTTGGGCCATTATTTTACACACAAAATGGTAATGAATTTCGTTCAGCAAACGGCGCTCCAGGTGCTAAATACTGGCAAAATAGGGTAGATTATAATATTACCGCGAGCTTAGATGAAACTAAAAATACGGTTAGCGGAACAGTAACCATCACTTATAAAAATAATAGCCCTGATAGACTACCTTACTTATGGTTGCAATTAGATCAGAACACATTTAAGGAAAATTCTCGTGGTGCTCAAATTACGCCAAGCCGTAGTCGTTACGGTGCGCAAGGCGAAAAATTTGATGGTGGTTATAAAATCAACAACATCAGCGTATCGCAAAAAGCGGCTGCAGTTAAATTTACATCAATTGTTGAAGATACACGTATGCAAATCCGTTTAAATCAGCCGATGGCTGCCAATGGCGATGTTGTAACCGTAAAAATGGATTATTCATATATCGTGCCTAAAGAAGGCTCGGATAGAACAGGACATTTGACTACTCAAAATGGTGAAATTTTCGCCATTGCGCAATGGTTTCCTCGTATGTGTGTGTATGATGATGTTTTAGGTTGGAATACTTTACCTTATTGGGGGGGTGGAGAGTTTTATTGCGAGTATGGCGATATTACTTACGCAATTACTGCGCCTGCAACACACATCGTTATGGGTTCTGGTGAATTGTTAAATCCGCAAGAAGTTTTTACCGCCGAGCAATTGAAAAGATGGAATGCTGCAAAATTAAGTGATGCAACCGTTCACATCCGTTCGGCAGAAGAAGTTACGGATCCTAAATCTCGTCCGGCTAAAGATAAATTAACCTGGAAATTTAAAATTGCAAACGCCAGGGACGCGGCTTGGGCTTCATCAAAATCTTTTGTTTTAGATGCAGCAAAAATAAATTTCCCAAGTGGAAGAAAAGGTTTGGCCGTTTCTGCTCAACCAATCGAAAGCAATGGTAAAGATGGTTATGGCAGAGGTGTAGAATATGTAAAATCGACAATAGAATATTATTCAACAAAATGGTTTGAATATCCTTATCCAATGGCTGTAAATGTTGCCACTAATGTTGGTGGAATGGAATATCCAGGTATTGTTTTTTGTGGATGGAAAGCTAAAAATGGTTCTGCATGGGGTGTAATCGATCATGAATTTGGCCACAGTTGGTTCCCAATGATCGTCGGTTCGAACGAGCGTAAATACGGTTGGATGGATGAGGGTTTTAATACTTTTATAAATGGTTTATCAGGTCAGAATTTTAACAATGGCGAATATAAACCACGCATAACCGATATGAACCGTGTAGGTAAATCAGCAATTGGCAATCCTGCTTTAGATAATATTATGCTAATGCCGGACGGTATGCAAGAACGAAATATTGGCGTTAACTTATACAGTAAGCCAGGATGGGGTTTAAATATTTTAAGAGATCAGATTTTGGGCGAAGACAGATTCGATTATGCTTTCCGTCAATACATTAAAAACTGGGCCTTTAAACATCCAACGCCTTTCGATTTTTTCCGCTCGATGGAAAACGGTGCAGGTGAAGATTTAGCATGGTTCTGGAGAAGCTGGTTTATAAATAACTGGAAAATGGATCAGGCCGTTGCAGGTGTTGAAGCGGTAAAAGTTGATGGAAACATTTCAAGCTATAACATCAGAGTTAACAATCTTGAAAAAATGCCAATGCCAATTATCCTTCAAGTTAAGACGAAAAGCGGTAAAACCGATATCGTAAAAGTTCCTGTTGATGTGTGGATGAAAAACGCAACCTGGTTGGTGCGTTATCCTACAAACGAAGAAGTAGTTTCGGTAGT
>Ga0247741_1001572_pt1 | contig 12699 bp, 10 predicted proteins | sample UWRJL213509R2_FD_180945 | JGI IMG/M metagenome (GOLD analysis project Ga0247741, IMG submission 180945) | Plant litter microbial communities from Arlington Agricultural Research Station in Wisconsin, United States - UWRJ-L213-509R-2 | ecosystem: Environmental > Terrestrial > Plant litter >... | reverse complement strand
CATTGCCTGTTCCGCGGAATCGGCACCTGTTATCCACCTGTTCCGCACCTGTTATTCCGATAACAGGTGGACCGCCTCAAACCGTTGAAAAACGACAGTAAATCGGCACCCCGAATCCAACATAACAGGTGAAGAAAAAATCGACCTGAAATAACAGGTGAAAACAGGTGAGCCTGTTGGAGAATCGCCCTCAGGCCACGCGCTCGACGCGCCGTCCCGCCAGCCCGGTCGCGACGATCAGGATCGACGCAGCCACCCCGAACCCGCCCGCGATCAGGAAGGCGGGAAGGTAGGAGCCGGTCTCCTCGCGGATCACGCCCGCGCCGAATGCGGCAGTGGCCGCCCCGATCTGGTGCCCGACCATGATCCAGCCGAAGATGATCGGCGCATCGCGCTCGCCGAACGACATGTTGGTCAGCTTCACCGTCGGCGGCACCGTCGCGATCCAGTCGAGACCGTAGAATATCGCGAAGACCGTCAGGCTCACCGGGCCGAAATCGATGAAGGGCAAGGCGATGAGCGACAGGCCGCGCAGGCCGTAATAGACGCAGAGCAGCTTGCGCGGATCGTAGCGGTCGGTCAGCCAGCCCGAGGCGGTGGTGCCGACCAGGTCGAACAGTCCCATCATCGACAACAGCCCCGCCGCCGCGACCGGCGCGATGCCGTGATCGCCGCAAAAGGCAATCATATGCGTGCCGACCAGCCCGTTGGTGGTCAGGCCGCAGACGAAGAAAGTGCCGAACAACAGCCAGAAGATCGGGGTGCGGGCGGCGCGGAACAGCGCGTCGAACGCGAGCATCGGCGTCGCCGCCTGCTTGAGCGGTGGCGGCGGTTCGCTTTCGTCGGTCTCGCCGAAGCGGCGAATGCCGACATCCCCCGGCCGCTCGGGCACGAACAGCAGGACGAGCGGGATCAGCGCCAGGCACGCGACGCTCACCGCGATCACCACTGGCCGCCACGCGCCCGCGCTCGACAACCAGGCGAGCAGCGGCAGGAACACCAGCGCGCCGGTCGCGGTGCTCGCGCTCAGCATGCCCATCACCAGTCCCTGCCGAGTCGCGAACCAGCGGTTCACCACCGCCGCGCCCAGCACTGACGCCACCGCTCCGCTGCCTACGCCCGACAGCACGCCCCAGGTCAGCACATAATGCCACGGCGCGGTCATCCAGAGGCTGGCAAAGGTCGCGGCGGACATTAGCGCAAGGCCGCCGAGCATCGTCCGCTTGATGCCCAGCGTCATCATCAGCGCTGCGGCAAACGGCCCCACCAGCCCGTACAGAAAAATCCCCACGGCCGCCGAAAAGGAAATGGTCGCCCGGTCCCAGCCGAAATGCAGCTCGAGCGGCACCATCATCACCGCGGGCGCCGATCGCAGCCCGGCCGCGATCAACAGCGCAAGGAAGGTCACACCGACCACGATATACGGCGCTCGACCGGCCAGTCGGGTCAGGGGCATCCGGGTTCCTCGCAGGTCAGTCATGGGCGGGGCCGGCCACATCGACCACGCCGCGCAACAGGCTTTCGAGCCGGGTCCACGCATCTGCGCCGAAGGTACCGATCAGCCGGTCCTGCGCAGCGCGCCACGGGCCAGTCGCACGCGCCATCGCCGCGCGTCCCGCCTCGGTCAACGATGCGATCCGGGCACGCCCACGCTCGGCTTTTTCGATCCCGATCCAGCCTTGCCGTTCGAGCGGCGCCAGCGCGCGGTAGAGCGAGGTCCGGTCCATCACCAGCGCCTCGGCCAGCCGGCTCAGCGGCATCTCCCCGCCCCGCGCCACATGCCGCAGCACCGAAAATTGCGCGATCGTCATGCCGGTATCACTCAGCGCCTCGTCATAGACTCGCGACACAGCCCGCGATGCCTTGCGCAACGCCGTGCAGGCACAGGGAGAATCGGAAGGTACCGAAGCGGTCACGGTAATGATGTATATGCATCATATTGGCTGGTCAACGTCGTGAAATTGCGGGCAGCTGGCCTGTCCAGCCCGGTCGCGCTGTGGCATCATCGATCCAGTACCGGGGGAGCGTATATGACCGATCGACCAGCCAGCATGCTGTGGCTCTATCTCCGCAGCCTCGCGGCCGTGCTGACGGGCTTCATCCTCATCGTCATGACGCACACCGGCACAGACGAGATCATGCATAGCACCGGAGTCATTCCGCGCGGGGCCATGTGGAACCCGTGGCACAATCTCCTCGCTTTGGCCTATCGCTGCCTCTTCACCGTCGCCGGCGGCTTCGTCACCGCCTGGCTCGCCCCTCGCGCGCGGATGCGCCACGTCGTCATCCTCGCGGTGATCGGCACCCTTGGCGGCATCGCTGGTGTGCTGGTCAGCTGGGACCTCAACCTCGGCCCGAAATGGTACCCGATCGCGCTGGCGGTGACGGCCTTCCCGACGGTGTGGCTCGGCGGCCGGCTCTATATGCGGCGCTACGCGCGGGCCTGAACAAAGCCGCTCCCCTTCAGGGGAGGGGCTAAAAGGCAAACCGGTCTCGACAGAAACCACTGTTCCAGACCCGTCCTGTTATGCCACATGACCCAATGCAAGCATCCACAACCCCGGCTGCCCGTCCGCTCGCCGAGCTGACCATTCGCGGCATCATCCTGGGCGGGCTCATCACCGTCCTGTTCACCGCCGCCAACGTGTATCTCGGTCTGAAGGTCGGGCTGACCTTCGCGACGTCGATCCCGGCCGCGGTCATCTCCATGGCGATCCTGCGCTTCTTCAAGGATGCCAACATCCTGGAGAACAACATCGTCCAGACGATCGCGAGCGCCGCAGGAACCCTGGCCGCGATCATCTTCGTGCTGCCGGGCTTGATCCTGGTCGGCTGGTGGACCGGCTTCCCCTATTGGACCACTGCGGCGGTCTGCGCGGTCGGCGGCATCCTTGGCGTGATGTTCTCGGTGCCGCTGCGCCGCGCGCTCGTCACCGGATCGGACCTGCCCTATCCCGAAGGCGTCGCCGCCGCCGAAGTGCTCAAGGTCGGCGCAGCCGAAGATGGCGACGAGGAGAACGCCAAGGGCCTGCGCGTCATCGTCCTCGGCTCGGTCGTCTCAGCCGGCTTCGCCCTGCTTGCCGCGATGAAACTCGTCGCTGGCGAAGCCGTGAAGAACTTCCGCATCGGCGGCAGCGCGACCGGCGCCTCGACCAGCTTTTCGATGGCACTAATCGGCGTCGGCCATCTGGTCGGTCTGTCGGTCGGCGCGGCCATGTTCTTCGGCATGATCATCGCCTGGGGCGGGCTCATGCCCTATCTCACCAGCGGTGTGCCGGGCGAGCTCGACACGGTGGTCAGCACCGTGTTCCGCAGCGAGGTGCGCTTCATCGGCGCCGGCACGATCGGCGTCGCGGCGATCTGGACTCTGCTCAAGATCCTCGGCCCGATCGTCGGCGGCATCCGTTCCGCCATCGCGGCGTCGCGTGCGCGGCAGGCGGGCTCGATCCTCGAATTGACCGAGCGCGACCTGCCGATCGGCGTGGTCGGGCTGTCGATCCTCGGCACCCTGCCCCCGATTGCCTGGCTGCTGTGGACCTTCTCCGCCGGCGGCCCGATCCATGATCACGGCTTCACGGTGATCCTCGGCACAATCCTCTATATCCTGGTCATCGGCATCGTGATCGCGGCGGTCTGCGGCTATATGGCCGGCCTGATCGGTGCGTCGAACAGCCCGGTCTCGGGCGTCGGCATCCTCGCCGTCCTCGGCGCCTCGCTGCTGCTTGTCGCGATCTACGGCCACAGCACGGACGTCGCGCGCACCAACGCGCTGATCGCCTATGCCCTGTTCACCACCGCGATCGTCTTCTCGGTCGCGACCATCTCCAACGACAATCTGCAGGACCTGAAGACCGGCCAGCTGGTCGGCGCTACGCCGTGGAAGCAGCAGTTCGCGCTGGTGCTCGGCGTGATCTTCGGCTCGCTGGTGATCCCGCCGGTGCTCGACCTGCTCAACACTGCCTTCACCTTCCAGGGCGCGCCCAATGCGAAGGAAACGGCGCTCGCCGCGCCTCAGGCGGCGCTGATCTCGTCGCTCGCCAAGGGCGTGCTGGGCGGCGATCTCGACTGGCGGCTGATCGGTGTCGGTGCCGGCATCGGCGTGGTGGTGATCTTCATCGACGAGATGCTCGGCCGCGCCGGCAAGATGCGCCTGCCCCCGCTCGGCGTCGGCATGGGCATCTATCTGCCGATGGCGCTGACCCTGCTCATCCCGGTCGGCGCGCTGATCGGCCATTTCTACGACAGATGGGCGAAACGTCAGAGCAACCCCGCCTTTGCGGAGCGCATGGGCACGCTCGCGGCGACCGGCCTGATCGTCGGCGAGAGCCTGTTCGGCGTTACCTTCGCCGCCATCGTCGGCGCCACGGGCAAGGATGCGCCACTGGCCTTGGTCGGGCCGACCTTCGAAACAATCGCGATGTTCGCGGCGCCGGTGGCGTTCGCAGGCCTGATCTGGCTGCTCTACAATCGGACCAAATCGATGGCGCGTTGAGCTTCTAAAGCCCCTCCCCTGAAGGGGAGGGGAGGTTACTACATCGCCGCGAGCAGCACCTTGATATCGATGAACGCGAACGCGACCGAGCTGTCCGCCACGCCGTACGGCACGAACAACTTGTCGCCATGCCGGATCGCGCCACAGCTATAGACCACGTTCGGCACATAGCCCTCGCGATCCTCCTGCGCTGCCGCCAGGATCGGCTCGCGCGTGCGGCCGAGCACCTTGGACGGATCGTCCTTGTCGAGCAGCACCGCACCGATCGAATATTTGCGCATCGCACCCACGCCGTGAGTCAGCATCAGCCAGCCCTCGTCTAGCTCGATCGGCGGGCCGCAATTGCCGATCTGCACCAGCTCCCACGGGTAATGCGGCGTCAGCAGCTTTTCGCCCTCTTCCCAGTGCGTGAGCGTATCGGACTTGAGCAGGAACAGGTTCTCGCCGTCCTGCCGGCCCATCATCATATATTGCCCGCCGATCTTGCGCGGGAACAGCGCCATGCCCTTGTTGCGTGAGGCGGGGCCAGTCATCGGCACCAGATCGAACGCGCGGAAGTCGCGGGTGCGCATCAGTTCGGACTGGATCGCCGAACCGTTATAGGCCGTGTAGGTACCGAGCCACTCGGCCGAGCCATCGTCGTGCGTGAACTTGACGAGGCGGAGATCCTCCAGCCCTTTCGACTGCGCCGCCGTGATCGGGAAGATGACCGTGCCCGACAGCGTCGAATCGCGATGGCGGAAGACCGTGATCTCGCCCTCGGGCAGTTCTTCCTCGTCCATGCCGACCGCGTCGGTCGCCGTGGCGAAGGGCGGCTCAGGCGCCAGTTTCAGCTCGTTCTTGCTGGTGATGATGCCCTCGCGGAAGGCGACCGAAGAGATATGCCCCTCGCCCACCGCGCGTAGCGACATCAGGATGCGCAGCGACCCTTCCGGCATGCCGGTCTGGTCGAAATGCGGCACCGCGCTGGGGTTCATCAGCGCCGCGGCGGCATAGCTGTATTCGTGGCAGAAATAGGCGCCAATCAGCTGGCGTTTCTCATCGCCGATCTCGCTGCCGTCGAGACCGAGCATTTCCTCGATCTCGTCATAGCGCGTCATGAACACGCGCCGCGTCTGCCAATGGCGTGCCTCGAAATCCTTCAGGACCAGTTCCAGCTCGGCGCGCGTCGCCGCCGTGTCGAGCTCCATCACTTCCCGCACCAGCCGCTCGGTGCGGCTTCCGCCGTTTCCGGCCCAGGCAAGATGGAAGGGGCGCACCACTACACGGGAAGGATCGGCATGCAGCCGCAGCGCGTGGTGAAACAGGTCGATCACGTATGGGCCTCGCACTTATGACGTCTTGGCGACGTCACTAGCGAGGCTACGCGACGGCGCGCTCCGGTCCTGCCACGCTTTCGACTCGCTTTGAAAGCCCCGAAATGGCGCAAGATGCCAATTGCAGTGCCAGAATCGACTCGGCGCCCTGATTACGGTTCAAACCGGTCGGCATCAGGCCATCGAAGCAACCTCCGTCCTGCGCTGTCGCCAGCGGCATATCGAGATCATTCTGGCCGAGGTACCAGCGATAGGCGCGTTGCGCTTCCTCGACCCAGCGCTGATCGCCAGTCGCCCTGAACGCGGCAGAGCAGGCATCGATCGTCGCCTGCGCCTCCAGCGGCTGCTGGTCGAACGGCAGCGGGTCCTCATAGGCGCGGCCGAAGCTCTCCGTGCCGATCGCGCGGAAACGGCCCTCGGGCGAGGTCTGCTGCGCTACGATCCAGCTCAGGGTCGAAAGGCCGCATTTCAGCAGGTCCTCGCGACCGAGCATCATGCCGGCGCGGATCAGGGCCTCGGGCAAGCGCGCATTGTCGTAAGCCAGCACGATCTCGAACCATTCCCATTCCGGCCGCCGCGCCTCCTCGACCAGCGCGAGCAGATCGTTTGAGAAACGCTCAAGAATGTTGAGCGCTAGCTCATGGCCCGGATGCGCACCAAGCATCGCCGCAGCACCAAGCATCGCAAAAGCCTGGGCGCGCGGGCTCTGCAACTCGAAGGCGAGCGACGCGGTCTCGTCGAACAGGCGTACCGCCCAGTCGCGATGCTTCACCAGCGTCGCGCGTCGCGCCGTGACGCCAAGCGCCCAGATCGTCCGACCGTTGGAATCCTCCGACCCATATTCCTCGCACCAGGTGCGATCGAAGTTCATGAAGTTACGGAAACGACGCTTGTCGGGATTCCAGGCATATTGAATGAACGACGCATAGATGGTCATCCATTTGTCCCGAACGCCCTCGTCGAGCGTGTCGATCGCGGTCATCAGCATCAGCGCGCGGACATTGTCGTCGATGCAATAGCCGTGACGGCGATCCGGCACCGAATAGATCGAATGCTGGAGCATGCCGGTCGAATCGCTCATCCGTTCGACCGCGGCGATATCCGGCTTGAGTGGCGTCAGGCGCACTTTGGTCGCGATCCGGCGCGGCTTGGTCGCGACCATCTCGACGATCTCGCCCATCGCCACTTCAGCAAGCCGCGGCCAGATCATCGTCTGCCCGCGCGCATAAGCGCGCTGCGACAGCGCAATACGGTTGCGGTCGCTGCCCAGCAGTCCGTTGATCTCGCGCGCGAACGCTGCGCTGTCGCCGAAATCGACCAGCACACCATGCCCGTCGGCCAGGATCTCGGTCGCATGGACATAGGGTGTCGAGACGACCGCCTTGCCCACGCCCACCGCATAGGACAGCGTGCCCGAGGTGATCTGCGCCGGGTTGTTGTACGGCGTCACATAGATGTCGGCCGCCTGCAGATAGTCGATCAGGTCGTCATGCTCGAGGAACGCGTCGATGAACGCGACATGTCCTGCGACCCCGTGCTCCTCGGCTAATGCCTTTAGCCGATCGCGATAGGCTTCTCCCTCGTGCGCGACGAGGTTCGGATGGGTCGCGCCGAGCACGGCGTAAAGAACGTCGGGATGCTCGGCGACGATCGCCGGCAGGGCGTCGATCATGGTCTCGATGCCCTTGTTGGGCGCGAGCAGGCCGAAGGTCAGCAACGTCTTGCGCCCCTGCCAGCCGAACTTCTCCTTCAGCGTCTCGGGGTCGACAAAGTCGCGGTCGGGCACGCCATGCGGGATCATCACGACCGAGCGCGGGTTGGCGCTATAGACACGCTCCAGGATCTCGCGGCCACGCTCGGCCATCACCACGATCTTCGCGGCGCGACGGAGGAGACCCTCCATCACCCGGCGCTCGTCAGCGCTCGGCTTTTCCAGGATGGTGTGGAGCGTGACGATGACCGGGATCGACACCCGGTCGAGCAAGGCAAGGAGATGTTCCCCCGCCGGCCCGCCATAAATGCCATATTCGTGCTGGACCCATAGCGCCTGCGCCCCGCTGCGTTCGATCGCGCGGGCTGCCTCGATATAGGCGAGTCGATCCTGGTCGGGGATACTGGCGGTGACTTCCGGCGGATAGTTATAGCGGCCGGGATGATCGTCCATCGCATAGACGTCGATCTTCAGATCGGGGAACCGGCCCTTCAACGCGGTGAACGTATCGGTAGTATATGTTGCAAGGCCGCATTTCCGAGGGAGGAAATTGCCGATCAGCGCCAGGTGATCGATCGGAGTCATTGCCTTTACCGAAAGAACCATCGCTTGAAACCTCATGTGAAACAGGGCTGGGAGCCCCGGAATTGCCTCCCACGAACGGCCAAGTTTCAATATGGTTGCACTGATGCTGCAGTGCAATAAGAGATTCGCGATGATCTAGGTCAAGATTAAGCCCAAATGAACGGCTCACCCTCTTCCACGGTACCCCGGCACGTCCTGCGCGGGCAGCCAAAGGCCTTCCGGCGGTGGGCCTGACTGCCAGAAAACGTCGATCGGGATTCCGCCGCGCGGATACCAATATCCGCCAATCCGCAGCCACACCGGCTTCATCTCCGCAGTCAGCCGCTCTCCGATGCCGACGGTGCAATCCTCGTGAAACGCCTGGTGGTTGCGAAACGATCCGAGAAACAGCTTCAACGACTTTGATTCGACGATCGTCTCGCCCGGCGCATAGTCGATCACGAGATGCGCGAAATCGGGCTGCGACGTCACCGGGCAGAGCGACGTGAACTCGGGCACGGCAAAGCGCACCAGATAGAGCCGGCCGGGGCGCGGGTTGGGGACATAATCGAGCACCGCCTCTTCGGGAGAAGCGGGCAACGCGCTGGACTGGCCGAGATGCATTGGGGTCATGGCGACGTATTTAGGGTGGCGGCGCGCAAAATGGAACGGATCGAGGAATCGCGCTGCCTTCGGCTCGACGCCGTCGTCGCCACTGGCTAGAGATAAGCGCAGGAGATTCCTTTCCTTCCGCCCAGTGCCTCGGCCTTGGGTCGTTCTTCCTCCCCGGGACGGTGGACAGAGAGGATTCCCCGGATGCTCGACCCGAGCGGACTTGTTAGGAGGAACACATGGACTCGCTGGTTACGACGGAATGGCTCGCGAACGAGTTGGGCGCGAACGACCTCAGGATCGTCGATGCCACCTATTTCACTACCATGCCCGGCGAAGCGCCGCGCGATGCGGCGGCTGAATATGAGGCCGCGCACATCCCCGGCGCCGTATTCATGGATCTGGCGGATCTTTCCGATACGTCGAACCCGCTCCCCTCAATGCTACCCCCGCCGGAGAAATTCGCCAGCCGCATGCAGTCGCTCGGCCTGGGCGATGGTAGCCGCGTCGTGTTGTACGACAATGCCCCGCACCACACCGCCGCCCGCGCCTGGTGGATGCTCCGCCTGTTCGGTGCGCATGACGTGGCGATCCTCGATGGCGGCCTCGCCAAATGGCAGGCCGAGGGCCGGGATGTCGCGAGCGGCAAGGAAAGCCTGCGCCACCGCCACTTCACGGTCTGGGCCGACGACAAGAGCGTGCGTAACCTGGACCAGATGAAGGCCAATCTCGACAGCGGCGCCGAACAGGTGCTCGATGCCCGCTCCGCCGCGCGCTTCTCGGGCGAAGAGCCCGATCCTCGCCCCGCCACGCATGCCGGGCACATCCCGGGGTCGAAGAACCTGCCCTATGGCCGGCTGTTCAACGCCGACGGCACCTGGAAACAGGGCGAGGCGCTAAAGGCGGAATTCGACGCGGCCGGTGTGGATCTGGCCAAGCCGGTCGTCATGACCTGTGGATCGGGCATCACCGCATCGGTCCTCGCTTTCGGCGCGCACCTGCTCGGCAACGAAGCCGCCGTCTATGACGGCAGCTGGTCCGAATGGGGCGCGGACCGGTCAACCCCCAAGGCAATGGGAACAGCGTGAGCGTAGCGAATGAGTGAAGAAGACGGCCACCCAAAGGGCGACGCGACCCGCGTCGTCTCGGCCGGGCGTCGGCCTGAATGGACCCAGGGGATCGTCAACGCGCCGGTGTGGCGCGCATCGACGATCCTCTACGGCTCGGTCGCCGAACTCCGCGCGGCGGGCGGGCGCGATACGCATCACCGGCTGTTCTACGGCCGGCGCGGCACGCCGACTCAATGGTCGCTCGCCGACGCGCTGACGGATCTGGAGCCGGGCGCCGAAGCGACGTTTCTTTATCCCTCGGGCGTCGCGGCGATCGCGGCAGCGCTGCTGTCGGTGCTGTCGCCCGGCGACGAGTTGCTGCTGCCCGACAGCGCCTATGATCCGACTCGATCGATGGGCACCGGGCTCCTCAAGCGCATGGGCATCGTGACGCGCTTCTACGATCCGCTGATCGGCGCCGGCATCGCCGACCTGATCGACGACAAGACGCGCGCGATCCTCATGGAGAGCCCCGGAAGCCTGACCTTCGAGGTGCAGGACATCCCGGCGATTGTTGCCGCGGCCAAGGCGCGCGGCGTCGTCACGCTGCTCGACAACACCTGGGCAACGCCGCTGTATTTCCCGGCGATCGAGCGCGGCATCGACCTGTCGATCCTCGCATGCACCAAATATATCGTCGGCCATTCGGACGTGATGCTCGGATCGGTTACCGCCGCGCCGGGGCATTTTGCGAAGCTGCGCGACACGAGCTTCCAGCTCGGCCAGATCGCCAGCCCCGACGATTGCTGGCTCGGCTCGCGGGGGTTGCGGACGCTCGCCATCCGCCTCGCCCAGCATCAATCGAGTGCGCTCAAGATCGCTCGCTGGCTCAAGGAGCAGCCTGAGGTTGCGGCGGTATTCCATCCCGCTTTGCCCGATTGCCCTGGCCACGAGCTGTTCCTGCGCGACTTCAAGGGATCGACCGGCCTGTTCTCCTTCACGCTGAAAGACGCGACCGAGGATGCACGCTCAGCGCTGATCGACGGGCTCGAGCATTTCGGCATCGGTTATAGCTGGGGCGGGTTCGAGAGCCTGGCGCTGCCGGTCGACCCGGCACGGTATCGCACTGCCACCAAGCGTCGTGATGCGGGGCTGCTCGTGCGGCTGCAAATCGGCATCGAGGATCCGGACGACCTCATCGCAGATCTCGCCGCGGGCCTTGAACGCTTCCGGATTGCCCTGGCGTGAAACCGCTCGCCACCTGGCTGCAAGCGCAGGGGCTGGCGACCGTTTCGCAGACCATGCTGATAGAGGCCGCGGTCGCAGGCAGCCTGGTGATTGCTGCGCTCGTCCTCGGCGTAGTGGCTGGCCGAATGCTCGGGCCCGTGGCCGAGCGGGAGTGGAAACGACGCCTGGGCAACAATGCCGAGGGACTGGGTGACCGGGTCCAGCGGATCATCCGGCACGGCACGGCCGCGCTGCTGCTGGCAATCTTGGCCAATGTCACTGACTGGGCTCCGCTGGCCGGCGCGCCGATCGGCCTCGCGCTCGGCGCGGCGACCGGGATGACCTGTGTCGCTCTCCTGCGCGGTCTCGGCCTACCACGCTGGATATCCTGGGCGGTCGCGGCCATACTGTTCGTCGCGATCTTTAGCCATGCGGTCGGCGGGCTTGCGCCGATCACCGGCACGCTGGAAAAGATCGGGTTCGATATCGGCGCCCGGCGCTTCTCGTTGCTTTCGGCCGTCACGATCGTCGTAACGGCTACCGCCCTGTTTGCCGGCGTCCGCCTGATCAACCGCGTGATCGCCCAATGGGTCAGTTCTTCTCGCGGCATGGACGCGACGCAGAAGCTGCTGGCGCAGAAACTTGCCGCCATCGCGGTCGTCGCGGTCGCCTTCTTTTTCGGCATCGACCTGCTCGGCATCGACCTGACCGCGTTCGCGGTGTTCTCCGGCGCGTTCGGCCTGGCGGTCGGCTTCGGCCTGCAGAAGACGATCGGCAACCTGATCGCGGGAATCATCCTGCTGATGGACCGCTCGATTAAGCCGGGCGACGTCATCGTCGTCGGGGAAAGCTTTGGCTGGGTCAACCGTATCGGCATCCGCGCCGTCTCAGTGCTGACGCGCGACGGCAAGGAGCATCTGATCCCGAACGAGAACCTCATGACCAATGAGGTCGAGAACTGGTCCTATACCGACCGCAATGTGCGCGTGCGCATTCCGGTAACGGTGGGTTATGGCTGCGACCTGAGGCTTGCCCAGGACCTGATGCTCCGCGCCGCGACCGAGAGCCCGCGCGTGCTCAACAGCCCCAAGTCGAATGTCTGGCTGACGGGCTTTGGCGAGAGCGGGGTCGAACACGATATCCTCGCCTGGATCAGCGATCCCGAAAGCGGCGTCGGCAACGTCCGGTCCGACGTGCTCAACCGCCTGTGGTGGCTGTTCAAGGAACATGGAATCCAGATCCCGTTCCCTCATCGCCAGATACATATCAGCAACGATTCGTAACCCGCGAACTCGTTGCGCTGAGGTCCCTATACTGTTGCGCAGGTGCAACATGCTCCGCAAACCGGCGGGCGTGTTACAGAATTATGTTGTGCGCTGCAGCGCGTTTCGGCAATATTTCCTTACCGAACGGAAACATTGGCACGGGGTCGTTACACGGCCCTCATAGATGTCAGGTTCGATCGGCCGCAGGTGGGGACCCTGTTTTCATATCGAAAGGGACACCCATGCGCTTCTCAACGATCAGCCTCAGCGCGCTGATGCTTGCCTCCGCCACGCCGGCCTTCGCGCAGGAGGAAACCGCGCCGCCGCCGCCGATCACGATCAATGGCAGCGCCACCATCGTGACCGACTACCGCTTCCGCGGCATCTCGCAGACGGACAAGAACATCGCCGTTCAGGGCGGCATCACGATCAGCCACGAATCGGGCTTCTACGTTTCGGCCTG
>Ga0247741_1001571_pt1 | contig 12699 bp, 7 predicted proteins | sample UWRJL213509R2_FD_180945 | JGI IMG/M metagenome (GOLD analysis project Ga0247741, IMG submission 180945) | Plant litter microbial communities from Arlington Agricultural Research Station in Wisconsin, United States - UWRJ-L213-509R-2 | ecosystem: Environmental > Terrestrial > Plant litter >... | reverse complement strand
CATCACTGGCGTTGAATTTGGAGCGAATTATTCTGATCGCAGCAAATCAAAAGTTAACTATGGCGCATACCTTACATCGCCAGAATATTACGCGGCCGATGGTGTAACTATTGATGCAGGCGATGCACCTGTTCCTGAAAAATACGTAACAGGTGTTGCTGATTTGGGTGTATTTGGTCTTGGAAAAATGCTCGCCTATGACGGCATTAAAATGTACCGCGATGGTTACTACAAAGAAACACCTGCAGCATTATTTGAAACGGGTCGTTTAGGCGATACTTACGAAGTTAAAGAAAAAGTGACGACTTTGTTTGGTATGGCCAAATTTGAAAAAGGTATTTTGACCGGTAACCTTGGTTTACAAGCTATCAGTACGGATCAGTCGGCAACGGGATATTTAACCCACACCGTATTAGGTGGTTATGTAGAAGCGACTCCTGTTAAAGATGGCGCTAACTACGTGCAATGGTTGCCAAGTTTAAATATGAATTTCCAAGTTGCTGAAGATCAGGTTGTTCGTTTTGCAACGTCAAAAACTCAATCGCGGTCACGTATGGATGACATGCGTCCAAACAGCTCCATCGGTTTCTCTTTTGATACTGCGCGTCGTGATAGTACTGATCCATTGTTTAGTGCATGGAGTGCGTCATCAGGTAACTCTACGCTTAAGCCGACCTCAGACGTTCAATATGACTTGTCCTATGAGTGGTATTTTGCTGAAGATGGTTTGTTATCTGCTGCCTATTTCTACAAAGATTTGAAGTCATGGAATTTACAAACTCGCGTAATCACTGACTTTACTAGTTATATTGTTCCTGGTTATCACGACGTATTTAACGAGACAGATACAGACGCGGGTTACAGTTTGAAATCAACCCAAGGCGTAACTACTGCGATGGTTGCAGCAGGTTCCGGCTATGTGAAAGGCACTGAATTCCAAGCCAATATTCCATTGCGTATTGCGAGCGATTATCTGGACGGATTAGGCATAATGGCTAGTGCTGCGTTTATGGAAGGTGAGATTGATAACGGCACAGAAAAACAAGATGTTCCAGGTTTGTCGAAAGAAACTTATCAATTGACCGTGTACTTTGAACGCTCTGGTTTTGAAGCTCGCGTGTCTGCGCGTAAGCGTAGCGAATACTTGTCTGAAACTCAGGGCTTAAGTTTGGCGCTAACTCAAGGTACTGACTTGGGCGCAACTTTAATTGATGCACAAATCGGTTATAACTTTGCAGATAGTGGCATTAAATCTCTTGAAGGTTTGACGATTACTTTGCAAGGCCAGAACTTGACGAACGAATCTACAGTGGTAACTGAGCCTGGTGATTCACGTCAAATTGATCGCTACCAAAACTTTGGTGCTAACTACTTGTTAGGTTTCAACTACAAGTTTTAAGCGGCATTGTTAAACAAAAAAGTAAGTAACCCTGTTGGCATTTGCTAACAGGGTTTTTTGTTAAGCGCGTCGAGATTTTTTAACACAGCTTAGGTTGCGCAATGAATAAACTAATAAAAAAAGTCGTGATAGTTGGCGGTGGCACCGCAGGGTGGATGTCCGCAGCGCTACTGAAAAAAACACTAGGTTCCGTGGTTGAGATCGAATTAGTTGAATCCGAAGAGATCGGAAGAATTGGTGTCGGCGAAGCAACCATTCCACCGATTCGTTATTTCAATCAAGCGTTGGGAGTTAATGAAGCAGATTTTTTACGCGAAACAAAAGCCAGTATAAAACTCGCCATTAAATTCGAAGGCTGGCGTGTTCCAGATGAAAGTTATTACCATACTTTTGGTGCAACCGGAAAAGATTTTGTCTGGTGTCCGTTTTATCATTTTTGGATACGTGCCAATCAATTAGGTCACACCACAAATTTGTGGGATTACAACTTAAATTATCTTTGTGCGGAAGCGAATAAATTTGCACCTATAACAGCAAAAGATGCCGCATTAGAAATGCCTTACGCCTATCACTTTGATGCATCACTCTACGCAATTTTTCTGCGCAAGTTTAGTGAGAACCTCGGCGTAAAACGCACCGAAGGTTTGGTGGAACAAGTTAATGTAAATCCAGATTCAGGTTACGTGGAAAGCTTGTCGCTAAAAAATGGAACGAAAATTAATGGCGATTTATTTATCGACTGCTCTGGGTTGCGTGCATTATTGATCCAGCAAAAATTAGAAACCGGTTTTGAAGATTGGAGTCATTGGCTTCCTTGTGATCGCGCCATAGCTGTTCCGTCGGAGCGTTTAGATATCACACTACCTTACACTCGTTCAATTGCACATGCCGCCGGCTGGCAATGGCGAATTCCTTTGCAGCATCGCGTAGGCAATGGAATCGTCTATAGCAGTAATCATTGCTCGCAAGATGAAGCTACAAATATTTTACTGAATAGCTTGGGTTCAAAACCTATGGCAGATCTTAATTTTATTTCATTTAAAACTGGTCGCCGGTTAAAACAGTGGAATAAAAATGTCATCGCGATTGGATTGTCGAGTGGGTTTTTAGAGCCACTGGAATCTACTAGCATTCACTTAGTACAGTCCGCATTAGTTCGTTTACTTAAATTATTTCCTCATGCGGGAATAGATGAAGCAAATGTTGCCGAATATAACAAGCAATCGAAAATAGAATTTGAGCAGGTGAGAGATTTCATAATCCTGCACTATCATGTCAATGAACGAACAGATAGCCAATTTTGGCGCGATCTGCGCACCATGAAAATCCCCGAGAGCCTCACTCACAAAATTAACTTATTTCGCAGCACCGGAAAAATAATACGCGAGTACGACGATCTGTTTTCAGAAAGCTCATGGCTGCAAGTATTGGTAGGGCAGGGAATCATGCCGCGCGATTATCACCCACTGGCAGATGGAATCTCAGAAAAAGATTTGCTGGAAATGTTGGCCAACATGAGGAAGATCAAGCAGAGCCCCATAAGCCATTTGCCAAGTCACGATGAATTTCTTAAGCAGGTATGTGCTGTTTAAACCTGAGTTCTACATTACCGCGATAAATACAATGGAAAATATACGATGATTATTTCAGCCATAAAGTGTCGGCCTTCAAAACAACTTGCAAAACTAATATGTTTGTTTTTGATTTCTACTGCGGTAAATGCAGGTGATTACACCATAAAAAATCTGGAGCCATTAAATTGGTGGGTTGGAATGCAACATCCGGAATTACAGCTAATGGTTCATGGCGACAATATTTCCAGCTTAACCCCTGAAATAAATTACGCTGGCTTAACTCTGGTGAGTACTGAAAAATCTGATAACAAAAACTACCTATTTATCAATTTAAAAATTTCAGGCGCGGCCAAGCCCGGCACGTTTACAATTAGTTTTAAGGAAGGTGATAAAACTGTTCTTAAAACAAATTATCGTTTGGATGCACGCGCAAAAAATTCTGCACAACGGATTGGTTTTAGCGCAAAAGATGCCATTTATTTATTAGTGCCAGATCGTTTTGCAAATGGAACAGCTGCCAACGACTCAATGACGGATCAATCCGAAAAAGTAAACCGCAGTTTGAGTGGTGGCCGTCATGGTGGCGATATAAAAGGCATGCGAGATCATTTGGATTATATTGCTGCTACAGGTTTCACAATGGTATGGCCTACACCGCTTATTGAAAATAATATGGAGCGCTATTCCTACCACGGCTATTCCGCTACCAACCATTACAAAATCGATAGCCGCTTTGGTACCAATGAAGATTTTAAAAATTACGTAATCGCTGCCAATAAAAAAGGTTTAGGTGTTATTCAGGATATTGTTTTAAATCATATAGGCTCAGGTCACTGGTGGGTGAGAGATTTACCTGCAAAAGATTGGCTTAATTTTCCGAATACTGAACCCGGAAAATTTATTGGGACTACTCATCGCCGCATGGCAATTCACGACCCACACGCAGCACCGGAAGATGCAAAATTATTTACCGATGGCTGGTTTGTGGGTAGCATGCCCGATTTAAATCAGCGCAATCCTTTGCTCGCCACTTATTTAATTCAAAATTCAGTGTGGTGGATTGAGTACGCAAATCTGTCAGGTATTCGCGAAGATACTTATTCCTATTCTGACAAAATTTTTCTCGCTGCCTGGGGTAAATATATTTTAGAAGAGTACCCACATTTTAATATGGTTGGCGAAGAGTGGACGAGCAATCAAGCCATAGTTGCTTCATGGCAAAAGGGTAAGCATAACGATAATGGCTATGTTTCTTACCTGCCAAGCTTAATGGATTTTCCTGTGCATGAAGCTATGCGTGCTGCTTTAGCGGAAAATGAAACCTGGGGCACGGGTTTAATAAAATTATATGAAACCATAGCAAATGATTTTATTTATGCCGACCCAATGAATATGGTTGTCTTCCCTGATAACCATGACACCAGCCGAATTTTCCCGGTATTAAATAGTAATCTCGATTTATTTAAAAATGCCATGGTGCTAAGTGCGACTACTCGCGGCATCCCACAATTTTTTTATGGCTCGGAAGTTTTAGCAACTAGCCCGAAGGAGCGAGATGACGGCGCGGTACGTAGCGATATGCCAGGCGGTTGGGCTGGCGACAACGTTAATGCCTTCACCGGTAAAGGTTTAACTGCGCAACAGCAAGATGCACAAAAATTTGTAAAGACATTATTAAATTGGCGTAAAACCAGCGAAGCTGTAACCACTGGAAAACTTATGCATTATGTTCCAGAAAAATCGACCTATGTTTATTTCCGCTATACGGATACGAAGGCAGTTATGGTTGTACTTAATAAAAACGCGGAGGATATTCAGTTAGATTTAGCGCGTTACCAAGACATCTTGAAAAATAAATCCGTAGGGAAAAATATTTTAACCGGTGCTAGCGTAGATTTATCCAAGCCGCTCTCACTCAACGCTATGACTCCAGTTGTTATAGAGTTATAAAACTTTCTTTAAGAAAAATAAGAGGTACACCAAATGAAATTTACGTTAGGTTATTTGAGCGGATTTGTTTTTGCGCTCACCAGTGTTTCTGCTCTCGCAGAAACTAAAACCGTCGCATCGCCCGATGGCAATATTATAGTTAGCGTGAGTGATGACGCTGGCTTCCCGAGTTATTCGGTGAAATATCGCAGCGAAGATATTATTAAAAAATCTGAGCTAGGTTTGGAATTTAAAAATATCGACGGCTTCGTGCGCAATTTGCATATCGTAAAATCAGACACCAGCGCCAGTAATACAACTTGGGTTCAGCCTTGGGGCGAGCGCAAAAAAGTAAACGACAATCACAAAGAATTAATCGTAGAAATGGCGCAGCAACAAAAACCATTTCATCATTTTAATCTGCATGTAAAAGTATTTAACGATGGTATTGGTTTTCGTTATGAAGTTCCCAAGCAAACTGGCTTGGAGCAAGTTGATATTGTCGATGAAAAAACCGAATTTTTTATTCCCGACAGCGACAAAGTAACCGCCTATTGGATTCCCGGTCGCGCGCCGCGAATCGACGAATATTTATATAACACCACAACCCTCACACAAATGACGCGTGCCCAAACTCCTGCCACTTTTAAATTAGCGTCGGGCGTGCATCTGGCTATTCACGAAGCCGCATTGGTGGATTACTCGGCTTTCACGCTTGAACCAAAACAACCGGGCCATTTAAAAGCAGATTTAACGCCTTGGTACGATGGCATTCGCGTAAAAACTCAAACGCCTTTTGTTACTCCGTGGCGCAGCATTCATATCTCTCCTAATGCTATTGGTTTATTAAATTCCGATTTAATTTTAAATTTAAACGAGCCTAATAAATTAGGTGATGTGACTTGGGTTAAGCCCGGAAAATACATCGGCATATGGTGGGGCATGCATTTAAACCAAATGAGCTGGGGCATGAGCGACAAACACGGCGCAACCACAGAGCGCACAAAAGCCTATATGGATTTTGCAGCGCAATACGGTTTTTCCGGCGTATTGGTTGAAGGTTGGAATCTAGGTTGGGATGGCGATTGGGTAAATGGCGGCGATAAATTTAGTTTCACCAAAGCCTATCCCGATTTTGATTTGCCAGAAATAACGCGTTACGGAAAATCCAAAGGCGTTGAATTAATTGGTCACCATGAAACCGGCGGCGCAGTGACCAATTATAAAAATCAAATGGGCGATGCATTTGATCTCTACCAAAAAGTTGGTGTAACCAAAGTGAAAACCGGTTATGTAAATGAACACGACCGCATGAAACGCATCGATGAAAATGGCATTGAGCGCATGGAATGGCACGATGGTCAGTTCGCCGTGAACGAATACATGCGCTCAGTAACCGAAGCGGCAAAACGCCACATCAGCATTGATTCGCACGAGCCAATAAAAGATACCGGCCTGCGTCGCACTTATCCCAACTGGGTATCGCGTGAAGGCGCGCGTGGTAACGAGTACAACGCGCCTTGGTCAACATCGCCCAACACGCCCGAACACACTGTTATGCTCGCCTACACGCGCATGCTCAGCGGCCCCATGGATTACACGCCCGGTATTTTTAATTTAACGCCTGTAGGGTTGAATGCAGAAGCGCGAATTAAAAATACACTCGCAAAAGAATTAGCGCTTTACGTTGTGCTCTACAGCCCTATTCAAATGGCTGCGGATTTGCCCGAAAATTATTTTGAAAAAGACGGCAAAACCTTAAAGCCCGGCTTTCAATTTATTCGCGACATGACCACCGATTGGGAAGACAGCAAAGCCCTCGCCGGTGAAGTCGGCACCTACGTAGCCTACGCCCGCAAAAAGCGCGATGGCGACGAATGGTTCCTCGGCGCAATCACTAACGAAGACTCGCGCAAACTTTCACTAAAATTAAATTTTCTGGATGCCAAGAAAAAATATACTGCAGAAATTTATCGCGATGGCGAAACTGCAAATTGGAAAACGAATCCTTACGATTTAGTCGTCGAGAAAAAAATCGTGACTGCGAAAGATACTTTGGATGTATCACTAGCAAGCAGCGGTGGTGTAGCCGTTAGGTTTAAGCCCGTTAAATAAACAGCGAATCAGGCAATCCAAAAAAACGCCCCGCGCTTAACCGCTCGGGGCGTTTTTTTGTTCGGTGAGAATCCAGAATTATCCCCATAGACGGTTAGCGCACAGACAAACGAGCAGCATCTTATAAAATCCGCACCAAGACCCAACTATTTTGTAACGCCACAATGAGGTGAAATCATGAAAAAACAAGCAGCGGGAGCCGGTATCGGAATAGGAACTGTAGTTGCAGCCGTTCTGTCCTGGAGCGCCAATCACTCGATTTTGTGGATCATCATCCACGCTATATTGGGGTGGCTCTACGTAATCTATTACGTATTGTTCAAGTAAGAACTTAATAGCGCATTAAACTTATTCAAAGCGATCCCTTTAAAAACGCCCTCAGTCTAAACAGCTCAGGGCGTTTTTCATGTACACGCCATAAACATGAGTCAGGCCTCATGTCGAAAAAAGTCGATTTTTTCGACATGACACTCCCCAAAGGGTCTGATAAGTCCCGTTTTGGGTCTTTTGGCGTGTAATGCGTTGTATTTTTTATGTGCTTGATAATGGAGCACAATCAGCTAGCCTCTTTGGTGTGAGGAATATCAATTAAATAATGCGTGGAAAACACGCCGTGGATGCAGAGATAGGAAATGGCAAATAACTGGCAAGAGGACGAGCTGCTGCTAACGCTGCATTTATATTGCCGCACTCCCTTCGGAAAACTGCATCAAACCAATCCCGACATTATCCAGCTTGCCAATATCATTGGCCGTACACCGTCAGCAGTTGCGATGAAGGCCTGTAATTTCGCGAGCTTAGATCCGGCGCTTTCACAGAAAGGTTTGCAAGGTGCGAGCAAAGCAGATCGTGCTTTATGGAATGCCTTTATAAATGATTCAACGGCGATAGCAGAAAAAGCAGAAGAGCTTTACGAGACTCGTGTAGAACATTCCATATCACCCACCATTTCAATTGATGCTCCTGTCATATTTCCTACCGGTGAAACAGAAAGTTTGCGTGAAGTTAAAGTGCGCAGAGTGCAGCGCTTTTTCCGTCAAACTGTTTTAGAAAGTTACAGCCATCGCTGCGCGATTTCTGGTTTAGCAATTCCTGAGTTGTTAGTTGCAAGCCATATTATTCCATGGGCGAAAGATGAGTCGCGACGTGCCGACCCAACTAACGGAATTGCACTAAACGGACTTTACGATAAAGCATTTGATCAGTATCTAATTTCTTTTGATAGTGATTTTAGGTTGATGCTTTCTTCAAAAATAAAATCAAAAGAAAAAGATGAAACGATTGAAAAATATTTTTTGCAATATGAAGGGAAATCTTTGGTAATGCCTTATAGGTTTTGGCCGAATGAAAACACGCTGAAAGTTCATCGTGAGATCATGTTAGAAGATAATTAATGATTAAAATGTTTTGTAAAAAATTTTTAAATTTCCGCTTTGTGCCCAAAGCGGACTCAGGACAAATAGCGTACACAATTAAATAAACTACGAACAATCAATCATGCTGCATCTTCAAAAATTGCAGAAATAGGAGTTTAAAATTGTTTGAACATATAAAGAAGAGAATAATTAAAGGATTGATTGAAGAAATAACCAACTTGGATGATAAGGGGATTGAGCTTGTAGGTCATAATTATATTTCTCTTCGTGAAAACCAGAAGCTAATACATCATGGTCTAAACAAAGATTACATGCCGTCAGGTTATACGGTAGATACATTTTCTGATGACTCTTCGATTGTGGGAGAGTATAGCGCAGAGAAAGGTTACTTCGATTTCACCGGAGAAAATGATAACCCTATTTATTCTAAAATAAATAAAGATATATCTCATGCTTTATATCACAAGGGCGGAGAAGGTCCAAACAAGATATATCTCATAAGCAACCAAGAAGAAATCCCTTCTTTCCGTAAGAAATTTAATTCAACTAAGTTTGGAATGGAATACGGAGATAGGATAATAATAATCGACGCGAGAGAGCTTGCTAAAGGTGTTTATGAGCAATCCATAAGCAGCCCTGCTAATGCAGATTTTTACATGCAATATTTTCCAACATTTTCTCAGAATATGGATAACTATGCATATTTTGGTAAGTTGCCAAATGTGTGCGATGAATATGTGGACGAAGATCGCATTTCCATTGTTATTAGTAACCACTTTAGAAATGGAAATAATATCTGCGTGCTTTATGGCATAAGTGGGTCAGGAAAGACTCAAGCAGCTATAGATTTTGTTCGAAGTAACACTAATCACTTCCCAAATTATATCTGGATTAGCGGGGAAGACTGGAAGGCTGATTCGTCTTTATGTTCTGTTCAGAGAACCAGAGGCGGGTCACCAGTTAATATCGTGGGGTTATTTAATTCTGAAAAAACTATCCTTGTTGTTGATAACCTCAGTAGCGGAATAGAAACAAGCGCGTTTAATGAGTTGGCTCCCGGTTTCGAAAAAGGTGGGGTGGTATTAATTACTTCACAAATTTCAGTGCCTCAAAGTGCAGTTTATTTATCAATTCCACAATTCTCGATAGATAATGCACTTGAGATACTTGGTGAAACTAAATCTTCTGCCTCAGAAATTTGTAAGGAGTTTGTATCAAAGTGCCGATTTTCTCCACTGATTCTTTCAATGACAAAGAAGCTATTTCACGATCAAGGACTAAATAAAGAAGATATCTATAATGAAATATTAAATGACCCAGAGTTGGTCGATGATCCCAGCGGAATGTCAATTGTAAAGAAGATTCTTGATAGATTGGAGGCGCGTACCCTTGAAGCTTTAAAAAAGGTAGCGAACTCAGGAAAAAATTATCATGACATTGAATTCCTGAGGAATTTTATTGGTGTCCTTAATTGTAACTCCCTTCAGAAATTATCAATTCTGGTTCCTGAGAGCACACCTGGCGTACTCCGCGTGCATGATCTTATAGCTATTGCAGCTCAAGATAAAATCGACAATTCGCCGATTATTGCCTCGATCGAAGGCTTTATTTTGCTGAAGGCAGGTGATATGACGCCTAGTGTACTGCGACAAATACATTTGTGTTCTGATTTGCTTTATGAAGAACATATACGCCGCGGCAATAGAGATATTGATTGGATACATTACGCTTTATTGCAACTCGAAGGAGACCAGAAATTAGAATTACATAATGAAATACATGATCAAAAGATTACGTCAGAAAGTAGTTTGCAAAAGGTTAAAAGCGTTATAGATGCAAAGGAAATTCATTCATATACTATCGAAGATAATAACACCCGAAACGATTATTACATCAACTGCGCCCTTACATATGATGAATTATTAAGTGAGCGGATTCATGATGATATGCGTCTTGAGCTTCTTCATCATAAAGGTAAAGCATTAAGACGTTCACACCGATATGCAGAAGCTTTGAAATCATTTAACCAGTTGTTAGAGTTGAAACCAGAATGGCACGCAGCCTATGGACAAATCGCTCACTTAGGAACGCAATACAACGTTGAGCAAGAAGTAAAGGATGCCGGGGAAGAAGCTATGCGCATTCTTCTGAACTATATTAAAAAAGACTTATTTTCTGTGCCACTTCGTGTGTCATTAGCTGCGCTAGCTAGGCTAAGGTCATATACCAAAATTGTTACGGAAATTAATGACCACCAGGAACTTGTAAAAAAATTAGCTGACGTAGTATTAGTATCAGCTTTAGAAGGTATCGATCAATTTTACGAAGCGTTTGTCTCATTTACATCAATGTTTAGTTATAAACATAGCTTAACTTGTGTGTGTATTGCAGAAGCAATCCCTGAAATGATCGCCATCCCTCCTAGTCAAGTAGAAAAAAGACAGTGGATAAGCGCATGTGAATTGCTCACTAATTTATCAGTAGCTGCAGGGAGAGAAAATAAGGAAGGCCTTGCTAATTTGTTAATTGGAACGGCTATAACATTTGCAAATGAAATTAGTAATTGCGTGCAACTTAGCTCGTATGAAGGAAGGTGCGTGGCTAAAACATACAATATTGGAAAAGAGCCAGAAAATGCAATAACTGCAGTTAGCAAAGTTCCTTCACGGGACGTTAACCACTGGCTGCTTTACGAAGAAAGCAAAGCGTATCTAGAGTTAGACTGCAACCATTATAATGATGCTTTATCAAGTGCAAAAAAGTGTTTCGAATTTGCAAAATTAGACTCTAAAGCAGTTCCAAGAATATCGATATACCATGATTTACTAAGTAGCTGCTACACAAAACTAGGTGATCAAGAAAGTGCGATTAAAGAGTTAACAAAAGCAGTTGAAAATTGTACCAACGATAAATATCGAGGTGAGCTGGAGCTTAAGCTCTCTAATCTTATCAAGTGCTAACAAGATTTTTTTGGGCAAATTTTCCGTGGGTTTCAGTGTTCTTATCCTAATGAATGTCTGTTATTGGCCAACTAAAGAAATTTGAAATCCATTGAGATAAAAAATAAATTTAAATTTTCGACTCGAAATTAAATCGTTTGAAAAAATCCAAAAATAAAAAAGCCGCTTTACTAATCACCAAGCGGCTTTTTTTATTTCTATAAACTTTTACTTGTCCCGCTCAACCTTCCCATCATTCTCATGCTGCTTAATCCCTCGCAAATGCTTCTCCCTCGTCTCCGGGTCATTAATATCAATATCATCCGTCAGGTCGCCGCCTTCCATGCGTTCTTTGGGGCCATTGCCGCGTTCGTTGGGGTGTTTGTAGTCGGTTTCTTTTATGGATGTCATTTGAAAATCCTCTGCGTATTTGTACGTGAAGATATTAGTGAGTTTTATTTAAGAAGTAAGTTGTGCGGCTAACATAGCGATAAAGGAATGCGGGCAAAATTATGAAAGCCTATAAACAAAAACGGCCAGCTAAGCTGGCCGTTTTACGTTCACAACAATTTACTGCGCGACAGGCAGCGTCGGAATTGTTTGGCTGCAATCACCTACCAATGGCAAGTTTGTGCAGACATATTGGCCCGCCGAATTTTCGGTGGCTGCACCGGCTGGAGCAACGGCGTTAACGCGTTGTTTCCATAGTTGCCAGAACATAAAGCCATCGTTGGCGCGGCCTTTGTTTTTAATGTATTTCACCAGGGTTTCCACGTTGTAATACTGGGTTGCCATGTTGTTTTGGCCGGTGAGTATATCGGCGTCGTACACGGTGCCTGCAGGTGCGTTAATTTTTAAGACCGAACCGCCGGCGCCTTCTGGTGCTATCTCCATGCCCATGTTGATGGGGCCGTTGTAGATTGCGCGGTAAGACAAGTAGCCTTCGCGTGGGTCGTAATAATCGCCTGCGTCGTATGACATTAAGTTGATGTAAGTCAGCTTGCTGCCATGACGTTTAACCAGGTTGTACAGCGTGCCGCCGAAGGGCGAGCCCCATTGCACTTTGCCTTCTTCAAATGCTGTGCCTTTTACGTAATAAGCGCCGGTTGACCAACCTGCAATGGAGATTCCTAAACCAGCACCGCGCGCCTGAATTTCGTTGTAAAGGCTGGTGATGATGTTTTCAATTTCAGGATCTTTACTGCAGCTGAAATTAGCGTCGTCGAGTTTGTTGCACGCGGAGGTTGAAGATTCCCAATCGATATCCACACCGGAAGCACCTAAATCCTGCGCCAGCGCAACAACGCGTGGTGCGTTGAAACGCGTCCATTGATCGCCTTGACTGTAAGACCAACCGCCCACCGAGA